>Ga0182030_10025766_pt1 | contig 10686 bp, 11 predicted proteins | sample 812S3MmetaG_FD_121299 | JGI IMG/M metagenome (GOLD analysis project Ga0182030, IMG submission 121299) | Permafrost microbial communities from Stordalen Mire, Sweden - 812S3M metaG (Illumina Assembly) | ecosystem: Environmental > Terrestrial > Soil > Wetlands > Permafrost | place: Sweden... | reverse complement strand
GTGGGTGCGATGCTGGCTCGAGCCGGTGTGTCCACCGTGCTGGTTGCCCGTGGTCGGCACGCTGAGGTTCTGGCGTCCTCGGGTATCACGCTGCGAACACCCGACGGCACTTTCGGTACGGCCGTCACCGCGGCGGCCCGGCCCGGGGATGTCCCGTTGACCGATCGCGATGTGTTGGTGTTTACCACCAAGACTCAGCAACTCGATGCGGCGTTGCAGGAGTGGGTGGATCAGCCGGTATATGGCCCGCATGGCGTCATCGGGGCTGCCGGCGAATGGCTTCCGGCGATGACCGCGCTCAATGGTGTTGCGGCCGAGGAGAAGGCGCTGCGCTATTTCGCTCGGGTATTCGGTATCTGTGTGTGGTTGCCCGCCGTACACCTCGAACCCGGTGAGGTGATCGTGCGGTCGTGGCCGGTGGCCGGCCAGTTTCATGTCTCCCGCTGGCCCGCGTCGATCAGCACGCACGACGACATCGCGCTGTTGACCGCGCTCGCTGAAGCATGGAGTGCTGCAGGAATTTTGGTGCGAATCACCGACGACGTGGCCCCCTGGAAGTACAACAAGCTACTGAGTAACCTCGGCAATGCCGCGGGCGCGCTGTCCGCTGATGACATGGGTGAGGTGCTGACCGCGGTGCGCCGTGAAGGCGAGAACGTGTTGCGGCACGCGGGGATTGACTTCGTCTCGTTCGAGACATCGAAGGCGGCGCGGGCCGATGGACCGAAGATACGACCGATACCGGGACGGGATTCGGCAGCGAGCAATTCCACCTGGCAGTCGCTGAGCCGCAACACTGGCAACGTCGAAACCGACTTCCTCAACGGCGAGATCGTCCGGCTCGCTCACCGGCATGGCATCACCGCGCCCCTCAACGCCGCGTTGGCGCGTGCGGCACGCGTGGCCGTCCGTGATGGCCTTGGCCCAGGCCGTTATTCGGCCGAGCAGCTGGCAGAACTCGTGGGCATTACCGCCGCGCAGGACTGAGTGGCTGCAGGACCCGGCCGCTCCACTTGGCGAGGGTCCGGGCCCAGGACGGCCGGTCGACCGCATCTCCCGCCCAGGCGATGTAGCCGTCCGGTCGCACCAATACCGCCGGACCGCCGTCGGTCCGCTCGGCCTGCAGCAGGCCGGCCGCATCCAGCGGAGCTGCGCCCCGCTCGCGAACGAAGACGAATCCGGGTAGGCGTTGCAGCTCGGTAATTCGGCCGTGTACCAACGGGATTTGCGTTGCGCGGCTACCGACCAAAGAGCTCTCACCCCTGCGGTGGCCGTACCGCAGCGTTGTTCCCGCGAAGCTTCCGGCAATCGCATCGCGCACCCGGGGAACGCGAAGTAGCCGGGGCGCCACCAGGTCGCGCATCCGTCGTGCGAATCGCGGATGAAGGGTAATGCCGCGGGCCATCATGCCGGACTGCAGCAGCACCCGCTTGCCAATCGGATGGCGTTCGTCGTGGTAGCTGTCCAGCACGGCGTCGTCCGCACCGGCGAGTACCGCGTCGATCTTCCAGGCGAGGTTCGCCGCGTCTTGAATGCCGGTGTTCATGCCCTGCCCGCCCATGGGGGAGTGGACGTGCGCGGCGTCGCCGACCAAGAACACGCGCCCGTGCCGGTAGGACTCGACTTGTCTTTCATCGCAATGGAATCGGGATTTCCAGCTCACCTCGAGCAGGCCGGGGTCGGCGTCCATCGCCCGCGCGAAGACACCAGCGATCTCGTCCTGGTCGACGGGCTCGGTGTCGGGCAGCTGATTGCTGCGGTTCCAGACCATCGTCCGATACCACGAGCCGTTCCAGTCGTGCCGGTCGTAGGGGACCAGGAACGCGAGCTCGTTACGAGTGCTGTGCAGCGTCAGGCCGCCGCCCGAAGGTCCGTGCGCGAGTTTGACATCGGCGAGCACGATCGAGGACAGGATCGTCCGGCCGGGAAAATCCGCGCCCACCAGCGCGCGAACCGTGCTGTGGGCGCCGTCGGCGCCGATCACATACCTTGCCCGCCAATGGAACTGGTGTGTGCCGTCGGCGTGTGATCGTCCGGTCACGGTCACCCCGTCGGCGTCCTGATCGAGCCCGATCACCTCGATGCCGTGCCGGACCTCGGCCCCCTGGGCGACGGCATAGTCGGCCAGCGCCTGGTCGACATTGGTCTGCGGGGTGACCATGACGAATTGGTAGGGCGAGTCGAGATGCGTGAGGTCGATCTGAGCGCCGCCGAAAATCGTGACCCCGGGCGCCCCGTGCGAATTCGCCAGCAGCTGGTCGGCGAGCCCGCGAGCGTCGAGAACCTCGAGCGTGCGGGCCATGGTGGCGAAGGCGCGACTGGACGGGTTGATCGTCGGCCAGCGCTCCAGAACGGTGACCGACCGCCCGCTACGCGCGAGGTCACCGGCGGCGGTCATTCCCGTCGGGCCGCCACCGACAACGAGGACGTCGACTTCGTGGATGCTCATCGGGCCACCGCTTCCGGGTGTGGGTACCAGCGACGGATGTCGTCGGGAGTCGCCACGGCTGCGCGATTGAAGACGAAGCGACAGCCGGGTTGTGTGGTGTGTGCGGCGTTGACGATCGACTCGAACAGCAGTGTGTTGCTGGCAACCAGGCGCACGCCGGCACCGATGAGCACCGCGTCGTAGTGCTTGGCCGCCAGCCACTGCCGGGCTTTGTCAGCGCCCGCCTCGCCGAAGTCAATGAGGCAGTTGTCGACCTGATAGCCCGCAGCGCGTAGCGCGGCGACGTTCTCGTCGTTAGCGGCCCGCAGTTTCTCCCTGGACAGACCGGGAAACTGGGCGAAATCAGTTGAGCTGCAATCGATCACATCGGGGTCTAGTCCGATCTGAATGGCTGTGACGGTCATACCCAGAACCTCCCCATGGGTGAGTTCAACAACTGTTGAAGTCAACGGTAGGCCCCCGGCCCCGCGGTGTCAACAGTTGTTGAACACACCGTATGGTTGCGACCGGTGCTCGCGCACTACCTGGCTGATCCGGCACCATGAGGTGATGCATCCCTTTCGTAAGGCGGTCGAAGAGCGCGACGAGGCGGCCATCCAAGCCCTGTTGGCCGACAACGTCGTGTTCACCAGCCCGGTGGCGTTCAAGCCGTACGTCGGCAAGCCGATCACGGCGGCGATTCTGCGCGGTGTGCTGCGGATCTTCGAGGACTTTCATTACGTGCGGGAGATCGCCGGCAGCGACGGTCGCGACCACGCATTGATGTTCGAGACCGGAATCTCCGGGGCGCCGGGCGTCAAGATCACCGGCTGCGATTTCCTGCACTTCGACGACGACGGTCTGATCGACGACTTCATGGTCATGGTGCGGCCGCTGTCGGGGGCGACGGCGTTATCCGAAGCAATGGGTGCGCAATTCGGTCGGATTCAGCAAGAGGCCTCGGAACTTGCCTAGAACTGGCCGACAAGTTCGCGACCGCGTGACGGTCGGTTAGTCGAGTACGGCTGTGAGGATTCCGACGCGCCCGGCGTCGGCTTCACGTCGCAACACGGTGGTGGCCAGGTCGAACTGCCCGCCGGGAATCGTTTCGTTGACAGACGGGTTGCCGGTCCACCAGGTGATGCGGCAGACCCGGCGGGTGATCCGCCATCCGTCGGGAGTGCGCAGCAACGCATCGTCATACCAGCCGGAGCCGTCCCAGAGCGGACTCCGATCGACTGCCTTGCGGATGAGGCGCCAGCCGCCGTCGCAGAAGCTGCGGGCTCGGTCTCCGTCGACGTCGATCACATGCGGGGACATGGTGTGCTGGGTGGAATCGAAAGGTGCATGGAAGGCCGCGAACTCCGATTTGAATTGTTCGCGATCGGTCCAGTGCGATGTCGAGCCGTAGTCGGCATCCACGTCGGTGGCGAAGATCTGGTCGAATAGCTCCCATCGCTGGCTGTCGACTGCCAGCCCGTGGAGGTTCACCAGCTCGGTGATCGCCACGATGTCGCTCATGGTGCTCATTGTCAGGCTGCCGATTGCGAAGCGGGCACAAATGCGGTCGCTGCCGTGTTGCGATACGCAATAACACGAAGGGAGATGCGGGTGAAGATTCGCTTCGGGGTGGGGCTGGGTTTAGACAGCGCTCCCGATCAGCTCGCCGGCATTGTCGATCACCTGGAGAGCAGCGGGGTGGATTCGCTGTGGTTCTCCGAGCTGGTTTACGCCCCCGCCGTGGATCCCACGGTCGGCATGGCCTACGCGCTCGCCCGGACCACCCGGTTGAAGGTCGGCACCTCGGTGGCGGTGTTGCCGGGGCGGCATCCGGTGCTGGTGGCCAAGCAATTGGCGTCGCTAGCAGCCATCGCGCCCAAGCGCGTTCTCCCGGTCTTCGGGTTGCGCTCCGCGATTCCCGCCGAGCGGGAAATCTTCGTGGTGCCGGACGGCGAACGGGCGGCGGTGTTCGACGAGTCGCTGCGGGTGCTCCGCCTAGTGCTGGGCGAGGACTCAGCCAGCTATAGTGGCCGCTATTTCACGGTCAGCGGGGCCGTGGTGACACCGAAACCATCTCCCCCGCTTGATATTTGGCTAGGCGGCTCCGCCCCGGCGGCGTATCGGCGCATCGGTGCGCTGGCCGACGGCTGGCTGGGCAGCTTCCTCACCCCGGACGAGGCTCGGGCCGGACGCGAGGCGATCCAGCGTGCCGCAGAGCAGGCTTGAACCGGATCACTTCGGTATTTCGTTGGCCGTCACCGACGGTGAGTTGCCGGCCGAGTTGGTCGCGGCGGCCCGCAGTCGGCGCCCTGACGTCGATCCCGGCTGCACCGTCAACTCGACGGTTACCTGGATGCCGGATTGACGAAATTCGTCATACGACCCGCCGGTGGCGGTTCACTGGATGGCTTTATCGATCGGTTCGTCGCCGAGCTGGTCGGCAGGCAGAACTAGGCCAGCGTCGCCGTCAAGTAGCCGGAGGCGCCGCCGAACGAGGCCAGCTCGTCGTTGGGCACCTGGAATCCGTTGGCGGCGAAAGCCTGCTCGGTGGTGCGGATGTCGACCCGCCATCCGTGTCCGGCGAGGTATTCGGCGGCGCTATTGCGTTCACCGGTGAAGAACAACGAGGCCAGGTCGATTTTGGAGCCGACCCGCTCGGACCGCTCCGTCAGCTTCTGCGCCCAGTCCGACGGGATGTTGCGCATATCCATGTGCTCGGTAGCGATCCGACTTCCGGCCGCGGACAGGGCGGCGATGTTGTCGAACAAGCGGTCCTGCGCGTCCGGCGGCAAGTAGACCAGCAGGCCTTCGGCGCTCCACGCGGTGGGCTGTCCGATGTCGAGTCCGGCGGCGGCCAATGCCGAGGGCCAGTCGTCGCGCAAGTCGATCGACACGGTGCGCCGCTGCGCGGTGGGCTCGGCGCCGAGGCTGGCCAGCGTCCGCGTCTTGAACTCGATGACCTCAGGTTGATCGATCTCGTAGACCACCGTTCCGGCCGGCCACGGCAGCCGGTAGGCCCTGGTGTCCAGACCCGACGCCACGATCACGGCCTGGCGGATGCCGGAACCGGTCGCCTGCAGGAAGAAGTCGTCGAAGAAACGGGTGCGCACGGTGATCTGCTCGCGCACGGGCTGGCGACTCAGTACCGGATCGGCGTTGTTCCCGCGCTCGCCGTCGATCAGCTTGATGAAGGTTTCCGAGCCCACCGCGCGGACCAGCGGGTCGGCCCAGGGGTCATCAAGCAGTGGATCCGGCCCCTGGGAGGCCATCGCGCGCTGCGTGGCGACCGCCGTTGCAGTCGCGCCGACGCTAGATGCCAGATCCCAGGTGTCGTTCTCGGTCCGGGCCATCGACCGCACCCCTTTCTGCGCAGCTCTACATTACTTAGGTAATATAAGTGATATCACGTACTGTACGCCCGGTGTCCGAGTAGGCACAGGCAAAACACGAATAGTGTTGGCGCAGAGCGTGATTACCGGGAGACGAGGCTCATTGGCCTTTCAGGCTGCCGATGCGCAGCGAGAAGTCCTCGGGTTTGGATTGCGGGGTGGCCTCAAATTCGTCGACGTAGCCTTGCGGGTCGCGGTCGACGATCGACAAGCCCTTGGTGGTGGGATGCTCGGCCATGAATTCGCTGTATTGCCGACCGAGTGCTTCGCGTAGGCCGATCGGGGAATTACGGCGGAAGTCCGAAAGCCCTTCTCGTTCTTCTTCGCCCATGTGATCGTCGTTGGCCACCCGGGTACGGCCGACCGCCGCCCACCACTGGTCGGTGCCGGCGCCGACCGCGTTGGCGTCGCGAACTCCGTCGCGAATGTCGTTGTGATCACCGATGGCGTCGAGCGTCTCGCCTTCGGGATCGTCGGTACCACGCTGCAGCAGCTGCGGGTAGAAGATCTTCTCCTCGATGTAGGCGTGTACGTCGAGCTTGTCGGCGAGTGGACGCCACACCCGCTCGAGGGCACCGCGATTGAGCGGAGTCTGTGCTTGCAGATCGTCCAGCTTGGCGAATTGCTCGCGGAACCAGTCGTGGTCGGCGAGGATCAACATGGTGATGTCAGCCATTCCGACTCCCAGCCTCCCCTGACTTCCCGGCCTTTCGGTCATCGTGTCCGACGAGGTCGATGCCGTCAACTTGCTACCCGGGCCCGGCGGCGTCTTATGGTCGAGCGGTGACGATCGCCTATGACCAGACGTTGCGGGAACGAATCGGGACAAATCTGGCGGGGCATGACCGCCGCATCGTGACCGATCCGACGAAGCGGCACGCGGCGGTGGCGGTGGTGGTGGTCGACTCCGAGGTCGGTGAGGATCGGGTGGATCCGGCGCCGGTCGACGACTGGATTGCCGGGCGACCGATGGAGGCCGGCCTGGACGGCCGGATGGTCGACGTGTCGGGAGGGGCCGCTTTCCTCTTGTGCCGCAGGGCATCTCGTCTGACGTCACATGCTGCGCAATGGGCGCTGCCCGGCGGTCGCCTCGACCCAGGTGAAACTCCGATCGACGCCGCACTGCGGGAACTGGACGAAGAGGTAGGCATCAGGCTGCCCGACTCGGCCGTGTTGGGAATGCTCGACGACTACCCGACCCGGTCGGGGTACGTCATCACGCCGGTGGTGATCTGGGGTGGCGGAAAACTCGATCCCCGCCCGGCACCCGACGAGGTGGTGGCTGTCTACCGGGTGGGGTTGCACCAACTGCAACGCGACGATTCGCCGCGCTTCATCACCATTCCGGAAAGCCCGCATCCGGTGGTGCAAATTCCGTTGGGCAACGACCTCATTCACGCGCCGACGGGAGCGGTTCTTTTACAACTGCGGTGGCTGTGCCTGGAGGGCCGCCACGACCCGGTCGACGAGCTCGAACAACCGGTGTTCGCCTGGAAGTAGCGCCGCAGCTCAATAGCAGTGGTCTTTGGAGGCCTTTCAGGGCAAACGCCAGCGGCGTCAACTCGGTTGATGCTTTTCTTTAAGCAACGACGATAGGAGACCGCCCCCCGGGACTGGTCACGGTTCGAGAGGGATGTCAGTGGTCTTCCGTGCAGACCAGGAGATCGGACGCGATCTTGCCGCCGTCGACTGGGCGTCCACCCCGCTGGGACCGGTGGAGGAATGGCCGCAAAGCCTTGTCACGGCGGTGAACATCCTGCTGTCGTCGCAGTTTGCCATGTGGATGGCGTGGGGACCGGAGCTGACGTTTTTCTGCAATGCCGCCTACCGCCGCGACACCCTCGGCGGCAAGTACCCCTGGGCGCTGGGCCGGCCGGCCAGCGAGGTGTGGGCGGAGATCTGGGTCGACGTCAGTCCACGGATCGAACGTGTCCTGTCGGCCGGGGAGGCGACCTGGGACGAGGCCTTGATGCTCCTGCTGGAGCGATCCGGCTACTCGGAAGAGACGTTCCACACGTTTTCTTACAGCCCGTTGCGCGACGAGGACGCGAACGTGGTCGGCATGCTTTGCGTGGTCAGCGAGGACACCGAGCGGATAATCAGTGAGCGTCGGATGGCAACATTGCGCGACCTGGGCTCTGACCCCAGCGTGGTGCGCACCGAGCGAGAGATGTTGGACTTCGCCGCCGATCAGCTGGCTGGTAATCCGTACGACCTACCGTTCACCCTTACCTACTTGTTCGACGACGACGGTGACGCCCGGTTGGCTGGGGTCAGCGGAATCACGCCCGGGCATCGGGCCGCCCCGGAGACGCTCCCGGGCAGCGGCCCCTCGATCTCGTTGCGGGCAACCGTGGTCGGCGACGGGCTGCAGGTGACCGTCACCGACACCTGCGCCTGGAAGACGCCGCGCGATTCCGCGGGCAGTCACCGTGGCCGCGGCATCTCCCTCATGCGGCACCTGATGGAGGACTTGAACATCCAATCCAGCGGGGCTGGCACTACAGTTCACATGTACGCAAGGATCACGTAATGGCCACACTGCTCACCCTTAACACCGACCGTGGCGTCGACGGGACGCCGCGGGTCACTGCGATGGGCGAGATCGATATCAGCAACATTGACGTGTTCACCGAAGCGTTGGCCGCCGCCAGTGTGGGTGCCCGTGGGCCGATCACCGTCGATCTCAGCGCGGTGAAGTACCTCGATAGCGCCGGTATCAATGTGCTTTTCAAGCATGCCGGCGAAATCGAGAGTCTGCACCTGATCGTGCACCCTTTTCTGCTGCGAGTCCTCACTATCACCGGTCTCACCGACATCGCGAGAGTCGAACCCGCACCGGCACCTGAAGATGGCCGCGGCTAGTACCTTCGTAGCGAAACGCTCAGTGGCGCGGACTCGTTCGGCTCGTCATTGCGCATCCAGTTTTCGGTTGCTGATTTCCGCCAGAGTGCCAATGCCGCCGCGATGAGTGCGGCCACGCCCGCGGCCCGACTCATCGCGGATTCTTCTCGCCGGCTTCGACAGCTACGACGAGCCTGTTCTCGGCGGGCGCCACCGGACATGTCGCGTAGTCGGTAAAGGCGCACGGCAAGTTGAGCGCCCGGTTGAAGTCGAGCGTCACCGTTCCGTCGGCGTCTGGCGGATCGATCGAAAGCACCCTGGCGCCAGGGTATGTCGTCACGCCACTGGTGCCGTCGGTGAACAGCACGCGCAAATTGGACGCATCGCCCAAGGCGACCAGCCGTGCGGTGGCGTCGGCCAGTTCGAAGTCGATGACACCAACGGCGTTCAGGTGATGCTCGAGTCCTTCGACCACCGCGCCGGTCGTGATGGTCTTCGGCTCGGCATACGGGGTGAAATGACCCACGACCCGCCATCGTTCGCTCGGCGCGTAGGCGGGAATACCGTTGTACGCCTTCAGGTGCGGGGACTTCGGATCATGCACGCGCAACGCTGCCGAGCCGGTTCGGCGAATCACCTCGATACGGCGATCACCTGCCTCCACCAGCAATCCTGGTGCGCCCTCGATCGGTTCGAGCCGTTCGGTTCCGTCGATCCCTTCGACGTACACCGCGTCGGTGTCCGCTCGCCAGCGTCCCGGGAGGTCGGCGACGGTCGCGAATTCTTCGGTGAGCCAGTACAAGCCAGTCAGGCTCACCCAGCCGAGCGGATCAGCGTAGGAGCGCTCACGCTCGCCGTGCCACTCATTCCAAGCCGCCTCGAACGTCGCTGCGGTGGTCTCTGCGCTCGTGGACATGATCCTCACTTACCTTTCTCTCGCGCTCAACGCGAAACATTTATACAACAGCGTTATTCGTCACAGTCTGCGCGATCAGCGGCCGACTCGGAATGCGCTCACGGAGAACAGGGGCGACCTCGGACTGAAACAGTTCGAGGCTGTGACGCTGTTGGTCAAGCGTCACACCGTCGGCGTCGGCAGACAGGTGCATCGCTTCGTGCCCGAGCTGCTCGTGGTAGCGGCCCACCTTGTCGATCACCTGCGCGGGGCTGCCCACCAACGCCGAACTTCGCTCGACGAAATCCTCAATCGACTCGAACACCGTCGGAATCCCGGCGCGGCGCGCGAACGCCAGGCGTGCCTCGAACATCGGGCGGTAGGCGGCCACCGCCTCCTGGGATGTCCGGGTGACGTAGAACCCGGCGGTTCCGGCGCCGACCAGAGCGTCCTCGGGTCGGTGACCGTAGAACTCCCAGCGCCGACGGTAGTGCCGAACCAGCTTGGCGTAGGGCTCGACAGGGTTGCTGACATTGGCCGAAAAGATCGGGTCACCGTGACGAGCCGCAAGGTCGACGGAATCCTTGCTGGTCGCGCTTCCGTGCCAGATCCGAATTCGGCTCTGCAACGGACGGGGAAGTGCCTTGGCGTGAACGAGTGGCGGCCGGAATCGGCCCGACCACGTCACGTTCTCGCTCTCCCACAGCAGGCGGAACAACTCGTAGCCTTCGCGGTTGCGGTCCCATTGATCGGCGGTGGTCACATGGAACAACTCGGCCTGCGCCGCGCCGTTGCCCTTGCCGATGATCAGTTCCAGGCGCCCGCCGGACAGGTTGTCGAGCGTTGAATAATCCTCGAACGCGCGAACCGGATCGAGCAGGCTCAACGTTGTAACCCCGGTGAACAGAGCAATTTTCGAGGTACGTGCCGCGATGTTGCTCAGCACCACCGGCGGCGAGGATGAGATGAATGGGTCCTCGTGACGCTCGCCAACCGCAAAGCCGTCGAAGCCTAGTTCTTCGGCCAACACCGCCTTGTCGATGACATCGCGCAGCCGATCGGCCGGACTCTTCTTCTCCCTCGAGACAGCATCCGGGACGTGGGTGATCAGCGTTATCAGCAGAAACTTC
>Ga0182030_10025765_pt1 | contig 10686 bp, 6 predicted proteins | sample 812S3MmetaG_FD_121299 | JGI IMG/M metagenome (GOLD analysis project Ga0182030, IMG submission 121299) | Permafrost microbial communities from Stordalen Mire, Sweden - 812S3M metaG (Illumina Assembly) | ecosystem: Environmental > Terrestrial > Soil > Wetlands > Permafrost | place: Sweden... | reverse complement strand
GCCGAACTGGAACAACACGGGCTTCTTCTCCGCGTCGTACCATTTGTAGCCCACCTTGAGGCCTTCATCATAGGTAACCTGGAAGGCTGGCAGACCGGCAGCCCATTGTTCCGGGGTGGCCGCACCGTCGAAGTGGCGCGACTCGGGCGGCGGCTGGGCGATGGTGGGATGGGGCAGATCGGCGTCCGATTTCGGGAAGGTGTTGGGCAGTTTGCCCGAGGGATTGACGGAGCCGAACAGAACGTTTCCCAGGGCATTGGCCCCATCGGACCCCGCATACCAGGCTTCCACTATTCCGTCTACGGAATCGGCCCAGGGCATGGTGACGGGTGAACCGGTTTCAAGGACAACGATGGTGTGCGGGTTAGCGGCAGCGACCTTGGCGATGAGCGCATCCTGGTTATGAAAAAGCGAAAGCGTGGGCAGGTCCATGCCTTCGCTCTCCCACTGGTAGGCGAAGACAATCGCCACGTCGGCGGCCTTGGCCAGCGCAGCAGCGGCTTCGGGATCGTCTCCGGAGTCATACTTGACCGTGGCTTTCGGAGCGCGCTCCTGGATTGCTTTGAGCGGCGAGGTCGGGAACCAGATTTCTTCCTGCCAGTGGGTTGCGCCTTCCCCAGGCTTGGCGATGGCGTTGCCTCCCGGAGGGTCAACCTGCGCGGAACCGCCGCCGGAGATCATGCCCACGTCAGAGTGGGAACCAATGACCGCGATGGTGTGGAGGCGCGCGGGAAGCAGCGGCAGCACAGCCGCTTTGTTCTTGAGCAGCACGATGCCGCCCTCTTCGATCTTGCGTGCAACTTCCAGGCCGGCGAGCGGATCGACCACGCCGCGCTGACGCGGATAATCGATGACCCCGGCTGCAAACATGGCTCTCAGGATGCGATGAACATGCTCGTCCAATTCGGCCTGTGAAATCTTTCCGGCTTCAACCGCGGCTTTGTATTTTGCTTCGAAAAAGAAACGGCCCGGCTCTTCGTTGTCGAGACCGGCAGCGGAGGCTTTTTCGGTGGAGTGGGTTCCACCCCAATCGGAGAGAACGAATCCCGGGAACTGCCATTCCTTCTTGAGCACGTCGGTGAGCAGCCACTTGTTTTCGCAGGCAAAGTCGCCCAGAACGCGGTTATAGGAGCACATGACGGCCGCCGGGTGGCCCTGTTCGACGCCAATTTCGAAGGCCAGCAGGTCGCTCTCGCGGGCTGCGCGCTTATCGATGGTAATGTTGACCGAGTTGCGGCCGCTTTCCTGATCGTTGAAGGCATAGTGCTTAATGTCGCCGATGACGTGCTGGGACTGAGTCCCCTCAATCAAGCGGGCAACCAGGGTTCCGGCCAGGATGGGATCTTCTCCGAGATACTCAAAAGTTCGCCCGTTGCGCGGTTCGCGGGTTATATCCACACCGCCGCCGAGAGTCATGTTGTAACCCTGCGCGCGGAGTTCGATGCCGATGAGCTTGCCGTAGGCATAGGCCGCATCCGGATCCCAACTGGCAGCGGCCGCCACATTCGCGGGCAGCGCTGTGGAATAGCGTCCATTTGCTCCGCTGGAACGTACTCCGTAGGCCGCGTCGCTCATGTCGATTCCCGGGATTCCCAGGCGGGGGACACCCACTTCATAGCCGACACCGCGATTGGAGGGCATGTTCTCAGCCGTCAAGGGATCGTCGGTCGGCATGCCCACGCCATGGATGGTGGCGATCTTCTCGTCGAGAGTCATCTCCTTGATCACCAGGTCGGCGCGCTGGTCCGGAGTCAAGCTGGTATTCATCCAGGGACCGGAGGTCTTGGCCGGCTGATTAGGGCGCTGCGCGAGGCCTGGAACTGTGCTCAAGGCAACAGACAGGAACAGGAATGCGGGGACGGACAACCCGGCTGGGAGAGGTGAATGCTTCATGGGAGACCTCAGTCAATCGATTTTCTGTGGCGAAATAATCCTATCAGGCAGCCGCAGGGAGTGTTAGTGCGAGGCCTGAATCAAGTTCGAGACTCAAGGCAATTCCTGCCCGTGGCATGGGGCCTTGTTAGGCTTCCTTCATCAGCGTCGCCATCAATTTGTCCCTGCGCTCCGAGGCCATGGCGTCGGCGTTTCCCAGAATCTGACGCCAGACGAAGACTGCCCCGACCGCCAGGCCGAGGAAAATGGGGATGCAGATCCACATGCGGCCAAACGCCCAGCCCAGCGCAAATACCGCCGCCGCAATCGCCAGAAACCCCAATTGAACCAGGAGGCTGAGCAGTGCATTGCCCTGCGAACCGCGCTGCCGGGAGATGCGTCCAGGATTCACGCGATAGGGCATTTTCAGAGAAAAGACGATTCCCGCCGCCAAATTGCATGGGAGCGAGAAAAGCAGCCAGGCGAATGTTGCTCCGGCAACCATCAGATCCGGCTTTCCCAGCCGAACCACCGCCAGAAACGCGGCCACGAGTGCAACCACAATGAACAGCAGCGAATGCAACAGGTTCTTGGCCAGCATCACCGTGCGCATCAAGGTTGGGGAGAGGAAATACAACTGGATGCCGGCGCCTTCCGTACCCAGGTTGTTATAGAAAATCTGGGTAAATCCCAGTTGCGCATAGACCATGCAAATCGGCAGCGCCAAAGGAAACATGTTTGCCTCAGGTGCGCCATTCTTGATGAACACGCCGGAGAAGACCAGCACCAGCAAGAGCGGAGCGCCGATGGCGTAAAGCAGCGGCAGCGTCCGCATCAGAGAGCGAATGTCTTTTTCGATGATCGCCGCCATGGGGCCGGAGACGCCGCGAATGACGCCGGCTTCAATAACTGGCGCTGGAAGGGGCGTTGCCGCTGGGATGGTGCGAGCCTTTGCCTTCGTCTTTTCTCGCGCCGGGGCAGAACCCAGATTCTCTCCTCGATACTCTGCCTTGAGCCGCAGGCCCAGGACCCAGCCGACCAGGAGCGAGTAAAGCCCGAGCACACCGACTGACACTGTTGCGGCTTGCGGATCACCTTCCGAAGCATGCCGCATTGCCTGCGCCGCCAAGCCCGGAGGCAGCCACTTCTGCACCGCATTCGCCTGTTTCAGGATCGGTGTATAGCGCGCTCTGGCCTGGCGCAGTTGCTCCGCCTGTTCCGTTCTTCCACCATGCGCTGAACCTCGCTTTTGATAAAGAGCCGGATTGAGCACCTGCACCGCGAGGATACACAGCATGAAGATCGCGCCCAGAATCTCCCGCGTTTTGCGCTGGGCGAGCCAGCGTTCGATCCAGGCGAAGACCGCCCGGACCAGCAGGATATTGAAGGCGGCAAACATGGCCAGGCCCAGGGTGGTCCAGAGGAGCAGATCGGGCCGGGCAACCGCAATGCCTACCCAGATTCCCAGGCTGCAAAGTCCGCCCAGAATGGTGGAGATGTCGAGCAACCCAAACACGAGGTAGAGCAGCATGTACGAGCCGAAGCGCACCGGGAACCGGAGGAGGATGCCAAGGTCGAACTGCTCCTGAAACGAGGCCAGCATGATCGGAATGACCTGCCAGAGAAAGGCCAGTACCCAGAACAGGATGGGTAGCAGCCGCCACTCGCGATTGACGGCAAGAAAGTATGCGGCAACACCGGCGCCGGCCCCGATAAACAAGCCCAGGGCTATATAGACGATGGAGGTGAAGGCGCGCGCGCCGAGTTCCAATGCGCCCTTGCTGCTGCGAAGGCTGTTGACGAACATCCGCCATCGCAGGCGGGCCAGCGCCCCGTATTGCGCGCGTGCAACGGTATCCAGGAGACCGCCGCTCACTGGCGGAGCGCCGGTTGGGCTCAGGTCAGCCATGTCAGCTCCTGCGCCTGCTCCTGCCGCCCGCCTGCGCCCACAATGGCCAGGAATATCTCTTCCAGCGTGAGGCGCTGCTCCTGCTCGGCGCCGGGAAGCGTGGAAGCCACCCCGGCACGCAACTGATCGAGCGACCCGTTTGCCACCAGCATTCCCTTGCTGATAATGGCCACATGGCTGCACAGCCGCTCCACAATTTCCAGCACATGGGTCGTAAGAAAGATGGTAGCGCCGCGATTGATCATGCCGGTCAGCATATTCTTGAGCATTCCGGCGGCGATCGCGTCCACGCCTTCGAACGGCTCGTCAAGAAACAGCACCTTGGGCCCGTGAATGACAGCCGCGGCGAGAGCCAGCTTTTTTTGCATGCCGTGGGAAAAGTCGGTGACCAGCTTCTTGTTCTCGTTCGCCAACTGCATGAATTCGAGCAGTTCTTCGGTGCGGCGGAGCGTCGTTGGCCGGTCGAGGCCATACATGCGGCCGACAAAATGAAGATACTCGGTGGCAGTGAGGCGGCCCATCAGCGCCATGCCCTCCGGTACGACCCCGATCTGACGTTTCAGCTCGAGCGAGCCGGCGGTAAAAGGCTCGCCAAGAATCTCCACTGATCCGGCGCTGGGCTCAAGCAGGCCGGTGAGCATCTTGATGGTGGTGGACTTACCCGCGCCATTTGGCCCGAGAAACCCGAAGAATTGGCCTGAAGAGACGCTGAGGGTGACATTCTCGACGGCAGTCAGGGCGCCGAAGCGCCGTGTGAGGCCATGCGTTTGAATCGCCGGAGTTTCCATCTGCGGCAAGGATAGCAAGAATCCGCAGGGGAACAAAGTGACAAGGGCAACGCCTGTACGTTCTAAATGGACATCTCCACCGGCTGTGAGAATGCCCGCCATTTTGAAAGGCAGACCAAAGGCCATTCCTTGAAAGAGCTACAGCCAAACAGCACAGGTTCACCTACGATCGTGGCCAGGGACGACAAGATGCTCGAAACGCTGGCGGGAAGGCTGAAGTGGGAGCGGAGCGCGGATGGGATTCGGGTGGAGATGCCTGAACCGGCTTCATTCGCGGACATCGCGGCAATTGTCATTGTGGCGGGGCTTCCGTTCATCGTTTACGGTGTGCTCAGGATTTTTATTGAGCCGGCACGAGGCTGGGTTTTGGCAGAGCTTGGTGCGGGGGAGTTGCTTTTGGCCATATCCCTCGGCATGGAGCTCGTGGGACGAAAGAGGCTTGTTATCGTCACCTCCGACTCCCTCACCGTGACGACCTCCCACCCCTGTGCAGAGGGTCGCACACAGTTGACGTACACCGTTCGGAACCTGCGTTCAAATCCGCGAGTTTCCATAATGGGGAATGAATACCCCGAGCAAATCGAAGTGGAGATCGACGGTTTCGGCGGGACATGGACGATTGGTTCGAGACTCACCGATGCTGAGGCCGCAGCTTTGATCCAAAAAATGATGGAGGTCTATGCGTTTCCTGAATGGTTGCCGACGATCAACGCGGTGGTTAGCCAGGAGAGCAGTTCCCTCAGGGGCTAAAGCCCGCGATTTGTTGGGCATTGGCGGCACGACTGGAGTCGTGCCCTGTTACAAAGCATTTCTAATTGACTACTCAAATGAGTTATTTGCAGGGGCTTAAGCCCAACGTTGATTTTTTTGCCTGATTGGCCTGACTGAAGTCAGGCCCTGGTTACAAAGCTATCGAGGAATCACCCCCGACGAGTTTTCCCGCGATCTGTGACGCCGCCGATTCTCCTGGCATTGTGCCGGGGATAAATCCCCGGCACAATGCACCAATGATCTTTTAAGCAATCTGTAGAGCAGCGTCTCTCCCAAACAGAGACGGCCATGAGAGCGATCTCACCTCTACCGCGGCACCGTTCGCTTGGCCGGGCCGAGCGGATCGTTGTCGCGGTCGGTTACGTCGGCGATGGCGGCGAGACGCGTTGCCAGTTCCGGTGTCCAGCTGCCTTCCGGCACGCGCCAGCCCCAGTTCCCTGCTCCCACGGAGGGGGTGTTCATGCGGCCCTCGGAGCCGAGTTCCAGCAGGTCCTGCGCGGGGAAGATGGCCAGCTCGGCCACGCTGGCCTGGGTGGCGCGGATGAGGGGCCATACGGGGCGGCCGACCTCGTCGCGAATGGGCGCCGGGCCGACATAAGCCTCAACAGCGGCGCGTGTTTTGTCGTTGGCCGTATTCCACCAGCCCTGGGTGGTGTCGTTGTCGTGGGTTCCGGTATATGCCACCGTCTGCGGAGTGAACTGATGGGGCAGGTGGCCGTGCGCCTCCCAGCCGTCAAAGCCGAATTGCAGCACCTTCATGCCGGGCATGCCCAGCTCCAGGCGCAGCGCATCCACTGCTGGAGTGATGACTCCCAGGTCTTCCGCGATCAGCGGCAACGGCCCCAGCGCGGTTTCGAGAGCGCGGAACAGCTCCAGTCCGGGCGCGGGGATCCATTCGCCGTTGATGGCGGTTTCCTCTTCGGCGGGAATAGCCCAGAAGGCCTCGAATCCGCGAAAGTGGTCCAGGCGGACGAGGTCATAGAGCGCACAGGCGCGGCGAATGCGGTCGATCCACCAGTCGAATCCTTGGGCCTGGAGCACGTCCCAGCGGTAGAGCGGGTTTCCCCAGCGCTGGCCAGTGGGAGAAAAGTAGTCGGGCGGAACACCGGCGATGCGGATGGGGCGCAACTCCTCGTCCAGTTCGAAAAGCTCGGGGTGCACCCAGACATCGGACGAGTCGAAGTTCACAAAGATGGCCACATCGCCCAGCACGCGGATCGCGCTGCTTGCAGCAGCCTTGCGGAGATTCTCCCACTGGCGGGCAAAAGCGAACTGAAGCACCTGCTCCTGGGCCAGCGCGCGGCCATGCTTCTGTGCAATCTGGGCAAGAGCTGCGGATTGGCGTTTGCGCAGCGGCTCCGGCCAAGCCGTCCAGGCACCGGTGTTGAATTCTCTGCGCAGCACGGCATAGAAGGCATAGTCGACAAGCCAGCTGGCCTCCGCCGCGCAGAACGCTTCAAACTCCGCCCACTGACCGGCAAGGCGCGGGTTGTTGGGCGCGCGATCGATGAAGTTTCCGGCAGCCTCGTGGAGGAGAGGAAGCTTGCGCTGCTCCACGTGCTCAAACTCCACATTGCCGCCGTTGCCGGCCAGTCCGGAGATGCGGTCGCCTTCAATCCATCCCCAATCGGATAGGAATTCGAGGCTGATGAGGTAGGGGTTTCCGGCGAACGCGGAGGAGCCCGCGTAAGGCGAATTGCCGTAGCCGGTTGGACACAGCGGCAGCACCTGCCAGACATGCTGCTGGGCCGCGGCAAGAAATGCGACAAATTCGTGGGCCGCCGGGCCAAGGTCACCAATGCCACCGTAGGAGGGGAGCGAGCTGACATGGAGAAGAACGCCGGAAGAACGCTAAAACTGCATACGTCCATTATGGAATGGAATTGAGGGTGGGGTCGACCTTTTGGGAGTCGAGTGTCCTGAGTCAAGAGTTCTTTGTAAAATGCGTGACAGAACAAAAGCAGATCCTTCGACTCACCACCCCCAGGGTTAGGAACTCCTGGGACCGCGTTCGCTCAGGATGACATTCATTTCATATCTAACTTGCTGAAAGAAAGTCAGGTTGCTCAGGATGACAGGCTCTGTTCCGTGTTGAACTTTTGAGACAGACTCCAGGCCGGTATAATCCCTTTGTCCCGCAGGTGCGTCCGCAAATCCAACTGAAAAGCAGAGGAAATACTCCCTTGCAAATCCGCTTCAATCGACCGGTCACTCTCGCCTTGATATCGATATCACTGATCGCGGCCAACGGCGCTGCTTTCGCAAAGACCGCGCCTGCGGGGCCGGTTCCCATCCCCTCGGGGTGGCAGTTGCAGGATGTGGCCAAGGTGCCCGAAAGCGGCGCGCAAGTCTCATCTCCAGCGTTCAAAGGCAAGGGGTGGTACAGCGCCACGGTTCCCGGCACCGTGCTGACGACGCTGGTAAACAACCGCGTGTATCCGGAGCCGCTCTATGGAGAGAACAACCGCCCGGAGAACATTCCGGAAAGCCTGGCCCGCACCTCGTACTGGTATCGGACGGTGTTCGAGGTTCCGGCGGGTTACAAGGGGCGCCATACCTGGCTGAATTTTGAGGGAATCAACTACTCTTCGGCAATCTGGGTGAATGGCGTACAGGTGGGCGCGACGCGCGGCGCATTTGTGCGCGGCATTTTCGATATCACAGCCAATGTCACTCCGGGCAAGCAAGCGGTTCTCGCGGTGCTGGTGGCTCCGCAGCCTCATCCAGGCATTTCGCACGAGCACACCATCCGCAATGGCATGGGAAGTAACGGTGGAGAAACGGCCATTGACGGGCCGACTTTTCTGTCGACCATTGGATGGGATTGGATTCCGGCGATACGCGATCGGGATACGGGCATCTGGCAGAGGGTGTTTTTGTCGGCGACCGGCCCGGTGGTTGTGAAGGACCCGCTGGTAACGACCGATTTGCCCTTGCCGAAGACCGACTCGGCGGAGGTGGGCGTGTCCGCCACGGTGGAGAACGTGAGCGATCAGGCGGTGAAAGGCGAACTCGAGGGCGAGATTGGCGAGGTTCGATTTGCCAAGCCGGTGGAACTGGCGCCGCACAGCACGCAGCGGATTGAGTTCAGCTCCAAGACGGACCCAGCGTTGCATTTTGAACATCCTCACCTGTGGTGGCCGAACGGCTACGGGCCGCAAAGCCTCTACGAACTCCATCTCGGCTTTGCCATTGACAAGCAGGTGTCCGACACGCGGACGGTGAGTTTTGGCGTTCGCAAGATCGCTTACAGCGTTCCCGGCACCGACACGCTGACCATCAGCGTGAATGGAGTTCCGGTGTTTATCCGCGGCGGAGACTGGGGCCTGGACGAAGCGCTGAAGCGCATTCCGCGGGAACGGCTGGAAGCTGAAATCCACCTGCACCAACTGGCCAACGTGAACCTGATCCGCAATTGGGTGGGGCAAAGCACGGGAGAGGATTTCTATGAGCTATGCGACAAATACGGAATCCTGATCTGGGATGAGTTTTTCCAGCCCAACCCGAGCGATGGGCCGAATCCCACGGACCTGGAGACCTACCTAGCCAACGTGCGCGACAAGATCTTGCGCTTCCGGAATCACCCCTCGATCATGTTGTGGTGCGCGCGGAACGAAGGTTTCCCCCCGCCGGAGATCGATGCGGCGCTGCGTACGCTGATGGCGGAATTGGAACCGACCCGGCGCTATCAGCCGAGTTCGACCGATGGCGCGGGCGTGCGCTCGGGCGGTCCTTACTTCTGGAGGACGCCGCGCGAGTACTACACGATCACGGACGACTACTTCAAGACCGAGACGGGATCCATGTCGGTGCCAACGCTGGAGTCGATTCACGGGATGTTGCCGAAGAAGGACTGGGAAACGATCAACGACGACTGGGCGGAGCACGATTTGGCCAAGGGCGCGCAGCGCGGAGACCAGTACCCGCTCACGCTGGCGGAGCGCTATGGGGCGGTGACCAACCTGGCCGATTTTGTACGCAAGGCGCAGTTGATGAATTACGAGGGCTACCGCTCGATGTATGAGGGGCGCAATGCGCAGATGTTCCATCCGACGACGGCGGTGATTACCTGGATGAGCGCGCCTGCGCAGCCAAGCTTTGTGTGGCAGCTTTACCACTATGACCTGGAGGCGAATGCTTCGCTGTTCGCGGTGAAGAAGGCCGGGGAGATGGTACATATCCAGCTGAACGAGGCGACCGGGGAGTTGCAGGTGATCAACAATACTCCGAAGGGTCTGAACGGGGCGACGGCGCATGTGACGGTTTTTAACCTGAACGGATCGGAGGCGGCGCGGCACGAGACTCCAGTCACGGCCGGGGCTTCGGCGGCAACGACGCTGGGACCGGTGGAGATTCCCGCATCGGCGAGCGCCGTTCATTTTCTCAAGCTGGAGCTGCGGGGTGCCGCTGGGGGGCTGCTTTCCTCAAACTTCTACTGGCGGGGAACAAGCGAGGATCCCGATGACCTGACCGAGTTGAACAAGATGGCCAAGGTGACGCTGGAGGCCAGGGTTGCGCGCAGCTTCAATGAAGGCCAACAGGTGGTCACAGTGACGCTGCACAATCCAACGAAGAGCATTGCGCTGATGACGCATCTGCAATTGAGAAATGCGAAGACCGGCGAGCGGATTCTGCCTGCGTATGCCAGCGACAACTACATCACGCTGACTCCGGATGAGAAGCGGACGATTACCATTACCTCGGCGGCCGGCGATTTGGTGGATGGTGCGCAAGTGGTGGTGGACGGGTGGAATGTGACGGTGGCGCCGGCCGGAGGCAAGGGTGTCTCGATCGCGCCGAACGTGGATGCCGATCCGGAGCACTGGCCTGCTACCGGACTTCCCTTCCAGACTGTGGGGCTAAGGTAGGGCTGTCAAGAGTTACTTCCGGGTGGCCGGCGATACATCCAGGGCAGGTGCCACAGCCAGTGCGCATTCGCCCTGGCCGCTGATGCCAGCGCCTCAACCCTGTTGGCCCGCGTTCCTGCGCAGGCTGCGATGCGCACATTCATCGCGAGGTCAGTGAGTCATTCCTTGAGGCAGTCTGTTTCTTAAGCGATCCCCCAGCTGCTTTAACACCGCCCATAGCGAGCCAGGAATCAGCGCAGGAGCCGGGGATGAGAGATCCGCGAACAAAAACCCCTTGACATTGACAGGTAATCCACTACCATATGGTTGTGGATAAGTTAGGTACGACATTTGCGGCTTTGTCCGATCCAACCCGGCGGGCGATGATCGAACGACTCAGCCATGGGCCTGCTTCTGTGCATGGATTGACGGAACCGTTTGCACTCTCGCAGCAGATGATTTCAAAACATATCGCCTACCTGGTGCGGGCGCGGATTGT
>Ga0182030_10025764_pt1 | contig 10687 bp, 12 predicted proteins | sample 812S3MmetaG_FD_121299 | JGI IMG/M metagenome (GOLD analysis project Ga0182030, IMG submission 121299) | Permafrost microbial communities from Stordalen Mire, Sweden - 812S3M metaG (Illumina Assembly) | ecosystem: Environmental > Terrestrial > Soil > Wetlands > Permafrost | place: Sweden... | reverse complement strand
GGAGCTTGGACTGATGAGGGCAAGTGGCTATCATGGAAGGATTTGTGCGGAGGTGATGAAGTAGAAGTGTTTAGAGATCTCTTTGGTGCTTGGGAACCATGATTTGTTCTCGTCGCGTCGATATCTAATTGTTAATTTACCTATAAGTATAGGAATATCATAATGAGTTTGGATATAGTGGGGCAGGATTATCATGCATGGTGGGGTCGCACGGTACTTCGGTCATCAACATCACGCTTCAAAACATTCAAAATCATAATCCATTTGTACGAGTCGTCATCCCCTCATCAATATAAACAGAAAAACCAAGCGCCGTCCGATTCCTCACTCCCCGTAAATCCTAAAGTCACCGTACCGATGTAGTCATCAATCATGAGTTGCCGCCACCATCGCCGTCCCCGGGACGCCGTACCAATATATCACTCGAATCATGCAGGATCGAACGCCGAGCCGATATATCACTCCCGAGGTCATCGTTCATCAATATCAATCATCAAGTACCGGAACCTTGTCTTCAAGTCGTCATCGAAATCATCCAAATATCAACAGCGAAACCAGCACGCATTCCAAGATAAGAGCATCATCATCATCATCATCATCATTTACAGCAATCCAGGTGGTCCGGGAAGACCAAAAACCAAAAATAAAGATCCGAAAATAAAGGGCATATCGTCGTTATAAGCGCCAATGGGCTTTCTGTCGTTTTTTATCGTCATAAGTTTTTTTTCTTTCTTTTTTTTTTCCGCGGTGAGTCAAGGTCTCCACATTCATCCTAACAATAAAGCTGTGGATAAAGATTGTGAATCACATTCACGACATCACCTCTCAATGCAGGATGAATACACTCCGGATCCAACCATTGTTCTTGGCCACTCAACAATAGGTATGCGATTTGCCCAGCAATAAACCTCCGCGCCGTACTCTGCTGTGGATTTGTTTGATACAACCACGTCCAATACCCTAGCACATCAAAACCAAATTCCTGTCTCAATGCCCTCAACAACCAAACCGCCATCTCAGTAGATTGCCTTTGTAACGCCGGTACCCGATATTTATCCGCAAGTGTCCACAAACTCTCCAACTGCGCGTAATAATCCAAGGGATCTGGCTCCGGAATCCCAATACCCATATCTGAGCATGAACTTCCATCCAAATTTGTTGACGGAGAGGAAATATAAATCCGTTGATAATACAACCAAATAACAAATCGATTAAAGGTCCTCGGATCGGTATCCAAAAGGTCGAACGAGAGAGTGTGGGAGGGTGGAAAACGGACGCAGTGGTGGTGTAAGTCGTGGAAAAAGAGGGAGTGTGTGGCCAGAAGGGAAAGTGGGATATGGAATGTGTGTGAGTGCGGAGGAGGGCCCACGAAGAAGGGTATCGCTGGACCGCTGATTAAGGGAAAGTATTTTAGCTCAGCCTTATGGAGAAGACGCAGCGGTGCGAAGGGGGTGGGGAAGGGCAATAGGCAGGGAAGAGCATACTCAAAGTAAATCTCCTTCTTCATCTCTATAGTCCCAAAACACGGCGAGCAAGGCTCGGAGGCGGGTGGTGACATGGATATTAACATTCTATCTTATCTTGCCCTCAATGTTGGACTCAAAACAACGATATATACAAAGGTAGTCTAGTCTCGTTACTAGACCCCGTGTCGGTAATCGGCTCGGTGGGTTATAAGGTACGGCGCGGTACAGTAGATCGACCTGCTCACTGACGAAATGGCGTAGACTCGGTGAGTGACGGTGCGGGGTTCTCCAAGTTAAGCTTAAGCATGTTTCAGAATCAAGGAATGATCAAATTCCTGGGGGGTGAGATACTTAATCGGGGTTAATATAGACGCCCTCTCTGAGTTTGGTTAGGGAGGGGAGAGATGGCCAAGCATCAAATCAAAAGATAAGGAATTGCGAACAGGTTGCGCCCTGGATAAGGATTGGTGGTGGGAAAGGGGGAGTGGGGTATGGACTGGGGTTGGGCAGCCATGACGAAGGACCAAATTGGGCATAGATGAGGGATATGTGCACGGAGACACGCTCGGGTTCCTGACAGGATAACGGTCGGGCTGCGGGAGTTGTTTGCGTCTTTGCGAAGGTGGTGGGGGGACGAATTACCGACGAGAGAGATATGCACACCTACCTTAATCATGTTTAATATCAGGAAGATATCCCATTGGCAGCGAAGAGAGAACGTGGGATGGAGTTCGGACTCTCGTTGGAGAGACGTGGACCTAGTCTCGACCGATAATCCGTCTGGGGTAGTGGGGTGTTCAGCGCTTAGAGAGAAGCACGACATGAGCGATAACCTTATTCGCATCTCCCCTCACCATCCTTAAGATAAAGGTCCAACCACCTCCGGAATGCCACACCTCGAACCTTCCAGCTGTTCGATGCGCGATTTGATTGGGTGTACAACAGCGTCGTGCGTCTCTTGGTCGGGTGACGCGATCAGGTGGTACGGCATTTACCTACCCCCACTTTTCATGCCCGTTCATCTATCGCATTGTCCTGACGGACTCCCAACTATTCCTTTTCCTGCCCAGCTCGTTATCATTTGGTGAGATGGGTGAGATGTGCCCATTTGGGTATTCATTAAGATGGCCAATGGCGGATGTGGTTGATGAGAGACGCGGTTAAGCGATCGAGTCAGGGGGTGGGATGATCTGCGTGGACGTGGTTGGTCGGTTCGTTGAGGAACGAATCATGTTCATGCAATCTCGAGATCCTCGTTTTGGAGGATTTGAACATGAGCGAGCTGAGTGAGGGGGACGCGGCGAGGGGATGGAGTTGTGGTTTATAAAATCTATGTTCTGCTTCTGTGATTCCTGAGTTTGTTCTTTTCATCGAGCGGATTTGTACTTGGTTAAACTCTCGAAGTTGAAGATATCAGATCCATCTCATCAGCGTATCAACAAGATCAACAAACCAATAAACACAACATCTCAATTATATCCTTTACAAATCATTTTCTCTCACCTTGACTCCAAATCCCGTCCCATAAATACGAACCCGTATACCTCCTCCTTCCTCCCCACAACCTCTGATATCATCATACCATCCCTCTAACAACACCTAGATCCCAACTTCGGACTCACCACTCGATCCATCATATCTCACGGGCATCCCACGTGAAGCTCCTCCATTCCATTCCCTAACTTTTCCCTCCAATATCTCAGCCAAGTCATCCTCTTCACCACCAGCACCACCAGCACCAGGGCAGGACCTGGAAGCGCCAGGGGAAGATACACTCACCAGCCTAACATCACGGATCGAGATCCTGGAGCAATAACTTACCGCCCAACCCTCAGAAACAAACGCTAAACCTGGGGACAACGATTGGGAGGGTCAACAGGGAAACGATGGGAGGGGGGGGAATTGGGGGACGGTGGAGTGGACACTAACTCAGAAAGTAGGGCTGTATACGACAGTGATCGGGGTGAGTGTGTGGTAGATGGTGTTGGTGTTTTTGGCGATTGTGAGGCGCGGAAGAGGAAGCGGTAGTGTTTAGGTAGGGTAGGGAGAGATTGGGAATAGGAGGAAGATAGGGGAGGATGAGGAGAGCTTGGAGCTTGGGTCTTGCTACTTGGGGTTATAATTGCGGTCTATATTTTTAGGGGGGAATAACGGGTATCTGAGTTTTGTTTTGATGTATTTTAGATTCTTTTTTCTAGATGTGTAGAGAGCCTTTTGGGATTTTAACATAGATCGACAATTCGTGGAAAGCACTAATAAGATTTAAGGTTAGCTGGATCTCATTCCTTTTATTTTGATTCTTGAATAGCTCCATCAAAACAATGAAGTTTATATAGTATTTGAATGCGTCTCTAAATGAAACGAATCAAATTAAATATAGTCTAATCTAATTTTTACTAAAACAAAACAAATTATAATATTTTAAACTCCATTTTAAATTAATCAGGTATTCGACATTAAGAGCGTATTCGTTTCGATTTCTGACCAATTTGTCTAATCAATCATAATTATAAGTATATAAATCAAATTTAAGTAATATCGATTTACAAAATCAATACTAGTAGCTTAATCAGCTTGAAAAATAAGCTAATAGTAAATTAAGTACAGTCTTTTTTTGTATAGGATTTAAGACTCAAAATAAAATAGATCCGATTTTGTAAATCAAGTATTTGGTTCTACTACTTTTTGTCTTAATTTGTCTAATAAATTAAGCAAATCAGACCCAAAATCAACCCGAAAAATCGAAACGAACGCGCTCTAATTATATTAAATAAGTAATATATTCAAGAAATCGGGTAGGACTCTGACCCTCAACATTGGGGATCTTTATCAAATGGGGTTTTCAGCAGTGATTGAGCAGTGGCTTGACGCTAGTCAGCTCCCCACAGGTCCGCCTCTTTCGTCCCCCGGGACTTCACCGCTGTCTTGACGCTTACTTAATTGGCTCGAATATTTCCCAAATAGAACAGCGCGCGGAACCGGAATTATTGGTTCTGTTCTTATTTGTTCTCGGCCCCGCAAAGTCGCCCAAGATGCAACACTAACTACCTGTGCGTAGGAGGCTTCACGGCAAGTATTGAATCACTCTCATTTGTTGGTTCTATTCCGTTTTTCAAAGATGTGCCTTACTCAACCTAAATTGTCTGTGAAGCGTGTAAGGCCATTGGTCATGTGTGGCCCACCAGCGCCTATATACATCTCATTTCATGCCACATCAGCTCCCCATCAGCTAGATTCAAGAGCCATATGAGGTATGGTTGTACACCCGCATTCGGGATGTATAAAATGGCACCCTTTTGCTCTTCATCAAAGGGAATTTTTAGATACCTGTAATACCAACACCGTAAGATTACAATCTTCTTACAATTATCCCTCAACAGCTTCATCGATCCTTAATCATGCCAGCTTGTTTCCCAACTCGTGTCGTCGCCGGCATCACGGTTCCCGACACCCCTCTCATCAATAAAGCTCTAGCATTGGCCCGCAAACACCTCGACGAGACCTTACTTAATCACGTCCTACGTTCTTGGCTGTTTGGCCAATTCATTGCCTCCAACATCCCCGAGCTTCAGCATCGCGACCAGGAACTTCACGCAGTCTGTGCCATATTGCACGATCTGGGATGGGACAAGACCGGTGAATTTGTCTCCAAGGACAAGAGATTCGAAGTCGACGGCGCAAATGCCGCACGTGATTTCATCATTCGTGAAGGAGACAAGAAAGAATGGGATAAACACCGTCTACAGCTCGCATGGGACTCAAGTCAGTGAGCTCCTTACCTTGCCCTCTGAAACAGCTCCGAGGGTTTGTCTCAATACTGTTCTACGCGCTTTCCCAAATATTTAATATATTAATAATTTTGACAGTCGCTTTTCACACCACGAAGTCAATTGCATTGTACAAAGAAGTCGAGGTGCGTAGTTGTGTCATGGGCATTACTAGTGACTTTACGGGTCCTGAAAAGAGTCCTGGTGGTGTATTAACGAGGCATGTGTGGGACGAGGTGTTGAAGGAGTTTCCGAGACTCAACTTCAAAGAGGGTGTTTTAAAAACTCTTTGTGGGCTGTGTCGGAGTAAGCCTGACACTACTTACGATAATTTCATTGCTGATATTGGCGAAAAATACGTTGAAGGATATAGTCGGGTGGGAAAAAGGTTTCTGGATGTCTTGGAGGCTACCGAGTAGTAACTAGGTAGGTAGCCCTGTCAGGAACCGGGAGTCGGATCTACTTTTGAGGAAATTGAAAGTGTACGAATCAGGCGCCATGACATTGTGAGACGTATGGTTGACGTGACGATTTTGACAGCTGGACTCGTTGGCTCTCTATTTGCGAGGAGCGATTAATTTGAACGAGTCTTAAAATATCTAAAAGAGGATTGAGTGCGTAGTTGCGCCTCAATATCACATGCTGGTACTTTTCTCGGGCCTTTCCTTCCTTCCAGCTCTTTTCATTTGTCATCTTATGTGACACTATTTCACCTCCATATTTCTGTTTCTTTTGGCATAATTGGCCACTATCGTTGACACGCAGATTGCGACAACGCACCTGGCATGCGAAGCGGAAGGAAGGAAAAGTTGAGAGAAAGGTTTCTATGATACAGAAGAAGTGCATAATGAGGAAGGCGAAGAGACAAGGTCGGGTATAGTATGCTTTGTATTGCATGAGATACCACTATTATTAGAGTTAATTTACATACAGCATGAGAACGGCTGTACATTGCTGAAGGCCAGCATCCGCCACACGTGACTGTCGTGTCGTATAGGGTCCTAGTCGGGGTTTTAACGCATCCGCCTATTCAAGGCAGTATATGCTTCTTCCTGAGATGTATTAAGAGCTATTCTGTTTCATTTACCCCTGGGATTGGTAAGAACCCCCCAGGAAACCTCGCTGTGCTGGTAGACTAAACAATCTTGATGGTGGCCTTCTTAGCATCTTCAAACAGCGAAAAGCCAAGTTCCTTTTGATATCCCCAAAAATCATGTTCTTCATCTCCTGTACGGCCTTCCCAACGGCCAATCCCGATCCTTTCATACGCGTCTCTCACTGTCGAAGACTTCTTTACAATAAGATAGGTAATTCGAGGAGAACGGATCCAAAGACAGTCTGACGATCTGGTCTTGACATCGTCTAGCGTTCGGTCCACCCATCTACTGTCACATATCGTGTAGAGTTTTAAGCAGTAGAATTGGCTCTCCTCATTCTCGGTGAACCGGCACCATCGGCATCTCCTTTTCTCCGGACCTTTCCTTAGCTTACAACTCCTGTAGACCCAACATCCGTGACTTCGTTCTCCCAGCGTAAGGCATGCGTTCATCTCATGATCGCCAAAGGCTGCATAACTGTGAAGGTTCTTTCCACGCACTAGGAAGTGCCGTTCGGTATAGGGAGAGCGTCCAAGATTCCTGGTTGTTGGCTCCGTCCACATCTCATATAGATCTTGATCGATCATAACCATCTGCACAGGCACAAGGGACCCGGTCACAATGATATGACCTGCTTTTATACGCCCAGTCCAGCCTGAAGGTACTAAGGGACTGCATTTGGCTTCAGAAATGACAATTTCTTCACGTAATGAGTATCCATATCCTTTATCTCCAAAATACCACACAGGTCCATCAACGGAGGCCCAAGACCACGTAGGCGCACGGTATTCGGAAAGTTTGCTAGAGCATAGGGCTGGCGATTGTGAGACCCAAGTAAGCCCGTAAATAAGATCACTTGCCCACAAGCCAGCCAAGTAGATGTCAGAGAATCCCCTCTTGGCCCTCATCGCATCTCCTGTCATTTCCGCCATCCCAGATATTGCACTCAACTTATCCATCCTATTAGTTAACTTTCGTTGAGAATATCGCTCTACGATATATCTCCAACTTGTAGGAGATAAACGGCCCAGTGGTTTCATCGTTTCCTCGTGACCCGCCAAAATAGCCTTGACGTTTGTAGGCGCATGTTCTGAAAATTGATCGCTCGTCGTAACCTTGCAGCCGCATTCGCAGAGGGTATGCTCATTGCACTCCCAGACCATCTCGTAACCGTTGAAACGAAGTTTTCTATGGGGAAGAAACTCTTCTTGCAGAGTCCACCCTCTACTGGTCAAGGAGAAATATTCTGGCCGTGGAATCCCTGGTCTCAGAAACATCTCGCCCAACTCTTTCCCACCGTGTTTAGTCCGAAAAGGGCGTTGCCATTCTGATCTAGCATACTTTTGTTTTCCTAGAAACCCAATTTTGCAAGATTCTGGTTCGTCAGCAAGGATTGCAAGGTGTGAGTTCGAATATATGTCGCGCATTTGTGCCGCTTCATGCAGCCAGTCTTCCAGATCGTCTTGCAAGATGCATAAGGAGTCTATCCAGAGATACGATATCTTGATGCCTCGACAGAAAATTATAGCGTCGCGCAGCGTCTGAGGCAGAGAAGCTAGGGGAATACTCTGCGAATAGCTCTCCAGCGTCGATTTCGTGGTCTTGACGATGCCGTCGAGGTCACTTCCCCAGCAATAACTCAGTGAAATGTAACGGCAAGGCCTGCTGGGTTCAAAGAGGAAAGGCTCTCGAGTTCCATCTAATGATCCAATGTCGATAAGGCGACGAGGTATAAACGTCGGATCTGAGAGGTTACACTTTGAATGGCAATTTGTACAGTTTTCGAGCCATGTTAGGGCGAGAGAGAACGCTGCTTGGGATGAGGTGTTACTAATTATATCAAGGCTTCGACGAAAGTGTCTCCAACGAGGCTCGTCTTTATATATTGGGTCGTCTACAATGAATAAGAGTCAGTGTCAATGTTAATCTAAAATCATTCTAAAATGGGATACGACATAATATTTCCCGGATAATGCCTTACAAAGATGGATCGCTCCTATCCCTAGTTTCATGAAAACTCTAATGGGCGGAGATAACAAAATTAGATAAAGTAGATAGTTTTGAATTCACATACCAGAACGAAAGATCAATGCACAATACCTCGTATATTCACCGTCTCCCGCGAATGTGAAACCGTAGGGTCTTGAAACTGAAATAGAGCGCTGAGAATTCTTATCGCATTCCTCCAGCCAACTAGGCTTCATCTCTTGAGTTATTTCGAGCACTATGCTACATAGCCAACATCCTGCACGAGAAGATTTCTGGTATCCTGAAAGTGTATGGTCTTTACCATCTCGGCAGATACAATCCTCCATCTTACCAACTTGATAGATAATGGCCTAGGGGAAATCGAGGAAGAAATGTATACGATTGAAATTAAGAATAGAAGCTGAGAAGAAGTTAAGGATAGAGGCTTCTTTGCGTAAAGTTGGAGGTCGGAGGTGTTTATGTCACTTGATTTGAATGCTGGAGGTATCTTGAATACAGTAAAGATTGTGCGCTTATCTAGAATCGGTTATAACTAGGGTCACCGGTTCGGAGGTCGGTGCTATTCGCTTATTGCAATGGCATCATTTCAGGCAGTGCAGTGCTTCTTCCCTAGAAATCAAGCCGCAATTTTCCACCACCCATACCCATCCTGAGTCAAGGTTCCAGGCTTAATTTACTTCGATGTGGAGCTTTTCTGGCGACCACTTCTATAAGCCTGACGAGATATGAGACAGCATATCACTGATCATCAGCGTTCTCAACTGTGGTTAACCTGGCGTTCACTTACCCCTAGGTTTCTCTCTCAGTACGTACGGAAGACAACAGGTCGTTGATGTGAATATATATTGCTTCTAGTCTGTATCTTTGACAATCCATTGTGCCAAACTTATCACAATGTTACTCGATAAACTCTCCGACGAGTTGCTCCTCGAAATTGCGGAATGGGTTGGAATAAATGTATATTATCCATTCCTAGCAAGCACTATTGCCGTTTATGGACCTCGATTCCTAGGACCCCTAGAGGGTGAGGTCAAAACAACCCACCGTATTCTTACATTCTGAGGCTGAATTAGTAGTCACGTACTTTTTGATAAGAGGGATCCAAAATTGCTCCAGCAAGAACCCTGTAAAGGAGCAGAAACGGATTTCCAGACAAAATTCAGTAAGGAAACTATAGCCGAGGTATTTAGGAGGACAGAATGGATTCCAAGTTATGGTGCGTAGGCTCTGCTTCGGCATGCTTACCTTCAGCTCAGGTTAAAGCAGTAGTTGCTCACGTCCGCAGACTAAAAAGGAACCAGCGAAAGGGAAAATTAATACTGAGTCTAGGGATACTTCATTCTCCAATGGTAGTAACCCGGGTTTGTATCACCTGTTACGATTACGCAGGCGGAAATGGACCCTAATATTTGCTAGGTATAACGGCTAAACAAAGATGTCGGGCCCCAGTTCCCAGCTCGTAGATATTGAGGGAAAGGCGATACCGCAAACCACAGGAAGGACATTATCCTTGGTATTTCGCTCAATCTATGCACCCGCCTGGTTATCCTCTAATGACACCTCATTCCGTTCCCCCTCAAATTCATCGAGCTTCGATTTCCAGATGCATCAGTCTTATTCTCATTTGAAGGGCAAGCGCATTGATATACGCTCACTTCTGGGTTCATCTCTTAATTACAGGTGTATTATTGATTCTCGATCTGGTCTATCATTTTCTCGGCTATGTAAAAGTCGTTTGACAATACGTTGAACCAAATTATAATCATCTTTACTTGTCTATCCGCTTTTTCCCAGTCTATTCTCACTATTGCAACTTTGTTTATATTCTAGTGCTCAGGCTGACTCAGGACGTGCACAGAATACTCAGGCCTTGCTCAAGCTTGCTTAGGTCTTACATAAGATGCTCACCTTCTGCTCAAGTTAAAGCAGCTGCTGCTCACATTCGAAGGCTAGAATTCAGCCAGTGAAAGAAAAAGTCGATTATACCTATAGTAGATAGCATTTTGGGCAACCTGACAGTAGGAAATTGCACAATTCTTCCTTACACTCGTCTTTCCTATCTCCTGGTACCAATTATTCGAAAGTCTCTACTTCAAAGCGTGCCACTTCATTTTCTGACGCGGCTAGCTGCACACTTGTAGCTAGAGTGATCCGAAAGAGCTTGGGAAGGGCGAATTTAGCGCAACTTGAGCTCGGGACCTCCCTTCCCCAGCCCGCCTCGAGCCGGGGCTTTGCCTACTTTAATCATTAAAATTATTAAAATATAATAAATAAATAAATAAATAAATAAATAAATAAATAAATAAATAAATAAATAAATAAATAAATAAATAAATAAATAAATAAATAAATAAATAAATAAATAAAT
>Ga0182030_10025763_pt1 | contig 10687 bp, 8 predicted proteins | sample 812S3MmetaG_FD_121299 | JGI IMG/M metagenome (GOLD analysis project Ga0182030, IMG submission 121299) | Permafrost microbial communities from Stordalen Mire, Sweden - 812S3M metaG (Illumina Assembly) | ecosystem: Environmental > Terrestrial > Soil > Wetlands > Permafrost | place: Sweden... | reverse complement strand
TGGTCTATTGCGCCCGCTTCGAAAGCGGTGCGAGGTTACTCTCACACATGTTCGAATCATGTACCTTCCGCTCGCTCCCAAAATTCAGCAGTTTGGAAGGGCTGGGGATTGGTTGGCCCCACCTCACCGGAAATGAGACGTGTCGGGAAACTGGCACTGCGAGTTCGATTCTCGCCCCTTCCGCCACGCTCTCGTCGACTAACGGCAGAGGTCACTAGCCTTTCACGCTGGAGGAGCGGGGTCAGCACCCGCCGAGAGCGCCACCAGTATACCATGCCGCGTTCGTCTAGTCTGGCTTAGGACACTACCCTCTCACGGTAGAGATTCGCCGGTTCGAATCCGGCACGCGGTACGCAGCAGACCGTTCCGAGGTAGTTCAGTTGGTAGAACAGTAGGCTGTTAACCTATGTGTCGCAGGTTCGATCCCTGCCCTCGGAGCACATCAGAACACACCACCACAACTCTGGGAAGGAGGACAACCGGTGGCCCAAGCTCTGCTACTCAACGCGACCTACGAGCCGATCCGGCTTGTCCCCATCCGCCGAGCTGTCATTCTGGTCCTGTCCCAGAAAGCCGAAATCATTGAAGAGACAGGCGAAGTTCTGCACTCCGCCCGGACCTCCATTCCTATCCCTTCTGTGATCCGGCTGGTCCGGATGGTCCGCATCCCGTACCTCGCTCGGGTTAAGCTGTCCCCCAAAGCTCTGGCTGCCCGGGATCACGGGCTGTGCGGGTATTGCGGCAAACCCGGCGAGAACGTCGACCACATCGTGCCCCGCTCCCGAGGGGGTAAAAACGAATGGGAGAACGTGGTGTGGGCCTGCAAACCCTGCAACCACCGCAAAGCCGACAAACTGCTCTCCGAAGCCAAGATGATCCTGCGGGTGAAACCGTACGCACCCAAAGGGAAAGCCTGGCTTATCATCGCCGTCGGCACCATCGAACCAGAATGGAAACCATACCTCACAGTGGTCGGCCCGGCGGCATAACGTCGGGCCGGCGTTCCGGCTGGGTAGCTCAGTGGTAGAGTGCCCGTCTCATGAGCGGGGGTGCGCCGGTTCGAGCCCGGCCCCAGCCACCAGATATACACGATAACACTGCGGGCGTGGTGGAATGGCAGACACGCTGGATTCAAATCCCAGTACCGCAAGGTGTGAGAGTTCAACTCTCTCCGCCCGCACAAACAGCAGAACTATCTAGGGGACGTAGCTCAATCCGGTCGAGCACCTGCCTGGCAGGCAGGGGGTTGCGGGTTCAAATCCCGCCGTCTCCACGTACGGGAGGGATGCTTCGGGGGCGAGCACCCCGCCCTCCCGTGCTCCATCTCGCGGACGTGGTGGAATGGCATACACACTAGTTTTAGGCACTAGCAGCTTCGGCTATGCGAGTTCAAGTCTCGCCGTCCGCACCATGCCCACTTAGCTCAGTCTGAACAGAGCGCTAGCTTGCGGAGCTAGAGGCCGGCGGTTTAAATCCGCCAGTGGGCACCATCGCGGGAGGGAGGTCCTTCGCATCTCAACCGGGTTCATAGCCCGGACCAAGCCGGGCCAACGCCGGCTCCCGCCACCATCTTCTTTCGGGGATAGTGTAAGTAGACAGCTCCCCGAGCTTATACTCACTTGCCGGCGGAGCATGAGCGGTTATGCTCCTGACTCTTAATCAGGCGATCAGGGTTCAAGTCCCTGCACCGGCACCACGCGGACGTGGCGGAACTGATAGACGCACCGGCTTGAGGTGTCGGCGCTGCTCAGAACGGGCAGCATGGAGATTCGACTTCTCTCGGCCACACCACAGACATGCACTGTGGCACACCGGTCGGTATGGCTGTGCCGTCCCGTCGAGGTAGCAATCAGTACCGCATTGTACGACGGCCGGTACCGAAACCACAGATAGACCCCGAAGACCGGCTGCTTGCCCAGATCAGGCAAGACCTGAAGATAACCCCGGCCGGTGTCAAGGTTAACCCTGTCCGCAAGATGGTCAGCAACACACAGGCGGCTGCCCATCTGGGCTGGACAATTTTCACGTTCATCCGCCCACATTTAGCTTCCCGGCTGCCGCAGACACTGGAACAGCTCAGCCAACACCCCAGCTCCCTAGTCCGCTACATGACCGCTCACAGCAACAAACTACCTCAGCCTGTCCAAGCCAGGCTGGCACAGGACCGCGACCCGGCGGTCCGCACCGAGCTCGCTCGCAACGCTGACATCAACCCTGCGGTGCTCAGCGTGTTAGCTTCCGATGACGACCAGATGGTCCGCCGGGCAGTGGTTGGCAACCCGGCCACCCCGGCTGGCGCTCTGGAGCTGCTAAGCGCAGACCCTGACCCGGTGGTAGCTGCCGCAGCCAGCATACACCCAAACAATCCCATCCGCCTCACATAGACGCAGCCCCACCGGGACAGCAGCCAGTACCAGCGGCAAGGTGCATCGCCTTCATCCTGGGTCTGCCGATAACCAGCCAGAATAAACTAACGTAGTTATAGGTCAAACAGAGCCCGGGGTGGCATGATGGTCGCGGCTGGTGATGTAGCTGTTAATGGGTTCCGTGCACCGCAGGTCTGCGGTATCATCGGGATTACTTACCGGCAGCTTGATTATTGGGCTCGCATCGGTCTGCTGCGACCTTCGATACGTGACGCTCAGGGGAGCGGGACCCAGCGAGTTTACTCCTACGCTAATTTGCTGCAGCTGCAGGTCATTAGACGGCTTCTAGATGTCGGGGTGTCTCTAGGGGCTGCACATAAGGCAGTCGAATGTCTTCGCGGTCCTGACGGCAGGGCGCCCGACGTCGACACCAGACTTGTCATATCGGATGGCGGGAGCGTGCTGATTCGTTCTGAGCAGGAATTGTCCAGCCTGCTGCGAGAGAGCTCCGACGTTCTCCTAATAGTCCTGGACATCGGAAAGGTCATCCTCGAAGTTGACGCTGCGGTAGCTGCGGCCAGACAGGCTAAACAGGTATAGCAGCTCCGAACGATAGGTAGCGTCTCTGCGGTTCTAAGTTTGTCTGAGCGTGGCTGCGCCGCCTTTAGCACCATCACGATAGGCCCTAACAGGGGTGGCGTAGGCGTTGCGGTGGAAACCGCCGCCCAGCCGTGCCCATCGAGGTTCATGCTTCCGGCGTTCAGCCACGTCAGAGAACCGCGTTATAATGCTTCCGTCCTGGCTAGCCCCATGCGGGCTTACCGCGGGAACGGTCCCTCCGGACGCTGGCCGCCCGCGGCCACCAAGGCCGCGGACGGGGAGGGCGCTGCAGCGTCGCAAGGGCACTGAGCGAACAACAGTAGCAACAGGGGCAGCCTGGGCCGGGACAGCTCCGGCCGGTTTAGGCTTAGATCTCGGTTTAGGTTTGGGTTGGGGGTGGGTTCTGGCCCTGTTGTTCCCGGCGTACCGGGACCGGCGGGAACCAGACTTAAACTTGGCAACCCTAGGGCGGTACAGCTTCTTCACCTTCCCACCAGCAACATCGGTATCGGTGGTGTCGGCGCGGGCGGTGTCTGGGCCTGGCGTGGGTGGTACGGGTTTGTGGGTGGGCAGGACGGTGACGGGCAGGTCTCGGTGCTGAGTGACACTGAACCGTCCGGTTTTGCGGTCCCGCCGGGTGAACGGCTGCGACGCCAGCCCGCGGGCAACCACCCGCCACGACGCCGCCTGATCCCGATCCCGCGACAGGGGGCAGTGAGTGCACCCGGCCCAGTGGTACCCCCGCTTGGTGCGCTGCGGGCTGGTCCAGTGCGCCAGCGGCTGCAGACACCAGGGGCAGCCCGAAGAAGTACCCCCGGCGGGCAGCAGGACTACCACGATACCTTCCTTGGCCGCCAGGTAGATCAGGGCGTGCTGGAACTGCCCGCGGACGCTGCCCGCGATCTTGACGTTCTGCTTCCGGTCGAACGCGGGCTCCAGCGTGCCCAGATCCTCCACATAGACCGCGGTCGCCCCGGCCGCGAGCGCGTGGTTGACCGCCCAGCGGGCTGCTGACCATGCGATGGCGTGCCCCAGGTTGCGCTGGCGGGCGCACACCGCCAGGTTCTCCCGCCGCAGCACCGCCAGCTTCCTGTCAGCCGGATGGCCCTGCTTGTCGCCGACAATCTTCTCCAGCTGCCCGATCTGTTTCCGCAGGTGGTTGCCTAGGAGCCGCAGCTGTTCCCATTTGCGGATGGGCCCGGCGGGGTCGAACCGCAGCTGCCGCCCGTCCGTCACCACCCTCGGGTGCCCGCTCTCGTCGGTGGTGAGCTGGCCGACGGCGCCGAGCAGGAATGTGCACACCCCCCAGTCCAGCCCCACCGCCCGCAGGTGCCCCATTCCTGACAGGCTGGGGGCGGGCAGGTCGAATGGCATGTCTATAGCCACCCGGCAGGGTAGCGCCCGCAGGCTCGGGGTGTGCAGCCCACTGTCGGCGGGGACCGTCGGGGGAAGGTTGAACGTTATCAACACCCACGACCAGTCCCGCCGCGCCCTAGGCTGCTCGCAGCGGGGCAGTAGGATACGCAGCAACGCCCGGTCCGCGCTGAGCCGGGTCAAGGTCACCGCCTGGCGGTCGGCGGCGGCGGCCAGCGCCATCGGGGCTACCCTGGGGGTGGTCTCCAGCTCGCATAGCCCTGCCGGCAGTGTCTGCTGTCTGCCCATGAAGGCCACGATCTGCCGGGTGCGGTTCCGCAGCTCCGCGGTGACCACCCCGGGCGCCGCCGTCCGCAGCCTATCCCACTCGGCCTGGGTGCGCTCGAGGGGGTTGTCAGGCCAGGTCCTCAGGATGGCGTCCAGCACCTGCTGGCGGTACCCAGCGGACCGTAGCAGCTGGCCGGCGTGCTCCTGGCCCATCCGGTACACCCGGTCCGGTATGTACAGCCCCGCCACCTGGCCGCTGCCCAGCTGGTGCCGCCGGACGGCTACGTACGCTTTGCGGGGGGTGGGCTGGCCGTCCGGCGTGGTGTCCCGGTTGAACCAGGTCAAAGTCTGCTCATCCCAGCTGCTGCCCAGGACGCCCTGGGCGATGGTGCTGGTCAGCCCGGCTAGCCAGCCCACCCGCTGCGATAACGCCTGGGTGCCCAGTTCCTGGCTGGCACTCTCGTCCAGCGCCCGGTAGGCGCTGCACGGCGCGCACCCAGTCAGCATCCCCACCGCGGTCACCCTATGTCTCCGTCCGGGTTTGCGTTATCACTCTGTGTTGGAGGTGTTGCATTTATTCCAGTGTACCGTCTGCGGGCGGTGTTTGCGGTCCCGGGTTTCTTAGATTTCTCGGTTGTGCTCGGAGGTTATCGCAGCTCCGCTTAGACCGGCTTAGCAAACAATGACACCACGAATCACCCTGTCAAATTAGTCTGGCAGCTAGCCCGCGCGCCGTCTGTGCGTTGGCGTCGCGGCAGCAGCCAACATTATGGCGCGCTGATGTAATGGTAGCCTGTCAGATTGTCGATCTGATCGTGGGGGTCTGACTCCCCTGTGCGTCGCGTTAAGGGGAGCTGTGCGGTTCCCCTGTTGGTACAGACACTATATGGGTGTCAAAGCCGGTGGTACCGGCTCAAATCAATATAGGCGCCGGACCGCTTATAGCCATCAAGAGGTTGGTCTGTCTTCGGGCAATGCTCGGTAGTTGGAATGGGTCAGGTGGCGGTCCGCAAGATGGCCTTTATGTCGGTTCGGATCTGATCTGGGCCTCAATAATGTGTGTGTAGTTCCGCGGTTCGGAGCGTCGGCTTGCAAGTCGAAGGTCGCGGGGTCAGGGTTTGTCATCTACTCTAACAATAAGCCGTCGGCCTGTCCGGGCCGGCGTCTCGTTCCTACATAGCAGGTACCGGGTCCTGTTCCCGGCTGATGTTCCACGGTTCCTTAACTCAGTGTGTGGTGAGAGTGACCGGTTGAAACCCGGTAAGCCGTCCGTTCGACTCGGACAGGAACCATCTAGCGCGTCGGGCTCGTCTGGTTGATAGGCACATCGCTGATAACGATGAGGAGCAGAGTTCGATTCCCTGGATGCGCACTATCCCGAAACAGGAACGTAGGAGCGGAGCTGGCGATTTACAACATGGCACCTTGACGTCGTGCTATCGCTTGCGATAGCGCGTGCTGTATAATGGGGATATGGGTACGTTTGACACGAACGCCGTGGTGGTGGGGCTGCTGGTGGACGCTCGGCATCGTGCCGGTCTGTCCCAGCGAGAATTAGCGCGGAAGGCTGGCACTTCTGCCGCCGCGGTGGCGCAATGCGAAAGTGGGCATCGGGATGTCAAAATGAGCACATTGTTCCGATTGGTGGAAGCGTGCGACATGGAGCTACGCCTAGAGGCCGCCGAGCTGACGGACGCGGAACGGGACCAATACGCCCGTGACACAGCGGTCGGAATAGGACAGGCTTATGCCAATGCCGCTCAGGCTCGTGCCGCGGTCCGTTCCATCCGCCCAGCTGCAGCGGCGGCCCAATGAGCCCCACACACGAGGGCGAGAGGCCGCTGTCAGCCACCTCTCTGCTAGCCGTCCTGAAGAAACACAATGTGCAGTACGTAGTGGTGGGCAGTTACGGAGCTATAGTCCAGGATGTGGACCTGCCCCTAACTGACCTAGATGTCGTACCAGCTATTGATCGGGAGAACCTGAAGCATCTCGCTCTAGCTCTCGATGAGCTGGAGGTCGAAGAGAAAACAACCGCCGCCGGAGATATCAGGGCCGAGCTGCTGGCTGACCCCGCATTACTGTCAGCATCTAAATTCTGGGCCTTCTCCACTGAGTACGGCGGGCTTGACCTGGTGCTGCAGCCAGCTGGTTTCCCACACGGCTACACCGACCTCATCAGAAACGCCAAGATCGTACAGATCGCCCAAGACGACGACCCGACCCAGACGGTGGAAGCTGTTGTCGCCGATGTGCGAGATATCTACACATCGAAACGGCTGGCTCGCAGACCGAAAGATATAGCCCAGCTCCCCAAATTCGCAAATGTGCACACCGCCAAGACCAGAGAAGACGTGCGCCGGAGGTACCTTCAAGAGGTGGCAGCTCGGGAACAGCATCTACAAAGTGTGCTGCCTACAACCATCCGCCAGCCGACCAAATTGCCGCTTGTCCCGAAACGGGGGACGGACAAGAGAGGGCGCCCGTACACTAGGTGGGTACGCCCTCGGTAACATTTATCCCGGCAGTCCGACCCAGCATCATGTCGCGGGGGCGAAGCCGACCGGTAAGACAAGACGTTTACACTGTCCGACTAGCGCGTTCCCGCCACCCCCATAACGGTCGCTTAACTCAGTTTGGTAGAGTACCTGCATGACGCGCAGGAAGCCATAGGTTCGAATCCTAGAGCGGCCACTCAGGTCTGTGATACTTGGTCTTTTGCCCGTCTAGCTCAGTTGGCAGAGCGATATCCTGATACGATGTAGGTACGGAGTTCGAATCTCCGGGCGGGCACTATTTCTGTTCTGGGCCGATCGTTCAACGGTAGGACTCCAAGCTTATATCTTGAATATGGGAGTTCGACTCTCTCTCGGCCTACCAGTTTCTGCCGCTGTAGCTCAATGGAGAAGAGCCTCGTGGTTCTAACACGAAGGATGCGGGTTCAAGTCCTGCTGGCGGCGCTGTGACGGAAGTGAATGTTGGATACACGCTGGCTTGTGGAGCCGGAGGTAGCGGGTTCGAGTCCCGTCCGTCACCGAATTGTAAATTATTGTCAGTAGTAGTTTTGGGTCGGTTGGGTGGCGTGGCGGCCTGTCAGGTTGTAACCCTGGTCCCTTCGGGGGTAGTGAGTCCGAACCTCTCCCCGGCCCACCATTCGGTCGTAACTGGCGGCTCAGCGGCTGCCGGGCTTCATAAGCCTGGACAGTCGGGGTCGACACCTGGGTTTGCCACCAACAAGCATTTATCGCTAGACTGGAAAGGAGGCAGCGCAATGAAAGATCTAACCCTGTGCTTCGGCTTGACCGATTTGTTCTTCTCGGACGAGCTGGCTGATATCGAGATCGCTAAGTCGTTCTGCGCGGAGTGTCCGCTTCGGGCGCGCTGTCTCGAGGGCGCTATTCAGAGGCGTGAGCCCTGCGGGGTGTGGGGCGGCCAGTGGATACGCGAAGGCAAGCCGGTGGTGCCGGGGCGGCGGGGACGGCCGCCTCGGACTGAGCAGGCCGCTTAGAGGTTGCCGGGGGCTGCATTGGGGCAGCCCCCGGAGACGAACAGCTCGATGTGTTGACATTTCGAGAGCCTTGGTGGTTTTGTGTTGCCTCTGTAGCTCAGCTTGGTAGCAGCGTCGTATTCGTAATACGTAGGTCCTGGGTTCGAATCCCAGCAGGGGCTCGGCCGACACTCCCATCAGGACGTGTCATCACAAGTTTCCCGGGGCAGTCTGGGGGTGAGATGAAGGGAGAGAGAGGTCGGAAATTTCGGAATGTGAGACAGGACGCCGGTCACATATTAGTGCTACGCTGGTGCTGTTGGTTATCTGATATTCGAGTGCGCTACAAGGTAGGTGCTGATCGTGAGGTCGTATTCGAGAGAGCAGCGAGCTGCCGCCGCCAAGGGATTGCTGGCCGCGCGCGGTGGACCGGGGATAATGCCAACCGACGAGCTGGCTGCCGGGTTGATGCTCACAACTAATCAAACCAGGCGGCTGGTGGCGCTCCTGGGTGACCGGGCTACGGTGGCGGCCGCCGGGGCGCTGCGGGCGGTGCCGGCCGGGCAGCGGCTCAGTGTGATCAACCTTGCTTTGTCGAAGAGGGGCAGCTTCGATGTCGCTGTGGCTTCCCGGCTGGGAGCTGCGCCGGCTAGTCGGGAAGCTGAGACGTCCGGGCTGGTGCCGGTGAGGTCCCCGAAGCGGCAGGCCAGACGGCTAACCCAGGAGCAGATTGACACGGCGATCCAGTTTATCCGGGTTACGTTGCCGCGGTTCGTCCCGGTCGGGGAGGTGGATTGGGCTGATGTGGCGGTGTTCACGGGCCGCGAGGCGCTAGACGAGCTCGGTATTCTTAGACATCAGGATTGCGGGCTGGCTCCGCGGCGATTGCCGGCGGGGGTGCTGATTGACATTGTCTGCGCGGCTGATGATCGGATGTTGGTACGTCAGCATCTATCGGGGTACCAGGCTGGCAGGGTCCGGGTCCCGTCGGCCGCTAAGGCCCTGGGTATCCCCCAGTACATCTTGAAAGATAGCACCGAGCCAGCCGGTGTGCGGTACCAGTACCAGAAGCTGGTGCCTACCGTGGCCGCGGATCGGTTCTGTGAGCTTGTTCGTATGAAAAGGGAACAGCCATCGGAGTTCGCTCAGATGGTGCGGGACGCCCGGCAGGCCCGGAAGGACGCTGAGCGGTCCCAGCGGGCGGTCGAGGCGGCTACGGCGCAGCTGTTCGTCGGGTTTGAGGCGGTCAGGCAGCAGCTGGGTCTCGCGGTGTGGCAGACGGAGCTCGCTAGCCGGATAGGGCTGTTGTACCGTCACCCTGAAGGATATCTGCTGGAAGATGTCGCGGCTATAGAGAGGGATCGGGATAGGTTCTATACCGCGCTGGCTCGCGCTGAGCAGATTAACGCTCCCGACGCCTGTAAGATACTCGGTGTTAGCCGTACCCATTTCGACGAGATAGTCGTCGCCGGGTTGCTGCGCCCTAGCGGCACCGGCGAATTCAGATACGGCACCTATAGCACCTACCGTCGTGGTGATGTGGACGATCTGGTCTCTCGTGTTCTTGAGTTGGTGGCGCAGCGCCAGGCCGGGATAGCGCGGCGGCGGTCCGTGGCCAGCAGACAGGCGCAAGCGACCAGGCAGCGCTCCGAAGCGAACCGGGACAAAGCTTTGGACAGGGTCCGTCGGCAGGCGGTGGGATTAGCTGCTGTCCAAGACCCCCTGGCACGGGCGTTAGCTATGGTAGGTTTCTGGGGGACATTGGTAGCTGCGCACGCTGACGCAGAGCGCGACAGGGCGGGTCGGACTAAGTCGGCTAAGACGCAGGCGGCAGCGGAAGAGACATCGGAGGCGTGTTACGCAGCTAAGAACCAGGCCCAGCGGGCGCTGCTGGACGTCCGAGACCTGACTAGGTGGCGGTTTCTAGACGGGTCCCGAACCTGGCTGTGCGACTCCTGCCGCCAGGACGCCTGGGCCGCCCATGTGCACCCGGGAGACTGGGACCGCCACTGCGAAGACTGCGAAATAGACCACAGCCTCAGCCTGCTGGAATGCACCATATCCGCAGCTGGCCAGGAATATGTCATGGTCATACCGGTACCTATAGCGGAAGAGTGGGACGTCCCCGAGCCCCGGGGACCGGCAGACCCGGGCTCAGGTGTAAATCTGCCGGCTATAAGCCGTAAACAGAAGAAACGTCCGTATCGCGGGCAGTCTGTCGAGGAGCTTCCCGGATGGATTAAATCTATTAGGAAACGGTCGCGGGACAGACGGGATGAGCTGGGGGCGTATGACACAGTGGTGGACGAGACGACGTTGCGTGCGTTCCCGGCGCCGGTAGCTATCGAGAGTTTACAGGCGGCGGTGCAGGATTTAGCCAGCCTGCGAGCCGAGGCTGCAGCCAGGCCGGACAAGAGCTAGGAGACTGTTGGGGGTGGGCGGGCGGTTACGTCCGGCCGGGTAGTGAGAGGTTACGGGCTGTCTTCGACTAGGCGGCGCACTTCGGCACGTAGGGCACGGGGCACTTCGTCGTAGGCAAAGTCGCCCATCATATACCCCAGCTTGTCATCTCCCCGCTCTATAAGCCGGTCGG
>Ga0182030_10025761_pt1 | contig 10688 bp, 13 predicted proteins | sample 812S3MmetaG_FD_121299 | JGI IMG/M metagenome (GOLD analysis project Ga0182030, IMG submission 121299) | Permafrost microbial communities from Stordalen Mire, Sweden - 812S3M metaG (Illumina Assembly) | ecosystem: Environmental > Terrestrial > Soil > Wetlands > Permafrost | place: Sweden... | reverse complement strand
TCCTCGACGGCAGCGATATCCCCTTCATTCAAAACCACCCGCGCTGTCAGCGTGAGCGCCTGCTGGGCCCCGCTGACAATGAGGACATCGCTCTCGGTGCATGCGATGCCGCGCCGACGGGAGAGGTAGTCGCAAATCGCCCGCCGCAGCGGCGGGAAACCTCCGGCCACTGGATAGCCGGGCCCGGCCCGCAGGGCGGCCGCCGCCAGCCGCCTCCGCCAGGATTGGAACATGGCGGGCCGGATCAGCGGTTCTCCATAGTGCAGGTCATAGCGCGGCTTCGGTCGTATCGCTGACAACGCACTGGGTGCAAGTGCTCGGGCCCGGGCCGCGTATCTTGACGGCGGCCTTGGGCGAAGACGTGAGCCGGGTTCGGGACGCGGCAGCTCGATTGATGCCACGCGTGTTCCGGATCCTCCATGCGCAGTGGCGAGTTGTTCGGCACACAACAGATCGTAGGCGCCATTCACCGAATTACGTGAAATGCCGAGCGCCTGCGCGAGCATGCGGGTCGCGGGGAGCTTTTGGCCCGCGGCAAAGCCCCCGCTGAGGATCGAGCGCTTCAGTGCACGGGCCAGCTGCTCGTACAGCGGCCCCAGGCCATCGAGTTGCAAATTCTGGCTTTGCAAAGTGGTACCAGCAATCGGCGCTAAGTTGGATCTTGACCATACCACGATGGGGGGCCAGCATCGTGCAGAAGATATGCATAGATGTCCGTTTACCGCGAGTACTGGCTGGAAAATCGCAGTACGGTAATTGCCCGGATTTCTAACCTGCGACGGAGAGTAACGGCGCGATGCATTCACTCCGAGGGTTGGTCGGCTGGAGGCTGCGTCGGAACGAGGGGCTGCCTCGTTGCTGTGCCGCGGCGCGACCGGTCGAGCGGCAATACACAGGGGCGCCCGGTGCCTCGGCTTCGGATTTCTGTGGTGCGATTGAGATATCAGTTGAAGCGACGCGTTTACAGTTCTTTGACAAAGGCCCCGATTATCTATGGACATCTTGATCGTCGACCAAGACGCTGGAGTGCGGGAGCAAATTAAGGCGTTTTGCGCGCACGAGGACGAAGTGGATGTTGTCAGCGAAGCCGATACGGGTGCCAAGGGTATCCAAGCGGCGGAGTCGCTACGCCCAGACCTTCTGTATGTGGGCGCCAGGCTGCCGGACCAGACCGGTTTTGATGTTTTGCGGGCGCTGCGCGGGCGCCCTCAGCATCGCAGCATATTGGTCACTAACCGCGTGAAGGATGGGTCGACAGCCATTGCTGCCGGTGCCATCGGTTACCTGGTTAAGCCGCTTACGCAAGATGCCCTGGGCGAGTCCTTGCTGAGCGCGCTACGCCGTATCACGCCCCGAACAGCCGCTACCCGCAAGGAGGCTCCGGAGTTTATCCACGGCGTGACCGAACTCCGTCCGCCGATGTTTCTGGTTGGCGAGCGCGATCACCGGCTCTATCCGCTGGACCCTGTCCAAATCGACTTTGTTGAGTCCGCGGGCAACTACGTCAAGTACCATCTCGCGCAACACAGCTACATCGCACGCGAGTCCATTAAGCGCCTTACCGCGATGCTCGCCCAGGTGGGTTTTATTCGCATTGAGCGCTCGCTGCTCGTGAACGTTCGGGCGATCGCCTACGCGCAGACGATCGGCCACGGCACGTTCGCCTTTACTCTGACCTCCGAACAGCGCCTGCTCTCCGGTTACTCGTATCGGGACGACATCCTGTCGGCGCTACCGCTACGCAGACGCGTGCCCCGGGCTGACAGGTCGCAGGAAAACCCACCTGGTGGCACGACCAAAGCTCGCGCCGAAACGAAGGTAGCGATTCCAAGGACCTCTAACGCCTAGGGCCCGTCGCCCCACGAAATCGTCGCGCCTCAGCGCATGCTGCTCTGAGTAATTGGAATTCACGGCTTGCATCGGGGATTATGTTTGCAGTTCACTTTGAGAGATTAGCCATAACGATGCGAGTGCTGAGATCAGCATCCAGCCTGAGACCTTGGATTACCAAGTTGCCGCCGATGCTTTTCCTCTGCGTGACCGCCTCCCACATTCCTGCTGCGAGATCGGAGAGCGCTGTAGCGTGCTGCAATGTCGTAGAGCTTCGGCAATACACGCTGCACCCGGGCACGCAGAAAGCATTCACGGCGCTTTTTGAGGGTACCTTCACTGAACCGCAAGAAGCCACAGGTATGACGGTCATTGGCGAATTCGAAGATCTGGATCGTCCGAATCATTTTGTCTGGATGCGCGGATTTCAGGACATGGTGGCACGCGTCACCGAACTGGACAGGTTCTATCAGGGTGAGGTGTGGCACGCGCACCGCGACGAGGCCAACGGTTCAATCGAGGATTCTGGAAACGTACTCCTTCTGCAGACTACCTCTGCGACATTCGGGCTTGACAACCTGCCGGCACGCCCCCCGCTCGGAAGTGATCCCTCGCCGGCAGGCCTGGTCGTCGTGACCCTCTATTACACGGCCGCGAACGATGCCCGAAGGTTTGGGTCTGAGTTCGAGCGGACTTTTCCAGACCTGGCGGCGACCCAGGGTGCTCGAACGCTGGCGGTCTACGTCACATCCATGGAACCCAACAATTATCCAAGGCTGCCTGTACGTAGCGGCGAAGCTATCGTTGTCTGGATCGCCGGCTTTGCGAATGCAACCGCCTATGTGAATTTCGAGACTAAGATCGCGAAGAGCGAGCATTGGATAGCGCGCTGGAATGCTGCGCGTGCGCAGCTTAGTCGCGATCCGGAAGTATTGCGGCTTGTCCCGACCGCAGGCTCTAGGCTTCGCGGGTGAGTCCTTCGCTGCGATGATCGTGGGGCGCGATATCTGGAGTGCGAGCCGCGGCGGTATCCGGCTTTGGGGCGCCAGACCCGCTTTGCTGGGTCGGCAACGGCTATGCGGCGATCAATGTACGCGTTAGAGGCCGCACGGTATTGACGACGCGGGGCTACATTACGCTCACGGGCCATGGGCGCGCGGGAGTGTACTGAGGCAAGTTCTGTAGCGCGTCTTGTCGACCCGAGCAACTCACGGTGTCAACGCGACCCAGTCTAGGCTGCCAGGAGACCAGCATGTCAAACAGCCTGCAGAGCCAGATGTTCGATGAGCTCTCGGACAAGCAGATATTCGAGGCCGCAAAGCGCAGCGCTTTCGCCTACCTGAGCGATACAACGACGCGGCGCGCATACCCATCGACGACCGCCATCTGCGCCCTCGAGCGCTTTGTGGAGGATCTACCTCAAGCAACCGGGAATGGCGCCGAGATCATTCGCATGCTGGATGTGCTGGGTTCACCGGCGACGGCGGCGTCCACCGGAGGTCGGTATTTCGGTTTTGTTAACGGGGGCGCGATTCCCACTGCGCTCGGAGCGCGATGGCTTGCCGACGTGTGGGACCAGAACTCGGCGCTTTTCAAAATGTCGCCCGTCAGTGCAAAGCTTGAGGAGGTCTGCCAGAGCTGGCTGAAGACAATATTCAAACTGCCCACGCAGACAGTGGCAGGTTTTGTCAGCGGTACGTCCAGCGCGATTCTTTGCGGACTGGCAGCCGGCCGCTATCGAGCATTCCAGAATCAAGGTTGGAATATCAATCAGCAGGGGTTACGCAATGCGCCGCCCGTTCGCATTGTCACGAGTCGAGAGGCGCATGGATCAGTCGCCAAGGCCGTGGCGATGCTCGGGCTGGGCACTGAAAATATCGAGTGGGTCGAGGTCGATGATCAGGGGCGCATCCGGGTCGAAGAAGTGCCGGGCCTCGATGAGAGCTCGATACTTGTCTTACAGGCCGGGAACGTCAATTCTGGCGCCTTCGATAACTTCGAGGTGCTCTGCGATCAAGCCCGCGCTGCAGGTGCGTGGGTGCACATCGACGGTGCCTTCGGTCTCTGGGCGGCTGCGTGCCCGGCGTTGTCTTATCTGGCTCGCGGCATCGAATCGGCGGCCTCCTGGTCCGTGGACGGCCACAAGACACTCAATACGCCCTATGATTGTGGCGTAATTCTCTGTAGAGACAAGGAAGCTCTGGTAGCGGCACTTCAAGCCTCCGGCGCCTATATCAATTACAGCGCCAGCCGGGACGGCATGCTTTATACCCCCGAAATGTCGCGGCGTGCGCGGGCCACGGAGCTGTGGGCGACGTTGAAATACCTGGGCGTCAGCGGGATCAACGAGCTCGTTTCCGGCTTTCATGTGCGTGCGGTTCAATTTGCGTTAGAACTTATAAGAGAGGGCTTCGAGGTCTTAAATGACGTCGCTTTCAATCAAGTCCTCGTGGCATGCGAGAGCGATGCCATAACCGAGCGCGTGATCAGGTATCTGCAGCAATCTGGTGAATGCTGGGTGGGTGGTTCCAGCTGGCGAGAACGCGCTGTGATTCGTATCAGCGTGTGTTCATGGGCGACAACGGAGCAAGATGTTTCACGCGCTGTTGCGGCCTTTGTGCAGGCACGAAGCGATGCCAGGTGTCATACCACGGCGTACTAACAGTGCAACTGTGGCCCGGAGCGCACACTATGCGAGCCTGCAATTCACACGACAATCCTGCCGGTAAGGTGTTTCATTGAACATCTGTGAACTAGGCCAAATGCTGTCACTTTGACGCTGATTGATGTCACACTCACCCTCCCAATTTTATTCGTCTGCTCAGCCACTTACGTTACTTCGCATTGGTGGCCACAATGGGCATAAAACTGGCCGTTGATCAGTTTTGCCGCTTAATGCTGTCCGTAATTGATATGACTGGTGGTGCGTTTGGCAACGAAGCATCAGCGGAGGCGTTCCATGCAACTCCTGCGGCACCCGACTGTGGCGGCACGTTCTGCCGCTCACACGGCATCCGAGCGCGAGTTTCTTGTAATCCCTAAAGCGGATTGGGCCATTGCGAAGCGCAGTTGACATCCGGCATTACCGGTCGCATCGTCGAACTGCTGCGCTTGAGCGCGCGCTGCGGCGCCAATCTCGAGAGTTGAGTATTGAGGCCTTGCAAGAAGCTGGCAACGAATTCGTCGCGGATCTTGGCTCCGCGCGCAATGTCAGTCATTAGTGGCAATTAGGCTTAATCATGTCACTGACAGCATTAAACCTAGCGATTGGACACCAAATACCCTAATTCACATCAGTCATCGCGGCCTAGGTATGGAATCTCATGAGGTTGCTCCTGTTCAGGTGCAACCGATTGACGGAGGGCGCGCGCCGTGATGGACCCGGGGCGGGCAACCCCGCCCAAGATCATCATCGGAAACCAACGAGTTACCCGGGCCCATCCATTGATCTGACCTCGGTCACTTGGATAGAGGACTGCGGAAGCGTTAGGTGTGGGTGATTCGCGAACGCCTTTGCGACTTCCTCGTGGCTGGCGGCCTGCGCTATTGAATACAAAATAATGTCATTCTTCGTGTCCGCAATCCCGCTCGCAGACACGCCTTTAGTCTTCCCAGCGGCTTCCGTGAGAGTGACCATCTTCGAATGATCCCCCATCCAGCGGTCCCAGTCGGCGCGCAGCTTTTGCTCGGTGGATTTCCGTGTCTCGGGATCAGTCTTGGCCCATTCGCCCATGACGTGGCCCGGGACAATGTAGAGAACCAAGAATTTCTTGAGCGTTGAGTTAGTCATGATTTTTCCTTGAACTTTCGGTCATGCAACTAAGGGTACTGCGGCCATTTAAAGTCTTCACGAAGAACTCCCCTGTCAGCGCCTTCGTCTCCGCAATAAAGGTGCGAAGCGATTTCGTCACCGTAACTGGGAGCGGAGAGCCCTCGGTGCTGGACACCGAATCCTGCGGTAACCCAATTAGGCTCCGATCGTAGGTTGATGTCGTGGTACCTTCAAGGACCACGGAAAGGCTAATTTTAGGTACCACGGGGAAATCGGGTGACGATCAAACTTGACGGGGAGGGAGCACTGTTTGAACAGCTCGCGCGAGCTCTTAAGGACGAAATCCTAGCCGGGCGTTTTACTGCTGGATCGCTTCTTCCCGCCACCCGCACTCTGGCGACCGCAATAGGGGTCTCGCGCAATACGGCAATCGCAGCTTACGAACTGCTGTGCGCAGAACAGCTGGCGGTCGCTCAGCCTGGATCCGGGACGCGCATTGGCGATGTCAAGACCCTTCTGCATCTGGGGTGACACACGGCCTTTCGGAACCACAATCACGGTACAGCGCGCGCGCTCGATTGCTCGAACCAATTACACTGGCGGCCGGGGGATCGGGTTGGAAATATGACTTTCAGTACGGCGCGCCGTTGGTGCGACCCAAGGTCTTCGCGTCGTGGCGCCGCAAGCAGGTCGCGGCTGCGCTACGGGTGGGACCGCTCTATCCACCATCCGAGGGCCTTTTAGCGCTGAGGCGGGCCATTGCGGGGCATTTACTTCGGCGCCGCGGAGTGTCTTGCCTGCCCGAAAACATTATTGCCCGCTGCCAAGCTATGTCGGCTCAGCATGTTGATCATCGTTGCGGGCTGCACGACGCAACCTAATAAGGTCGCGAATGACGGGCCAGACGTACAGTGTCACTCGGTACAAACAGTAGGCTCACTGATCGCCAAATCCGTCTGCACCACGAGAGCTCAGCGGGTGGCCCAGCAAGCCCAACTCGATGATCTCAGGCGAGTGGTCGAATCGGAGGCGGGGGCCCCTACCTACCCAGTAGGTCAGTAATAGGTCGGAAGTCTTTGCGCTGCTCGAATGGTTCTGAACCTCACCAATGCGGCGCAAATTCGGGCCGACGCGCTTCGTTGTCGAGCGAGTGTCCTCCACCCTCGCCGCGACGTATGCGTATGTGAACCCGCCTATAGCACTCCTGGTCGGGTGGTGGCTCGTCGCAGGTCATGTTACCGCCAAGCAATGATTTGGAATAACGTCACCTGCTTCTATGATAGTAACGATTGGCCTTGTCCCGGCTTCCGCAATCTGCCATGTCGCACCAGCGACGCATGCCGTTACGGGTCTGATCCTCAAATAACCAGTCGCAGGAAGGGCAATACCTCAGCCGGCCGCGAAGGCCGCTGGTGATGAGAGCGGCCGCATCGAGTAACACCGGTCCGAGAAGATCGACCGCTGTCTTCGGCGACTTCCAAGTCCAACTTAGGGTTAGAGGATCGATGACCCGCTTTGCATGGGCCCTCACTAGGTATTCGTTGAGTCGGTCGACTGCGATCTTTGCTGGCCGTTTGTCATGAGCTATAGGTCGCAGCACGGCCGTGAGCGTTGCTCGAAGCGAGACGACAGCAGCGAGGTCGGCGCTATTCAAATCACGGCCTGGCAGACGGACGGCCTTCAGCCACTGTACGACATTCTCAGTGGAATCAAACCAATCATGTTGACGCGCCGTATCGGGCCAACTGACCGTATTTACGAAATTGAGCGACAACCGTCCGCCAATTAATTTGTAAGTTCCTCGGTATTCGCCGGGGTCTAGGGCTAACGCTTCCATACCTAAATCGTACCATCTACGAGGCGTTGACAGGTTATAAGAAGGAAGTCATAGTATTACTACCGTGGATGCAATAGCTGGTAAAGTCAGACAGAGTCGCGGTGCGATGGGTGATCGAATTCCTCCGCACATGTATTTCGTCGGTAGCGCAATCTTCCATTCTCTCGGTCCGTCCTTAGCCGTCTTGCTGTTCCCGGTGGTGGGCGTTCTGGGCGTCGCATGGCTCCGCATCGCTGGCGCCGCAGTGGTACTTGCCCCCGTCACGCGCCCTTGGTCCCTTTGGTCGTCGGCCGACTCTCGCGAACGGCGGCTGATCGGCTCGCTCGGGGCCGCTCTGGCCATGATGAACTGCTGCTTCTATCTGGCGCTTGCACGTCTGCCGATTAGCCTCGTTGTTGCCACGGAGTTCGCCGGGTCGATGGCTCTGGCGCTTTATGGACTGCGCACAAAGCGCAACCTGGCGGCACTGTTAATCACCATGACCGGCGTGCTCCTCCTGCTCAAACTTCAATGGAAAAGCGACTCGATCGGCCTTGTATGGGCGGTGCTCAACGCCCTGTGCTTTGTGCTTTACGTAATCATGGGCCACCGAATTGCCAACGCGGGCGCCGCTGCCGGCATTAAGCGCCTGAGCTTGGCGATGGCATTTGCTTTTCTGTTCGTCCTCCCTTTTGGAGTTGCGTCCGCCGCCCATGCGCTTTCCCGACCCGTACTGGTTTTGGCGGGACTTGGTGTCGGCGTCAGTTCATCGGTCATTCCCTATGTGTGCGATCAACTGGCGATGGCCCGCCTGCCGCGGGGCACATTCGCGTTGATGTTGGCGCTGCTGCCCGCCTGCGCAACGATCTTTGGCGCAATCGTGCTAAAGCAAATGCCTTCAACCCGCGACCTTGTCGGAATAGCGATGGTAATGGGCGGCGTGGCTATTCATCAGCCCCCGCGAACCATTTAATCAGATGTCATCCTTGCCACTCTTTCCCCCCATTGAGCCCTACCGAACTGAGATGCTCTCGGTTTCCGACGGGCATTCTCTTTACATAGAACAGTGCGGAAATCCGGAAGGTTCGCCGGCGGTTGTCCTGCATGGCGGCCCAGGCGGTGGATGCTTGCCGGATCACCGACGATTGTTCGATCCATCGCGTTTCAGAATCGTCTTGTTCGACCAGCGGGGTGCGGGGCGGTCGTTGCCGCTAGGAAAAGTGTATGCAAACACGACGGATAGGCTTGTTGGCGATCTAGAGACGATCCGAAGACATTTAGAAGTCGAGCAATGGCTCGTTCTTGGTGGCTCCTGGGGTTCCACGCTCGCGCTGGTCTACGCGACGACTTATCCTGAGCACTGTCACGCTCTTATCCTGCGCGGCGTCTGGTTGGCGCGCCCACAGGATCTGCACTGGAAGTGGACAAGCGCCCAGATGGTCCATCCGATGCTCTGGCGGGAGTTCGTGAACCACGTGCCAATCGATCAACGAGAGGATCTCATCGGCGCATACCACAAGCACTTATTTGATCCAGATCCTGCCGTGCACATTCCGGCGGCGCGGGCGTGGCACCGCTTTGAGATGCGTCGGACAACGCTAATCCCGAAGATGGAGGCCGAGAGCGACATTGAGGCGTGCTCCCCGCACATTCTCGCCCTTTGCCGCATCGAAGCTCACTACTTCTTAAATCGAGCGTTCCTCGGGAAGGAGTCGCTTATCGATCGCGCTGCGAGCCTCTCCGGTGTGCCGGGAGCCATCATCCACGGACGCTACGACATGTTGTGCCCCGTGGAGGCCGCTGAGGTACTTAGTGCGGCTTGGCCGCGGGCGCAACTGACCGTCGTGCCAGACGCGGGCCATTCGACCTTCGAGCCGGGCATTCAGGCGGAACTGGTAGCTGCGATCAGTCGCATGAGAGACCAGGGCATCTGGCATTAAGGAGAGGAGCGCGCTTTATGGAGTATGTCAACCTGGGCAAGTCGGGGCTCAAGGTGTCCCGAATCGGGCTTGGATGCATGAGCTTCGGCGTCAAGCAGCGCACGTGGTTCTTGAACGAAGCGGACAGCCGTCCCCTTATTCGGAGGGCGCTTGAACACGGCATCAACTATTTCGACACGGCCGATATCTACGGTAATGGCGAGAGCGAACAAGTATTGGGTCGCGCGCTCAAGGATTTCGCGCGTCGCGATGAGGTCGTAATTGCAACCAAAATCTTTTATCCCATGCGCCCCGACCCCAACGGGCGCGGCCTATCTCGCAAAGCCATACTTACCGGCATTGACGCGAGCCTCCATCGACTGGGCACGGATTTTGTCGATCTTTACCAAATTCATCGATGGGACGATGAAACGCCCATCGAAGAGACGCTCGATGCCCTTCACGAGGTGGTGAAAATGGGCAAGGTTCGGTACATCGGCGCATCATCCATGATGGCATGGCAGTTTTGCGAGGCGTTGCATCGAGCGGACCGTTATGGATGGACACGTTTCGTGTCGATGCAGCCACACTACAATCTGCTGAACCGCGAGGAGGAGCGGGAGATGCTGCCCCTCTGCAGAGCTGAGGGCATCGGAGTTCTGCCTTGGAGCCCTCTGGCGCGAGGCCGGCTTGCACGGGCTTGGGATGCGCCTCCGAGCAGCAGTCGGGTGGCGAACGATAAAACAGCGGAGCGGCTCTATTCGAACACGGTAGACGTTGACAAAAACGTGATCTATGCGGTCAGCGAAATAGCGCAGGCACGAGGAATCTCTCAGGTTCAAGTAGCGCTAGCATGGCTGCTTCAGCAGCCGGCCGTGAGCGCTCCGATTGTTGGCGTCACAAAGCCATTTCACCTTGAGGACGCGGTCGGAGCGCTAGCAATTCGGTTAGAGCCGGTCGAATGCGCGAACCTTGAACGCTACTATGTTCCCCACGCGGTGAGCTTCATACGTTCAGGAGCACATGATTTGTCGTTAGCGAGTCACGCCGCGCCCATCGCTCCCGCGCAGCACCGCCCATTTGTATAACGCTGTCGTCGCCATTGGCGCCGTGGGCGATATCGTCGCTCATACCCAACTCGAGGAGTAGCGCCACCACGCTCGATTGATTCGATTCAGCCGCGGCGAGCATGGGCCAGGTATTCTTGTCGCATCAAGCTGCATGCAGGCGGTCCGGAAGGCGGCTTCCAACTTCAAGGGGTGCACTGCCGCCCATGCAGCTGTCGACATCAGAAGTGTCTGTGCAAATCCTTCAGTGACTGGACAAGCTATGCGATCGCTGGCAAGCCTCT
>Ga0182030_10025760_pt1 | contig 10688 bp, 10 predicted proteins | sample 812S3MmetaG_FD_121299 | JGI IMG/M metagenome (GOLD analysis project Ga0182030, IMG submission 121299) | Permafrost microbial communities from Stordalen Mire, Sweden - 812S3M metaG (Illumina Assembly) | ecosystem: Environmental > Terrestrial > Soil > Wetlands > Permafrost | place: Sweden... | reverse complement strand
TCACGTGCGAGCTTGCGGAAGGCTTTTTTGATCTCATCCGCGCTGGCGGTGCGCACCACGCCGAGGCTCTGGTAATAATCTTTGTATTGAACGGGCATAAATTTACGCGGAAGAATGTGCCTGCTGGCGGGCGTTTGTCAAAAACAAGAAGCGCGAAGCTTGGCTTCGCGCTTCAAAAAAGAAATCGCCGCTGCCGGCTTATTTCGGCTTCGCTTCCTTTTTTGTGTTGTCCACGCTCAAGAAACGGGTGCCGGCCATGTCGCCGTTGCGCCGCCAGACCTTGACGAGAATCTGGTCGCCCTTGGCCTGCTTGCAAAGTTTCACCGCGCTGACGGAATCCGTCACCGGCTGCCGGTTGACCTGCACGATAACGTCACCCTTTTGCACGCCGGCGTCGGCGGAATTGGAATCCTGGGCCACATCCGTGACGATCGCGCCCTGCACACTGTCGGGGATCTTCAATTCCTGCCGCACATCGCGGTCCAGATCCGCCACCGTCACGCCATTGAGCGCGTCGGCGGTGGAATTGTCCGCATCGGAGCTGTTTTGATCTTCGGAATTACCGCCCGGCGTTCCGGGCAGGGCCGCAAGCATAACGCTGAAACTTTTCTGAACGCCGTCGCGAATCACTTTAACCGTCGCGGGACTGCCGGGTTCGCATTGCGAAACCGCGAGTTGCAATTCGTGCGGATCGGAAACGTCCTTGCCATTGAACGCAATAATCACGTCGCCGGATTTGATGCCGGCCTTTTCGGCAGGCGTGCCGGCCACGACATCGCCGACGAGCACGCCATTCTGGGTGGGCAAATTAAACTGCTGTTGCAATTCCGGCGTGATGTCCTGCAAATTGAAGAGACCCAGATAGCCGCGCGTCACCTTGCCGCCCTTGATCAGAGATTCCATTGAGCGGCGCGCGATATTGACCGGCACCGCGAACCCAAGCCCTTCATTGCCGCCGCCAAGCGAGGCAATCCAAGTATTGATGCCGACCAGCCGGCCTTCGGCGTCCACCAGCGCGCCGCCGGAATTGCCTTTGTTGATCGCCGCATCCGTCTGGATGAAATTTTCATAGCCATATCTTCCATTCACGCCATAGTGACGGCCAAGCCCGCTGACAATGCCCATCGTCACCGACTGGCCCAGTCCCAGCGGATTGCCGATGGCCATGACAACATCGCCGATTTCCAACTGGTCGCTATCGGCCAGCGTAATCGCCGGCAAATCCTTCGCGTCAATTTTCAAAACCGCCACGTCCGTCTGCGGGTCGGTGCCAACGAGCCTGGCGATGTATTCCTTTTTATTGTCGTCGCTGAAGGACACTTTGATTTCGTCGGCGCCGTTCACGACGTGGTTGGCGGTCAAAATATAACCGTCGGGCGAGATGATTACTCCAGAGCCGAGGCCCTGCTCCTTGCGCGACTGCGGCTGGTCATCCGGCGGCAACTGGTCGCCGAAAAACTGCCGGAACATCGGATTATTCCGGAACGGATTCGGCATCGGCTGCACGCGGACGGTGCGCGAGGAGTAAATGGTCACCACACTCGGCGCGGCTTTTTTGACGACGGGCGCGAAGCTGGTGCCGAGGCGCGCGTCGCGGTTGATGGGCGTGGAGGAGACGCTGATGTTCGGCGCGGCATCCTTGGCCCAAAGCGTCAGGTGAAACACGACGCAGACGAGCAAGGCACCCGTGATGGCGGAGACAAATCCGGCTAACGGTTTGAAAACAGGTTTCATAGCTACGGTGAAATTGACACCGGAGCGGCCATGACGTTCAAACGCCGGCGATTATTTCGCCGCTGAATTGGTCTGCATCTTCTGCACGTCTTCCGCCTTGAGCGTTTCGATTTTTGCGCCGTGCTTCATTTCTTCGGCGGACGGCACCTTGATGATGTCGCTCGTGAGCGGCTGGGCGACCGCCGGTGCCGGCGTGGCTTTGGTGTCGAGCAGTTCCACTTCAAAGATCAATGTTGAGTTCGGCGGGATGCCACGATTCCCCTGCTCTTTGTAGGCCAGTGGGGACGGGATGAACAGTTTCCACTTCGATCCAACCGGCATCATTTGCAACGCCTCGGTCCAGCCGGGAATGACGCCGCCAACCGGGAACGTCGCGGGCTGCCCGCGCTTGTAGGAGCTGTCGAATTCCGTGCCGTCCAGCAGCGAGCCGCGATAATTCACCGTCACCGTGTCGCTGGGTGCCGGGCTCGCGCCGGTGCCGTTGGTGAGGATCTGATATTGCAATCCGTCCGGCAAAGTGATGACGCCGGCATTGTTTTTATTCGCGGCCAGAAACGCCTCACCCGCCGCCTTGTTTTTTTCCGCCTGCTCCTGCCGCGTCTTCATCTGCTTGGCCATGACTTCTTGCTGGAACGCCTTCAACGTGCTCTGCATTTCCGGCACCGTGAGCAACGTCGTGCCGCCGGTTTGCATGTCTTTCATACCGCGCAACACCAGGTTCAAATCTATGTCCAGGTTCTGTTGCTGAAAATTATGGCCGATGGACATGCCGATGGCATAGCTGGCCTTGGATTTGTCATCGCTCAAGACATTCGTGCTGTCGGCCAGCAGCGGCGCGACCAGACCCGCCGATAGAAACACGGACAAAAAAACAGATTTCATAAATTTGATTTAATTTTTGGAAGCCGGATTATGCTGAACTCGGAAAAAAATGCAACGCCGTTTTTTCATTGAAAGAAAACCAGTTGAAACAAGCGCCGGCGGGTGATGTGATTCGGTTTCGATTTGGGACGCTTCTTCAGATTACTTTGACGCGCGACCTCCTGCGTCATTAAGAAGTTCAGCACGGCTCCGGTTTGAATTGCGCAGCAATGCCGGTGATCGTTTCAAAGCAGCGACTTGATCAAATAGTAACCACCCAGGAGAAATCCCAGACACGGCACCGCCTGCATCAGAAAAACCGGCAGCACCAGCGGTTTCAATTGCTTCACCGCCAGAACCGTTCCCGTGGATTCGATGATCAAAAACAGGCCGACGCTCAACAGGATGATTTTCAGGCTGCACCATGCTGCCGGCCAATCCAGCAGATTTTGCCAGGTGGTCTGCATCGCCACCCGGAAAAATGAACCGGGGTGGTCGCCGGCATCTGGGACGAAAAAGGCGAAACCAAGCAACCCGACACCAACCAGGCTCAAAAGACTGATTTGCCGGTAGATTTTTCGCTGTCCCTTCATCGCTGATCCTGATTCAAAATTTTTCACAGAAAAACTGATCCATAAACAAAGTGAATCATAACCATCAAAAAATCAAGTGATGGAAAAACCGGCAGATGGAGTCAACCCGCCGGTCGGTTTCAGGCTCTGCATTGTGCGCCACGTCAGCCTTTCGGCCGGATCTTTTTCAAGAGCCAGCCGAACGGGTCGTAGAATTCATCCACCACGCGTTCCTTCAACGGAATGATGGCGTTGTCGGTAATGGTGATGTGCTCGGGGCAGACCTTGGTGCAGCACTTGGTGATGTTGCAGAAGCCGATGCCCTGCGCCTGCTTGAGTTCCGGCAAACGGTCTTCGGTGTCGAGCGGGTGCATCTCCAGCGCGGCGGTATAGACAAGGAAGCGCGGGCCGATGAATTCGTCGTGCTTGTGATGGTCGCGCAAAACGTGGCAGACATCCTGGCAGAGAAAGCATTCGATGCACTTGCGGAATTCCTGCACGCGGTCCACGTCTTCCTGCTGCATGCGCCAGGTGCCATCTTCGCAGTCGGGCTTGCGCGGATTGAATTTCTTGATCTTGGTTTTGACGCAGAAATTCCACGAAACATCGGTCGCCAAGTCGCGGATGCTCGGAAACGCGCGCATCGGCTCGATGGTGATTGGCTTGCTGATGTCGAGCGTGTCCATGCGCGTCATGCACATGAGCTTCGGCATGCCGTTGACTTCGGCGGAGCAGGAGCCGCATTTGCCGGCCTTGCAATTCCAGCGCACGGCGAGGTCATTGGCCTGCTGCGCCTGAATTTTGTGGACGACATCCAGCACCACCAAACCTTCGGTGATCTCCGTGGTATAATCCACGAACTTGCCGCCATTCGCGTCGCCGCGCCAGATTCGAAAAGTAACAGTTTTCATCGCGTCAGTGCCTTAATTCTTCATCTCCTCGATGACTTGTTTCAACGGCTCGGGCAGCGGCGGAATCGGTTCGTGCCGCAATTTCATGGAGCCGTCCGCCGCTTTGGAAATGACGGAATTATATTTCTGCGCCTCGGGATCTTTGTCCGGGAAATCCTCGCGGAAATGGCCGCCGCGGCTTTCCTTGCGGTCCAGCGCGCACAGCGTGATGGCCTCGGAAACGGTGAGCAAATGCTTGAGGTCAATCGCCGTGTGCCAGCCGGGATTGTATTCGCAATGGCCCTGCACGGCGACCTTCGCGGCGCGGGCCTTAAGCTTGGCGATGCCGTCGAGCGCCTCTTCCATTTCGTTTTTTAAACGGACGATGCCGACATTCTTCTGCATCATGTTCTGCAAGTCGTATTGCACCTGATACGGTCCTTCGGTGGTGCCGCCGGCGGCGCGTTCAAACGGTGCCACGGCCTCGCGGTAGGCGGATTCGATTTCGGCGTCGCTGACGGAGATTTGAGAATTATCCTTGGCGAACTTTGCGGCATATTGTCCGGCGCGCTGGCCGAAAACGATGAGGTCGGAAAGCGAATTGCCACCGAGACGATTTGCGCCGTGCAGACCGGCGGCGCATTCGCCCGCCGCGAACAAGCCGGGGATGTTCGTCGCCTGCGACTCGGCTTCCACGCGGATGCCGCCCATCGCATAATGCGTGGTCGGACCGATTTCCATCGGTTCCTTGGTGATGTCGAGATTCGCCAGTTGCATGAACTGGTGATACATCGAAGGCAGCTTGCGCTTGATGTGTTCGGCGGAGTTCGGAATCTTTTCCTTGATCCAGGAAATGTCGAGGAACACGCCACCGTGCGGGCTGCCGCGGCCGGCTTTGACTTCACGATTGATGCAGCGGGCCACATGGTCGCGCGTCAACAGCTCCGGCGGACGTTTCGCATTCTTGTCGTTCTGCGTGTAGCGCCAGCCTTCTTCGGGATCGGTCGAGGTCTGCGACTTGTAATTGTCGGGAATGTCGTCATACATGAAGCGCTTGCCGTCCTTGTTGCGCAATACGCCGCCCTCACCACGCACACTCTCGGTCACGAGAATGCCCATGACACTCGGTGGCCAGATCATGCCGGTCGGATGAAACTGGATGAACTCCATGTCCAGCAGTTCCGCGCCCGCATGATACGCGAGGGAAACGCCATCGCCGGTGCCTTCCCAGGAATTGCTGGTGACCTTGTAGGCACGGCCCAAACCGCCGGTGCAAAGAACAACCGCCTTCGCCTTGAAAATACGGAAACGACCGCGTTCACGGTCATAACCAAACGCGCCCACGACACGGCCGCCATCCTTGAGCAGGGAAACCACGGTGTATTCCATGTGAACCGTGATGCCTTGATGGATGCCGTGATCCTGCAACGTGCGGATCAGTTCAAGACCAGTGCGGTCGCCTACGTGCGCCAGACGCGGATAACGATGACCACCGAAATTGCGCTGCGAAATCTTCCCTTCCTTGGTGCGATCAAACACCGCGCCCCAAGCTTCAAGTTCGTGAACGCGCGCCGGAGCTTCCTTGGCGTGCAGCTCGGCCATGCGCCAGTTATTGACGTATTGGCCGCCGCGCATTGTGTCAGCGAAGTGGACCTTCCAGTTGTCACGGTCGTCCACGTTGCCCATCGCCGCCGCCATGCCGCCTTCGGCCATGACGGTGTGCGCCTTGCCGAGAAGTGATTTGCAGATCAGGCCGACTTTGACGCCGGCTGCCGACGCTTCAATCGCCGCGCGCAGGCCCGCGCCGCCCGCACCGATGACCAGCACGTCGTATTCGTGAGTTTCGTAATTGGTAGCCACAATAAAAAATGGGTTCGGAGTTTAGAATTTGAAGAAAACGATGTCGCTAATATGTCCCGTCGCGCACAGGCGGACGTAAACATCCGTGAAGCCGACCCAGAACAAGCTGATCCACGCCCACATCATATGTCGGCGGTTGAGGCAGCTCACACAGTTGTAAGCCTTGCCACAAGTCGGAGCCTTGGACTTGGAATCCAGAAAGCCACCGATCAGATGCCGCAGCGAGTGGCAGCCAAAAGTATAGAGGCCGAGGAAAACGGCGTTCAACGTCAGGACAATCGTGCCCACACCAATGCCGAAATGTTCCTTGCCGGTCGCATCCGTGAACCACATGCCCAGCCAGGCGTCATACGAAAGGATGACAATGAACAGCGCCGCCAGATAAAACATATAGCGGTGAACATTCTGAATGATGAGCGGAAAATAGCGTTCGCCGAGATAGCTTTTGCGCGGCTCGCCAACGGCGCAGTTGATCGGGTCAGCCCAGAACGACTTGTAATACGCGCCGCGATAATAATAGCAGGTGAACCGGAACCCGGCCGGCGCCCACAAAATCAAAAAGGCCGGCGAGAACGGCGCCCAGCCCGGCCACCATGCCGGCAGCACCGCGCCAAAAATTGCGTGGCCCGAGGTGCCCCAGATTTCCGGCGAGTAGAACGGCGAGAGATAATTTGCGCCATTGCCCCCAAACCAGTAACTGCAAACCGCGTGACCGGTTGCGGCGGTGGCCCGCATATCGCCGACGCCCTGGAACGCGGCCCACGTCGAGTAAATGATGAAGGCGGAGAAGCCGAGGAAAACCACCAGCGGTTGCAGCCACCACACATCGGGGCGGGTCGTTTCGCCAAAGCCACGTTGCTTCGGCAAGGTATCAGCGTAATCCATAATACGGTTAACTCTAATTACTAGACCGCCCAGCGTCAACGCGCGTCAGCGCGCCGCGCAAAGTATAAGTGTCACTTCGACTTTACTTGCCGGCTGCTTATTGGTGAATTTTAGGCGCACCCCACTCGTTCAGGCCGCGCTCGCCGGGGTCCGCCGGGGAAAATCCCAGTCGCGCCAGCGCCTCGCCGACCAGATACAGCGAGCCGGTGATGACGACGAGCGGCTCGTCTTTACAGGCGGTCAGCGCCGCCGCCAGATTTTCCAGCGCCACGACCTCCAGCGCCGGATTCGCGGCGTGAAAAAAATCCGCCAGCGCGGTTGCCGCCGCCGTGCGTTCGCTGGCCACCGGCACGGTGAAGATTTTGGCCGCCAGCGGTGCCAGCCGCCGGCCGATGTCCGGCCAGTTCTTGTCCGCCAGCGCGCCGAAAATGAAAACCGGGCGGGCCGCCGAAAAGTTTTTTTCCAATGCGGCCCGCAGCGTTTCCGCGCCGGCCACGTTGTGCGCACCGTCCAGCAGGATTTTCCGGCCGTCCGATATTTCAATCAACTGCAGCCGCCCCGGCCAGTTCACGGCGGCCAGTCCGGCGCGGATATTTTCGGTGCTGATGGAAATTTGTTTTTGTAAAACTTCGACCGTCGCCAGTGCCAGCGCGGCGTTCAGTTTCTGGTGGTCGCCCAGAAGCGATGCGTGATGCGTGATGCGTGATGCATGATGTGCCTGGATACGCGTCAGTGCTGCGCCTTTTTCGCGAGCGATTTGCTCAATCACACGCAATGCCTCCGGCGCATCCGTCGCCGTGATGACCGGCACGCCGGGCTTGATGATGCCGGCCTTTTCAGCGGCGATTTTTGCCAGCGTGTTGCCCAGCCATTGCTCGTGGTCGAAGGCAATGTTGGTGATGACGCTGGCGAGCGGCGTGACGATGTTGGTCGCATCCAGCCGGCCGCCGAGGCCGGTTTCCAATATCACCAAGTCGCACCTTTGTTCGGCGAAGAATTTCAGCGCCATGACGGTGGCGAATTCAAACAACGTCGCTTCATTCTCCCGGTTCACTGCGCGCAATTCCCCGACCAGCCGAACCACGTCGCTTTCGGGAATCAACTGGCGGTTGACCTGAATCCGTTCGCGAAACGAAACGAGGTGCGGCGAGGTGAACAGCCCGACGCGCAGGCCGGCCGCGCGATAAATGCTTTCCAGCATCGCGCACGTCGAGCCTTTGCCGTTGGTGCCGGCGACATGGATGAAGCGGAGTTTTTCCTGCGGATGGCCGACGCGCGCAGCAAGCTGAAGCGTGTTTTCCAGCCCGAAATTCGCGCCAAAAATTTTCAGCCCGTAGAGAAATTGAATGGCTTCGGGGTAGGTCACGCGGAATCACAGCACGAACTCGACGGGGATTTTTTCCGCCAGCCGGCGTTCGGCTTCTCCTGACCGGCGGTTGCGCCACGGCATGTTTTCCTCAATGCGTCGAAGCATGACCTGCAATTCGATTTGTGGCGGGCGCGAGACAAACCCGGGTGCCACGGGAAATTCCAATGCGCCGGCCAGCGATGCATCCCGCAACATGTCAGTCGCTGGCGAGGGATCGGGATACTTTGTCATAAAGGTCGGGCGTGCCATATTTGTCAAACAACGCGCGGATGTTTTCCGACTGGATGTCGAGCCGGTTGATGCGAATCAAGTATTCCACATCCAGAAAATCTTTCAAGAAGCGGCTCATCCGGGTGTTTTTTAAGGCGTGTAGCTTCAAGGCGATCAAATGTTCCAATGACGGCACGCGCGTTTTGACCCCAAATAAATCCGCGTCACGGCTTGCTGTCAAAATCGGCGAAAAGGTTTTTTCCTGGACGAGCATCAAATCCACCGGCCACGCATTTTGCGCCGGTGGATTGTATTGGATGAAATTACCGCCATCGTTGTGGTTGGCATATCCGAAATCGTGCAACAGCTTCATCCATTCTGAACGGTCATTCTGGCTGATGAAGAAATCCAAATCACTTGTGTCGCGCGAATAGCCATAGTGGTTCACTGCCAGCCCGCCAATCACGAGGAACCGCAGCTTTCTGCGCGCAGCCTCCTCATGAATGGTCGCAAAAAAACTCACAGCGGCTTGTGATGGCTATGCTGGTGCGCGGCGGCGATGAAGCCCTTGAACAACGGATGCGGCTGGTGCGGCTTGCTCATGAATTCCGGGTGAAACTGGCTCGCCACGAAAAACGAATGGTCTTTCAGCTCGATCACTTCCACCAGCTTGCCGTCGGGCGATAAGCCGCTGAACACAAACCCGGCCTTCTCGAATTTTTCGCGGAAGGCGTTGTTGAATTCGTAGCGGTGGCGGTGGCGTTCGTGGATGATGAACGACCCGTAAAGCTGCCCGGCCTTCGAGCCGACGGCCAACTGGCAGGGCTGCGCGCCCAGCCGCATCGTGCCGCCCTTCTTCGTGACCTTGCGCTGCTCGTCCAGCATGGCGATGACCGGATACGGCGTGGCCGGATCAAATTCCGTCGAGTGTGCCTTGGCGAGTTTCAAGACATTCCGCGCGAACTCGATCGTCGCAATCTGCATGCCCAGACAAAGGCCGAGATACGGGATGTTTCTTTCGCGGGCATATTGGGCCGCCAGAATTTTCCCTTCCACGCCGCGTTCGCCAAAACCACCGGGAACCAAAATGCCGCCGAGGCCTTTCAACATTTTTTCCGCGCCGTTTTTCTCGATGTCCTCGGCGTCCACCTGCACGATTTCCACGCCGCAATCATTGGCGATGCCGCCGTGGATGGTCGCTTCATAGACCGATTTGTAGGCGTCCTGCAATTCGATGTATTTGCCGACGACGCCAATGCGCACGCGATGCTGCGGCGCGATGAGTTTGCGGATGATTTCCTGCCAATGCACCATGTTCGGCGCCGGCGTGGTGAGCTGCAGTAACCGGCAGACGAGCTCGTCCATGCGTTCGCGCTGGAGCATCAGCGGCACTTCGTAAATGGAATGATCCACGTCCTTTTCCTCGATGACGGCTTCGAGCGGGACGTTGCAGAACATGGAAATTTTCTGGCGCAAATCCTTATCCAGCGGCCGTTCGCAGCGGCAGACCAAAACGTGCGGCATAATGCCAATTTCGCGCAGCTTGGCGACGGATTGCTGCGTGGGCTTGGTCTTCAATTCGCCGGCGGCCTTGATATACGGCACATAGGTGACGTGCATGAAAATGGCGTTGTTGTAGCCGACTTCCAGTGCGAACTCGCGGATGGCTTCGAGAAACGGTAACCCTTCGATGTCGCCGGTGGTGCCGCCGATTTCGGTGATGATGACGTCGGCCTTGGATTTTTCGGCGAGAACGTGGATGCGGTTTTTGATTTCGTCGGTGACGTGCGGAATCACCTGCACGGTCTTGCCGAGATATTTTCCCTCGCGCTCGTTGTTGAGCACGGTTTGATAAACCTGGCCGCTGGTGAGATTGTTCAGGCGCGTGAGCTTGACGCTGGTGAACCGCTCGTAATGGCCAAGATCCAAATCGGTCTCCGCGCCATCATCGAGCACATAAACCTCGCCGTGCTGATACGGCGACATCGTGCCGGGATCTACGTTGAGATACGGGTCGAACTTTTGCAGCGCGACCTTGAGGCCGCGATTTTCGAGCAGCGTGCCGAGCGCGGCGGCGGTCAGACCTTTGCCGAGCGAACTCACTACGCCGCCGGTTACAAATATAAATTTCATTTCTTAAATTATTTTTTGGCCACAGATTTACACAGATGAAACACAAATAAAAAATTCAATCGTGTTTGCCCTTCTGAAAATCTGTGTTTCATCTGTGTAAATCTGTGGCTAAAGCTTCTTCAAAATCATTTCCACCCGCGCCACGTCTTCCGGCATGTCCACGCCGATGCTGTC
>Ga0182030_10025757_pt1 | contig 10689 bp, 10 predicted proteins | sample 812S3MmetaG_FD_121299 | JGI IMG/M metagenome (GOLD analysis project Ga0182030, IMG submission 121299) | Permafrost microbial communities from Stordalen Mire, Sweden - 812S3M metaG (Illumina Assembly) | ecosystem: Environmental > Terrestrial > Soil > Wetlands > Permafrost | place: Sweden... | reverse complement strand
CATAGGCCGCGAGAGTCCCCACCATCACCGAAAAAGCTCCGGCTAGGCCCGCTATCGCACCGATCGACCGATGCAGCTGCTTGTTGCGCAATGTCCTGGAGAAGAGGCCGGTCACAGGAGCCAAAGTGTATGCAAGGCGCGACGGCTCGGCAACCCGGACGAGCGTAAGGGGAAGTCCCATGTATATTCCACTTCATGATTGTTCAACCTGATCCGCGCGCGGCACCTACGTCTGCTCTTCTGGCGATGGCTTGCCGCCACGGGGCGCGAGCCGGACGAAATTGGCAAGCTGAAGCTCGGCTGCCTGATCATGGGAGCCTTTACGGCCCTCGATGGTTTTTTTTGGCGGACTGATTAGAGCCAGGCTTGGCGGCCTCTACGATCATTGGTCGGCCACAAACTTCTGGCTGCTGTACGCGGGCATCGTCGCCGCGGCGGGCATGTTGTTTCCAGTGTTTGGAAAATCCTTGCGGCGCCTGAGCGCGCGGTAATCGCCTGGATTATGTACGATAACGCACGGACGAAGAACTTCTCCGTACAGGACTGTAGGCTCCAAAGAGCAAAGAGCGCCATATGCCAAAGGATGGATCGCGAGATGGACCCGCTGCCAAAGGCGCGTTGACGAGTGGCGACGCACTGGTGCGACTAGGAGCGATCGGCGCGGCGATGCTGCTCGCGGCCGTGGCTTTCGCCTACGTGGGAGGCTGGCTATCGCCGGGACGTCTGACTCAGGATCGCATGGCCGCCGCCCTTCAGGAGGCCAATGGGATTCATCCTGGTTTTCGCCTCAATCATGCGAAGGGCCTCTGCGCTTCCGGCTGGTTCGACAGCAACGGGCAGGCGAGCACTCTGTCCAAAGCGGCTGTCTTCGAGCCGGGCCGCGTGCCGTTGATTGGCCGCTTTTCGCTCGCCGGCGGCATGCCTTTACAGACAGATAGCCCGGGAACGGTGCGCGCGTTGGCATTGCGTCTGACTCCGCGCGGAGCCGAGGAATGGCGCATCGGAGCCCTCAACATTCCCGTATTCATTGTGAACTCTGCTCAGGGCTTTTACGACCAAACCGTCGCCTCAACGCCCGATCCGGCCACCGGCAAGCCTGATCCCGCCAGGATGAACGCGTTTCTGGCCGCTCATCCCGAAGCCGTGAAGGCCTTCGCAATCATCAAGGAACGCCCCATCTCGACCGGCTTTGCCAATTCCACTTTCAACGGCCTCAACGCCTTTCGCTTCGTCAGTGCCGCAGGTGCCTCTGTCCCCGTCCGCTGGTCGCTTGTGCCGGCCCAGGCCTTCGTCGCGGAAGGCACCGGGCAATCTGTGCCTGCGGACAAGAACTACTTGTTCAGTGATCTGATCGCGCAGATCACTGAACATTCTTTGCAATGGCGACTGCTCGTCACCATCGGCCAACCGGGTGATCCCACCAACGATGCCACGCTGCCCTGGCCCAGCGAGCGCGAGCAGATCGATGCCGGCACGGTGACTATTGATCAGGTGTCCAGCGAAGCCACCGGGGCGTGCACCGATATCAACTACGATCCATTGGTGCTGCCGTCCGGCATCGAGTCCTCGGACGACCCCATCTTGAGCGCCCGATCAGCGGTCTATGCCCGTTCCTTTACCTTGCGCGCAGGCGAGCAGCATGAGAAGCCGCCAAGCGCAATCACCACACAGGGTGTGCCGGCGCGAGGCAAGTTATGACCGGCCAGCAAGCACGATTCTCGGCTCCGTCTCGGGTCATTCATTGGCTGATGGCGGTGATGATTATTGCAATGCTGTGTATCGGCGTTGGCATGGTAGCTTCGGTATCCGAGCGTTACAAAGTTCTGGTCTCGATCCACAAGCCGCTCGGGATCGCCATCCTGATTCTGGTCGTGATTCGATTCCTAAACCGGAGAATCAATCCACCCCCGGCTCTGCCCGACAGCCTACCGCCGGTACAACGCGTGGCCGCGAAGGCCTCCCACATCCTGCTATACGTACTGATGTTCATTACTCCGCTGGTCGGCTGGGGAATGCTCTCGGCAGCGAGCTACCCGATCATCCTATATGGTGGGCTACACCTACCGTCGATTTTGCCGCACGACCTAGCGCTCTACGCGTTGCTTCGGCAGCTGCACACCTACCTCGCCTATATGCTTTTCGCGCTGATTCTCGCGCACTTCGGTGCAGCACTGTTCCACGGCCTGATCCGCCGCGACGGCGTGCTCGCGAGCATGGCGTCCTGGCGGCGGACCGAACCTCCGAGCGAATAAACGATATCGAGTGGTGGTGCATAGGCGTTCTCGAAGTTCTCATATGTAAATGTAAAATCCCATTTACATAGCAATTTGGTTTGAGTATAGTCATCCAATGCGTAATCCAAGCCGCTCATTGGTGCCGCAGCAGGCGCGCAGCCGCCAGTCATTGCAGCGTTTGCTGCATGCGGCCGCGGAGGTGCTCAGCCAGCATGGACTTGCCGGAGCCACCATTCCGCGCATCGCGAAGCACGCGGGGCTGACACCGGGGGCAGTCTATCGACGCTTTAAGAATAAGGATGTTTTGCTCGAGACAATGATCCTGCAACTCCTGGAAGAACAGGACAAGGCATTGCGGCAATCCATCACGCCGGAAATGGCTGCGCAAATCCGCTTCGCTGTGCTCGCGGAACAGGTCATCGATGGCATGCTCGTCAGCTACCGCAGAAAAGCGCGGCTGCTGCGCGCCGTGCGCCAGTTCACGCAGGACCGGCACGGCACGCCGTTTTGGCAGAAGGTGACGAAAATCGAGGTTCGGACGATGGACTACGGTGTCGATCTTCTGGTGAAAAGCCGAGGCAAGATCGCTCACCCCGACCCGCGCGCAGCGATCGGCCTCGCCGTTGTGATGATTGCCGGTGCCTTATGGGAGATTGTCGTCAATACACCGGATCGGATTTTGTGGAGGGGACTCATTCCCACGGACGACCAAACCTTAAGGCGGGAGCTGACGCGCTGCTTCTTGGGTTATCTCGGCGTGGAAACTAAGGAGGAATAGTCGATGTCGGCAGACGCAGTGGAAGGCAAACCCAAACTTGCTCTCAACGTTTGGCGCGTGGCGTTGACTATATTGCTTACCGTGGGACTGGCGGTCGTGATCAGCGTGAGCTTTGGGAGACAGCCGTTATTGGATGTGCTCTCGGAGGGTAAGCCTTGGCCGGTACAAGCGGCATGCGGAATTGTCATTGGCCTGCTGGTTACCGTACCCGCGGGCGTATTGATCAATCGCGTTTCATCGCTGGACCCGCTGCGGCGCCAATTGGTCGACATCGTAAGCCGCGCCGATTTGAGCGGCTTCAATCCGCTATGGTTCAGCCTGTGCGCCGGCATCGGCGAGGAGATGCTATTCCGCGGTGCGCTGCAGCCGCTGCTAGGGATAGGCCTGACTAGCGTGATTTTCACCGCTCTTCATGCCAGAACGGGTGGCTTTCAATCGATGAATCGCATGAAAGCTGTGTATGCGCTGATCGTCTTGTTGATATCCATGCTATTGGGGACTGTATTCACCCAGATCGGACTTATCGCCGCCATCATCATGCACATTGTTATCGACCTCATAGCGCTCACGAATTTGCGAACACCACGCGGACATGAACGATGATCAGAACCGTCGCGACTTCCCCGCAAATTTACGCACGTACCGGCGGCGTTCTTTACCTGGCAATCATCCTGCTTGGCGCGTTTGCCGAAGGATTCGTCGCAAATAAGCTCGTGGTGCCGGGTGACGCTGCGGCCACAGCACACAACATTCTCAGCTCACCGGACTTGTGGCGCCTTAGCGTCGCTGGTGACTTGCTGGTCGCCTTATTTGCCGTGCCGCTATTATGGATTGAATATCTTCTGCTCAGGCCGGTTAACAAAAGCCTGGTCCTGCTGGCCATATTGTTCAACGTCGTGTCCCTCGCCGTTGAGTCGATAAGCAAGTTGTTTCTACTGGTGGTCCTGCCTATTCTGGAGAATGCCGATTACCTAACGGCATTTGAACCGCGGCAGCTCCAGGTTCTTGCGAACCTGGCACTAAAGTGTCATGACATTGCCTTCAACATTGCGCTGATATTTTTTGGCTTTACCTGCCTCGTGAATGGCTACTTGATTCTCAAGTCGAGTTACTTCCCAAAATTCATCGGCGTATTGCTGCAGCTCGCCGGGTTCTGTTACCTGGTCGCTTGTTTCGCGGCTCTTTTCGCCCCTGCTCTCGCGGATTTGCTGATACCGGCCATCCTGCTACCGCCGCTGATCGGCGAATCGGCATTTTGCCTATGGATGCTGATCAAGGGTGTCGACATCGACAAGTGGAATGCGCGAATGCTAGCGCCCCTAGCCCATTGATCTTGACCGAGGCAGTCTGCAGTGGTCGAATGTCGCCGCCGATGAAGCCCGGGGATGGTACGCGGTAACGATCGTATATCCTAAGGGCATGCTCGAACGCTACTTTCAGCCATATGCCGGCTTAGCACAGTGGTAGTGCAACGGTTTTGTAAACCGTAGGTCGGGGGTTCGAATCCCTCAGCCGGCATTTTTGCCCTATGAGCCCGAACGCTCACATTTCCAGGAACTTCCTAGAAAGTCGAACTGGACGGCTACGAACCGCAATGGCGAATCCCGGCAGAGAAAATCTGCAGTGCTGAAACTGCTTTCGGACAACGGGGAGGGTCTATACAGCCGGTTCGCTGTTCTTGAGCCCGGACGCGTCCGGATCACTCAGCTCGTGACGTAGCCGGACGTGCGGTCATCGTTGAAGCTCGGTATTGAAAGGCACCGTGGTTACACGTGCGGATGAAATTGACATATTCGACTGATGGGATGGGTGTTGTGAAAGACTATAAATCTGGCTCAATTTGCTTCAACCGAGGAGATCGCGTTCACTTTGAGGAGTTGGTCAAGGGACAACAAAGCGCGATCATAATGGAATTCAAGTAGACGGCTGCTCTATGATGAGTACAGCTGAGTGGCCGGTAATCCGAGCCGTACGCATGATTGCACCGCCGGGCTCTGCGATAGCACGATTCTATCCGAGAGCGTTCCCGCGAGCTTGACGATCCATTTTTCCCCGGCGCGCAGTCCGTAGCGAGCCGTAAGATCGAGACGTTGGCGCATCCAGTCCGGAATCACATCCACTGCGGCGCGCACCAACATACCCCGCATCCAGAGCAGCGGCCGCGGGAATGCAGGGGCTTCGCTCATTATCTGCAGGAATTGGAATACGACGGGAGACGGCTCCAGACGATCTCGCATGGAATGGAACAAGTCGTTCAATTCAACCATCGAACGTGGCGCGCCGAGCGCGCCGTAAAGTCGAGACGCCGTGAGTCCCTCGCTGCACAACGCGTCGTATTCTGCGTGGCTGAGCGGCTCGACATAACGGCTGTACGCCTCCGCAAAACCGAATGTGGCGGTTGCGTGCACCCAGTTCAACAGCTGGCTGTCGTTCGCAGCGTACGGCAAGCCCGCGGCGGTCGAACCCTTGATCCGCTCATGCATACGTACGACGTCCGCGATCATCGGCTCCGATACGCTGCGCGCGCCGTAAATGGTCGCCATGGCCGCCAGCCCTGTGCGTTGCAATCGGCCCACGGGGTTCTTGCGAAATGACGAGTGTTCCCACACCCCCGCTCGAACCGCGGGTTCGGCCAGTTCCAGAATGACGGCGGCGACCCCGCCGATGAACAGGGAAAGCGGATTCTTGCAGACACGCCACGACACCGAGTCCCAGGGCAGCAGGGCTTCCTCGCCGAGCGGCCGTGTGAAGTCGATGGTCCGGCCGCGTTGTAGATTCATGAATGCGCTGGTGGCCGCTTCCAACTTGTGCTGCAAGCCCAGCGGCAACCGAATGACGGACGCGCTAAGAGGCATTCGGCGCCAGGCCGCGGAGTCGCCGCCCTTCCATCCATTGCCAAGACATCAGCGACGGCAGTCCGCAAAGCACTTCCCGGATGCGCTTGGCCATGGAAACCGCCAACGCCAGCTCGCTGCTAATGCCCAGCGCCTGCCCGAACAGAACCAAGCCTGCTTCTTGTACGCCGATGCCGGCGGGTACAACGAATGCCAAGTGCCGCACCGCCTGACTCATGCTCTCCAGGACCAGGGCGGCGCCGACACTCACGGGATGGCCAAAGATGCGCAGAACAAACCAGACTTCGAAGGACCCCGAGATCAACGCCACCAACTGCAACAGACCGGCAGTGGTCAAAGCCCAAGGCCGACCGAAATAGGCGCGCAACTCGGTATCCACCGACGCCGCGGTTTCAGGCAACCAGCCTTTGTCCGCGAATTTGTGCAGTAATTTCTGCAGGCGCCCGAATACTGCCCCATAGCGAAGCAGCAGCAACAGCAGCACCGGCACCGGCAGTACCAATAGAAAGGCCAGCAGCAGGCGGTGGTATTCCTCACCCGCCGCGTTGATTTCGGTCAGCAGAATCAAACCCAGGCCGACAAATGCGCACAATGCGAGGACCGTCAACGCGATTTCGACGATGACGCTCGCGGTCGCAGCCCCTGTCGCGAGGCCACGCCACCGCAGCAAGCGAATCCCTATAACTCCGCCGCCGACGCTGGCCACCGGCAATAGACGATCGATTGCATCGCGAACACTGGTTGCCCAGAACAGGTAACCGAGTCCGGCTCGATGCTCCGGGTCGTATGGGCGTAGCAGCACCAGCCAGCATGTTGCGTATAACAAGTAGTACAGTGCGCGATACGGAATCAACCAGAACAGCATCCAGCCACCGGACCGCAGGGTCTGAATCATGGCGGCACAATCCGTGCGAATGAGCAGGGTCGCCAGCAACGCTAATCCAAACAAACCGCCGATATATGCCGCTCGCCTCAAGCCTGTCTCTCGTTCCTCAGAATTCCGTCGACGCCGACGTCGAACTTGACGCCTCGCCAGGTGACTTGCGAAGTCAGAAAGCTTTGAAACCAGACCCAACAGATCAACAAGTCGTGCATCGGCAGCAGCCACACGTCGCTGAGCATGTGCCGATCGCCACCCACTCTATGAGCGAAGTGCAGCGCAAGGCGCGCCGCAATGGTGATCCCGCAGAGTATCCATGCGGCGACCGGGAGCGATGACCCGACGCCGGCGAGTATCGCGCCGAACAGCGCAAGAGGCAGAGCGAAGGTTAGAAAAAACAGGCGAAAGCTGCGCGGCCGTAGCGCGCGTAGCGTTCGCATCCATCGCAGCTCGTGACGGGCGAGTGCATCCAGGTTTTTCTCGTGATGAAGTCCCTTGACCACATAATGCGATAGCTCTATGCGTTGACCCAATCCGCGAATCAATTCGCCGAGGCGATAGTCCTCCGCCAAATGGTTCGAAATCGCCTGCAGGCCGCCGATTGCCTGCAGAGTCTCTTGCCGCAGGCACAGAGTCTGGCCGGATGCATAGCTCTGGTTGCCGAACAGCCAACCCAGCAACACCATCGGTACATACCATTCGTTGATGTACATTGCTCCGAGCCGCGACCAGATCCATCCCGTGGGAATATCCTGATAGATGCAGGTGACCAGGCCCACATTGCGGTCCATCAGCGGTGCGGTCACCGTGCGCAGGTAATCCGGTCCCACGAATACGTCGCTGTCGGCCATTGCCAATACGTCGTGGCGCGCGCGCACTAACATATTGATCAAGTTGCTGGTCTTGTGGTTGCAGCCGTGCTGCTGCGGATTTACGACTATGTCGATGGGCAGCGATGGGAATTCCGCTCTCAGCCGCTCCACCACGGAGCATGCCGGATCTGCCGCATCATGCAGGCCGAACACGATCTGAAACTCCGGGTAATCCTGCCGGCAGAACGATCTCAGATGTTCGTACAGGCCGGGTTCCGCACCGCACAGTGGCTTGAGAATTGTTACTGGCGGAAGGCTCGTGGATGATTCAGCCGCCCCATGCGATCGCCACGCGATCTGGGCTACCAGCGCGAGAACCGCGTATATGGCAGCCACGCTCAGGCTCGCGAAACCGAGGGTGCCGACGAGCGAGTGAATTAAAGACATATTCGGCTCGACTCGAAGCCGTTAAGCTTCGTGAGTGCGCAGGAAACGAAAAAACTCCACTCCTTCTCGCAGACGCCGCTTCGTCAAATCCCAGCTCGTCAGCATCTCCCTGACGATCTCCCAAATTTTCCCGGGCCGGAAATAAAACCGCCGGTAGAAAGCCTCCATGCTGTGAAAGATTTCGTCCTTCGAGAGATGCGGATAACTGATGGCCGCGAGTTGCACACCCTTATCATTCACCAGGTTGACGGCACTATTCTCCTGCAGCCAGCCGCTGTCGACTGCTTGCCGGTAGAGCGCAGTGCCGGGATAGGGTGCCGCGAGCGAAACCTGAATGGTGTGAGGATTGATCTGCTTCGCGAACTCGATGGTCTTCTCGATGGTCTCTGCAGTCTCTCCCGGCAACCCAAGGATGAATGTGCCGTGGATGAGAATGCCGAGCTTGCGGCAGTCAGCGGTAAAGCGCCGGGCGATGTCGGTACGAAGCCCCTTCTTGATGTTGTGCAGGATGCCGTCGTCGCCCGATTCGTAGCCGACCAGCAGCAGGCGCAAGCCATTTTCCTTCATCACTTTCAAGGTCTTGTAGGGCACATTGGCCTTCGCGTTGCAGCTCCAGGTCATGCCGAGAGCGCCCATGCCGCGAGCAATGGCCTCCACGCGCGCAAGCGCGGACGAATCCGTGAAGGTATCGTCGTCGAACATGACCTCCTTCACTTCCGGCATGTTCTCCTTTATCCATTTCACTTCGGCAATGACATTATCAACCGAGCGCACCCGGTAACGGTGGCCACCGACGGTCTGCGGCCAAAGGCAAAACGTGCACTTCGAGCGGCAGCCGCGACCGGTATACAGGCTGACATAGGGATGCATCAGATAGCCGATGAAGTAGTTCTCGATCTTCAGATCGCGGCGGTAGATGGGGGCGACGAACGGTAGATCATCCATATTCTCGACAATCGCGCGCGGCGGGTTATGCACGATGCCGCCGTCCGCGTTGCGATACGAGAGGCCGTTGATGTCCTTCAGCGCCAAACCCTGTGCGACTTCCTTGCAGGTATAGTCAAACTCCTCCCGGCAGACAAAATCCACCGATCGGGTGGCCTTCAACGACCCTTCCGGGTCGACCATGGTCTTGGCACCGACCATGCCGATCTGGATGTTCGGGTTGTCCTGTTTCAGCAGTTCGGCGAACTTCGCATCGGTCGGAAATGACGGAGTACTGGTGTGCATGATGACCAGATCGAAGCCGCGCGCGATTTCGCGGCACTCATCGACAGTGAGCCCATCCGCAGGGCCGTCGACCAGGCGCGAACCGGGTACCAACGCCGCGGGCTGCGCCAGCCAGGTAGGGAACCAGAATGACTTGACCTCGCGCTTGGCTTGATAGCGGGAACCCGCCCCTCCGTCGAATCCCTCGAACGAAGGAGCCTGCAGAAACAGTGTTTTTCGATTTTCGGTCGTGTGTGTCATGGGCATCTTAAGTTCAGGATCGCGGTAATTCTTGGACGCTTCGACTGGAAGCTCTCGGCAACGCGACTTCCAAGATCCGCAACGCGCTGTATCATGTCTGGATGCGACCTTCGGCCAAGGCGGATTTACAGGATCATCGCATCAGCGGTTTTCGGTGAGCATCGTCGGAAAGGCAAACCGCAAAGTATCAGGTATCGAAAGACAAATGCAAGCGCGCCCGCATTCCCGCGGCGTATCGTGGAAACGCTTCGTGAGTTGCCTGTGCGAGTCCGAAACAAGCCATCTTCCCCCTCCAATTGTGGAACGATTGAATTGACTTTGTATGGAAGAGTCGCTGATTAACTGCATGGGGATGGGGTTGTTCCGCTACGCTTGATCCTCGAGCACGAAAGGAAAGCCAGGTGACTATTAGCGACGATCGCCACCCAGCCAGCAACTTCGTCGTCCTGGCGAACCACTCCCCTGTCGAGGTCCTGCGGGCATTCCTCAAACTCGGATTGAGCTCATTTGGGGGGCCGATCGCGCACTTCGGGTATTATCGAGACGAATTCGTGGTGCGCCGACGCTGGCTCGACGATGCAACCTACACCGACATCGTGGCGCTATGCCAATTTCTACCGGGGCCGGGCAGTAGTCAGGTGGGATTCTCCATTGGACTGATGCGAGCCGGTTACGTGGGCGGCCTTGCGGCCTGGGCAGGCTTTACGTTGCCATCCGCGATTGCGCTATTGCTCTTTGCCTACAGTGCACAGGCGCTGATGAACCCGGTCGGCATGGGATTGGTGCATGGGCTCAAGCTCGTGGCGGTGGCAATCGTGGCGCAGGCAGTGTTCGGCATGGCTCGCACGCTGTGTCCCGACCGGCAGCGGGCATCCATCGCTGCCCTCGCGCTGGTCGCGACTTTATACAGCAGCTCTTCCTTCATGCAGATCGGCGCGATCCTGCTTGGCGGCGTTGCAGGACTGCTTGTCTACCGAACGCCGGCGCCGGTCTTGGACGCGCCGATGCCGATACCGGTTTCGCGCCGCGTCGGGGTCGCATCGCTCACCGCATTTGTTTCGTTGCTGCTCGGTCTCCCAGTACTGCTGCGCTTTACTTCGCACCCTGCAGTAGCCCTGTTCAATGCCTTCTATCGGTCTGGCGCACTGGTGTTCGGGGGCGGCCACGTCGTACTGCCGTTGCTGCGAGATGCCTTTGTGCCGCCCGGTTGGGT
>Ga0182030_10025756_pt1 | contig 10690 bp, 10 predicted proteins | sample 812S3MmetaG_FD_121299 | JGI IMG/M metagenome (GOLD analysis project Ga0182030, IMG submission 121299) | Permafrost microbial communities from Stordalen Mire, Sweden - 812S3M metaG (Illumina Assembly) | ecosystem: Environmental > Terrestrial > Soil > Wetlands > Permafrost | place: Sweden... | reverse complement strand
TCCGGCGGACGCGAATGAGACGGCGGCGTGTTGGCGGCTGGCGCTGGAACGCAAAGGGCCATGCTTCATGGCTCTGAGCCGGCAGGACCTGCCAGTGCTGGATGCTGCGCTGGCGTTTGCGGGTGTGCCCAAGGGCGCGTATTCGAGGACGCCGGAGGTGACGAAGCCGGATGTGATTCTGCTGGCTGCGGGCTCCGAGGTGACGACCTGCCTGACGGCGGCTACGGAGCTGAAGGCGGCGGGAATTGCGGCGAAGGTGGTGTCGATGCCGAGCTTCCGGATCTACGACGAGCAGACGGCGGCGTACAAGGCTGAGCTGCTGCCCGAGGGCGTGCCGAAGGTGTCGCTGGAGGCGGGCGCGACGATGGGCTGGTGGAAGTACGTGGGACACAACGGCGCGGTGATCGGGATTGACCGGTTTGGCGCGTCGGCTCCGGGGCCGATTGCGATGGAGAAGCTGGGCATCAGCGTGGCCAATGTTGTGGAGCACGCCAAGAAGCTGGTGAAGAAATAATTGGCTGCGAGAGAAAAAGACAAGAGCAACCACGGATTGACACGGATTATCACGGATAACACGATGGTCGAATCAGAGCGCGAGATTCTGCGCGAGAGGTCGGAGGAGGCGAAGCTCGGCGAGCGGACGCCGTTCGATTCTTCGCGGCAGGCGACGTACGAGGACAGCGTGGCTCCCGAGAGCGATTGGGAGCTTGAGGATTCGGAGTAGGGCGGCGCGACGACATGTGCTACAGGCAAGTTTCTCGGACAAGACAAATACGGAGATTCTGGCTGCGCCAGAATGACGACGTGAATTGTTGAATGACGACGCGAATTATTGGTTGAGGTACGACGATGACGCAGGATGAGGCGAAGCGGCTGGTGGCGAAGCGGGCCACTGAGTTTGTGAAGGACGGGATGGTGGTCGGGCTGGGCACGGGGACGACCGCGACGCTGTTCATTCGCGAGTTGGCTGTGCGTGGGCTGAAGATTCACTGCGTTGCTTCGTCGGACGCGAGCCACGCGCTGGCGGAGTCGCTGGGGATGAGCGTGGCGACGCTGACGGAACTGCCCGAGCTGGATGTGTACATCGATGGGGCCGACGAGATTGCGCGAGTTCCAGGGATGGGATTCGCACTCATTAAGGGCGGCGGCGGCGCGCTGCTGCGGGAGAAGATTGTGGCCAGCGCAGCCAAGAGCTTTATCGTGGTGGCCGATTCGACCAAGATGGTGGAGGTGCTGGGCAAGTTCCCTCTGCCGGTGGAGGTGGTCAAGATGGCGCTGCCGCTGGTGCAGCCGAGACTGGCGGCGCTGGGGTTGAACCCGAAGCTGCGGCAGGCGAAGAGCGGGGCCGGCCCATACATCACCGACGAGGGGAACTACATTCTGGACTGCGCGTGCGGGCGGATCGATGATCCGCGGAAGACTGCGGCGGCGATTCGCGCGATTGTTGGAGTGGTGGAGCATGGGTTGTTTCTGGGCATGGCGACGCTGGCGCTGGTGGCGGGGGAGAACGGCGTGAGCGAATACCGTCCATAGCGATACGTTGCGAGTTGCTGCTTGTTGGTTGAAGACGAGGAGCGCGAGAGTGCCACGACCTGTTTCAGTATCCTATTGGGTTTCCCCTACGACAGAAGATTTGGCGGCGTCCGCGGCGGAGTTCTTTGCGTCGGTGGTATCGGCGGCGGCAAAGGCGCGGGGAGTGGCGCGGGTTGCGCTCTCCGGCGGCACAACGCCGAAGGGGATGTTTGCGCTGCTGGCGGACCGGAGCGCGCCGTACTTTGCGCAGGTGCCGTGGGATCGGCTACAGATCTTCTGGGTGGATGAGCGGTGCGTGCCGCCGACGGACACGGAGTCAAACTATCGCATGACGGAGGAGGCACTGCTGGAGCATGTGCCTGTGGCGGCGGCGCAGATTCATCGGATGGAGGGCGAACTCGATCCCGAGGTTGCGGCGGCGCGGTATGAGGCGGCGATCCGCGCGGCGTTCCGGTTGGAGGGCGCACAGATTCCAGCGTTCGACCTGGTGCTGCTGGGGTTGGGCGAGGATGGGCATACTGCATCGCTGTTTCCGCACACGGCGGCGTTGTTTGAGATGGTACGGATTGCGGTTGCGAACCATGTGCCACAGAAGGAGACGTGGCGGGTGACGCTGACGTGGCCTGTGATCCAGCAGGGGCGCGAGGTTGCATTTTTGATCGAGGGCGCGGCGAAGGCACAGGTGGTGCAGGATGTGTTCCGCGGGGCGTACGATCCGGAGGCGAAGCCGGCGCAGTTGGTTCGCCCGGCGAGCGGTAGACTGACGCTGTTGCTGGATGCGGCGGCGGCGGAGATGCTGCCATGTCCGGCGGGTTCGGATGCTGCCGGGAGTTTGGAGATATAGATGATTCTTGCGGGCGATGTGGGTGGGACGAAGGTCCATCTTGCGCTTTACAGCTACGAGTGCGGGCGGCTGAAGGTGGTGCGCGAGCGGAAGTTTCCGGCGCATGAGTTTGCCTCGCTGGACGCGGCGGTGAAGACGTTTCTCGCCGACGGCAGTACGGAGGAGATCGTTGCGGCGTGCTTTGGCTGTCCGGGGCCGGTGCGCGATGGACGGCTGAAGCTGACCAACCTCGCGTGGACGCTGGATGCGCGTGAGTTGGCGCGATTGCTGGGGATCGAGCGCGTCTTTCTGATTAACGACCTGGAAGCGAACGGGTACGGGATTCCAGAGCTTGCGGTGGAGCGCGTGGAGATGCTGCAAGCAGGCGATGCGTCGGCGGTAGGCACACCGGTCGGCCATAGGGGACTGATTGCGGCGGGGACGGGGCTGGGCGAGGCGCTGCTGATCTGGGACGGCGAGCGACATCGTCCGATTGCGTCGGAGGGCGGGCACTGCGACTTCGCCGCGCGGACCCAGCGCGAGATCGCGCTACTGGAGTACTTGCGGCGCAAGTTGGGCGGGCGCGTGAGCTGGGAGCGCGTTGTCTCTGGGCTTGGGATTCAGAACATCTATGGGTTTCTGCGCGACGTGGAGAAGATCGAGGAGCCGGAGTGGTTGCGCGAGCGGATGGCGGAGGAAGACCCGAACGCGGTGATTGGCCGATGCGCAGAAGATGGGTCGAGTGAGCTGTGCCGCGAGACGATGCAGACGTTTGCGGCGGCATACGGCGCGGAGGCGGGCAACATCGCGCTGAAGGTGCTGGCGACGGGCGGGATGTATCTGGGCGGAGGGATCGCGCCGAAGATTCTTAAGACGCTGGCGAGTGGCGGATTCATGCAGGCGTTTCTGGACAAGGGGCGGCTGTCTCCGCTGCTGGAGTCGATCCCGGTGCGCGTGATATTGGACGAGAGCTGTGCGCTGCTGGGCGCTGCGGCCTACGCGGAGGCCCGCGCGACAGAGATCACGGGGCACTCGGAGAGGGCTGCGACCGCACGGGGCTGAGCGAGAGACTTCATGCCGATCACCACCGATTGAACCGATACGGCCACTGGGCGTTCCGTTGATTCAGAACAAACACGAAGGTCCCACCCATCGCGATACGACTGCGATGGGTGGGGCACGCCGGTATGCTGTTCTTACGATTCGAGGATGCGAGCGAGCTTGTCGAAGCTGCCAGCCCATCCCTTGTTGTGTCCGTCGCGGGATTCTTCGCTGTTGAAGTTCTCGTGGATGAGGGTGAGTTCGGTGCCCCCTTCGACGTCCTTGAAGGTGACGGTGACGAGGGACTGCTCGCCGAGGTTCCAGTTGGGCGACCAGGTGAACTGAAGAAGCTCGTTGGGCGCAATCTTTGTGTAGGAGCCGACAGCGGCGGCGTGACGACGCTCGGAGTCGGAGGTTGCCTCAGAGGCAGCGGCCTCGGCGGTGGGAAGCACAGCGATGCGATACTCGCCGCCGACTCGGACGTCGAGCATGGCCTCCGGGCAGTACATGTTGTCGGGGCCAAACCACTGCTTGAGAATCTCGGGGTTGGTCCATGCCTCGTAGACGCGAGAGCGGGGGGCTCGGATGACGCGGTTCTGCGAGAGCATGAAGGTGGGGACGGCTTGCGGGGCGGATTCGAGAGTCGGCATTTTAATTCTCCTTTTTTCCCGCAGTCTGGCCCGACGGCTGGGTCGATTCGAGGTGGCTCTGGAGGCGGTCGAGCGTGCTGCTCCAGAAGGCTTCGTAGTAGGCGAGCCAGTGTTGCGCTGCCCGCAGCGGTTTGGGATTGAGGCGTACCACGCGACTGGTTCCACGCCGCTCGCGCTCGATGAGAGATGCCCGCTCCAGTACGTCGAGATGTTTGGAGACGGCGGCCAGCGACATCTTGTACGGCTCGGCCAGCTCACCGACCGTGCGCTCGTGACGAGTGATCTCGCGGAGGATGGAACGGCGCGTGGCGTCGGCCAGTGCGTGGAAGACGGAATCGAGTGCGGCGGTGCGTTGTTCAACCATGTGGTTGAATGTAGCGCGACGCGGAAAGTTTGTCAACCGTTTGGTTGAATAATTTTTCAATTGGCAGGAGGTGGAGTTGCTTTCGGCAGGGGCAATTCAGATGGGGAGCTTCCAGCCCAGGGAGCCATAGGTATCGTCTGACGAGTCTGATTCGCTGGCCTGATCGTCGGATTGATCGGCGTCGGGGTCGCGGTAGTCTGAGTCGGGGCCGCGGTCGTCGGGGGCCTGGGCGATGCGGGCGAGTTGGCCGTGGTCGAGCCAGTTGAGCGAGCAGGGCTCGCAACTGTCGATGACGACGTTGCCGGGGCCGGCGTAGGAGTGGGCCTCCATGGGGCGGTGGCATTTGGGGCAATTGATGCGGCGATTGAGATCGCCGGGGTCCATGGGCGGCTGAATGATGCTGCCACGTTGTGTGGCGCGCAATGCGTCGATGAGGGTCTCAAACTCCTCCATGGAGACCAACATGCCACGGCACTTGGAGCAGTAGAGGAGAGGAAGTTTGGCGAGCGTGGCCTGCATGAGCGGGAGGTTGCTGCAGATGGGGCAGGACTGGCCGGGGGCCTCCTCGAGCACGCTGACGCCGTCATCGTTGGTGTCGGGGACGACGACGTTGTGGCAGAAGTCGCAGACGAGGGTGTCGCCGTGGGGATGCATGGGAGCGCCGCAGGAGGGACAGTTCATTGCTGGGCCTTTCCGCAGTCTGGACAGAAGCTGGCGCGCTGCGGGATGGAGTGGCCGCATGCGATGCAGAACTTTGTGTTCTGGGCGGAAGCCGCCGGGGCGGCGCTTGGGGCAGCGACAGGTGCGGCGAATGCGGTTTTGAGCGAGGCTGCCATGACCTGCCCGATGGCGGCGCCGGCCCCGAGGCCCATGCCAATGGCCGCGCCGCCACTGGGGTTGGCGGCGGCGATGGTCATTGCCTGGGCGGCGGCGAACTGGGAGTAGCGGTCGAGGTCGCCGACGATCTTCATGCCGATGCGCTGGTCGAGGGACTTTTGCAGCGCGTCTGGGAGGGAGACATTTTCGACGACGAACTGGGTGAGATCGAGGCCGAGGGCGGTGAAGGCGGGCTTGACCTGCTCGCTGATCTTGGCGGCGAGGGCGGACTCGTTGGCGGCGAGATCGAGGAAGGCGAGGTCGCTGGTGGCGAAGACCTCAGTCATGCGGGCGATGATGGTGTTGCGGAGCTGGTCTTCGAGGTCGGCGACACCGTAGCTCTGGCGCGTGCCGCTGATTTGGGTGAAGAAGGCGCGCGGGTCAACGATGCGGTAGGAGTAGATGCCATAGGAGCGCACGCTGACTGCGCCGAACTCACTATCGCGGATGGTGATGGGCGTGGCGGTCCCCCACTTCTGGTCGATCTCGAGGTGGGTGGAGAAGAAGTAGACATCGGACTTGAAGGGCGACTCGAAGCCCTTGCCCCAGTTCATGAGGTCGCTGAGGAGGGGAAGATTTTCGGTGTTGAGGGTGTAAAGGCCGGGGCCAAAGACGTCGGCGATCTTGCCCTCGTTGACGAAGAGTGCCATCTCGGATTCGCGCACGGTGAGCCTGCCGCCGTTCTCGATCTCCATGTCCTGCATGGGGAAGCGGTAGGCGAGGATCCCCTGCTCGGGCTCGTTCCACTGGATGACGGCGATGAGTTGCTTTTCGAGAAACGGGTTGAGTCGCACTGGATTCTCCTTTGGGGACGGTAGCAGGTGATCTGGCGGAAGACCATGACACAAAAGAAGTAGTGGGAGATGGTGGTAGGAGACGTGCGAGAGGTTGAGGTTGAGTCGAGGAATGTACCCGGAGGCCGATCCGGCTCCTTCATATGTGCCGCGTGATACCCCAGAAGCGGCATTTATCAGCAGATGGCGTGAGCATATGATTGCCAAAATAGTTTGCGGCCACTGACCGCGCATCCGAGGGAAAGCCCGATGAGCAGCCTGCAAGTTGAGGTGGCCCAGCCGCAAGACGAATCTACGACTACCGCACCGGCTGCCGCGCCGCAGCCGGTTGCAATGGGTTGGTGGCGGCTGCTGCCTGCGATCCTGATCTGCATGGACTTGCTTCGTCTGCGAGTAAAGCTGCTCTTCACTCCGCTGCCGGTGTACGACTTTATGATCTATTGGTCCGCCGGCCACCTGTTTCTTTCCGGTGCCAATCCTTATTCGGCAACTGCGATCTATGCGCTGGAGCGCTCCATCGGTTGGTCCTATATGCAACCGATGACCTTGCTGTACCCGCCCTGGGCACTGCCCTTTGTTGTCCCGCTTGGCATGCTGCCATTCTGGACGGCGCATTTTGTGTGGCTGGCAGTCTCTCTGATACTGGAAGTGGTCTCCGCAATCGCCTTATGGCGGTACTTTGGCGGCGAGAGGAGCAAGCAGTGGATTGCTCTAATTCTCTTTGCCACGTTTCTGCCTCTCGGTGCGGCGGAGCATATGGGCCAGATCACACCGCTGATTCTGGCCGGGCTGACGGTATTTCTTTTCCTGTTGCGCCGCCAGAGGTACTTGCTTGCCGGAGCCTGCCTGCTCGCGGTCGGCCTGAAGCCTCATCTGCTCTATCTGGTACTGCTTGCGCTTCTTCTTTGGACCATCCAGAACAAGAGATGGCCGCTTGCCCTCAGCGCCATCTTCTTCTATGCCTGTTCTACGTTGGCCGCCATCGCCTTCAACCATAATGTTCTGAATTGTTTTCATGGAACAGTCAGCGCCGCCATGGATTTTCCCTGTGGCGTGGGCGGGGTGCTGCGTTCCATCTTTGGGATGCAACACAGATGGCTTCAGTTTCTACCCACGGCGATCGGGACCGCATGGTTCGCGCGCTACTGGATCAGGAACCGTCTCCGATGGACGTGGGAAGAGCATCTCCCGCTGCTTCTGCTGGTTTCCCTGGGCACGGCCCCGTATGCCTGGGCCGATGACTACATTCTGGCGCTGCCGGCCTTCATCGCTCTTGCCGTTGCCATCTCCCGAACGCGCACTGACTGGCTGATCGCATCTGGCCTTTATCTTGTGGTGCAGTACTTTATCTCCAATGTGGTTGGAATCGGCTCCCAGGCATGGATGGTAACAGCCAACCTTCTCTGGCTGGTTCTCTATTTGATAGGTACCGCCAGCGTGGCGAGAGCCGAGGGAGCAACTGTCGTTCAGCAACACCATCTCTCAATATTCAGGCGTTCTCGACCAACAAACTGAGCGCTCCAGCACTGTCTCCTGAAGAACGCATGCCGAGCAGTTCGGGTGGATACACATTGCGTCACAGTTTGGCTTGTTCGTCAGCCACGCTGCTCTTCTGATTGCGCGAGGGATTTAGTCTGGTGGGAGTGGATTGGGGGGATTGGGGCGAGATGGAGATTTGGCGGGGGTTGGCGGTTGCGGGCCTGGTGGTGGGGTTGGGTGCGATGGGTGCTGGACGCGTGGAGGCGCAACGGCTGCCAGGCGGGGTTCGGCCGGAGCACTACTCGCTGACGATTGCGCCGGACCTGAAGGCGGCGACGTTTGCGGGAAGCGAGACGATCGAGGTGGTGCTGGATGCACCGACGACGACGATTACGCTGAATGCAGCGGAGATTGAGTTTGGGGCGGTGAAGGCGTTTGTAGAGCCGGAGGGGGTGGTTGGGGGAAAGGTCCGGACGGTTGTGCCTGGGCGAGCTTCATCGGGGTCCTTCGACTCCGCCTCCCGCGATGAGACCGCGAGAGGCTCCGCTCAGGATGACAGGGGTGTTGGCGGGTTGGAAGCAGTGGTGATGCTGGACGAGAAGAAGGAACAGGCGACGTTTACGTTTGCGCGGGCGCTGCCGGAAGGACGGGTAACCCTGAAGATTGAGTACAAGGGGATTCTGAACGACAAGCTGCGGGGGTTTTATCTTTCGAAGACGAAGGCGCGGCGGTATGGGGCGACGCAGTTCGAGGCGACCGACGCGCGGCGGGCCTTCCCCAGCTTCGACGAGCCGGCGCTGAAGGCGACCTTTGATGTGACGCTGGTGGTGGATGCGAACGATACGGTGATCTCGAATACGCAGATCGCTTCGGACACGGCTGGGCCGGTGGCGGGAAAGCATACGGTGGTGTTTACGACGACGCCGCGAATGTCGACCTACCTGGTGGCGTGGCTGGTGGGGGACTTCAAGTGCAGCGAGGGAAAGACCGATGGGGTGGCGATCCGGGTGTGCGCGACGCCAGACAAGGTGAAGCTGACACGGTTTGCGCTGGATTCGGCGAAGCAGACGCTGCACGATTACGACCGGTACTTCGGAATTAAATACCCGATGGCGAAGCTGGACCTGGTGGCGGTTCCCGACTTCGAGGCGGGCGCTATGGAGAACTTCGGGTGCATTACATTCCGCGAGACGGACCTGCTGGTGGATAAGAAGGACGGCGCGCTGGCAGCCAAGAAGGAGGTTGAGGAGGTGGTGGCGCACGAGATGGCGCACCAGTGGTTTGGAGACCTGGTGACGATGGCGTGGTGGGACAATCTGTGGTTGAACGAGGGATTCGCGACGTGGATGGAGACGAAGGAGGCGGCGAAGGCCCATCCGAAGTGGAAGTATGAGCAGGACGCGGCGGTGGAGATGGACAGCACAATGGACGAGGACGCAGGGCGGACGACGCGTGCGATCCGGGCGCGGGCGGAGACGCCGGACGAGATCAACGAGAGCTTTGACGAGATTGCGTACGGCAAGGCGGGCGCGGTGATCGGGATGGTGGAGAACTGGGTGGGAGACGAGGTGTTTCGACGCGGGGTGCATGAGTACTTGACGGAACATTCGTATGGAAATGCGACGGCGGAGGACTTCTGGGGGACAGAGGCGCGGGTGAGCGGGCTGCCGGTGGACCAGGTGATGCAGAGCTTTGTGGCGCAGCCGGGGGTTCCGCTGGTGCGGTTTGGGAGCGTTGTGGGAGATGCGATTCCGGCGAGGCAGGGGAGATTTTTTCTGGCCGCGCCAACCACGGGGCCTGCGGGGAATGCGGCCTGGACGATTCCGATCTGCCAGAAAGATGGAGGGTGCAAGCTGCTTGGGCCGGAAGAGACGATGTTGGCGTGGACAACAGACGCGGCGCTCTTCTATGCGAATGCGGGGGACAAGGGATACTACCGGACGGATTATTCGGTGGGACAACTTAAAGCTATCGTTGCGAATGCGGAGACGAGGCTGACGGTGGAGGAGCGGATTGGACTGCTGGGCGACCGGTGGGCTCTGATGCAGGCGGGCGAGGGGTCGGTGGGCGAGTTTCTGGATCTGGCGCTGGGGGTGAAGGCGGACCCAAGCGCGACGGTTCTGGAGAGCGCGTTGGGAAAGATTGGCGCGATTGGGACTCAGATTGCGACGGACAAGGACCGCAAACGGCTGGACGGGGTGGTTCGGCGAGAGTTCGGCGGAGTGTATGCGGGGTTGGGCAAGGGCGGAAGGCATGAATCGGACGAGCACGCGGACCTGCGCGAGACGCTGTTTGAGGCTCTGGGGCGGGCGGACGATCCAATGGTGCTGGCGGAGGCGGTGAGCGTGACGAACGCGCTGCTTGCCGGACAGAAGCCTGAGGATGCCGCGGTCGTAGATACGGCGGTCGGGCTGGTTGCAGCGAAGGGCGATGCGGCGATGTACGAAAAGATGCTGCGCGTGGCGCAGACGGCGACCGACCCCGATTTGAAGGAGGACGCTCTGCACACGCTGACTCGGTTTCAGGCCCCAGAGTTGGTGGCGCGGACGCTGGAGTACGCGGTGTCGGATGCAGTTCGCAGCCAGGACAGAGGGACGCTGATTGCTCGGCTACTGTCGCAGCGCGAGACGCAGGACCAGGCATGGGCGTTCGTCGAGCAACACTGGGCGGAGATTGAACGGAAGGCGACGGAGAACTCAGATGCACGGATTGTAGTGGCGGCGGGGGCTTTCTGCTCGGTGGAGAGGCGCGACGAGGTGACGAGCTTTTTTGCGGCGCATCCGGTGGCGTCCGCGGAACGGACGCTGTCGAAGTCGATCGACAGCATCAATGACTGCGTCGCTCTGCGGGCGGCGCAGGAGCCGGAGCTGCGGCAGTGGCTGGACGCGCACGGGGGTTAGTAGAGAGCCGGAATAATCGAGTTCTCCATTAACTCGCAAGGGGTAATGCGTGGGGCGCATGTCATCCTTAATTGCTTGACAAAGGTCTTTCTTCGAGAGGAAGCTCAATTACATATTAATGTAGTGTGAATTTCCTTTTTCGTTTCAGGATCTGGCCTTTCTGGCCAGATCCACGCGTGTATTGCAATACGAATTCAGTTCGATTCCATGAGGCGCATACCAATGTCCAG
>Ga0182030_10025755_pt1 | contig 10690 bp, 11 predicted proteins | sample 812S3MmetaG_FD_121299 | JGI IMG/M metagenome (GOLD analysis project Ga0182030, IMG submission 121299) | Permafrost microbial communities from Stordalen Mire, Sweden - 812S3M metaG (Illumina Assembly) | ecosystem: Environmental > Terrestrial > Soil > Wetlands > Permafrost | place: Sweden... | reverse complement strand
TTACGATTCTCAAGGGCCACCAGGCATTATACTTTTAAAAAGAGGGTTAGATAAATATAGCAATATATTCTTCGGTTGGAACTTAGCTCAAGATGTGGGTACACGGTAGGAAACATTCGCGGATGAGTAGCGAGACTTTGGAAATTTGATTTTGGCACTAATAATTTTGCTAATTTTGCACTATGAATATCCAGGTAGAGAAAATAGAGCTTATAAAACGCATTGCTGACGTAAATAATGAGGCTATCATCAAAAAGCTTAAAGCTATTCTTATGCCCGAAAAGAAACCGGACGAAACGGAGCGCTTAATGGCCAACCCGGAGCTTGTGAAAAAAATAAGAGAGGCCAGCCAGGAAATAAAAGATGGTAAAGGAATCAAAATGGATGCAAAAGATCTATGGAAATAATATTTGCACCCAAAGCCCTAAAAGACCTGGAACACTGGAGATCCTCCGGGAACAATAAAATACAGAAAAAAATAACTAACCTTGTTATTGCTATTTCCCAAACGCCTTTTAATGGAATAGGTAAGCCTGAACCGTTAAAACATGAATTTGCCGGTTGCTGGTCGAGAAGGATAAATGAGGAGCAACGCATAATATATGAGGTGCATGAGCAGTATGTACAAATTCTTTCCTTAAAGGATCATTATTGATTGCTGCGGCGTTAGCATAGTACTAACAAGGACAATGGGCGCGAATAAGACATTTGGCTGCGGTTCAATGAAGTCCATTGTAAATGACGTTCTATTCGTAGTCACGGATGCCCGCTTTGCGGAACATCCGCGACAACAGGGAGATTGATTAGCTGATTTGATAAATTAGCTGATTAGCTGATTGTGGGTGATTTTCCGGTTGCTACGGGTAGGAAAATTTTTGTTCTAATTTGATGATTTGGAAATTAAAGACCACAGTTGCGTAACATTAACTGACTAATTTGGTTTTGCCTTCATGCTTGTAAAATAAATAAATATGTAAAATATTCTAACATTATTTCAGATATTTACGCCTTATATAATACAGAGTTAATAAAATACCCGAAAGTCACCGCTGCTCAAATAATGTCGCATGCACCTTACGAAACATCTGTCCCTTATAATACTGTCTTCGATTTTGCCAGTGATAGCTTCTGCGCAGCCTATAGCCCCGATTGTGGGCGCAAGAACAATTTGCACCTATGCATCATATTCGTACGGTAATTCCATTCTCTCAGAAACTACCCCTTCAGGAACGTGGAGTATTAGTTCTTCAAGCGTAGCCGCGATAGCGCCGTTGGGAGCGGATAGCGTAGCAATATCTGGAATTTCTGTAGGGGTTACCACGGTTACTTATACAGTTGGCGCAAGTTACGTAACTGCCACAATTACAGTTAATCCATTGCCAGCCGCATTTGTTTGAGACCGGGCCTTATGCACTGGCGATACCAGAGTTCTTACAGATGCTACGACTGGTGGTACATGGAGTTCGAATGACCCTGTGACCGCAACTATTAGTATTGCGGGACATTTGGCTGCGGTAGACGCAGGAGGGGTTAATATTATCTATACATCACCCATAGGTTGCAGCGTATATCAGTTCCTTGAGGTCGTTACATCGCCGCCAGCGATTGTGGGGTCTCCAACCGTTTGTATTGCATCTTCGAGTGAAGATATTGATATTGGCGGCGGGACCTGGAGTACAAGTGATCCGTCTATTGTGACAATTGACTCAGTGTCGGGATCAATGGGAGCTATAGTAAATATTACAGGAGTGTCTGTAGGCTCCGCGACGATAACCTACGAGACGGGCTCCCTGTGTATGGCAACCCAAACTGTTACCGTTACACCCGCCACCTGTACCGGCACTCCGGTTGCGGGGACTGCTACTACGACAAGTGCCTGGGTTTGTATCGGTGCGCCAATATATCTTAGTTTATCTGGAGCCTCTGTGGGGTGTGGTATAACATATCAGTGGCAATGTTCGCTAGATGATATTACCTGGACTGACATCCCGGGGAGCAATGCCTTACCATTCACTTATGCTCCTGTAATCTCCCAATTATACCGTTGCAAGGCAACTTGTATTGCAACCGGCTTGTTTAGCTACTCGACGGTAATATATGTTACGGCAAATTCAAATATAGCGGCTGATATCTTAAGTGATCCAATTGACACTGCCTGTAATGCTCTTGACTTTTACATTAGTGCATGCGGCTCCTCGGATTCTTTTAATGTGACTACCTGGTATGGTGATGGTACATGGGAAAATCTGCCGCTTTCTTCCACAGGAATCCGCCACGCTGACTTTTTACATAGCTATTCTACCCCTGGTACCTACGAGGTAAGGCAGGTTCTTTATGCTGGAAGTGTAACCCAGGATTCCGTTCAATTTTCGTACGAATATTTGCATTGTCGTTATCTGCCCATTGGATTTTATTTTGATATCAGCAGCGATTGTGTATTTGACAGCGGCGATAAGCAATTATTACTGCCTGTAACGACAGAAGTGGACTCAAATGGCGTAGCCATAGATACAATAAGCGCCACGAGTGGTTATTATTATAAGGCCCTCGGAGCTGCAGGTACGGTCTATCGATTTAGGGTTGTATCCGCTCCCGACGGGTTACATGCGGTCTGTCCTTTGGCGGGTACTATTTACGACACAATTCAGGCTTATGTCAATAACTATCATGAAAAATATATAGGGTTCAGTTGCACCGCGGGCGGATCTTTTGATCTTGCCGAACATGTGAGTACGCGAACAGGCAGGCATATGCAAACAGGTACCATTATAACTGATAACAGTTATTGCACCCCGGTAAATGCAACGCTGACTTTAATTTTCAGCCCACAATATATATTTGGAAGTGCAAGCCCGGCTCCGACATCAGTGACCGGTAATGTGGCGACCTGGGACCTCTCCGCGCTTTCCCTAGTTTTGGCTGCCTATCCGGTGATCAATTACACGCTCGAAGTACCTACTACATGGCTTATTCCGGGAGATACTGTACACTCGAATTGTGCAATAAGAGCGGTGATCCCTGGGGATTTGGACACTACCAACAATATTTCCATCTGGACAGACACAGTCAAGTCGTCTTACGATCCTAATGAAATGTCTGTGACGCCGCAAGGCAATGTACCGTCATGCACCAAATTGAAATACACTGTAAATTTCGAGAATACAGGAAATGATACCGCCCATAATATTTCAGTGATGGATACGCTCTCGGATAACCTGGATCCGCACACGCTGAATATTGAAATAGCATCATCGGTCATGAACATTGCGATCATTAATGATGGTGTTCATAATATTGTTAAGTTCGATTTCCAGGCATCAACCTTTTAGACAGCAGCCACCACAACCAGTGCGATGGCATGGTCATTTTCAATATTAAGACCAAGGCAGGCCTTCCTTCCGGCGCGCAGATAGCTAACTATGCGGGGATATTTTTTGACGATAACCCTGTTGTAATGACAGATACGGTAACCAACCAAATAGGCCTGCCTTCTATCACCGGACTAGGTAATGTATGCATCGGAGATAGTATTACTTTAACCAGCCCAACTGGTTTTGGAGGTGGGATTTGGGCCAGCGGCAGTACCGCGATTGCTACAATAGGCAGCGTGTCAGGAATAGTGAAAAGTATTTCCGCAAGTACGGTGAGCATTTCCTATACGTTTACAAACAGTTGCGGGTCTACACCGGTTTCTACAGTTATTACCGTAGACGCATTGCCAACTGCTTACCCGGTAACCGGTGGCGGCGGTTACTGTGCAGGCAGCACAGGTGTGCATATAGGACTTGATACCTCTGCGGTCGGCACTAACTACTACTTATATTATGTTGCTTCCTTAGTGAGTACGGTTAGCGGAACCGGTTCTGCTCTTGATTTTGGTTTGCATGCCGGAGCAGGAAGCTATACTGTTATGGCGACAAATCCCGCGACTACCTGCAGCAACGTAATGGAGGACAGCGCAGTGCTATACATAGCATCGCCGGTTACGCCATCACTAAGCATTACTACAGGACCCGGAGATACTTTGTGCGAGGGAATCCCTGTTTCATTTACACCAGTGCCAATTAACGGCGGGCTAACGCCAGGCTACTTATGGAACATAAACGGTACGAATGTGAGCACTGCCGACAGCTATACTTTTTTACCGGCAGACGGAGACCTGGTGACGCTAACCTTTACCAGCAGTGCACCATGCGCTATTCCGCCCACAATAATTGATTCTTTAAGAATGACGGTAGTAACACCGTTAGTGCCATCTACAGGTATTACAGCGGTGCCCGGTACCAGTATTGAAACAGGTACGGCGGTTACTCTTTCTGCAGGAGTTACAGGCGGAGGGACTACTACCAGTTATCAATGGTTTTTGAACGGAGTAGGTATTTCCGGAGCAACTGATGCTACTTATTCCAGTAATACTTTCGCAGACCAGGACTCTGTAACCTGCGGAATAACTACAGCGAACGCGTGCGGGGAAGTAACACTTACCACATTCGTAATTATCTCGGTGAGCAATAATGAAGGAATAATACCGACTGCTGCGCAGGAATATTTTTCGATTTTCCCGAATCCTAATAATGGAGCATTTACTGTGATTGCCACTTTGGGCGTAGCCGAAGGCAGCGCATGCCTGACGATAACAGATATGATAGGCCAGGTCGCTTACAGCAGTATAGTGCCTGCGATAAACGGTAAGATCAATGCGCAAATACAGCTCAATAAAGAACTGGCCAAGGGCGTGTATATGCTTAACCTTCGATCAGGGCCGGACAATAGAGTAGTTCATTTTGTAGTGGAGTGATGAGGGATATTATGCGGCCTAAGCTCTGATTCACTAAACTCCTCCACTTAACTGCCCTTCCCCGCCTTCAACTGATCCCGGAACGTTTTATCCAAGTCCTCCTTTTTGACTACAGACATTATTGAGAAGCCGGAGGAAAATCTTTAAGTATCCGAATATATGCTATTCACGGTCCTACTGCTTGTTTGTATTGTTTTGCCATTACTCTTGCCACTTGAGCAATATGGTCTAAGTCGTGTACTGCCCAGGTGGATAACAACTGCTTTAAAGTAACCGTACCGAAAGAAGGATGGATACCCGTTTTTTGCAGATCTGGTTCACTAATATTTTTCGATCGTATTATTTCGATATTGGCGGCTCGTAATATGGTAAATTCTTCAAGCAGATCATGGAGCGATTTCCCTGCGCTTTCATGAAATTGTGCAAGCCGGTCAAAAGGTTCAAACTTCTTATCACCATGCTCTAAAAGGATGATTTCCATGCGTGCCACCCAGTCAGTTCGCTCACCGTGAATCAGATGCCCCACAACATCATATGGGCTCCAGGTGTCATGGCCTTCATTATTCTTTATCCAGTCATCGGACAAGCCGTGTAAAAGTGTTGCCAGCACTGCAGGGGTGCGTTCCAGTATCTCAATTGTTTTGTTTAGATTGAAATCCATTATATGGTGTTTGAAATTTTTGAGTGTTATAACCAAGTAGCAAGGTTTAAGTCGCTAAGGATGAATGCTATGTTATTTGAGTTGTCAGTCATGTGGTTATTTTAGTTTTTAAATATTCATTTCTCCTTCAATATAAATATTTGCCCTGCCGGAAATAAAAACCCTTTCATTTGCAAGCTTTATTTTTAATTCGCCGCCTCTCTCAGATGCCTGGTAAGCAAAAAAATCATTCCTGAATAACCTTTCAGACCAGTAAGGCGCCAGACTACAATGAGATGATCCTGTAACAGCATCTTCATAACCATTCAACACAGAAGTAAAAAAGCGGGAGATAAAATCGTAAGGTGAAGATGTAGAGCCGCGGCTCGTTAGGATACAACTATAATTCTTTAAAATAGAATAGTCAGGTTTGAATCCTTTCACATCTTCTTCCGTTTCGAATTCTATTATTAACCTTTTATTTTAGATAGCAACCTCGCGAATATTTTTATCAAACAATTTAAGTAGTTCAGCGGGCAGGGTAGTTTTTATATTACTGTAAGAAGGAAATTCCATCTCCATCCAGGCATCGTGACGCCTTACTGAAAGATCGCCGTTTCCGGTATGGAAGACAATTTTTTCTGTTTTCGGGAGTAACCCTTTTTCCCAAATAATATAAGCACTTGCCAGTGTTGCGTGTCCACAAAGTGGTAATTCGGAATTGGGCGTGAACCATCTTAGTTGAAATGAATCAAGAGCCTGAAATATAAATGCAGTCGCCGGCAAATTTGTTACCCTCGCAATTTTTTGCATTTCTTCTTTATCTATTAATTTTTCCAAGACACATATGCCTGCAGGATTGCCTTTAAATGGGTCAGTTGAAAAAGCACTTACCTGATAAAACTTCATAACTCTGCTAGCTTTTAGATTATTGTTGAAGTTGAAATTGCTTGTACAAAACTCTGTAAATTTTTCACTCTAATACAGATACAATTTATTGAATTTTTACCGATACAGTTGAGTAGCTCGCAGTTCAATTTTTATTGTTGATTAATAATCAAGGTAGTTTTGCCTGCACCTTTATTGCACATGGCTACTCCCTTCAAAAACCTAATGGATTTTATAATTTTGTCGCAATGGATGGTCATAAACATTTTTATTTGAACACCAGGACTTGCCACTAAGATAACTGCCTGCTATCTTCACCGGTAGTTGCAGATTTTCTTTGAAGGGAATTGCTGCTAAAAAAACCAGGTTTTGTTATATATGAAAACGCGGTTTTATACGGTGTTAATAATTATGAGAAATTGTCTTTTACTTTTTATAGCGGCATTCTTTACGATGAGCCATGCCAGGGCACAAGCGAATATTAAAACAGGTGGAAATGCCATTCTTGGCCTTTGGGAAAGCGATGTAAAGGACAGTCGCATCCAGTTCTTTAAAAACGGCGACGCCTATGGCGCCAGAATACTATACGGCAAACGGTTGGTGGAGGCTGATGGCAAAACCTATAAAAAAGACGTGCACAATCCTGATCCTGCACTGCGGTCAAGGTCACTGAAAGAACATATACTGATCACAGGCCTGGTATATAAAAACGGCAAGTGGGAAAACGGAAAGATCTATAGTTTTGAAGATGGGAATAGTTATAGCGTGAACCTGGAATTAGAAAACGGCACGCTGTATATGCGGGTATTTAAAGGGATCACCATGTTTGGTAAAACTCTAACATGGCATCCCCTGCCTTAACGAATATGAAGGTCGCTATCACAGGAGCATCAGGGTTCATCGGCAAGGTATTGGTGCCGCTGTTGTCGGCGCAGGGTCATGCGCTGCAATTGCTGAGCCGCGCGACGGCAGCTGCTACAGCCAGCGACAATATCAGGTTTATCCACGGCGATCTGCTGCAGGAGGCCAGCCTGAAGCGTTTAGTGGCCGGCGCAGATGTGGTCATTCACCTGGCCGCCATGATCACTATGGGTGATGAGATGGATAAGGACGCTTTTGAGCTGAATACAGGAGGCACAAGGTTGTTGCTGGCGGCAGCCAGGCAGGCGGGAGTGAGGCGCTTCATTTACCTCAGTTCGGTAACTGCTTTTGAGCAGGCGCCTTATGATGAGCCAATGGATGAGCGCCGTGGCCCGGCAACAGCCCTGCCCTATAGCTATACAGCTTCCAAAGTTATGGCACAGGCTGCTGCACTGGATAGTAACAACAGCGGCTTTGAAGTGATAGTTCTGGCGCCCACTGCAGTAATCGGGCCTATGGATGAGCGGCCATCGATGATGGGCAAGGCTATCATCAGCATGTATAAGGGCAATCTTCCAGCTTTATTTCCGGGCGGTGTTGATTTTGTAGATGTGCGGGATGTGGCAGCAGCCATTGTCAGCGCTTTGACCGGTGGGGAGTCGGGCAAAGTGTACCTGCTCAGCGGGGAATGGCTGACACTTAAAGCACTGAACAGACAAATAGCGGCGATCAAGGGTAAAAGGAGCATGATTCCGGTGTTGCCTTTAGGCCTGGTACTAGGCCTGTTGCCCTTCATTAATTGGTGGGCCAGGATTACCGGCAGCGCACCCTATTATACCCGCCAGGCTGTAGACCAGTTGATATACAGCAATAAGCGTATCGACCACTCCAAAGCAGCGGCAGCCCTACATTTCAGGCCCAGGCCCATTGCCGAGACCGTGAGTGATGAGATAGCATGGTTCAGGCAAAACGGTTTTTTTGAACACTAAATAATGTACATGGAAGCATATACCATTTTTATAGCAGGCTGGATAGCGTTAGGCTTAATAGCAGGTTTGTACCTGCTACGCATAGAGGCGCCCTATGGGCGTTACAGCAATACTAAATGGGGGCCAATGGTCAGCAATAAGTTAGGTTGGGTAGTGATGGAGGCCACCGTAATGCTGGCATTTGCTTGTTGGATCCCCTTCCGGCAGTTCGATCTGCATACGCCGGCTACTGTGATGATCGTCTTGTTTTTCATCCATTACGTGCATCGCAGCCTGGTGTACCCGCTCATGACCCGCACCAGCGGTAAAAAGATGCCGCTCATTATTATGCTGTCTGCCATGGTGTTCAATACGGTGAATGGATCGCTGCTGGGCAGCTGGTTTGCCCGCTTTGCACATTATGCCGACAGTTGGTATCATTCTCCTTTTTTTATAATTGGCATCCTTCTTTTTATTAGTGGCATGCTGATCAACTGGACATCGGATTATTACCTGATCAGCCTCCGCAAAAAAGGAGACACGGGCTATTACCTGCCGCGGGGCGGTTTGTTTAACTGGGTATCTTCACCCAACCTGATGGGCGAGATTATGGAGTGGGGCGGTTATGCCTTACTCACCTGGAGCCTGCCTGGCCTTGCCTTCTTTATCTGGACCTGCGCCAACCTGGTGCCGCGTGCAGTAGCCAATCGCCGATGGTACCGCAAGCACTTTCCGGATTATCCGCCCGGCATCAAGCGCTTAGTGCCTTTTGTGTGGTGAGTATACAAATAAAAAAAATAGCCGTTTACACAGGCAGGTAAATATAAAAAGCAGCACCTTGTCCCAGCTGGCCGCAGGCATCTATAAATCCATTGTGGTTTTCCGCAATTTTTTTGCACAATGCTAAGCCAATGCCCGTTCCCGCATAATCCAGCTTTCCATGCAGTCTTTTGAATAAATGAAAAATAGAATCCTTGTATTGTTCTTCAAATCCAATACCGTTATCAGCTAATGTGACCAGGTGGTATTTTTCAGCGATCAATGATTTTGGCGCATTCGCAATTTCATTCCTTCCCACTATTGTGGAGCTAATGGTTATAACTGGATCACCCTTTGAGAATTTTATAGCGTTGCCTATTAGATTTGAAAGCAACTGGCCCAGTTGTACAGGGCTGCCAGTTACAATTGGTAATGTTTCACAGACAATATTGACTTTTTTCTCCTCCAGTAGCAGTTCATAATCCTGTTTTACTTCGTCTAATATGGCATTTAGATCTACCCGGGTAATCTGTGAAGCGGCTTCGTCCTTGGCTATCCTGCTATAGTTGAGTAATGACTTGATCAGTTGCACCATTCGTTTGGCTGAAGCATCTAATTTGTCCATGTACCTGTTTACAAATTCCCTGTCGTCTATATGCTCTTTAATTAATTCTGCGAACGTCTGTATTTTTCGTAGCGGCTCCTGTATATCATGAGATGCCACGTAGGCAAACTGCTCCAGTTCGCTGTTTTGCATTTCCAGTTCTTCTGTATAAGCCGCCAATTTGTCGTCAGCTATTTTCTTTTGGGTAAGGTCCCTCGTTACTTTCGAAAAGCCGATCACCGCTCCAGCCTTACTATGTAGTGCGGTAATGACGATGGAGCCCCAAAACTTTGACCCATCCTTGCGTACGCGCCACCCTTCATGGTTTGCTTTGCCGGTTTCTCTCGCTTTTTTTAATAACTTATTTGGCAATTCATTTTTCCGGTCTTCTTCTGTATAAAACACTTCAAACTTCTTTCCAATAATTTCATCGCTGCTATATCCTTTTATGCGCTCCGCACCCACATTCCAGTTTTCTATCACCCCCTCTGCACTTAATAAAATAATGGCATAGTCCTGCACTTCGGCTATCATCTGGTGATACCGCTCCTCGCTCAATCTTAATTTGTCTTCCGAATGTTTTTTGTCCGTTAAATCCCGTGTCACTTTCGAGTAGCCAATAACGTTATTGGCTTCATCGTGTATGGCTGTAATAGTAATGCTTCCCCAAAATTTAGTGCCGTCTTTTCTTTTTCTCCAGCCCTCTTGTGCGGCTCGCCCGGTTTCCCGCGCCTCGTTCATCAATTTTTGAGGTAAATTACTATCAATGTCTTCCTGCAAATAAAAGATGCTAAAATGTTTACCCACTATTTCTTTTTCACTATAGAGCTTAATTTTCTGAGCTCCTTTATTCCAGTTCCTGATTATGCCATCCTCGTCCAAAAGTATGATGGCGTAATCCTGGATCTCTTCTACCATCCTTTGGTATAGATCATTCCTGCTCATCAACCTGCCGGTTCCCGGTTCGTTATGGTTCGCTATCGTAGCTTAGTTGATATACGTCATGTTTATTTCCGAAACAATTTTAAATATAGCAGATAATTTTTCTTTTATACTCCGCAAGGGATAAAAAAGTGATTTGTTGACACATTAAAAAAGTGGCAATTTTGTAAGTGCGAAATCACAAAATATGTCCACTTTTTCTATAACATCAGTCAAGCTGAAATTGAACA
>Ga0182030_10025754_pt1 | contig 10690 bp, 8 predicted proteins | sample 812S3MmetaG_FD_121299 | JGI IMG/M metagenome (GOLD analysis project Ga0182030, IMG submission 121299) | Permafrost microbial communities from Stordalen Mire, Sweden - 812S3M metaG (Illumina Assembly) | ecosystem: Environmental > Terrestrial > Soil > Wetlands > Permafrost | place: Sweden... | reverse complement strand
GGGTCATAAGCGGGAATCCACGGATTGCCGTCCGAATTGGAATTTCGGCGGGATAGCGGACCTTCGGTGCGGCCGGCTCGGATGCTTGGGCCGCAACCAATCACCACGTCGACATAGCGTATTTTTGCGCGCGTGGATGAGCGCGAGAAGCCGTCCGGTTATCGGGACGCCCAACCTCGCGGAGACGCATCCCTAATTTAGAATTCTTATAAACATGGACGATTCAGTTGGCGCTAGCTTAAGCGCCCATTAGGAATCGATATCGAGACGGCCGTTCCCTGGCGCCGCCATCCCACTGGAAACGCATGCAAAACGCGCCTGACGGCGCGATGGCGCCGCTTTGCCTGTGGAGATGATGTCGACGGCCCGGCTGAAAACATGAGCTTGTAGAGGCATTCATGCGTCAGCTAACGATACTGGCATTGATCGGCTTGGCCCTCTCTTCAGGCCAGGCAGCGCTGGCGCAGAATTCCGCTTCAGGCGGCGCTGCTGCCGCGAATAATGCCGACGTGGTCGCGTTGCCCGACATCGACATCGTGACCGACCGAGCCGCGCCGACCCTTCAGGACAAAGTCGACGCCCTGGATCAATCGCGTGATAATTTTTTGCTGCCTAAATTGGGCGCGACTTCCTTCGCCATGGGTCATGAGGCGATTCAGGCCCTGCCGCAGGGCGAGAACACGCCAATCGACAAAGTGATCCTTCAGGCCCCGGGCGTGTCTTACGATTCAGCGGTCAGCAATCCCGATTTCCACGTCCGCAACGAATATTCCAACGTCCAATACCGCATCAACGGCATCCTGCTTCCTGAAGGCGTCTCGGGCCTCGGGCCCGTGCTGGAGACGGGTTTCATCGGCGGCCTGAACCTGCTCGACGGCGCGCTACCGGCCCAATACGGACTTCGCACCGCGGGCGTCATCGACATCACGACAAAAAGCGCGTCCACGCCCGGCGGCAGTTTCAGCCTCTATGGCGGCAGCCTGGGGACGATTTCGCCAAGTTTCGAATACGGCGGCAGCGTCGGAGATACGCAATATTTCGTCACCGGCCGCTATATGCAAAACAATCAGGGCCTCGAAAATGCGATGCCGACCGTCAATCCGATCCACGATCAGACCGAGCAGGGGAAATTCTTCGGCTACGCATCGACGCTTTTGAGCGACACGAGCCGGCTGACCTACATCGCCGGCGCATCCACCAGCGAGTTTCAAATTCCCAATGTCGCGGGACAGCAGCCTTTGGGCAATTTCGGCGGAATGAACGCCAATTCCGCGGCCCTCAACGAGCATGAGCGCGATAATTTCCTATTCAACATTCTGGCGCTGCAAACCAAAGGCGAAAACTTCGATACGCAATTGTCCTTTTTCTCGCGCTACACCAGCGTGAATTTCGTTCCCGATGTATACGGCGATCTGGCGTTCAACGACGTGGCGTCGAATGTCGCGCGCCGAAGCTTCCTCAACGGGGTTCAGTTCGACGGGTCTTACAAGCTGAACGATACGCATACATTGCGGGCGGGCTTTGGCGTCAGCGCCGAGGAAACGCAGGTCAGCAACACATCCACCGTGCTGCCTCTGGACAGTAGCGGCAATCCTTTGCCCACGCCCGAAACGCTGACAGACGCGAATTCAAAACTCGGTTGGAATCTCGGCGCCTATATCCAGGATGAATGGAAACTGACCGACAAGCTGACCTTGAACAGCGGCCTGCGTTTCGATCAGCTCTATCAATTTGTCGACGCGAACCAATTTAGCCCACGCATTTCGCTGACCTACAAACCGTTCGAATCGACCAGCTTTCACGCCGGCTATGCGCGCTATTTCACGCCGCCTATGCAGGCGCAGGCGACGCCCAACAATCTCGCGCTGTTCAACAACACGACGCAGCAGCCTGCGGTCAACGCTAACGATCCTGTTCGGCCGGAACGGTCGCATTATTTCGACATTGGCGTAGACCACAAGCTTTTCGCCGGCTTCACCGTCGGCGCCGACGTCTATTACAAGCTCGCGACCAATCTTCTCGACGATGGCCAATTTGGCCAGGCGGTGGTCCTGACCCAATTCAACTATGCCCATGGGTACAGCGAAGGAATGGAGTTCAAGGCCAAATATCAAAATGACGGCTTCACCGCCTACGCCAATTTTTCGGCCAATCAGACCAAGGCGAAGGATGTGGTTTCCAACCAGTATCTCTTCACCGATCCGGTGGAATACGCCTATCTGGCCAACCATTACATCTTCACCGACGACGCTCAGATTTTCACCGCATCGGCCGGCGCCTCCTACCGCTGGGACAAAATGCTATTCAGCCTCAACGCCATCTATGGCAGCGGGCTGCGCACCGGCTTCGCCAATCTGCAAGCCGTGCAGCCCTATACGCAGGTGAATTTGGGCGTCTCCCGGCAGTTCACGTCCTGGAGCGCCGACAAACCGCTGACGGTCGGATTCAACGTCGTCAACCTGCTAGACAACAGCTACGTGCTTCGCAGCGGAACCGGCATCGGCGAATTCGCGCCGCAATACGGACCGCGCCGAGGCTTTTTCCTCACCCTGTCGCAAAAGCTCTGAGCGGATCAGACGACGGCGCGTCTGAAAAGCAGCGCAAGGTTTCGAGAAACAAAAGGGAGGCGATCATATGGCGACGACGCAACAACGGCTTTTCAGCATGATGATCGCCGCTTCTTGTTGGGCCTTGGCTCTGGGCGCAGGCGCCGCCTTGGCGCAGACGCCGATTGCCGAGCCACCGCAATCGGCGCCAGCCTTTTCGCTTCGTGCGGCCCTGCCTGACGATCTCTCGCCCTGGGGAATGTTCCTCAACGCCAACATGATCGTAAAATTCGTCATGATCGGGCTTGTCGCGGCGTCGCTGGTGAGTTGGACCATTTGGCTGGCCAAAAGCTTGGAGCTCTGCGGGGCGAAACGGGCGGCGCGGCGCGGGTTTGAAGCGCTGGCGGCCGCAGACGACCTTCGGAGCGCGCGACAAGCGTTAGGTGCATCGAATTCGCCGGTCGCGCTTTTCGTCTCGGCTGCAATCAACGAGGCCGAGCGTTCCAACGGTCTTCGCACCGACGGTGTTAAGGAGCGCGCGGTCGCCTTGCTGTCGCGCGTCGAAGCGCAGGCGGGGCGCAGCATGACGCTCGGGACCGGCGCGTTGGCGACGATCGGCTCGACCGCGCCCTTCGTCGGCCTGTTCGGAACGGTATGGGGCATCATGGACAGTTTTGTCGGCATATCGAAGTCGCATACGACGAATCTGGCCGTCGTCGCGCCGGGCATAGCCGAAGCCCTATTGGCGACGGCGATTGGGCTTGTCGCCGCAATTCCCGCGGTAGTGTTCTATAACGCACTCGCGCGTTCGATCACGGCCTATCGCGGTCTTTTGAGCGATGCGGCGACCGAGGCGCTGCGCCACCTTTCGCGCGACCTCGACCGCGACGCCACGCCTGGCAGTTACGCCGACGCCGAAGTCGTCTATTTGCGCCCGTCGGCGGAGTGAAAGCGCATGGCTGTCAAACTTTCCTCGGGCGAAGTTGATCTTGAGCTCAACCACGAGATCAATGTGACGCCGTTCATCGATGTCATTCTGGTGCTGTTGATTATTTTCATGGTGGCGGCGCCTTTGTCGACCGTCGACGTCACTGTCGAACTTCCCGCCTCCACCGCGCAGCCCGTTCCGCGTCCGGACAAGCCTCTATTTCTGACTGTGAAGTCCGATCTGTCCCTTCTGCTCGGCGAGGCTCCGGTTGGCCGCGCCAGCCTGCAAGGCGCGCTCGACGCCGCAACGTTGAGTGATAAGGAACAACGGATCTTTCTTCGCGCCGACAAGAGCGTCACCTACGGGGAGTTGATGGAGACGATGAATCTTTTGCGCGCGGCGGGGTATTTGAAAATCGGCCTGGTCAGTCTGGAGGCTGGCCCGGGCGGGGCAGCTGCCCGCAATGTGCAGCAAGATTCCAAAGCGCCAGAGGCTCGTCCATGAGTCTGGGCGCCGAGACTGCTTTCCTACCCGCCGGGAACGGCGCCTCGCGCCGATGGATTTTGGCGGCGGCGGTGGTCGCCCTCGTGCATTTGAGTCTTGGTCTTTGGCTGAGGCCCAAGTTGGAAGCTCCGGCTGCCGCCGGCGCATCGCCGGACGCTCTGATGATCGAATTGGCGCCTCTGGCGGTTTCGCCGTCCGAAGCGCCGGCCGCCGAAACCGCGCCTCCGCAACCGATGACGCCGGCTGAGCCCGAAAAGGCCGCTCCGGCGCCTGAACTGGCGCCGGCGCCAAAACCGGATGCGGTTTTACCGTCTCCGCCGAAACGCGCGCCGCGTCCGTCCGATAGGATCGCTAAACCGCCGCCAAAACCGGTCATAAAACGCGCACCGCTCGCACTCCCGACCGCGGCGACGCGCACGCAGAGTGCGCCGGGTTCAGATAGACCGGCAGCGCAAGCCGCATCCGGAGCGCCATCGTTATCCGCCGGGAATTGGCGCGGGCAGGTGTCGGCGCAACTCAACCGGAACAAGCCAAGTCTCGGCCCTGAAGATGGGCAAGGGAGCGTCACGGTGTTTTTCACCATTGACCGACGTGGCCGTGTCCTGAGTTCGAGGGTGACGCAAAGCTCCGGATCGGCCCCGCTTGATCAAAAGGCGCTTGAAATAATCCAACGATCAAACCCATTTCCAGCGCCGCCGCCCGAAGTCGCGGGGGCCACGATCGCTTTGCCGCTCACAATCAGGTTCGGCCGACGCTGACGAGAAGGAATTTTTGGCACTCCTTTTTCCTCTACCTAATTGCGAAGTCGAGCAGCTCGCGCTCAGGGATCGCGGACGCCTTCATTTTTCGCCCGCACTGCCCCAATAAGCGAAGGCGGCGTTCAACTCCTGCGCGTGATAGGTCCTCGCGTCCTGACCGTCGGGGTCGCCCCCGAAGCGGCCGAGTCGGCCGGCGCAATCGAAAAAACCGCGTCGCGGCAAATCGCCAAGCGTTCCGCTGACGGCGAGCGCGGCGATAAACGGGCGGTCCGCTGCCGCGTCCTCCGCCATCAGGCACTCAAGGGTGTCCGTCACCTGATGAATCGTGTTGGGCGGCCATACTTCTAAAACGCTCGCGATGTCGCGGTAGCTCACGACGCATCGCCGTCGCGCTGCCTCTTCGAGAAATGCGCGCATGTTTTCGAGCGACAGCATGATCGGCGTCCCCTGTGGCGGCGACCGCCACATCGCGGTCGCGCCCTACGACAGGCGATTTCGATAGCATCGACCACGGTCCAGGCCCAAACCCACCCCTCGCCGAGGTCGCGGCCGGGATTATGCAATTGGAAAAACCCCTCGAAAATCTCTGTCTGCTTGTCGGCCGGCATGATACGCCGGTGTCGACCACGTCGATCCGGACAAGCTTGTCCCGGCGCTTCAACCCGACGAGGATTGCGCCCTTCAGCTTGTAGCGCATTGCGTTTTCGATCGGCGCGGATATGAGGCAATTATCCTTCCGATCCTATTTGGTGCGCCGCCGCCGCGCCGCCACTGCCCGGATGGGCAGTCGCCCGAAGGCCTCAGTCTTGCGGCGATCCGGCGCGGCGCGGCACGACCAACTTCGCCGTTAAAACCTGAACCAATTCGTCACGCTGATTGAGCGTTTCGCTGCGCAGGGTCACCATGCCCCGCTCCGGCCGGGATCGTGACGGCTTGATCTCTATGACCTCGCTTTCAACGCGCAGGACGTCGTCCGGCCGCGTCGGTCGCGGCCAGGCGATCTCGCCGCCGGCGCCGATGACCCCGCCAGCGATGGCCGGCTTTTCGCTGACCAGCAGCTTCATGGTGATCGCCGCGACGTGCCATCCGCTTGCCGCAAGCCCACCGAAGAACGTGTTCGCTGCGGCCTGCTCGTCGAGATGGAAAGGCTGCGGATCGAACTGCCGCGCGAAAGCCTTGATCTGTTCGGCGTCGAGGGTATGCGTCGCGCTGGTGAAACGCTGGCCGACGTGCAAGTCTTCGAGATGGAGCGAGCCCGTTTTGCTAATCGTCATTGTGCTTCCTCCCTTTTTGGTAAAGCTAGACGTCTTGTTGCTCGGTTTGCGACTTCAACACGGAGGTAACCTCCCTATCCAGCCATGCCCTCCCCGACTGCCCGCTCCTGCGGACCTAGAGACATAACGTCCAAGCGCCGCTCAGGCTCCAAAAGCCAGATTCCGGCCGTTCCCAAGCGATGGCTGCCGGCCGCTCGACGCCATTTGCGGAAATGCGATGTGGGATGAAACAGTTCAATTGTTCGCCGCAAAGCCGGCATTCGATTGCCCCGCGCTGGCATGAGGCGGACGCCCGCGAGGATGAGAAATACCCGCCCCGCGCCGACGTCCGACAGGTAGCGAGCCATCGTTCGCTGCGCTGGCTCAATACTTGGCGGCGACCGTCGTCGGCGCTGCCGTCGGTTCGTCGAACCGGTACTTGACGCCGCCATAGACGGCGAGCGGCATGCCCGCGCCAAGCGAAAGTGGATTGGATAGATTACCCGGGGTGGGGGCGGACGTGTTGAAGAACGTCCCGGTCGAGAAGCAGTGGCGATCAAACACATTGTTTGCCAGCACGTAAACCTGCAACTCCTTCGTCACCTGATATGAGCTGTGCAAATTGACAATGCCATAGCCCCCAAGCTGGGTGACCGCGCCGATTTCGTCGCCGACAAACCTTTGGCTGCTGACTAGCTGCCAATCCGCGCCGAATTTCCATTCGGGTGTGACGGCGACGTCGAAGCCGGCTTTCAGATGGTGGCGCGGAACGCCGGCAACCGGCGTTCCAGGCGTGATCAGGATGGCTTGCGAGGCGGGGTTGGCCGCCGGACTGTTCGAGGGATCGAGGAAGGTGCTTTGGTAGGTGGCGTCGATAAAGGAATAATTGGCGTAGACCGAATAATTGTCCTTGCGCCAGGTCGCGCCAAGTTCGGTGCCTTCGCGGAGGGTGCCGCCCACATTCGCGTAGTAGCCGTAGCCATTGGCGGAAACGGTGGTGAAGGGCTGGATATCGTTGGTGTTGGCGGTCCGGAACAGGCCGGCGTTCCAGTCGATCTTGCCTTTGTCTCCAAGATCCCATTTGCCGCGGAAACCCGTTTCCTCGGTGCGCGACACCACTTGTTGCAGCGGCGGGTCGGAATTGATGAAATTGGCGATGATGCAGGGGGCAAGTGGATTGGCGCAACCAAGCTCCAAAGGCGTCGGCGCGCGATTGGCCTCCGAATAGCCGGCGTAGAACGTCAAGCTTGGCGTAAACTGGTAGGTCAGCCCTATCGATGGATTGAAGCGGGAATATTGGGAGTCGGCGGTCAACGCCGTTCCAAGCTGATCGACCAGATTGATGTCGGCGAAATTGAAGCGTCCGCCGGCTGTGATCGCCAGCTCCTTGGTCACATTGAACGTGTCGGCTGCAAAGACGCCGACATAGGTGTTGGTCGCGTAAAGGCCGATCGGAGCGACCAGGCCGCTCGGATCGTTTATGAAAATGCCAGAGCCCGCCACGACGTAATTGGGCTGAATGATGCCAACTTCGCTGTTGCCGTTGAAGTTCGTCCAGCCGCGATCGACCGAAACGCCAATGCTGAAATGGTTGTCGTGACCGAAGAGCTTGTCGGTATCGACAGCCTGAAGGCTGACGCCAGTCGATTGCGAATGGGTCCAGGACCGGTCGATCTCGCCGAGCGGGAGGGCCCCGCCATTGGTAATATCGGAAATTTGAGCGCCAGCGGTGCTTGTCGCCGGATTGCCGTTTGTGTCGCAGAGATAGGTCTGGCCACACGAGCTGAGGCTGGAAGTATTTCCGTCCACATGCGACTGATTGAATCTGCGATAATAGACATTGGCGTCGAATTTCAGCGTGCTCGAATAGTCGTAAGCGCCGCTGAGCGTAAAGAAAGCAAGGGTGTTGGCCGATGTTTGCGGAGTCGTGAAGACATTGGAATAGTTCTGCTGCAACAGCTGAATGGGCGTCGAACCAGCGCCGGCCAAGTTGTTTTGGGCTCCGGTCGCGGTGAAATGCAGTTCGACCTTTTCAGCCTTGTAACCGAGGTCGGCGTAGGCGCGGCGGATTTGCGACGGGCTGAACTGTTTCCAGCCGTCGTCATTGATCGCTTCTCCCGCGACATAAAGCGCCCAATTGTCGACCTGCTTGCCGTATTGCACGCTGCCCTGGCGCCGGCCAAAGGAGCCGCCGCGCGCATCGGCCTCGCCCCCCTGGTAATTGAAGCCGTTTTTCATCGTGACCGAAATGGCGCCGCCAAGGGCGTTGAGGCCAAAGGCGGGATTGTTGGTGATGATGTCCGTCGACTTGATGGCGACGGTCGGAATCATATCCCAGTTGACGATATCGCCATAGGACTCGTTGACGCGGATGCCGTTCTGATAGACGGCCAAACCCTGAGGCGTACCCGAAACCGGCGAGGCGTCGAAGCCGCGGAAATAGACGTCGGGCTGCAAATCGTTGCCCGAGAGGTTGTTGATGAAAACGCTGGAGACATTGCGCGCCAGTCCCTCGGTGACGCTGATGTCGCCATGCTCGGAAATATCTTGGGCAGAGGTGACATTTTGCACCCCGGCCGGAATTTTCGTGGCCTCGATCTCGCTGCCCTGAATAGGGGACGTCGACACCGTGATATCGATATCGGGCAGCGCGACGACATTGTCCTGCGCCTGGGCGAGCGAAGGCGCTCCCAGCATGAGCGCGGCGAAGGACACATAAAGGCGTTTCATTCCATTCCCCCAAATTGCCACCGGCTCATGGTGGCCCTATGCAGACCGTCGGCTGAGCCTTCTTTGGCGCGTGAAATCGACGAATCGTCCCTGCCTCAGCACAAGCGCGGCTAGTGCCTTGAATATGACAAAATCCGCAATATAAAAAGCAAGCAATAGGCATTTGCCTCGGGAAAAAACGCCAGATTGGCCGGGAAAAATTCCCGAAGCGGAATAGATGCAAGCATACAACGCATTGTCATTCGTAAAAGCGGGTAAATTGTACGGCTGTGCTATACGATTCCCTCTTCTGTAGCGGCGCTGCTCAGTGGAACCACGGCCTCAACAAGCCCGCCGCCACCGGGTGAGGATCCAAAATTCAAACTTCCTCGCAATCCGCGGACCCTTTCCTGCATGCCAGTGAGGCCAAGGCCAGCCGCCTTGCCAGGTAGGAAACCAATTCCATCATCTTCGATCCTAAATCTGAGTCTTGGCTCGGCGTCAGCTTTCCCATCAAGCCACGAAAATTCAATCTGGTCGCGCCGTGCCTTGGCGTGACGGAGAATATTGGTAAGCGCTTCCTGAACCAAACGATAAAGAACGAGGCTTTCTCTGGGCTGTCGAACATCCAGGTCAGCTGGAAACTCAAGGGTGACGTCGACACTTGGATCGGTTTCTCTCCAACCTTCCACCAGCACCCTGAGCGCAGGCTCCAGTCCGAGGTCGTCAAGCGCCGGCGGGCGAAGCCGCCGCAGGATCCGCCTATTTTGGTCCTGCAAGGCCTCGATCTGCCCGCAAGTTGCGGTCGCGCGGCGTTCGAGATCGTCGAGCCCCTTTTCCCTGAGCGCCGCTTTCATCATCACTGCATTGGCGCGCAGGGCGAAAAGATGCGGCCCGATTTCGTCATGCAGTTCATGAGCGATCGTCCTGCGTTCAGTCTCCTGCACGTCCATCAGTCGCTGGATCAGTTCCGCATTTGACCCCGAAAGGCCGTCCAGCGCCTGCGCCAGGGCGTTGAGTTTTTGGCAAAGATCGACAAATTCCGGTGACCCCTCGGGTTCCGCGCGCACCGAATAATCGCCGTCCCTCAGCAGGCCGAGCGCTCGACCGTAATCATTGAGCGGCCGCAAAGTGCATGCCAAAATCAGGCTTGCGCCTATCAGGGCCGCGTGGGCGATGGCGCCGCCGATCAGGGCGAGCGTGCTGACGTCCTGCCAGACTTCATTGACCTCGTCCGCCGGGTCGCCGGCAATGACAAGGTCGCCAAGACGCCCGTTGTCGACGTAGGCGGGAATGATCGAAACGCTATTGCGCGCGCCGACAAGCGCATAGAACCATCGCGGCGCCGCAAGCCTGTTCTCGTCGGGCGCGATCTGCGCGGCGGCGAGACTTCGGCCATCCGCAGTGAACGTGATACGCACATGCCGCAATTCGCCGAGACTGGCGATAAACTGCCTCAGGCTGGCTTCCGGATTTGCGGCGCCCTGCAAGTTGGCCAGTGCCGTAATCGCGAATTCTCGGGGATCCGCGTCATCGCTTCCCCCTCGGCCTGGACACGCGATCTCGCCGTCACCACCATGCGGCCTATGTCGGCCGCCAGTCCGAGGAAAAGCAGATGCCCGAAAAGTAGGTCGATCCGGATTTTGAGCGACATTGAGAAACCTTCGTCCCTTCGCGTGAAGCAACAAAAACTCGACCCCGCTCCTAGCCGAGTCAAGCCGGGCGAGCTCTGGCAAGGCAATTGACTGGGAGGAAATCACCGACCATTCTGGCGCTTACCCTTGCAGTCCAAGCGCCGTTCAGGCTCCGAGTGCCAGTTTCCGGCCGTTCCCAAGCGATGGCCACGGGCGGCTCGGCGCCAAGTCCGGTCCTTGCGGGACCGGATGACGATCGTGCGGAGTCGGCGGAAAGCCGCCGTCGGATTGGCTCACGATAGCGAAATTTATGCGCCTGATTTTTGCACAGGCTAAGAGACTGGTTTCAAATGTCAGT
>Ga0182030_10025752_pt1 | contig 10691 bp, 4 predicted proteins | sample 812S3MmetaG_FD_121299 | JGI IMG/M metagenome (GOLD analysis project Ga0182030, IMG submission 121299) | Permafrost microbial communities from Stordalen Mire, Sweden - 812S3M metaG (Illumina Assembly) | ecosystem: Environmental > Terrestrial > Soil > Wetlands > Permafrost | place: Sweden... | reverse complement strand
CGAAAGGAGTCTGCGGCCATGTTCGAACCCATAAGCCGCGCAATGTAGTGCTCGATAATGTGAAGCTTGCAGTAGTCCCGCGAGTCAAGCAGTTCGCCCAACCTGCTTTCGTTGCGGCCCAGATCGTGTTCGCCGTGAAGCGAGTACATGATGCCCGAGCCGATGCCACCGATGCCTATGGCGCAGGTAAAGCCGTTTTTCGCATTTGCGCGCAGAGCTAGCATGAATTCAGAACAGCTCCCAATCTGGATTTTCGCTAATTGGATGGCGAGCCGTTTCCAGCGTAGCCGTAACGATTGCGTCGGGATGGGTCTGAAGCAACGTCATCGGGTATTCCGGCGTCGGCTCGCTGAACAGCGCAACCCGCAACGCCGTTTGCTTCCATGCGCCTGTGTCGCTATAAACACGCACCTTCTTGGCGGAAAGGCACTCGCGCATCCCCAACGTGATCGACATGGGCGGAACAAACTGGTAGGCCGCGCCAAACATCCGGTGCGCCAGCGCCACGATGGTATCAATATTATTTTCCTGAATCCGGATGGTGGAATTCGCAATCTGGTCCAGCGTCGTATGGTGAAACGGATGGCGGCGCGCCTGATTGTAAGCCACGTGTCCATCCTGCCCCCACCCTCCAACGGTAATGTCCACCGGCGCCTCGTTTATCGCGGCCCGTATCTTTTCAATCTTCGCCGGCAATAGCCAATAGCGTAGCTCCTCCGGCACCGCGAGTTCCGGGCGAATGCCCCCGTAGAAGTGCCGCTCCATGAAGGTCTTGAAGTTGTAAGGATGCCTCGCCGGGAGCGGTTGACCTTCCCAATCCAGACACTCGTCCATGTGAAAGACATGCAAGGCCTTCAGCGATACGCCGCGTGCATTTACCAAGAACCGAAACGGCTCGTACCAACAAGTTGGTCCACAAGGGACAATGGCGCGCGTTGGCCGGCCCTGCTGGTTGTTTTCCTCGATAGTTTGCACCAACTCTCTTGCCATCAACGCGCCCAACTCGATGGAATCGGCCACCTGCCGGTAATGCAGATGTAACTCCCGATGTCCAGGCAATTCCGCCGCGGGGATCGCACACCATCGCCGCAGTTGTATCGCATCAACCGGAGAAGATATACGACCACGTAATTCTCCCGGAAGATTAGTTCCCATTCCTACACCTCGCTGTGCATCGTCTTGGGGCACGGTATTCGTAATTAGTAAAATTGGCAACTCTCTTCGGAGGACAGACCATGCCAGTTGCGTTCCTACTCAATTTGCGCGGAAACTAGCGGCGTATTGTATCCCTCGAGCTTGATCCAGCGCGGATCAACAGCCTTTGATACGCTTCCGTGTATCTCAACGGTTTCGCCCGGAAACACCGTTATGTAATTGTCGTCGTACTCGATTGGGAGGATCTCGTCTCCATCCCGGGTAGCAGAAATGGTTGCCCGTTCGAAGAAGGCGATGTGCTCGGATGAATTATGAAGCTTAATTGCGATGTGTTTGTCGCTGTCCGTCGCGGTCAGCTTAGCGCTGACCTCGAGTGGTACGCGAGGCATCGCGTTCAGCGGAGTCATGTTCGCCCAACTCTCCTGTTTCAGATCCATGGAGTCATCGTTACGGCGGTCGCCAAGGTCGTCGTCTATTTGTGACTGCCAGTAAGTGTTATCGACGAGCAGCTTTCCGGCGCCGTCAAGCAACTGGCAGCGCACGAAAAACACGGGGGAACTCTCGGGATAGCGAGGCAGCGCCACGATCTGGTTTGCGCCGTTGAAAGGAACCTGGATGCCGGAGGCAGAACGGTCATCTACGATTTTGCCATTCAGATCGTACACGCGCACACGTACATGCAAGCCCTGAACATCGTCAGGAGTCTGATTAAAGACGATGACCCTGCCCTGGCTGTGGTCGCCGGTTGCATACGCGTCGAACACCACAGATAGCGGGCGCAACCCCTTTTTCGCGCCGTAGTACGCCCCGCCGGGTTTGAGATAATAATCGATAATATGTCCGTAAAACGATGGCCATTGGCTATTAAGCATCCAATATAAGGTCATTTTGTGGTTGGCCCAGGCGCCAGCCGCAAAATCTTCAAATTGCGCGCGGGTGTCTTCGTAATGCGCCAGTTGCGCCTTGCGCGCGAACTCCTCCACGTTGTTGGAAGGTCCGTAGCGACGGTTTACAACCTTCTGGATATTCGCAAGCGTGCTGCTACCGGCGGTCCCAGCTCCGGCGTGGAGAAACCAGGTTTCATTGATCGGCCATAGCTTGTCGGCCGGGATGAATTTCTTCATGCTCTCGAGGGGTGGGATCTGTTCGTTGTCACCCTGTTCGGCGCAGGCCCCACGAGTCGGTACGTATTTGCCGCTAAACCAGTATGTCGGAGGACGCCAACTGTAGGGGCCTTCCATATGAATGCCGTCCCACAAGGTTTCGCCTTTGGCATCTTTGGCAAAAGAAGATACAGTATCGACCATCGCGTTTTGCCAGTGTAACTCCGATAGAATCTCATGGTATTGGCTGCGAACGGGGTCCGGTGCCCGGCCATCGCTTCCATTGGCCCAAATAAACACAGAAGCATGGGGACGGAGCATGAGGATCTGTGAATGGAGGCTCTCCGAAGCTACGCGATGATCCTCTTCGCTCCACTGGTCCCACTTCTCCCACTGGTTGCAGCACATCCAGCCAAACATGAGAGGAATGCCCTCTTCGTCCGCTAGCTCGACGATGTGTTCGCTGGAGATCTTCGATTCCCAACGCAGCATATTCATTCCAAGATCCTTTACATAGCGCAGGATCTCGGCTTCGCGCTCCGGATCGTAGCGATACAGAAGGTCCGGGGTGTAATCAGCTCCGCGCACCCTGAAGTTTCGGCCGTTAACTTCCAGATAGAAATTACCGCCCTTACCCTTATCTGGAAACTGCTCGTCCTGATCGCGGTGTTGGGTAATCGTCCGTATTCCAAAGCGAATATTGGCGCCATCGGACACAATTTTATCCTGCACAAACTCCAGGTGCAGGTTATAGAGAGCCGGTTTGCCCATGGTGTATGGCCACCAGAGGTCGGGCTTGGTTACAACCAGGGCCGGGTACTTCTCTGGGGTAAACGCAATTTCTCGAGTCTCACCAGCCGATAGGCTGATATTCTGGCTGAACTCGATGGCCGGCTTGCCCGGTCTCGAAATCGTTCCCTTCAGGGCGCCTTTGACAGCTATTTCCGCAGAATTACGCAGATTTGCATAGACAGTAAGGTGCGCAATCGCCTGAGGCAAGGAAAGCTCAGTGTTGACCATCGGGTTTTCGACCGCGACATCGCCCGTTGTTCGTAAATAGACCGGCTTCCAGATGCCCGCATTTCGATCTGGCACGAAGGAAACCCCGAACTGATGCGGCCTTTTGAACTCACCGTGATATCCAAGGTATTTATAGTTGATCCAATCAAACCAACTGTCCGCCAGCTCCACGCCGTCCACGTCTTGAATCAGTTGCTCGGGAGTAACTTTGACTGCGAGCGCATTTGATGAGCCAGGCTTGATCCACTTGGTGACGTTGACCTCGTGAGCAACATACATCCCAACTATTTGCTTATTGTCCGCGACCTTCTGCCCATTGATCCAGATTTCAGCGCGATAATTGATTCCCGGAAATTCCAACGTGTAGTTGGAGTAACCCGCAGGCGAGGTGAACACCGTGCGATACCACCAGTCCTGTTTGTACAAGTCCTGCGGGACGTTCTCCACCATATTCTTGCCAACGTACAGGTTGGGGTAGACGCCGTCCTCCTGCAATATCTCGAGGACCGTCGCGGGCATGCGACGGATCGGACGCCATCCCCTGCCCTGGTAAGCAAGTTGAGAGACGGCTGCACCATCTGCCTGCACGTCGGTTGCCGAGGCCAATGCCCAGTTCTCCGCCAACTCCATCTTCCCCGAAGCTTCGGCGACTACAGACGCCGCCGAGGCCAACAGGCACAGCGACAACGAAAGTACAGAGATTGAGCGAACCATTTCCGTTCTCCCTCTCCAAATCGAAAGACAAGCGGATGCGCACTGGTGCTTGTTCCCAGGCGCATCCGCACGGTCTCAGTAATACAGTTTCGCCGCAAACTGAATTTCGCGTTGGTCGTTCTGCCCATCGCGCGTCGAAGTGATGGTGCCAAAACCGGCTGGATTGTTGTAATTGAGTGCTCCGGGCGAGGCTGGAAATCCATTTTCGGAGAATCCTGGAATGGAGAAGTTGGGATGATTGGCCAAGTTGAAGAATTCTGAGCGGATTTCCAACCGGAAACGCTCGGTCAACTGGAGCTGCTTAAAGACGGAGAAGTCCAAATGATTGAAGCCCGGTCCACGGTACTGACTGGGCCCAGCGCCCAGCGGGCTGAAATCCATCTGTCCAATCGTTGTTGCCACGGGCGGGGTGGCGAATGCAGCCGCGTTCATCCAGTGCTGCGGAGTGTGCCCTCCGGTATACAGACCGACATTTGGAACCCTCAAGGCATTGCAGCCCAGGCCGGTTGTCGTGGGAATGGTGCACGGGACCGTGCCGGGCTGGCCGTCCTGCAGAGTATAGACCCAGTTAGCGTCCCAACCGCCCAGGACCGCGTTGACCACCTTGCCGGATCGCAGGAAGCGGCGATCATGACCGAAAGGCAGCTCGTAGATTCCGCTGAAGTGGACGACCTTGTTGATGTCGAAATCGCAGTGCGCGAAGTCTTTGTGCATTCCAAAACCCGGCACGAAGGCGGCCCGGTAGCTGCTCAACGCGGTCTGATTCAATACATCTGCGGCATCGGCCAAGCAACTGGCCCAGGTGAAGTTGGCCAAGACATTCAAGCCGCTGGTGACTCTGCGCTCATAGTTGACCTGCATGGAATTGTAGTGGCTGTTACCTGCAAATCGGGTATAGGTGATGTAGGGAGTGAAATCGGGATACGGAATGTAGTTGGTGACATTCAGTCCCGGCGGCAGCATCTCATGAGGGCTATTCGGGTTGACGTACGACCCCAGATGATGAACCGTGTTTCCGACATAGCTCGCCTGCACAGTGTCGTTGCTGGTTAACGCGTACTGCAAGGTGAGGTTATACCCCTGCGTGTTGGGCGTCGGCATATTGTAATCCTGGCCGGTAAAGGACACTCCTCCGGGTTCAACAGTCGCAGGAGTGAGAGGAGTGCCAAAGCCTTTCAAACCGTTTTCCAGCGTGCCAAAGGAGCCGTTGGCGAATGTAACTGGCTTATCGGGCTCCAGATAGGGGTAGGACAAGTAGAATTGGAAAGGAAAGTCAATGTAGGTTTCTACCACGGAGTTTTCAAACCCGCCGTAGAACAGTCCGTATCCGCCGCGCGCCACTAATTTGTGCGTAAGTTCGTAGGCAAATCCGACGCGTGGCGAGAAATTTCCTTTCTGGGATACGCCAAGACCCGGCTGGCTGGAACAGACCGTGTCGATTCCGTCCGCCACTTCAGCCGCCTTGAAGTCCGCCGATAGCGGCGTATTGCAGCGTTTCTGGGTCAACAGAAACGTCGAGTGCCCGTTTGCCCCCGTAAGGATGAAGTTCGACTGATTGCCGTTGTTCTCAAGCAACTGGCCGAAGTATTCGTAGCGCACCCCCAGGTTCAGAGTGAGTTTCTTGGTCGCCTTGTAGTCGTCCTGAAAGTAGCCGGCGTAGTATAGGTGCTTCATCGACGTGTTGGCGATATTGGAGGCGCCGACATTATCGGCCCCGCCCACATTATTAGCGGCGCCCGAGACCGTCCCATTGATGGGCGACAAAAGCAACTGCGCAAGCCCGGTGTTGCCTCCGGTTGTGGTCGGGACCTCAGTGTAGTCACCGCTGAACGACCAGTTGCCTCTGGAGGCTATCGGCTGCAGAATAGCGAATCCCAGTCGCTGCCATTGGAATCCGGTCTTGAGCGTATGGCGCCCGAAGATTTTGGTCAGGTTATCTGTGATTTGCGATGTGGTGCTGAGTTCGATGGAGGGTAAGTAATCGTTGCTGCCAAGTTGGTTCAGGCCGGCGAGAAAGAACGTGCCCAGGCCACCGTTCGAATTCCCCTGCGGAACCCCCTGGATTCCGAATTGGTCGGGAATCCCCGATGTGCTGGCATTGGGCTGAGTGCGCGTAGCGCTTAAATTGTTGTATCCCAGGCGGAACTCATTCACCATCGTCTGAGAGATTTGGTGTGTTTCGCTCAGCGCCGAATTCCATGATATCGCGTTCTGAATTCCGGCAAAGAATGCGCCGCCATCGGCGATTCCGCCGAACGGCCCGGGAATGAAGACCGGATTGTTTACGTAGCTCAGGCGGGCAAAGGCGTTGTCCTTGGAACCGAAGTTTTGGTCGACGCGCACGTCGAATTGATCGGTATCGTTGCTAACGACTGGGTCCGACGGGTAGTTGTTGAATAAGTCAGAGCTGTGCGGCGCCGGGTACAGATTCAGAAGTTTTATCGCATTCGGATCGAGACGGTTGGCCGGAAGCACGTTGCCCGCGAAAGGCTCGCGCGCATATCCGATCTGGCTGCCGGTTGCCGCTCCATTACACGGCACCGTAATTGAGGAGACTGGATCTGGTATGCCACAAGAGATAGGACGAGTGGTGGAGGGATCGAAGACCTGCCCGAGCGTGTAGCCCCGGTTCATGACATCCTCGACGCATCCGGCTTGGCTTGGGTTCGCCATACAGCTCGCCGGCGTTGGACCCTGGGTTAGCAGATCGGAGACGTTGGTGTAACCGCTGCTGCGCTCCAGTGCGGTGGGTACCGTACTTATATAGGGATAGGCTTGCCGAATGCGCGTGCCTTCGTAATCCATGAAGAAGAACATCTTCTCGCGGCGGATCGGACCGCCCAGCGTACCTCCGAACTGGTTTTGACGGAATTTGCCTTTGGCGGTTTCGAAGTAGTTGGCCGCATCAAACATGTCGTTACGTACAAACTCCCACAACGCGCCGTGGAACTCGTTCGTCCCCGACTTGAGCGTTGCATTCAGCACAGCGCCGGCCGACCGGCCGGACTCCGCGCTGTAATTGTTGGTCTCGACCTTGAACTCCTGGATCGCATCCACCGGCGGCTTCACCGAATAAGCCGCGCCGTTAAGGAAGTCAACCAGATTGGCGTTGTTGTCAATGCCATCGAGCAGATAGTTGTTCTGTGCGGGACGCAGCCCGTTGGCCGCGAAGCTGCCGCTCGATCCCAACCCGCGCGAGTCCTGCTGGCCTTGAGTGACACCGGCCGAGAGTTGTGCGAGAAAGGTAAAATTCCGCCCGTTCAGCGGCAGGTTTTCGATCGTCTGCTCCTCAACGACTTGCCCAACCGACGCATCCTGGGTCTGCAGCAAAGGCGGAGCCTCGTTGACCACCACCGTTTCGGTCGATTCTCCGAGGGCAAGTTGGATATCCAGTGCGACCTTCTGCTGCACGTCAACGCTCACATTGTTTTGCCGAACCGATTTGAAGCCAGCCGCCGATGCAGAGACGGTGTACCGCCCGATTTTTACCGGCGAGAAGGTATACTGCCCCTCCGATCCCGTCGCGTCTGTCATGGTGATGCCGGTAGCCTCGTTGATCAGCATCACTTTGGCGTGGGGTATTGCGGCGCCGCTCGGATCGCGGATGACGCCCGAGACGGAACCCATGTCAACCTGGGCGGCAACCATCGCGGGTACAAATAAGGCCACCAACAGCAGCGTCCCAGCCACCATGGCTTTTCTACATTCAACCTTCAGAAACACCATAACGCTCCCCTCCTCAACCCGAACCCGACTGCTGAGACTTCGAGACCCCGAGAATTTGACCTGAAAAGCCCTAGACATCCGGAATCTGCACTCTGCCAAGGTTCTTTAGACCCCATAGCTTTACTTTCCTATTCAGCCAGGGATGTTTCCTTGTCCGCATCGAGCGAGCTACGAACCCACTCATCAACCTGATTTGAATGCTCGTGCGCGTGAACGGTAGTACCGTGCACGTGCACGGTCTCATGGTTTAGAAGAACGATCTCCCTTTAAGTTCGCTTTGTCAAGAGGTTTTTTAGGAAATCTGGTTCATTCCACTTAAGGAATTGTGGACCGCAGGGCAATTGCCCTGAAAAAGCAACGGTCGGAATGATGGCTAAAACGGAGCACTCAATTTTCAGGGCTGATGTGACCTTGGGGAAACGGGTCGGCTGGGCTCAGCAGTATGTCGCGAGAGAGAAAGGAGTTTTGGCTACCCCCATTGGCTTTCGGGCGCAGTGGCTAGTCTCGCATTTTCGTCTCGCCCGGCAGGACCCGAGTCCGTGCCCAACGCGTCGGCAAGAGCTGACTCGTTGAGTTGCCGCATCTCCCTGAATAAGCGCAAATTAGATAACATCACCACAGCCGGACTGAGTCGGATTACGGGTGGAAAACTGGCTTTTGAAATCAGATGATCGGCAATGAGGCGAACTACAATCTGTCCTTGCCGATGGGGCTGGTGGTAGATGGACGCAGCGATTGTGCCTTTCTCGAAATAGGGTGACATCTCGGCGAAAAGGTCGCTTGTAATCAGCTTGACTTTTCCTTCAAGGTCCCAAGCCCCGAGAGCGCGGCAGACGGGTAGACAATTCACTGTATTGACGTATATCCCTCCGAGTTCAGGAGTCCGGCGCAATAAATCGAGAGTCTTTTGGAAGCTCTCTTCTTCGTCTTCGTGACCTTCAATAACGGCTACAGTTTTGCCGGCCAAGCAATGTTTCGGGAAGGTCTCAGAAAAACCCTCCGCCCTCTTCCGGTGATCCTCCGCCATCAGCGTACCCGCCACCACGGCCACTTTCGACCCCGGTGGAGCAAGCTTCCCCAGCAGCTCGCCCGCCACACACCCGCTCAGATAAGGTTCCACGTAAACAGCACTGGAACGGTGACTTTCCGAAGCGTCAGTATCCACGCAAACGACGCGTATGCCTTTGCTTTCGGCCTCATCGATCAACGGCTTCAATTTTTGGGGATTGCCGGCAGTAAGAATAATCCCATCAACCCCGCTGGACATCAGTTCCTGGAATGCCTCGACATCTCCCCCACCCAGGTTTTGAATAGGACGATAAACGAATTCAACTCCGGACTGCGACACACGCTCTGCTTCTTCCAGAACACCACTCCACAACTGGTCATAGAAGAAACGAATTTCGCGAGGAATGCACACGCCGATCTTGGCGGTTGCCCTGCTAGCCGATAAGGCGCGAGCCGCTAGATTCGGCCTATATCCAATTTGCCTGGCTATTTCCAGAACACGTTGACGCGTCGCTTCGTTGATGCCGCCGCGCCCATGTAAAGCCCGGTCGACTGTGCCCCTGGAGACCCGGGCAATGTCCGCGATGAGATGAACACCGTGCCGCTCTTTTTCCATGCTCGTAATGTAATGTACGTTAACACAATGCCAGACCGTGGCTGCTGCGATTCGGCTCCCTGTCTCTCGACACTGTATTGACCGCGCCAATGCCTCTGCATATAATCTCCTCACTTTTGCTCCGCGGCTTGTTTGTGGGCAAGAAGCTCGATAACCCTTCGTTGCGGAGGAACCACAATGGACAAAAGTCCTCCCGTCAATGCCGGAATTGGCTGCGATTGCCTCGCGGGGACCCTACCTCTGCAGGAGGGCTCGAGACGCGAGTTTCTGCAAGCGGCGGGACTGCTGATTGCAGGGCTTTCGCTTCCCGAGTTGCGTGCGGAAGAAACTCGAAAAGCAACAAGCTCCGGGCACAAAGTCCTTGTGGTGATCATTGGCGGGGTTCGCCGGGCAGAAAGCTTCTCGCCGGAAGGACTGAAGTACATTCCGCACCTTTCCTCGGATCTTATGCCGAACTCGCTGCTCTATCTGCATTCCCGCAACGAGGGGGTAACTGCACATTTCAACTCCATTTCGAGCATTCTCACCGGGAGCTGGCAACGCCTGGACGATTGGGGTAACGAGGCACCCACTAGTCCCACTCTTTTTGAGCTATACCGGAAGCAAATGCATGTCGATGCGGGAGACACCTGGCTCGTAGCCAGCAACAAAGCGCTCACCAGCAAGATGGGCGCAAGCTCTTCATCGCTTTTTGGCCCGCAATACGGCGCCAATGTCGTCTTTCCAAAGCAACTCATGGTCGATTCGGTCCTCAATGCCTTACGCAACAGCCGCACCGGGAATATGGCCGATCGAGACAAAGTTGAGGCTGAGTTTGAAAGCACGCTGGCGGGGAGCAATTACGAAGGGCTTGGCTGGAATGTCTTTGATGCGGCGGACAAGCTCGACCCCCGCGTGCGTGGAAGCATCGAGACTGCCATTGCCAATTTTGTTCACGGAGGGGGCCCTACTTCCGGAGACGAACTCACATTCTTCATGACCCGCGAGATCATGCGCAAGTTCGCCCCTAGCCTGTTGGTGACTATCTTCTCCGACGTGGAGGCGGCGCATTTTGGTTCTTACGCCATGCATCTTTCCGGGATCAGGACCGCGGACCGACTTGCTTACCAACTCTGGCAGGAGGTGCAAACCAATCCTGACTATCGAGATAAGACAACGCTTATCATCATGCCCGAATTCGGGCGCGACCCGGACGGCTCTTCGACCAACGGGTTCTTCAATCACCGAGCCGACGACGATTCGACGCGGGATACGTGGATGATGGCATTGGGGGCTGGTGTCGATCGACGAGGGGTTATTGAGCGGCCAATCCGGCATATCGATCTTTGTCCAACTTTGGCTGGTTTGCT
>Ga0182030_10025751_pt1 | contig 10692 bp, 5 predicted proteins | sample 812S3MmetaG_FD_121299 | JGI IMG/M metagenome (GOLD analysis project Ga0182030, IMG submission 121299) | Permafrost microbial communities from Stordalen Mire, Sweden - 812S3M metaG (Illumina Assembly) | ecosystem: Environmental > Terrestrial > Soil > Wetlands > Permafrost | place: Sweden... | reverse complement strand
TCCACTCCTCGAACTGCAGCCGCGTCTGGTCAGCGGGATCGGCGGCCATCGCCGCCAGGCGCTGGCGCAGCCGAGTGTACATGCGGTCGAAGAGCCGCCGGTAAACCGCGTCGGGCACCCAGCGGGGCGCCTCGGCCTCGAACAGCTCGCGAAGCTCCCCGGAGTGCCCGGCCAGATAGCGGTCGGCGCCGGACACGACGGCGTTGAAGACCTCGGCATGATGGCCGCCGGCAATGAGGGCCCGCAGGGCCCGCCCGGCCAGCGGCGCCACCTCGACGGCGTCTACCGCCCGGGTCAGTTCGGCGGTGAGCACGCGCTGGACATCCTCGTCACGGAGATTCTCAGCCACCGTGACAACCAGATCCGCCGCGCGGCCGGCGAAACGGGCGGCGTTGGCGTCGTCGGCCAGCCAGCCCGCCAGCCGGGGCACCAGACGAGCCGAGCGGATCCGCTCGGCCAGCACGTCGCCGGTGAGGAAGTTCTCCTGCACGAACTGACCAAGCGTGGCGGCGAACTGGTCCTTGCGCTCGACGATTATCGCGGTGTGCGGTATCGGCAGGCCCAGGGGATGCCGGAACAGGGCCGTCACCGCGAACCAGTCGGCCACGCCGCCGACCATGGAGGCCTCCGCCCCGGCCTGCACGTAGCCGAGCAGGACCCCGTGGGCGCCGGCCACGGTCACGGCCACGAACAGCACCGTCACCGCCCCCAGCAGGGCCGAGGCCCGGCGGCGCGCCACGGCCAGGCCGCGGGCCCGCACCGCGGGCGACTCATGCCCGGGCGCCGGCGAAGCGGGCATCGGTGCGGTAGGTCCCATCTGGCAGCCCCCGGAAACGACGATCTGGTCCGCTAACCATATTGACCAGGGTCACCACGCCGAAGTGATGGGCCCCGTAACGCACCAGGCTGGACCAGGAACATGTATCACGCCCGTTCCGGTTAAAAAGCTCTATTACCGAACGGTCGGTGGTGTCACAACTGACCCTGGCGACGGTGAGGTCGCCGCGGAACGTGCCGTCGTCGAGGCCGCCCTGTCCAGTCCCGCACCCGCCGAGGCGACACGCAGCCAGGCGGCCCGGTAGTGGCCGGGAAGATTGGCTCCACCTGGACAAGGCCTGCGCTCCGGCGCTCTTATAGAGCAAGAGACCTGCGGCCAAGGCAAGATCCGCGTGACGAAAGTCTCGACGGTTTCAGGGGAACCCTGGGAGGTGGTGTGGCCCTCATTGCTCGAGAGAACGAACTCAAGTCTGTCTGTGCTTTGCTGGCACCTCCCAGGATCGGCGGGACGCTCGTCCTTCGCGGGGAGGCTGGAGTCGGAAAGTCGGCGCTGCTGAACGAGGCGATTTCGGCCGGTAAGCGGGCTGATATCCGGATCCTGAGCACGGCTGGGGTGTCATCGCAGATGCAGCAGCCCTTTGCGGGCTTGTCGCATCTGATGCGCTCGGTGCTCAATGACCCGGCGCTGCCGGACGGCTACGCGGATGCCTGGGACACAGTGCGGGCGGCGATCGGAGGTCAGGATGTGCCGATCGGCAACCCGTTTAGCGTGGCATACGCGGTGCTTGAGGTGCTGTCTGCACGCTCAGCGAAACAAGGCCTCCTGCTGATAGTGGATGATGCTGGCTGGATCGATGAACAGAGCTGGCGTGTGCGCCGCCTTCGGGACAGCCTCCTCCCGGCGCTACGTATCGAGCCGCTGCCCGATGAGGCTGCCACCGCATTGCTGGATCGTGTGGCGCCCACTTTGCCGCCACGGATTCGCTCATGGATATTGCTCGAAGCAGGCGGAAATCCGCTTGGCTTGCTGGAACTGTCCGATGAAGCCCAACGGCGTGGCTCAGCCGCCATGTCGGGAACCTCGATACCCCTCCCGGCCCGCCTCGAACAGACCTATGCCAGCCTGGTGTCGGAACTGCCCGAGGCGACTAGGACACTGCTTCTGACGGCCGCATTTAATGACAGCCACCGGCTGCAGGAGACCCTTGACGCCGCTGCGGTTGCCTTCCATCGCCGGATCACGCTCGACGAACTGGAGCCCGCGATCTCAGCCCGCCTGGTCTCTGTCGAGGAGGGGTTCGAGCTTCGATTCCGGCACCCGCTCGTGTCTTCGGCCCTGCGACAGCTCGCCACCGTCTCCGACCGTTGCCGGGCGCACTCGGCTTTCGCGGACATCCTTCGAGATGAACCTGAGCGCAGTATCTGGCATCGGGCCGCAGCGACCGTGGGCAAAGACGACGAACTAGCTCGCGAGTTGGCCTCCACGGCACGAAGAGCACGCCAGCGAGGCGCCGTCGCGGCAGCGGTCTCAGCGCTTGAACGCTCGGCTCAGCTCACCGTTGACGAGGCTTCGGGAGCGAGCCGTTTGCTGTGGGCAGCACTGTCCGCGGCGGAGATAGGTGATGTCGACACCGTCGAGCGGTTGGTGCACAGGGTGGGTGGAGTGCGCCTGACCGGGTCTGCTCCGGCGCGGTTGGCCTGGTTGCAGGAGACCTATCTTGGGGCCCCCTGGTCGGGATCGATACGGCTGCTGACGCTCTTGGATGTCGTCAACGAGATGCGTCTTGCGGGCGAAGTTGATCTCGCCCTCGACTCACTTGCCGTCATGAGTCTCCGTGCCTGGTGGTCTGCTCCCGACTCCCGGACACGAGAACTGATCGTCGCGATGGCGCGTAGCCTTGACGAGTCCCTGACCGATCTGCGCGCCGTGTACGTGATCGCCGTGGTCGCTCCGCTAGAACGTGGGTCGTGGGCCCTCGAACAACTGAACGATCTCGCTGGCGCCGGTGAGACGGCCCCAGAGCGGCTTCACCTCCTCGCGAGTACCGCCACCTGTCTTGGTGCCGTCGGGCTATCCAACGTGCTGCACGCCGAAGCGGTCGCCGGGTTGCGACGTCAGGGGCGCCTGGGAACTCTCGCTCGGGCGCTGGCGGGTCAGGCCTGGGCCGCGGTCCTCGTCGGCAACGCCCGGCTGGCCCTGACCGCATCAAGCGAAGCCCGTGCGCTGGGGGAAGAGACCGGATACCCGGGTTATGCCTTGGTGGCTGACCTGTCGCGAGCAGCCTCGCTCGCGCTTCTGGGGGAGACCGCAGCCGCCGATTCTGTACTCGAAGGTGCCGAGTCCGCGCTGGTGCCGGTGGCTCGTCAGGCGCTGTTTCCCATGCTTGCCCTCGCTCGGGGTCTTATCGCTTTGGCTTCCGGGCGCCCGGGCGATGCCTACGAGCAGTTGGTGAGGATCTTCTCCGCGGGAAACCTTAGCTCCCATCCGTCCCAGACATTCCCCGCCCTTGCCCCCCTCGCCGAAGCCGCCGCGAAGTGCGGCCAGCTAGATCGGCTCCGCCCGATCGTGGCCGAGTTGACGCCTGTCGCGGCGGCCACGAACTCTCCTGCTCTGGTTGTGTCACTGGCCTATGCCGAGGCGCTTCTCGCCCAGGACGCCAGCACCGAGTCACTGCGCCAGGCCCTGGAGGCAGACCTGTCCGCGTGGCCCTTCGAGCGAGCCCGGCTCCAGGTCACCTACGGAGCCAGGCTCCGCCACCGGCGCCGACGCCGAGACTCGCGTTCCTACCTCCGCGCCGCCGGGGAAACCTTCGAAGCACTGGGAGCCCGGCCGTGGGCCGACTGGGCCTGGCAGGAGCTCCGGGCCTCCGGTGAGACGGTACGACGGGCAGAAGATCCCGCGGCCCGGCTCAGCCCGCAAGAACTTCAGATCGCCACAATGGCGGCGCAGGGGCTGACCAACCGCCAGATCGCCTCGCAGTTGTTCGTCTCACCCAGGACCGTTAGCACCCACCTCTACCACATCTACCCCAAGGTGGGCGTCACGACCAGGCACGAGCTGCACCGCGTGCTGGCCGGCCGGCCCGCGGTGGAGTAGCCGTCGCTCAAATACGTCACGTGACGTACGCGAAATTGCTTCCGGTCACCTTACGGTTCTCGCATCCACCCGTTTTGCGCAGACAGCGCCGAGGAGCTCTCATGACCGTCGTCTTGGATACGGCGAAGTTGCCGGCGGCTCAGCGTGGGGACGTCCTGCGGGAGAACCTCGCCGCGGCCGCCGAGGATCCCTCAGCACCCGAAGGAGCACACAATGTCTACCCAGCAGCCGGCGGTCGTGTTGGAAAGGGCCGCCCAAGAGTTCGCCGACGCGACCTCGCAGCCGCCGTTGATCTACCAGCTCAGCCCGGACAAGGCTCGCGAGGTCCTCGAAGAGGTACAGCGATCCCCGATCGAGAAGCCCGACGCCGACATCGAGGAAATCACGATCTCCGGCGGGCCGCATGGCCAGATCGCCGTCCGGCTGATCAAGCCGGCCGGTGCCGGTCCGCTGCCCGTCATCTTGTACGTGCATGGGGCCGGCTGGGTGCTCGGCAGCCCGCAGACCCACGACCTGCTTGTGCGTAACCTGGCCGTCGGCGCTCAGGCCGCCGTCGTGTTCCCGGACTATCGGCGCGCCCCCGAGGCCCAGTACCCGTCTCAGATCGAGGAAGCTTACGCCACCGCGGAATGGATCGCCGGGCACGGCGGCGAACAGGGCCTCGACCCCAGCCGGCTGGCGATCGCCGGCGATTCGGTCGGCAACATGGCCATCGCCGTGACGCTGACGGCCAAGCAGCGCGGCGGTCCCGCGTTTGCCGCCCAGCTGCTGTACTACCCGGTGACCGACGCCGGGATGGACACCGGCTCCTACCATCAGTTCGCCGAGGGCTACTTCCTGGCCGCAGCCGGGATGGAGTGGTTCTGGGACCAGTACCTGCCCGACAAGTCCCGGCGGAGCGAGATCCTTGCCTCGCCGCTTCGCGCGAGCGCTGGCGAACTCTCGGGCCTGCCGCCGGCCATGGTCATCAACGGCGAGGCCGATGTGCTGCGCGACGAAGGCGAGGCTTACGCCGCCAGGCTCCGCGCCGCCGGGGTCCCGGTCACGGCCGTCCGGTACGGCGGCATCATCCACGACTTCGTGATGCTGCACCCACTGGCCGGCACCCATGCCGCCCGCGCCGCCACCGCGCAGGGCGCCGCTTTCATGCGCCAGGCCCTGCACGGCGCCTGACCCAACGCGAGCCTCATGGGACGGGCGAGGGACCGGTCGGGTGCTTATACGCTGTGTCGTCATGAGCCTGGACGTATCGGCGGCGGCCGCGGTTCCGGGGCTGGTGCGCAGCGATCTGCGCGGTCCGGGCATCAGCCGGGCCAAGACCGGGGAGGGTTTCCGGTACCGGGACCCGTCCGGTGCCGATGTCACGGACGCCGAGACGCTGCTGCGCATCGGCGCGCTAGCTATCCCGCCCGCCTGGACGAGCGTGTGGATATCGCCGGACCCGCTCGGACACATCCAGGCCACCGGCGTGGACGGCCGGGGCCGGACCCAGTACCGCTACCACCAGCTGTGGCGAGAGCAGCGAGACGCCCAGAAATTTGCCCACATGCTGCGGTTCGCCAGCGCGCTCCCGGCGCTGCGGACGGCCACCCTGCAGGACCTGAAGCGCCGCCATCTCGACCGGGACCGGGTCGCGGCCGGCGCCGTCCGGCTGATCGACCTCGGCCTGTTCCGGATCGGCGGCGAGAAGTACGCCGAGCTGGACCATCATTACGGCGCGACCACGCTGGAAAAGCGGCACGTGCGGGTGACCCGCGACGCACTGACGTTCGACTACATCGCCAAGGAGGGCAAGCACCGGGCGGTCACCGTCACCGACGAGGCCATCCTGCCGACGGTGCGGGTCCTGGCCCGCAGCGGCAATGGCCTGGACGCGCTGTTCGCCTGGGAGCACGGTGACGGCTGGCTGCCGCTTCGGTCGCACGACGTGAGCAGCTACATCGCCGAACGAGCCGGCGGCCACTACACGGCCAAGGAGTTCCGCACCTGGAACGCCACCGTGCTGATGGCGCTGGTGCTGGCCAACGCGGGGCCCGCGGCGGCCGCGCGGACCCGCAGCAAGGTCCTCGCCGCCGGCGTTCGGGAGGTGGCGGGCTGGCTCGGCGACACCCCGTCGGTGACCCGCGCCTCCTACATCGACCCGCGGCTGATGAGCCGCTACGCGGCCGACGGCGAGCTACCCGCCATCCCCGCGCTGCCCGCAGTGCTCCCGGCCGCCGCCGAGGCCGAGGCGGCGGTCGCCGCGCTACTCGCGGCAGGTCCCTGACGCGGCTTGGGACGAAAATCCTCGCCACTCTCCCCCGCCGCTGCGATCACACCAGCCTCGCCCCGTTACCGGTCGCCCGCCGGGACCCGGAAGGCACGGTGAGCAGGCCCCATCGAACGGGGCCTTGCTCAGCCCCGTGGACAGCCGTCCCGCGAGTCCCCTTTATGGCCACGGTAACATGAGAAATCCGCCTCAGTCTGACTGGCGACGGCCGGTCTTCCGGGGCGCTGGCATCCCTTCAGGAGATGGTCGACGAGGGCTATGAGTACTCCAGCCGGCTTCGTCGGACGGCAGCGCGAACTTCGCATCCTCGGCGACCGGCTTACTGCCGCTGAGCTGGGCCATCCACAGGTCGTCTATGTGGAAGGCGAGGCGGGCGGGGGAAAGTCGACGCTGCTGTCGGCGTTCCTCGGTTCGCTGTCGAACGCCGCCATTCTCGAGGTGAGCGGTGACGAGGCAGAGACGTTGCTCTCCTACGGGATCATCGATCAGCTGCAGCCCGGGACCTCTACCGAGCCAGGGACGGATCCGATGGCCGCCGGAGCCCGGCTGCTCGACCTCCTCGACCGGCGGCAAGCCGGCGGTCAGGTCGTCGTGCTCGCCATCGACGATCTGCAGTGGGCTGACCGGCCGTCATCGCGTGCGGTGTTGTTCGCCTTGCGGCGGCTGCGTGCGGACAAGGTGCTGGCGGTCGTGTCGACGCGGGTCGGCGGGCTGGCCGATCCCGGCTGGGCGCGTTTCGTGAGCGGTGATTCGCGTGTCACCCGTATCCGTCTGGGCGGGCTGAGTGCGGGTGATCTCACCGAGCTGGCCAGCGTCCTGGGGCTGGGGGTACTTTCTGCGCGCGGGGCGTCTCGGCTGGCGGCCCATACCGAAGGCAACGCGCTGTACTGCCGGGCCCTGCTCGACGAGATCGGCATCGCCGGGCTGAGCGCGGCCGGGCATCGCGGATTGCCGGCGCCGCGGGACCTGTCCGCGGTGATCCTCGCCCGGGTGGCATCGCTGCCGGCCTCAGCTCAGTCCTTCCTGGCGGCAGCCTCCGTGCTGGGGCAGCACGCGCCGATGTCGGCGATCGCGTCGGTCGCCCGGTTGCCAGACGCGCGCAGCGAGGTGGATGCGGCGGTTGCCGCCGGCCTGCTGACCGAAGACGCCTCGGTGCCGGAGCTGACCTTTGCCCATCCGCTGTACCGGTCCGCCATCTACGCCGATCTCAGTCCGACGAGCCGGCGAGAACTGCACGGGCGGGCGGCCGAGACCGTCGCAGGTCGCGCGCGGCTGGCCCACCTGTCCGCGGCGTCGCTGGGTCCTGACGAAGCGCTCGCGGGTGAGCTCCAAGCGTCGGCCGCGGCCCACGTGGCCACCGGTGACCTAGGCGCCGCGGCATGGGCGCTCGAACAGGCGGCAGCACTGTCGCCAGCCGCGCGGGACAGGGAACGCCGGCTGCTCGACGCCGCCGTGCTCCTGCTCAATGCCGCGGATACGACAGCGGCGGCGCGAGTGCTGGCCTCTTGCCAGGACTCCAGTGCTCGCCGCGACGCCGCGACCGGACTTCTGGGAGTGCTCACCGGAGCGCCGAACGCCGAGGATCGCCTGCTCGCCGCGTGGCAGGCCCACGATCCGGAGACCGAGCGGGAAATCGGAGCGCGGGCCGCGACGTCCCTGACCAACTGGATGGTCATGTCAGGTCGCCCTGAGGCGGCGCTGAGCTGGGCGGACCGAGCGGTAGGCGGCACCGTCCCCGGTTCGGCGCTGCAGGCGCTGGCCCGCACCGCCCAGGCATACGCGTTCGCCGCGGCCGGCCGGAGCCCCGAGGGGCTGGCCGCGCTCGGCTTTCTGCCCGTCTCAGGGAACGAAGTACCAATTTCTGAGACCGACGCCCTCATCATGCGGGGCATGCTGAAGGTCTACCTCGATAACCTGCCCGGGGCCATCGCCGACCTCGGTGTCGCGACGGCGCGGCTAGGCACGGGACTTCCTTCGAGCTACCCGGGCCCGTGCCTGGCTCATCTCAGTGACGCCCACTTCCGCCGAGGCGATTGGGACGCGGCACTCACGCACGCCCAGCTGGCGACCGCCTTGGCGCAGGACACCGACCGTCCGCTTGACCTCGCGCGAGCGCACGCACGGGCCGCCCAGGTCCTCGCCTGCCGTGGCCAGTGGCCGGCCGCGCAGGCTCACGTCAGCGCGGCCCGCGCCGCGGCTGAGCGGCTTCCGCTGGTCCTCGCGGTGGCCGCCACGGCGACGGCGGGCGCCGCACTGGCCCATGCACGCGGCGACCTGGCCGGGGTCCTTCGCGCGACCGAGCCGGTGCGCGCCACCGGGCTCCTCGATGCCGGGGGCCGCCCGGGCATCTTCAACTGGAGAGCCGTCGAGGCGGACGCGCTGATCGGCTTGGGACGACTTGAGGACGCCGAGACCATGCTCAACGAATTCGAGGCAGCCATTCCGGCGGCCGGACTGGCGTCGGCCGCCCTGGCGCTTGCCCGCGGCCGGGGCAACCTGGCCGTGGCGAGCGGGGATGCGACCCAGGCGCAAGCGGCTTTCACCCGAGCCCATGAGATCGAGCCAGAAGTACCGATGCCGTTCGAACACGCTCTGCTGAGCCTCGACGACGGCCGCCGCCTGGCCGCGGCTCAGAACCGGCAGGCGGCGGTCGCCCAGCTCGAAAAAGCCCACCGCCTCTTCTTCGACCTGGGAGCCGACCCCTATCTGGAGGCCTGCGCCACGGAACTGGCCGCGCTGCAAGTCACCGCCGCGAGCAGCAGTCCCGCTGCGCTGTTGGGGCTCAGCCGCGCCGAGCTGGCCGTGGCCCGGCTGGTCGCCACCGGACTGACCAACCGGGAGGTGGCCGGCCAGCTGTACGTGTCCGTGAAAACGGTGGAGTACCACCTCCGCAACAGCTACATCAAGCTCGACATCACCTCCCGCCGCGCGCTGGCCGCTCTGCTGCGCTGACCTGCTCTTCTCCGCCGGACGACCAGGCGGACAGCGGGGACATGATGTCCCATGACGAAACCAGCGCGGACCGCCGCACACGCGAGGAGTTCCGGCAATCCGGTGTATACGCTGTCATCGGTGTACTCTGCTGTGCCAGACGGCAGTGGGATCGGGGAACGCGATGGGCTACAGCGGAACGGCAGCGCCGGCGCTCGAGCCAACGTACCTGCCGGACGACTGGTGGGATCCAGCCTGGCAGTCGGTGAAGTCGCCGGATGCCAGCGAGCCCGCGCCAGCCGTCTGGGACCGCACTGAAGTCACCCCACCCGCCACTGTGCCCCAGACGCAGCCGCCGAAGCCTCCGCCAGGGTGGGGGCAGGTCCTCGCGACCAGCCTCGGTTTGTGGACGTCGCGGCGCCTGCCCTGGCTCCGCCGGGCCCCCCGACGGCCGCTGGCGGCGCTGGCGCTCGGCGCCGGGCTGGTCGCGGTGGCGGTCGGGAGCACTGGCCTTGCCGCGGCCGCGCTCTCGCCCCAGCACGCGGTGCAGCTGCCCGCGAGACCGTCGCCGATCCCGGCTCCGTCCGGCCGGACCGCGCTTCCGGCGTCACTGTCGACGGCCCAGCAGGCCGCCCGTCCGGTCTGGCTGAGCATTCCGGTGATCGGAGTGCGGACCTCGCTCGTCGATCTCGGCCTCCGTGCGAACGGCACGCTCCAGGTGCCGTCCAGCACGGCAGTAGCGGGCTGGTACACCGGCAGCCCGCGGCCCGGCACCGTCGGCGCCGCCGTCATCGCGGGTCACGTGGACTCCCGCTCCGGGCTGGGGATCTTCTTCTGGCTGCGGGAACTGCGCCCCGGCGACCGCGTGTACGTGGGACGCGCCGACGGGACAATGGCGGTCTTCGCGGTCACGGCTGTCCGGAAGTTCGCCAAGGACCTGTTTCCCACCGCCGCGGTGTACGGTCCGGTCCCAGACTCGGAGCTGCGCCTGATCACCTGCGGCGGCGTCTTCGACCGGTCGCTCGAGAGCTACCTCAGCAATGTCGTGGTCTTCGCGCGGCTCAGCGGATGACAGCTCAGCGGGGAGGCGAGATCAGATGCCGTTTACCGGTTCGCGGGAGCAGCAGCGGGAGCAGCAGGCTCAGGAGACGGCGCGCTCAGCTGCCCCGCAGGCGCGACCCGGGGCTCCGTCCTGGGGCCCGGTCCTGGCGACGACCGTCAGGCTGTGGACAGCTCGGCGGCTGCGTCGCCTCCGCCGATCGCGGCGGGCGTGGCTCGCCGCGATCTGCGTGCTCGTGGTGGCCGCGGTGGCCGTGATCACCGTCCAGCTCACCGGCACCTCGTCAGGACAGGCCGCCCGGGTACCGGCGTCGGGGCGTGCGAGCCACAGCCCGTTGCCCCGCGGCGGCTCCGAAGGTTCCTCCGCCGCCGCCCGATCGCAGGCCGCCGCCCGATCGCAGGCCGCGGCCTGGGTTGCCGGCCAGGTGGGCGGCGACGAGACCATCGCGTGCGATCCGTCTCTGTGCTCCGCGCTCAGCGCGCACGGTGTCGCGTCGAGTCGCCTGCTCTCGCTGCCGCCATCGGCGTCCGGCGCGCCGGGCGCCGACATAGTCGTCGC
>Ga0182030_10025750_pt1 | contig 10692 bp, 8 predicted proteins | sample 812S3MmetaG_FD_121299 | JGI IMG/M metagenome (GOLD analysis project Ga0182030, IMG submission 121299) | Permafrost microbial communities from Stordalen Mire, Sweden - 812S3M metaG (Illumina Assembly) | ecosystem: Environmental > Terrestrial > Soil > Wetlands > Permafrost | place: Sweden... | reverse complement strand
CGGATGCCGCATATTTAACGCCACCAAATACCACCACCCCAAATGCAAGAATCCCTCCAAGCACCAACGCAAATTGATAGAAATTTGCGATGAACGCTCCCGGGCTTGCGTTCCCGGTGTTGGAATTATTACCGGGGATGGACGTGCTTATTGTGACCGCATATGCCGACGGGATAAGAAGAAGATTGCCGATCATAAAAGCGTAGATACCGGAGAGCTTCTTCATAGCTGGTTTTGGAAGGTTAACCCTCGATCTGCGGTAGCGATGGTCGATCCATCGGGGCCGGCGATAGAGAGCGAGACGTCGATATTCGTTCCGCCGGGCGTGCCGGGAGGCAATGTTATGTCCGCCTCCTGGGGATTTTCCGTGTTGGATCCAGCTTGGCCATTGACCGACCAACTAAACACGAGGTTATTTGTTGATGTCGCGAAAAAGAAAAACGGAATTCCTCGTACGGTGAGAAGGTTCGTAGAAAACTCTTGAGAAGGATACGGGGCCGAAATCACCGCGGCGGGATTTACGAATGGGATCTGTATCGTGTGGGTAAGATATCCGCCGCTGTATTGCGGAAGTTCGACATCCAAAATAAGGGAGCTCGGCGGCGTGCCGAATGGAGAGAAGGTGACCTGCTGGACGCCGGCGCCTCCTCCTACCAATACCTCATCTTCATACCAATAAATATTTTGATTACTAAGATTAATAATCCTTCCGTTCGATACGAGTTCGACGGACGCGGTGATTTGAGACCCAAGCGTGGGGAGCGCCTTCCCTTGGTAAAAAGAAGGGATATAGCTGTTGCTCGCTTTCCACGTCACTAAAAATTGCGGCGCAGATGCGGTTTGCGCCTCCGCTTTGCCCGAAAAAAAGACAAGGCCGGCCGAAAAAATAAAGAGCCCCGCGAGCGCTATCTTCTTTATGGGAGAGCGAATGAGCATATCTTCCCTTTAGTATAACAAATCCGGCGGGGCAGGGTGCTACGCCGCTTTCTTTTTTGGTGCCTTAACCGGGACAACGTCAGCCATATTCTTCTCGGAGCGGGGTGTGGGGGCTGGTTTTGCGCCGATATTTTTAGCTTGATTGTTTTGCCATTGCTTAGAGCTGTCTATACTGACAGTATTTGAAGGCGTTTCTTCTTTTCCGTCTTCTTCCTCGTCATCGTCGTCTTGGCTACCGGATGTGTTTGCGTCCGGAGTATTTTCTAAGAGGTCTTCCGCGTTCTCTTCCATTGGATTTCCTTCGCTTTCCGTTGCCATCGGATCTTCCGCGTCCTTTTTCTTCTCGGCTTCTCCTCCCTCGTCGCCTTCTTGCCCACCTTCCTCGCTCGAATATCCATTGCCGGCGTTCGATTCATCTTGTTCGCCACCACCGCCTTCTCCCCGGTTTCCCCCTCCCTCCCGCTCCCCGGTTTGCTCTCCCTGGGTTCCTCCACCTTGTTCTGTCTGGCCCCCTCCACTGACTTCACCCCCTTGCTCGCCAACAGAACCCCCCTCGATTTCTCCCGCACCCGCGCCGGATTGGACACCCTCCGCCGTTCCTGCTCCTTCGGCGACGGCGCCTCCTTCGCCCAACTCGCCGCCCGGCGCCCCTTCACCTCCCTCACCGAGTTCTCCAGCTTGCTCAACAACCTCCTCTAGCTTCGCGGGGGCGAAGCGATCAAATAAAATGGTGCCGATCCACACGATAGTTCTGCTTGGAATTTCTTGCGTGCCCGGGATCGCGTCGAGTATTTCGGCGATAAGGTATGCGACCCCATTGATATGCTTGCTCATGTAATAAAAGAACAGCGGAGCCCCCGCGATGTCGGTGAGGTCTCCCGCGAACGGAATAAGATCAATAAGGTCTAAGATAAGAACAAAAAGCAGGATAAGTACCGCTTCCGACGTGGATATCTTTGGGTCCGCTTTTTGAGCCATAACGGATAATTCCTAAACCTGCTTTTTCTCCTCAAGAAGCTGTTCCGGATTCGTGGTGATGATCTGGTCTTCGTAGTAGGACGGCACGATCTGAATGGCAACGTGCCGCTTGCCCGCGAAGAAAATGCCGGTGCCGACTGCCGCGCCCAAAAGGAAATTCTTCTCGGCTTCGGTAAGATCGAACGCTTTCGCTAAAATATCGATCGTGGCGGGCGCTTGTTTGAGAAGCAGTTGGAGCGACGAGTTGGTGACAATCGGGCGTCCGTAGGGCGACCGCAAGAAGTCTTCCACGTCCTGCGTGATCGTTGTGATGCCGAGATAATATTTGCGTGCGCGTTTAACGAGGCCAAAAAGGAACGTTGCGCTGTCGTCGTTCTTCATCATGATCCACGCCTCATCGATGAAAAGCAGGCGCTTCGCGAGTTTTGCGCGGATGAGGTTCCAGATGAAGTTGAGCACGACGAACATGCCGAGCGGGCGGAGCTCTTCTTCGAGGTCGCGGATAGAGAAAATAATGAGGCGGTTCGAAACGTCGATGTTGGTCGGCTGGTTTAGGAAGCCGGCGAAACTGCCTTTGGTGTATTTATAAAGTTTTTCCGCAAGCTCACGGCCGCCTTCAAGGTTTCGCAAAATAGTTTCCAAGTCTCCAAGGAGCGGCGGCTCCTTGCCGCTGAAGTCCGTGTCGGCCACGATCTCGCGCGATGCGTACGTCTCCGTGATGGCGCGGTCAAGGAGTGAGTCCTCTTCCGGGGTCAACTTTCCAAGCATGAGCTTAAGGAGGCTCGCGAGGTTTACGATATGCGAACGAAGGACATCGGACGGCGTCTCACCCTCCGGGATCGGCGGGATATCGAACGGATTGATGTGCTCGTGCGAGGAGAGCGAGATGTTGAACATGCTTCCGCCGAACGTTTCGGCAAGGCGGCCATACTCATTCTCCGGGTCGATGACGATCACCATGTCGATGCCGGCCATGAGCGAGCGCAGGATCTCGAGCTTGGTCGTGTATGACTTTCCGGAGCCGGACTTTGCGAACACCACTTCGTTCGCGTTCTCGAGCGAGAAGCGGTCGAAGATCACCAGATTGTTGTTGTGGAGGTTGATGCCGTACATAATCCCCTGGTTGGAGGAAAGGTCTTCCGAGACGAACGGGAAGAACGACGAGATGGGGCTCGTGTTCATCGGGGAATAGATCTGGAGCTTGTCGTCGTTGATGGGAAGGATGGAAGACAACCCTTCGAGTTGTTCAAAGAGCGCCGGCTTAATATAGATAAGCTTGGCTTCCATCATGGTGACAAGCTTGCTCTCGAGCCGCGCGAGCTCGTCCATCGTGTCGGCGTAGACGGTGATGTAAACACCCGTATCGAAAAGTTTTTCCTCCGATTGCTGGAGCGAGTCGCGCAGACCTTCCACATCGTTGATGGCGGTCTCAAGCACCGGGTTTCGCACCAAACCCTTTTCCTGCTCTTCGTTCATTTGCGATTCCAGCTGCCCGGCTTTCTTGCGGAGATTTTTAAGCGCGCTCCCGGTATCGACGGGATTTATAAAAATGGAAACGTCAAAAAGATTCGGCAGGTTGATAAGCGGCTCGAACCATCCGGTCGAGAGGTAGCGGGGGTAGGAAAAAACAAAGAACGTCTTCGCGAGCTTATCCCCGATCTTCAGATAGTTGGGGAATACCTGCGCTCCCGCCGGAGCGATGATCTTTTTTATATTATCGAAATCGTTTTTTTTCGGATCTTCGGGCATGGAATGAATGTTATTTTCGATCCTCCGGCGTCTTTGTTTGTTCGACGCTTTGGGGATTGTAGAAGTTATAGAAAAGTTCGACGAGCTGTTCGTCGTCGAGCACGGTTGCCTCGAGCCCGATGTTCATAAGGCCGGAGGTCACCTGCGCCACCCGCTGGTTGAGCTGGGCGATGTTTTCCCCGAACATGCCTTTCTCTTGCTCTTCGCGCGCGGCGATCGCGGCGGGGTCGGTCTTCTTTTTCCCGAACAACGAAAACGCGCCGGAAACACTTTTAACACTAGGAAGCCCCGCTGAAGGGTAGAATGAAACGACCACAAGGAATATCTTTTCCATGATGGCGTTCTGTTGGACGAATCCCTCGACGAACTTCGCGTATTCGTCGATCTGGTTCTGGAGGATCGGGGACGGCTCGACGTTTCTTCGCGCGGTCAGGCTTTCGATATATTTCCCGATATTCACTTTCCGCGAGTGGATGACGATCTGTAAGGGGAAATCGATGCTGTTCAGAAAGGTCTGGTACCCCTGGGTGATGATATTCTGCTCCGTGTCGGATTTGAGCGAAAAGTTGACCCCGCCCACCATGATGATCTGGCGGAGGCTCCCGTCCTTAACGATGACGGTCTTTTCTTTTATCTCTTTTATATCGACAAGATCAACGGAATTCCCGAGATCCTGCTTCTGTTGTTCTGCCATAATGTTATTTTCCCATACTTCCTACCGATAATCCACGCGCCGCGCCGCGATCCGATCCCCGCTTTCCTGCTTTAATATTTGATATCGCTCCGCCATCTTCTTTTCGATGAACTGTCGGTCGGAGGTTTTCTTTACTTGCGGCGTCCCCGTCTGGAGGTTCTCCCAGCTCTTATGAAGCGCGTCCCCTAAAGCGATCTTTTTGGCGGGAGGCGACTCCCTCACCGGCGCGACTACGGGCATGGGCGTGGCAACCGCGATGGTTTCGCGCTTCTCGCGGTGAATGATTGGATGGTCCGGCTTCCAAACATACAACTGGGGGTTCCAATAGAAGCGAAAAGCCGCCGTGACGACCTTGATGAGCGGCCGTCCGTTGACCTTAAGGAAGGAAAGCGCGAGCGCCCCGCCAAGGGTCACGACCGCTACGACAACAAACAGCCACGTTTGCAGGAAAAAGTAGCAGATCGCGCTCACGAGCCCCGCCGCGCCTACGAACCCGAATTGGCGGAGCGAGAACGGACCGACGAGCTTATCTTCCGTATCGATAAATTGTGGAACTTGGTACTGCATGTGTAATCATTGTAAATCCCAAAGCCGGGATTTACCACCTGTTTCGCGGCTTGCGCCACCGCGCACGCCAAAAACCGCTTATAAAAAGTTCTTTACGATCGGCTTATTGCCGGGCTTCGGTGGTTGCGGTGGCTCTGGAGGCTGTGCCATCGGTTGCGGCGGGCGGGGCGGGCGCGGAACAGGAATGGCATTGAATGGAGACGGCGCGGGTGCCGGTACCGGCGGATGCGGCGGTTGTGGGACGGGCGAAAACACCCGACTCACATTCCTTGGGCCGGATCTATCGGTTGCGGCGCCGGCAAGCGGAGGATTGAATGAAGGAGACGATGGCTTTGGGGCGGGCGGTTTTACGCCGCCGAATTCCAACACCGCCGGACGGACCGGCGTTGATTGCGGAGCGATCCGGTTTATATGCATGTCCGCGCCCGATCCCGGACGAGAGAGTGTGAAGCTGGTATTTCCCTGAGCCGCCCTAAAGGTCGTATCTTCGTGGAGCATCATCGGTCCGACATCGGCGGCCGGCATCGGCTTTGTTGTCGGGATTGGAGTAGAAGGCACGGAAGGCGCCATCGGCCGTGACGTCGGAGGGGTTGGGTATGGGCGCATGGACGGCAGTGTCTGGGCCGGCATGGGTATGACGGTTGCTGGGCGAGGGGACATTTGGGGCTGAGGCTGGGGCATCGACTGTATCGGGCGTTGAGGTGCTTGCACAGGCATGGTCATCGGCGCGACGGTTTGTTGGGGCGGCCTTATACCTTGGACAGGCGTGGACATCCGTGACCAGCCGACGGTGGGGAGTGTGGCGGGCTGGACGGTTGGAGCAATAGTGGCGACCGATTTGGGGAGAGGTGCGGTAACCGTTGCAACAGGCGCGGCCACCGCTGGTCGTGCTTCAAATTTATTTAGTGGAGAATAGATCTTATCGATGTCGGCGCGAAGCGGTACGAATATTCTTTTATTGAGTGCGTCTTCGATTGTGTTTGCAGTTTTAGTGTCTAAATCCAAGCGATCTTTTAATTCCTGAGCGATGTCTTCCGGGTGAAGGAAGCCGAGGAACACATATCCTACCACCCTTGATACCACATGCTTCTTTTCCTCGGAAAGATTTTCATCGGTGCAGACCTTCCACACAAAATCAGAATTCGCTTCAAAGCAAATAGCCTCCCTTAAATTATCCGGGAGCGCATCCCAACGCTGGAAGGCTTGATCTTGGGTGGGTGTCGTCATTAGTGTGATGGTGCGGGCGCAGCCGGTGCGGCAGGAGCGGCTGCCGGCGGTTCGCCACCGCCAAAGAATACGTTATTCGTGATCATTTTTTGGAAATCAGCCCACCGGTCATCCAATAATTGTGTCCTGTCCGGATCGGTGCTAGCGAGCAACTCTCTTGTATATTCATCTCGATATACCGCTCCAAAATTCTTCAATGCCGGAGATTTCATTTTTGGCAGAACACTTGAGACGAGATGCGGAGCGACATTGATAAAGCCACTTGCCAGAGCTCTCGCGATATATTTATTTCCATTAGGTCCAAGCGTCTCGTTCGCATTCATTTTTGCGGCACCGGCTTTATCAAGGGTTCCTAAGAAGGCGTTGGTTGCCCTCTGGAGGTCGGCCATGGCGGCCGATGTATCCTTACTCTCGCCGGCAAGCTTCTCGACTTCCGCCGCCGCCGTTCGCATCCCCGTATCACTTCCCCAGGCCTTATCCGCATCACTCTTGGATTTCCCAAAGCCATAATCCGTGATCATATTCGGATTGGAATCCAAGAATTGTTTTATGGTCTGGTTGCCGACCATATCGGTGTCCTTGATCGACTCATTATTCTTAAGAAGCTTAGCGATAGACGCGAGCGCGTATTCTGTGCTCATGCTGCCATGCGCCAAATCCTCTTTGATCTCCGTTGGATCATCGGGGACCTTCTTCATCTGCTCATCCACGAGATCTTTATTGCTAAGCTGATGGTTTATCGCCCGGCCAGCAACGGCGATGCCGCGTTTAATTCCCGGAGCCTGCGTGACGGTTTGTATTGTCTTATTAGCAGCTGTCCATGCACCCGTTCCAATAAGAGGGATTTTTTTAATAACATCCGGAGCGCCAAGATTCCCGGTCCGCATATTATGGACAAGCTTATCTCCCCCTAAGGCTTTAAGGCCAGCGCGCCCGGTCTTTTTGCCATAATACAGTCCGACATCTTTTCCTTTTTTCTGGGCGTACTTTACCGCTTCGCCTGCAAACTTAACCCCCATGCTGTCTGCGGCGATCATGCCACCGATGATGAGACCGGTAAGGGTTACCTCTTGTAGGAAGTTGGTTAAGATGTTTTTAAGGTTTGATGTCGGGCCGAAGAAATTTACTAAAGCTTGCCAAAGAGTATTGCTGGAATTAGTATAGCCATTTGTTGCGGTGTTGAAGGCGTCGGTACTGCTTGATCCGCCAATAGTGGCAAGCGCCAAATAAAGGAAGAACATAAAGATTGGAGCAAAAAAAGTCCATTGGAGGAATTTATTCCACCACTTTGAGAACATTGAGCTGAAGCTGGGGAATACCCATGCCGCCCAAGCAAACGGTAATAAAATCGCAAGAATTGCAACAGTAACATACCGTATTATTAGCATAATAATAAACGCGGCAAGTACGAAAACAATAAGCAATAAATCAATAACAGTGAACACGAGCCCAAAAATAGGCACCATCAGCGACCCAAGTGCGGAATAATCATTTCCTGGGGTGCTGAATGGTCCGGAGGTGGCTCCGAGGGCGCCGCTTTTCCCTCCGCCGGTCGGAGTTTGATAATTAAGAACTTGTCCAGGATTAAACCTGGCAACCATCGTCGTCGCAAAACCATTAAAGCCTGCTCCGCCGGCTGGGTTTATAGAGTTCAAGAAGAAGCTCGTAAAAGAATTACTGAGCGCATAAATAGGCGCAATAATCACAAGCCCGAAGTTGACAAGTATTGCCATCACGACGAGCTTCGCGAGCATCTTCTTAATGCTGTAATTCTCAAGCCTTAAAATCGTCGCAATTCCGATAACTATAATGCCTAAAACAAATGAAAGGTTTGCAACGGCGAGAGAGATGGAAAATCCCGTCTGCACAAAGCTTGTCGACATGATGCCGTTATTAATATTAAGAACAACGCCAACAAACCAGGCTTCAACGGAGATAAGGACGCCAAATATCCATGCGAGAATATAAGCGATAGCCTCGGCCATCGTCCCGAAAATACTATAACCAAGGCCGCCGATGCTGAGTAAGCCATCGGCGTATGTATATTGAGTTGATGCCAAAAAGAATAAAAATCCCGCGCCGATAGCGCCGAAAATTATCTTTCCGCGGATGCGTAGCCGGTCTTTAATAAAGCTCAGCGTTTTTTTCATTGCACTGTGATTTGGCACGTGGATTGTGAGTTGTCGGTGGAAGCGGTGACGGTTGCGGTGTAATTTCCCGGAGTAGAGTACGTAAGAAGAAGCGATTGACCCGTAAGAGCAGTGTTTGTATATCCGGTCTGCGATGATCCGTAAGCGATCCAGTTATAGATCGGCGTACCGTCGCTGTTTTCCGTTGTTGGGCAGTCGTTATTAATAACACATTGCGTATCGATCTTTCCCCCGGTGGCGGAGAGGTTAACAAACGCCATACCGGTGGAAGTTGCTCTTGTTACTGATTGCACGGAGGGGAGGCATTGTACCGCCGCCTGTGTGGCGGATGAGGTGTTCCCGTTATTAGTAAGGCTGGATGAAGAGACCCCGGTTATGCCAGAATTGTTTGGATTTTGAGTATTAAGCACTCCGTTCACGGCGCTATTCGCGTAATTAATTGCATTTTGCGCGAGGGTATTAAGGAGGGAGGTCAGCATTGAATTAAGAAGCCCGGCGATATCGTTTGCGCTCGTGATATTCGCTCCGCCGATCTGCAGGGCCGCGTTTGATTGCTGGCCGGTAACTTGGCCGGGCATAATCGTGGTGGGTGGATTTCCATTGGCGCATTGTCCGGCATTCGGGATGGCCTGTGCGGCGATATTCGCATTTCCATCGCAGTAATGGAAGACAGGGTCGGGGATGGTATTGTCGGCACAAGTGTAATGGACTCCGTTGGTGGGGTCGCTTCCATCACTACAGGTCAAACTACCCTTCCAGCCCTGCTGAGCGATGTTTTGAGTCTGATTCGCTGTTTGGTTGTTAGTCCCTGCCGCCATAGCGCTATCGTGTATCGCCATGGCATTTGCCCATACATTTCCTCCGGAATTGTATTCACTTAGGTAGTCGCTCATATTGGTAAAATTGCCGGAAACACTGACCCCACTGTTCGGTCCTATCGTCCCAAGAACTGAGGCGCCATTCGGAGCTTGGTAAGATATAGAAGTAAGCGCTTTTAGGGCGGCCTGCTGACTTGGCGGCGTCTGTGCGATCTCGGAGTTTATCGTGTTGATCGCCGCCGATTGATAGGAGTTGATCATCTGCGCGGCAAAGGACTGGACGAATTGCGGTGCGCCACTCCCCTGTATGGCGGTAAGCACTTTTTTCTGGATGACGGAGACGAGAAGATTTTTAAGTATTTGAAGGATGATGTTATTTAAATATTCCTCGATCATTTGAGCGAACGCGTCGGGATCGAATGTGATCTCTTGCGCCTCCGCCGTCCGGACGCCGAAAATTTTTGCAATCAAAGGAACGCGGGCTTGTGGTCTGGCGTTGAGCGATAAGCCGAGCGAGGATGCTTTCTCTATTTGTTGCTGGAGGACGGATTTCGCCGAATCGAATTTTGCTTTTTCTCCTTGGAAGACGAGTGATGCCTTTACGGGATCATTGGAAGAATCTTCTCCGAGCAAAGAAAGATTTTTTTCGTAGACCATTACCCGCACCAAACTTTCCTGAAGGCCGACGAGGGGAGTCGGCGTTGGAATGGCGAGCGTGTCGGTAAGGGCGCTTTGGATCTGTGAGGCGATGAAAGGAAGCTGTGATGGATCGCCATTCGCCGCGCTGTTGGTCACCTCGCTTTGCACTCCGCTCGAAACAAAATCTTTGGCGAAGACCGCGTTGAGCGCACTACTATATTGAGTGATGCTGTTTTGTGAAGCCGACGGAATAGTGTCGATCAACTGAGATTGCGCTTCGGTGTCCCAGTCAGGTATCACAAGACCTTCAACCTCTGGGTTTGAAGCAATGCTTTCGGCGATCGACTGCGTGTCGGGCGCAGTGATGTCGGGAACTCCGTTCTGGCTCATTGTGAGACCGTTTGGATTTGCAGTATTAAGCCCGGTAACGAAAGAGTCGGCAAGGATGTTGGTAAGATTACTGGGGTCGTTCGTAACCACGTCGGTCGAAGATGTATCGATGTCGCTTAAGAGTTCGGCGGCATTCCCCTGGACGGAGCCGGTATCAACAAATGCGTTGGTCTGGACCGGTGCGGTGTCGTTATTGGCGATGCTTGGCTGGGCGACGGCAGTGCCACCGGTCTTTGAACCGCTGGTAAAAAACGAGAACGCCAATCCGGAACAGACGGCGATGGTGGCAAGAATAAGGAATCCTGTAACCAGTTTCTTGACATCTATCATTAATTCAAATTATAGCCCCAAAAGAAAATACGTGCTACGCGTGTTATCCCCATATCGGCGCTTTCGCCACCGCAATTATCTGTTCAATACTAAGATCTTGCGGCCGCGCGCCCGGATCGATGCCGATTTTGCCAAGATGCGCTGCAATGACGTCTTTCGGCGCGTTACCGGCAAGATTATTCAATAACGTCTTCCGGGGTTGGGCGAAGATCGT
>Ga0182030_10025749_pt1 | contig 10692 bp, 8 predicted proteins | sample 812S3MmetaG_FD_121299 | JGI IMG/M metagenome (GOLD analysis project Ga0182030, IMG submission 121299) | Permafrost microbial communities from Stordalen Mire, Sweden - 812S3M metaG (Illumina Assembly) | ecosystem: Environmental > Terrestrial > Soil > Wetlands > Permafrost | place: Sweden... | reverse complement strand
GAACTGGGGCCCCGTTTGCAGTTCGCCGCGTCTGCTCTTCCGACCGCGCGCTATATTTTTTTCGGTTTCGGCGACATGCATTACCTGCAGGCGCGCAGCCACGGCGCCTCGACCTTGGCGGCGGCGCTGTGGCCGGGACGCGGCATCATGTTGGTCACGGGTATCGACGCAACACCGCAGCAGGGATTCGGCGCGCAACATGTGATCGAACTGGCCGTGAGCGACGCGCAGTCGAGCGCCATGCAGGATTTCATCGCTCAGTCATTTGTAACGCAAGAAGGCAGCGCCGATGTCTACGAACCCGGACCATACCCGGGGAGTGTGTACTTCTTGGGCGTGCCCAAGTATTCAGCGCTACATACTTGCAACACGTGGGCGAGCGAGGTTTTGCGCGCAGCCCCGCTGCGCACCCATCGTTGGGGCGTATTGTTTGCCGGCCAGGTGTGGTCGCAAGTGCGGCGGCTGCAACGGCTCGAGCCGCAACGCTTGCAGCAAGTCGCACCGTCCGAATAGCCGGGCTCCCTACAGCATGGCGCCGCAGGGTAGACCCAGCCGCAGGCGGTGCAACCGGTTAGTTGCAGGGCGGTCGCGTGCCATCCTGGCAAACCACCGTCGTGGTGGTCGTGGAGTTCGGCGGAACGACCACAGTCGTTTTCGCCGGCGGCGGCGGACTACTGCTGCTAATGCAGCCTGATAGCAACGATGCGGTCAGCAATAAACTTGATAAGATTTTCATTCGAGCCTCCTGGATTGATCTTGAGGCGGCTATCGTGCTGAATCTGCGGTGCGATGTGCACAGGCCAACTCCGCGTGTGCCTGTACCAGACGTCCTACAGGGCGCTTTAGCGCCTCAAACGCCAATCGGCGCCGTCCGACAACACGCGCAATAAATACGCCGATCATCCAATAGTTAGCGGTCATCCAGTAGTTGGCGGTCATCCAGTTAGCGGTCATCCAGTAATTGGCGGCGCCGACTACTGGATTTACCGGCTCGGTCCGGCGTGCGTAGAATTCACCCATGTCACGCAAATTTTTCGGGTCGCAAAGCTTCAAGGGCCGCGGTGCTTTGTCCAACTTGGCGGGCCGCTTCGATTCCACCACACTGGAGCGAACCGCTGACGGCTGGTACCAAGAAGAGGTAGAGGAAGCTCCAAGCGAAACGGTGTTGCCGGACAGGGCCAAGAGCGTCATCTCCAGCAATGATTCACCCGACGTCGGGTTCGATCTGTCCATCAACCCCTACCGCGGTTGCAGTCACGGCTGCGTGTATTGTTTTGCGCGTCCCAGTCATTCCTATATGGGGCTCTCGCCGGGGTTGGATTTCGAAACCAAGCTCTTCTACAAGGAGAACGCCGCGCAACTCTTGGAGGCGGAGCTCGCGAAGCGCAACTATGTCTGCAAGACCATTGCGCTCGGCATCAACACCGATGGCTATCAGCCCCTCGAAAAGCGCCTCGAAGTGACGCGTAGCGTGCTCGCGGTCCTGGCCCGATGCCGCCATCCTGTGACCATCGTGACAAAAAGCGCGCTGGTGGTGCGTGACATCGACCTACTCGTTGATTTGGCCAAAGACCGTCTGGTCTCTGTCAGCATCAGCATCACCTCACTCGAGCATGAGATAAAGCGCACCCTGGAGCCGCGCGCCGCTTCACCGCTGGCGAGGCTGCGTGTGGTGCGACAGTTGGCCGAGGCGGGCGTCCCGGTCGGCGTTTTGGTTGCGCCTGTAATCCCTGCAATAACGGATCACGAAATGGAAGATATACTGGCTGCAGCCAAAGAGGCAGGCGCAGGTAGTGCCGGTTACGTACTGCTACGCTTGCCCTATGAAGTGAAGAACTTGTTTCGCGAATGGCTCGCGGAACACTACCCGGATCGAGCCAAGCACGTAATGTCGTTGATCAATCAGTCCCGCGGCGGAAAAGATTACGACGCCCAATTCGGCGTTCGCATGACCGGGACCGGCGCATACGCCGAGCTGCTGCGCACGCGTTTCGAACTGGCGCGGCGCAAGCTGGGTCTGGACGACGCCGAAGGGCGTCACGAGCTCTGCACGGCGTTGTTTCGGCCGCCGGCCGCGAATCAAGCGCAGTTGACCCTGGGTTTTTAGGGCGCATGGCCACGATCGCGACCGAACGGGTACTGACCGTTCATCATTGGAACGACACGGTATTCAGTTTCACGACCACCCGCGATCATGCGCTGCGTTTCGAGAACGGACACTTCGTGATGCTCGGGCTGCAGGTCGATGGCAAACCGCTGATGCGTGCCTACAGCATCGCCAGCGCCAATCATGAAGAGCATCTGGAATTCTTGAGCATCAAGGTGGCGGACGGTCCCCTGACCTCGCGTCTACAGAATATCAAGCCCGGCGACGATGTCTTGGTGAGCCGCAAGCCTACCGGAACGCTGACGCTGCACGATTTGAAACCGGGCAAGCGTCTTTACATGTTGAGCTCGGGCACTGGACTCGCGCCGTTCATGAGCCTCATCAAGGACCCTTCAGTGTACGAGCGTTTCGAGAAAGTCATTCTGGTGCACGGCGTGCGCTATCGCAGCGAGCTTGCCTATCGCGACTTCATCGAATGGGAACTGACGCACCATGAGTACCTGGGTGAATTGGTACGCAACCAGCTGATCTATTTTCCGACCGTGACCCGTGAGCGATTTCGCTATCAGGGCCGCATCACCACGCTGATCGAGACCGGAAAACTGTTCGAACAAGTGGGCATGCCGCCGCTGAATCCGGCCGAGGACCGGGTCATGATTTGCGGCAGTCCGGCGATGCTGCTGGATCTGTCCAAGCTACTCGAGGCGCGCGGATTCGGGATTTCACCGCATGTGGGCGAACCGGGCGATTTCGTCATTGAGCGAGCATTCGTAGCCCGCTAGCCAACGCTGCCGTCAGATCAACGATGCGCGGCTTAGGGCTTATCCTGGCCATGGCGTTGGCCGGCTGCAGCTTGGTGGAGTTCGGCGCAGCCAACGCTCCCAACGTGTTCGCCGGCATCCAGCGACATCGCGACTTGAGCTACGGCGCTGATCTGCGCCAGCGGTTGGATATTTACGCCCCGCGCCAGGCATCGAATCGCCCGGTGGTGATTTTTTGGTACGGCGGCTCCTGGGTCAAGGGCAGCAAGGCGCAATACCGTTTCGTCGGTACCACGCTGGCCGAACACGGCTTGGTCGCGGTGCTGCCCGATTATCGGCTCTATCCGCAGGTGACCTTTCCCGCGTTCGATGTCGATGGCGCCCGTGCGGTGGCTTGGACGGAGCAGCACGCGCGCGAATTCGGGGGCGATCCCGGCAATATTGTGCTCATGGGTCACTCGGCGGGGGGCCACACGGCGGCGTTTCTGGCGCTGAATCATGCGTTCTTGCGCAAGTACGGCGCCGACCCGCAGTGCGTGTCCGGACTCGTGGGGCTGTCGGGCACTTACGTGTTGGTGCCGGACAGCGATGAGCTGCGCGCCACGTTCCCGGCACCGTACACCGAGGCTGATTGGCAACCGATTCGCTTCGTCGATGCCGACTCCCCGCCCACCCTGTTGTTGCACGGCCTTGCCGACACGGAGGTTTTGCCGCGAGAGGCGCAGGAATTGCGCGATGCGTTGGCGCGCGCACACGTGCCCGTCGAGCTGCATCTCTATCCCCATCGCGGCCACGCCGCCACGGTGGCGTCCTTCGCCCTGATCACGCGATGGCGTACACGCTCGTTGAGCGACACGCTTAAATTTATCGACGGGCTCAAGCCCCGCGCTCACTGCACTAAGGAAGAGACTCCATGAATTCCACATGCGTCATGGGATGGGAAAACATTCCAAAGTCGTAGTCGAGCGCCGCTTGCTGCGCCTCGGCGCTGACCGTGGCGGTACAGTCGCTCAAGGTGATAACCTCGAAGCCGCGCTCGTAGGCGCTGCGCATGGTCGATTCGATGCAGCAGTTGGTCAGAAATCCCGCCAGTGCCACAGTGCGGATGTGGCGGCCGCGCAGGATGAACTCCAGATTGGTGCTCGGGAAAGCGTCGAGACCGCGCTTGCCCTCGATGACGATGTCGTGTTCCTTGGGCTGCAAAGCATCGACGATATCGGCACCCCAGGAGCCTTTGCGGAATGCCTTGTTGTCCAATACGCCTTTGAGAATGCCGTAGGGATGCGCGCCGAGTTCGGGGTATCCGGGAGCAAAGCTGATCGGTACATGCATGATGCTGGCACCGGCTGCGCGCGCTTTATCGACCAGCGCGATGGTGTTGCCGAGCATGCCAGTGGCTTGCATGACGCCCTTGACCGCCTCGTGAAAAGCGCCGCCTGAGGTCGTAAAGTCGTTCTGATACTCGATGAGAACTACCGCCGTCGTTTTGGGATTCAATGCCTTTCCTTCAAGAATGCCGCGCTGTTGCTCCCTTAGGGTGACGTGCGCCGTTGCTTACCGCAATCTAAAGGATTCCAAGTTTCGTTTACACTGGGGGCTATTGGCCAGCATGGGCAGTGACAACTCGTTATAAATGAACAACTTAGACCGCCGCATCTGCGTCGCTCCGATGATGGAGTGGACCGACCGACATTGCCGCTACCTGCATCGCTTGTACGCGCCCCATGCGTTGCTGTACACGGAAATGATCGTCGCGGCCGCCATCGTGCGCGGCAGGTCTAAGCGGCTGCTCGAGCATGATGCGCGCGAGCACCCGGTTGCCTTGCAGTTGGGCGGCTGCGACCCTAAAGAATTGGCTGCCGCCGCACGCATCGGCGCCGCGGCCGGCTATGCCGAGATCAATCTGAACGTGGGTTGTCCGAGCGATCGCGTCCAGAATGGCTCGTTCGGTGCGTGTCTCATGCTGCGCCCGGGATTGGTGGGCGATTGCGTGCGCAGTCTACGCGAGGCATGCCCTTTGCCGGTGACGGTGAAGTGCCGCGTCGGCATCGACGAGCGCGAAGATTACGGTTTTTTCGCCGATTTCGCACAAGTCGTGGCCGAGGCCGGCATCAGCGCGCTGATCGTTCATGCGCGCAACGCCATTCTGGGCGGTCTCTCGCCCAAGGAGAATCGCGAAATCCCGCCTCTCAAGTACGATTTCGTGCATCGCCTGAAGCGTGAATTTGGCGAATTGTTACCCATCGTCATCAACGGTGGCCTAGCCACCGCCGCCGAGGCGCGCACCCAGCTGGAGGCGGGGCTCGGGACGATGATCGGCCGCGCGGCGTACCATCGCCCGGCGTTATTGGCGGAGCTCGAGCGACAGGTCGTGGACCCGCAGCGGCCGGTGCCGGAGCCCTGGTACATCGTCGAGCGCATGATCGCCTACGCAACAGAGTGTGCCCGGCAAGGCGTGCGGCTGCATTCGATCACTCGCCATATGCATGGGGTCATGGCGGGCCTCGAGGGGGCACGCGCCTGGCGCAGGTTTCTCTCAGAGGTCGCGGCGCGTCCGGAAGCACGGGCAGAAGTGCTTTACTCGGCCCTTCCCATCATCAAGACGGGGCTGGCGGCGTAAACGGTTCGAGCGGCCATGGATTACGTTAAGTATAATGGCGGTGGCAATGGGCAAAGAAATTGAAGTCGCCATCCTATTTGCTGATGTCGTGGGCAGCACCAAGCTCTACGAACTGTTGGGCGATTTGCGCGCGCGCGACATGGTGGGGATCTGCATCGATGTGATGCGTGCCGCCACCGATCAGAACAACGGTACCGTCATCAAGACCATGGGCGATGAGGTCATGTCGACCTTTCCGACCGCCGACGACGCGCTGAACGCCGCGGCGCAGATGCAGAAACAAATCGCGATGCATCCGCAGCTGAAGGTCGATGAACAAACCGTGGCAATCCGCATCGGCTGTAATTTTGGGCCGGTGGTGCTCGAAAACCGCGATATCTTCGGCTCCGCGGTGCACACCGCGAATCGCATGACCAGTCAGGCGAAGGCCGGCCAGATCATGACCACCGCCACCATGGTGGAGCGCTTGTCCGCGGACTGGCGCGCCTCGGTGCGGCAAATCGATATTGCGACTTTGAAGGGCCGCAGCAGCGAAGTGGCGCTGTTCGAGGTGCTGTGGCAGACCGATGACATCACCAGCATGGTGCCCGCGATCGCAATTACCTCGCGTGAGCGCGAGAAGGCCAAGAATTCACTGCGCTTGCGCCTCAGATATCAAGGGCAGGAGGTCCTGGTGGACGACGGGCGCGCCAATATCACCATCGGGCGCGCCGAAGAGAACGACCTGGTGGTCAAGGGGAATCTCATCTCCAGGCTGCACGCGCGCGTCGAGATCAACCGCAACAAGTTCATGCTGGTCGATCAGAGCACCAACGGCACGTTCGTGGTTGGCAAGGACGGCGAAGAAGCTTTCGTGCGCCGTGATTCGATGCAGATACGCGGCGAGGGGCTGATCGGCCTCGGCAAAGCGCCGGACAGCAATTCCTCGCAGGTGATCCGCTACGCCTGCGAGGAGTGAACCCGCTCGAGCGCGCCGCGTAGTTCGGTGTGCAGCGCCGCGGGCACGCGTTCGCCGAATTCCGCCAGGTATTTATCGATACCGGCGAATTCTTCCTGCCATAGCTTGGGATCGACCGCGAGCAATTCGTTGAGATCGTCAGCCGAGACCTGCAAGCCCTGCTGATCCAAATCCGCAGGCGCAGGCATGTAGCCGATCAGGGTCTCGCGCGCGCCGCCCTTGCCCTTGCAGCGATCGATGATCCAGCGCAGCACTCGCATGTTCTCGCCGAAACCCGGCCACAGATATTTTCCCGCCGCATCCTGGCGGAACCAGTTGACGTGAAAGATTTGCGGCGGGGATTTGAGTTTGGCGCCGACGTTGATCCAGTGCGCCCAGTAGTCGCCGAAGTTGTAGCCGGCGAAAGGTTTCATGGCCATGGGATCGCGGCGCACGACGCCGATCGCAGCGGTGGCCGCAGCCGTGGTCTCGGAGGCGACGCCCGCGCCGACCAGCACACCGTGCAGCCAACTGCGCGCTTGATAGACCAGCGGCGCGAGTGCGCGCCGCCGACCGCCGAATACGATTGCGGAAATCGGCACGCCGCCCGGCGCATCTGCGAGCTTGGAGTAGCTCGGATTCTGTTTGGCGGAAACAGTGAAGCGGGAATTCGGTTGCGCAGCGGGACCGTTGGCCCGATCGTACGGCCGCCCTTGCCAGTCGATGACCGGCGTGCCTTCGGTGAGACCTTCCCACCAAGGTTGATTGTCGGCGGTCAGGGCCACGTTGGTGAAGATGGTATCGCGGCGGATCATGTCGTAGGCGTTGCGGTTGGTTTTCGCATTGGTCCCGGGCGCCACGCCGAAATATCCGGATTCGGGATTGATGGCATACAAGCGGCCATCGCTGCCCGGATGCAACCAGGCAATGTCGTCGCCCACGGTCCACACCTTCCAGCCCTTGTAGCTGGCGGGAGGAATCAACATGGCAAGATTGGTCTTTCCACAAGCGGATGGGAAGGCGCAGGCCAAGTAGTGCGTCTCGCCTTGCGGACTCTCGATGCCGACGATGAGCATGTGCTCAGCGAGCCAGCCTTCGGTGCGTGCTTGCCAGCTGGCAATGCGCAGGGCATGACATTTCTTGCCGAGCAATGCATTGCCGCCGTAGCCGGAGCCAAAGCTCTGGATGGAAAGCTGTTCCGGGAAGTGCATGATAAAGCGCCGCTCGGGATTCAAATCGCCGGTGGAGTGCAGACCCTTTACAAAGGTACCGTCGCGCGCGATGCGCTCGAGCGCGGCACGGCCCATGCGCGTCATCAACTGCATGTTGAGTACCACGTAGGCGCTGTCGGTGATCTCGACGCCGCAGCGTGAAAACGGCGAGTCGATGGGACCCATGCAATAAGGCACGACGTACATGGTGCGGCCCTTCATGCAGCCGTCGAACAAAGCGTCCATTTGCGCATGGGCCTGAGCCGGTGCGATCCAATGATTATTCGGACCCGCATCTTCCTGCTTCTGTGTGCAGACAAAGGTCAGATGCTCGACGCGCGCCACGTCGGAAGGATCGGAACGCGACAGCACACAACCCGGAAACGACTGCTGATTGAGCGGCAGCAACTCCTTAGCGGCCACCAGCTCACGCTTCAGCGTCTGAAACTCCGCCTCGCTGCCGTCGCACCAATAGATCTTCTGCGGCTTGGTGAGCCCGGCAACTTCATCGACCCAGATGGCGACATCACGGTTCATGGAAGCGAGCGACGTGAAATGTTGAGGAGCTGTAGCCATGCGAATCCTTCCAAGGGAACTATATATAGGACGCGAAGGATGACAGAAGGGTGTTGGCGCGCCAACTACCCACGAGCTGGGAATCGAGTCGGTATGAGGAATTCTTTTTTTGCCATGACGAAGTGGGTAACCAGGATGCGTCAGTAGATCAAAACGATATTGATAAGTATTTGATTTCGTTTGCTTTACAATTCCCGAAGCGCATTATGCAGTCCCACCCGTATATTATGTCGAAACCGCCTCCAGGTCATCCCTGGGCGGCGAGCCTGTGCGCCCTTGTAATAACTGCCATCGCGCACGCACAGTCCGTCGCGGATCACATCGTCACCAACGTCACTGCTGAAATCGCGTTGCGCAGCGCCGATCGCGGCGCGCCCCTGCCGAAGTTGCAGGCCGCGCAGCGCGTCGTGCCCGGCGATGTTCTCGTCTACACCGTGGAGGTGCGCAATGCCGGTCAGTACGCCGAATCGCCGGTCGTCGTGCAAGCGATTCCGAATCACATGATGTATCTCGCGGATTCCGCGGTGGGTCCGGGCGTGGACGTCGACTACTCGGTCGATGGCGGCCACACATTCGACAGGCCCGAAAACCTGAAAGTCGCGGGTTCTGCGCTGCGTGCGACGGCTGCTGACTACACGCACATTCGTTGGCATTTGCGCAATCGTCTCAAGCCGAACTCGATTGCGTATGTGCGTTTTCGCGCGCAGGTGAGATAGCGCCGATGAACACCGACTTCAAGGATGTGTTCGGGCAGAGCGGTCCGTTGGCGCGAGCTTTGCCAGGCTATGCCTATCGTCCGGAGCAAGCGACCATGGCGAAGGCGGTGGGCGCCGCGTTGGCGCAGCTTGGTACGCTGATCGTGGAAGCCGGTACCGGCACCGGCAAAACCTTTGCTTATTTGATTCCCGCGCTTTTATCGGGGCGCAGCGTGATCATATCGACCGGTACGCGCACGCTGCAGGATCAATTGTTTCACCGCGACGTGCCGCTGTTGGCGAAAGCACTGGGACTGCCGGTGAAGATCGCGTTGCTGAAAGGCCGCAGCAACTATCTGTGCCGGCATCGGCTCGAGCTTGCCACACAGCAAGGCGCGTTGTTCGAGGGCGAGCGCGGCACGCAGCGCATTCTCTCGCGCATTTCGCGTTGGGCGGCTGCGACCAAGAGCGGCGATTTGTCCGAGCTGAGCGACTTGCCTGAGCAGTCCTCGGTATTTCCTTCGGTCACCTCGACGCGCGAGAACTGCCTCGGTCAGGAGTGTGCGCAATTCTCGCGTTGTCATCTGGTTGAGGCGCGGCGCACCGCGCAAGCCGCGGACATCGTCATCGTGAATCATCATCTGCTGCTGGCGGATCTGGCGCTCAAAGAAGAGGGCTTCGGAGATTTATTGCCGGGCGCGGACGCGGTGATCCTGGACGAAGCGCATCAGGTGCCGGACATCGCTGCGCAGTTCTTCGGCCGCGTGTGGTCCGCACGCCAGGCGCAACTAGTGCTGCGCGACATCGGCTCCGAGTTGGCGGCCTGCGGCGCACGCGCGCCGACGTTGGCGGCGGCGGCCAGCGCTCTGTCTTCCGCAATCGATGATTGGCGCGCTCTGTTGCCGCGCGCTGCGGTACGCTTAGAATGGGCCACATTGTCCGATGCCTTCCTCGACAAGCTGCCGGAATTAGAGAGCGCCTTGAGCGATGTCGCCGCACAGCTGGAAGGGCTGGGAGCCGGCGCGGGAGTTTCGAATTGTGCACGCCGCACCGCGGCGTTGGCGGCGGACTTAGGCAAGATGCGCGATCTTGCCGATGACAGCGGCCTGCGCTGGGTGGAAACCAATACCCACGGGCTGACACTGCACTTCACGCCGTTCGAGATCGCGGCGCGATTGCGCGAGTACGTCGAATCGCGCCCTTGCGCATGGATCTTCACATCCGCCACCTTGGCCATCGGCGACGATTTCTCGCATTTCGCAGCGCGCGTCGGCATGAGTGCGGCGCGCACACTGCGCATCGGCAGCCCGTTCGACTACGCCTCGCAAGCGCGCATCTTCCTGCCGCCGCGCATGCCGCAACCGCAGGATCCGAGCTTTGCAGTGCGCTTCATCGATGCTTGCGCGCCATTGCTGGAGGCCGGTGGAGGCCGCGCATTCCTGCTTTACACCAGTTATCGCGGGCTGGGCGAAGGCGTTCGCGCCATGAAAGCACGTTTTCCGGATCCCCCCTTTCCCATCCTGGTGCAGGGCGAAGCGCCGCGCGAGGCATTGCTCAGCCGCTTTCGGGAGTTGGGCAACGCCGTGCTGCTGGCCACGGGCAGTTTTTGGGAAGGGGTGGACGTCAAGGGCGATGCCCTGTCGATCGTGGCGATCGACAAGCTGCCGTTCGCTTCTCCCGATGACCCGCTGCTCAAGGCGCGTCTGGAAGGCATTCGGCGGCGCGGCGGGAATCCTTTCGTCGAGTATCAATTGCCGCAGGCGGTGCTGGCGCTGAAACAGGGCG
>Ga0182030_10025748_pt1 | contig 10692 bp, 8 predicted proteins | sample 812S3MmetaG_FD_121299 | JGI IMG/M metagenome (GOLD analysis project Ga0182030, IMG submission 121299) | Permafrost microbial communities from Stordalen Mire, Sweden - 812S3M metaG (Illumina Assembly) | ecosystem: Environmental > Terrestrial > Soil > Wetlands > Permafrost | place: Sweden... | reverse complement strand
GCCTGCTGATACGGCCGGGCGCCGGTGAACGCGGGCAAAAACGAATGGTGGATGTTGATGATGCGTGAGGGAAACCGGCCCACGAACCCCGGCGTGAGCAGGCGCATGTATTTTGCCAGCACCAGGTAGTCCGGTTTGAGCGGCTCGATCTCTTTCAGCAGCTTCGCCTCGTGCGCCTCGCGCGTGAGGCCTTCGTGGCTGACGAAATGAAACGGCAGGTTGAACCGCGCCACCAGGTCTTTGAGCACTTCATGGTTGCTGAACACCCCCAGCACCTGCGCATGGAGTTCGCCGAACGATTGGCGGATGAGAATGTCCCCCAGGCAATGATGTTCCTTGGACGCCAGCACCACGATGCGCTTGGGCTTGAGGTCGGAGAGCCGCACCTGCGCGTGCGGCGGCAGCACGCTGCCCAGCTCCTGTTCGAGCTGGCCGGGCTTGACCGTGCCGTCAAATTCCGTGCGCATGAAGAATTGCGCCGAGCTGCGCTCCACAAATTCCTGGTTGCCCACCACGTTCACCCCGTGCTTGAGCAGCACGCCGGTGATGGCATGGACGAGGCCGCGCCGGTCCGCGCATTCCACGAGCAGGACCTGGGTGCTCATCGGGCGCCTCCATCGAATGGATCAAGCCGGTTAACGCCGCCAAAACTTCCCCGCCCGAAGGGGCGGCGAGGGCAGTGCAAGAACGGGACAGGTGAAAACGGGATCAGACGCATGTTTCCCGTCTTTCTAGCGCTTGCCGCGGCCAGATGCAATACCGGGCTGCGCGAAACATACAAGATCACCAAAGAATCGTCCCGGATTACAATAAATGCCCTCCGGTCGCCTTTGCGGACCGGAATTGCGCGGGCTTTTCCGATTCCGGCTGGAATGGCGGCACGATCTCGACCCCGCCACCCATCCGCAGCAGCTCACCCGGTTGGGCATTAACAGCGTCTTCAGAGCGGGCGGCCTTGATCGGGCGAAATCTGGAAGAGCGCGGCCAGCGCCGCCGCGGCCGCGTCACACCACTTCCAGCCAGCCGCGCAAGCCATCCCGCAACACCATCCGACTCGGCCGCGTCTTGAGCATCAGTTGCGCCTTCGTCCGGAATTCCCTCGGCGTCAGGTTCGTGATGGCCAAAAACCGCCGGTTGAAATTCGCCAGGTTCTGGAAGCCGGACGCCATCGCCGCCGTGGTGATGTTCTCATCGCTGTTCACCAGCCGCGCGCACACCCGCGCGATGCGTACTTCATTGACATAATGCTGAAAGGTCCGCCCCATGTGCTGCTTGAACCACCGCGAAAACACCGCCGGCGCCATGTTCACCTCCGTGGACAGCCGCGCCTGCGACAGTTTATCGTCAGCCTGCTTGTCGATGAGCGAAAGCACAAATTGCAGCCGCGGGTCGTCCGACGGGCCCGCCCACGGCGCCGGGCTGGCGTTCAACACCCGCCGGTCGGCGTCCAGCAACAGCCGGAAAATTTGAATCAGAATCGCAAATGCATCAAACGACATCGGCGCCAGGGCCCCGATGCTCTCCATCAGCTCCCCGATTTGCTGCACGTTCCCGCCCACGAATTGGATGCCGCATTCCGCCTGCTTGAACAGTTTGTAGAGGATCTTCAGCTCCGGCAGGTTCCACAGCGTCGGCCCCCAGCGGGCCGGCGAAAACTGGACCACTGTCCACCGCGCCTCGCGCAACTGGCTCGCGGAGGACCCCCAAGTGTGCGGCAGGTTCGACCCCAGCATGATCAGTTCCCCCGACCGGCTCGGTTCCACCGACCGGCCGATGTAGCGCAAGCCGTCGCCCTGGCGGACGAACACCAGTTCGATCTCCTCATGATAGTGCCAGTAGAAGTGAAACCGGGGTTCCTGATACTGCGAATAGATGAACGCGTGCTGGTGGGCTTCGGGCAGCGGCACAAAACTCGGTTTCTCCCCGATTTTACTCGCAGGAATCTTTCGCATTTACATCAGATTTGTATGAAGCATGTTTATTCGCTTTCACTTTGAAGTCAAGCAGCCCGGCTCTACGACCAATTAACACCCACGGCCTTGCCATCCAGCAGCTGGCCCGGATATAATTGCGTTGGCGGACGAGGGTGACTCCGGCGTAGCGCAGGTTTCCAAACCTGCTGTATCGCCGATTTCCAAATCGGCAGGGTGTGGCAATTGCGTGGCGTCTGCGAGCTTAGAGGCCCGCGATACTGCAGATTTGGGAGTCTGCGCCATTGTCAAATCAGTATGCAATTTCCGCAACGCGGTATTTGCCCTTCCGCGCCCGACCCCGCATGTTAGAACCAATGCGAAAGCCATTATTCAAGAGAATAATTGTCGTCATTTTCAACGATGCCGCCCGGCAGCCCGGCTCGCCCGGGGTTTGCGCAGCCGCCTCCGCCTTCCCCGTCCATCCCGCCAACCCGATCCAACCATGAAAAACCCTTTGCCGCCCTTGGATGACGCACTGAATCATTTCGGTGGTTTCCCGCCGCTGGCCGGTCTCTGCACTTTCGAGGACGCCGAAAAAACCGGCTACGGTGTCGAGGAAGCCGTCGCCCAGCTCAAGCGCTTTCATTGGGCCTTGCGCCGCACTTGGCACATCCTCGTCAGCCGCATCACGGCCGAACCCGTCTATGAACTGAAGATGGGTTACTGCTACCACGCCTCCCTGCTGGCCGAACAGGTCACCGACTTCCGCGGCCGCGTCGGCGAGATGCGCGAACCGCCGTTGGGACTCGACAAATGCCCCGATCCCGCGCTGGACCTGTTCTTCGACGAGGTGCTCTCCACCCCCTCCACCTTTGAAACCGTGGTCGGCATCTATGCCGTGTGCCTGCCGGCGCTGCTGGCCGACGTCCGCTGGTACTTGGACACCACCAATCCCCTCGTCGATGCCCCCACGTTGCGCCTGCTGAATCGCGCGGCGGACGATCTCGATAAAATGATCGTCTGGGGCGGGCAAAGCCTGGGCGCCGTCGCCGCCGGCTCCCCCGGCCAGTCCGTCGGCGCGGTAGCCGCCGCTTTGGCCAAATACCTGGCCGCCGCCGGCGGCATCAATGGCCTGGCCGACCGCAAAGCCCTGCCCAAACGTAACCGCTCCGCCAAATCCTTCGTTTACGACCCGCTGCCCCGCCGCGACCCGCGTTTCCCCGACCCCTTCAACATGTCCGTCAACGCCGAGGTCATGATCCATGGCGATTACCCGGACAAGGTCAAAGCCCTGATGCTCCTCTACAAACGGATTCGCGAGATTGACGTCCCGGAAATGATGGCCAGCATCCTCATGCAGACCCCCGACAAACCCTGGGGATATTACCGCGACATGACACGCCAACTCTGGGACGAGGCGCGCCACGCCATGATGGGCCAGGTTGCCCTCCGCCAAGCCGGCCTCGATTGGTCCAAGATCGGCATCCGCCATACCTGGGCCCACGAGCTCAATACCCTGCTCACCCCCAAGGAACGTCACGCCGTGCTTTACTTCATCGAGCAGGGACTCATGGTCAAAACCGGCAAGCGCCTCGAATGGGAAATCGCCAAACGCGCGCAAAATCCCCTGCTGGCCACCTTCCAGGATTTTGACTGGGCCGATGAAGTGCTCCACGCCCGCGTCGGCCGCGACTGGTTTGTGGCCGAATTCGCCAGCCCCGCCGCCGCCGTTGAGTTCGGCGACCACGCCTGGGCCAGCATCTATGACCGGCGGCCGGATTACGCCGCCCAGGGCCTCACCCGGCACCGATGCTGGTGGCCCGAGTTCTACCGCCACGCCTGCGAGGTCCTCGGCTGGGAATATGATCCCCGCATCGCCGCCTATCGCGAAAGCGACCTGGATACCCGCGCGGACCTGGAAAAAATGGGCGCCTCCGCCTGAGCGCTTTTTCGCATGGAACCATTTGCCACGTGCCACTCCCCGCCGGACAACGCCCGTTGTTTCACAGAAACCGCCGTCGGGTTCCAAAAATCATGACCCTGCGCGATCTCTGCGTCACCCCGCCGCGGGCCGCCTTGCTGGCCTGCCGGGTCTTTGAACGCGAAATCGCCCGGCATGCGGCGGGCGCACGACACCTCGTTGAAACCCGCTTTTTCGAGGTGGGCCTGCACGACCGCCCGGATCATCTGCGCGCCACGCTTCAGGCGCAGATTGAGGAGCTCGATGCGCGGAACGACATCCAGGCGGTCATTCTGTGCTACGGCCTCTGCGGCCGCGGCACCGCCGGTCTGCAACCAGCCCGCCACCCCCTCGTCATCCCCCGCGCCCATGATTGCATCACCCTGTTCCTGGGAAGCAAGGAGGCTTACGCGGCGCATCAGCGGCGCTGTCCCACCGGCTTTTACTACACTCCCGGCTGGAATCGCGACCGCCGCGTGCCCGGCCCGGAAAGACTCGCCGCGCTCAAGCTCGAACTCGCCCGCCAGTTTGACCTCGAGGACGTGGAATTCCTCCTCGAAACCGAGCGGGCACAGTGGGCCAGGCACGATACCGCCACCTATCTCGACCTCGGCACCGACGACGCCGAACTCGAAGCCGATTACGCAAAACGTTGCGCTGCCTGGCTCGGCTGGAAATTCGAGCGCCTGCCCGGCGACCCGGCCCTGCTGCGCGACCTGCTCTGGGGCCGGTGGGACGACGCGCGCTTCCAAATCATTGAGCCCGGCGCGCGGCTGGCGCATTCGCCGGATGACGCCATCCTGCGCGCGGAACCCGCCCCGGCGCCGGCCGTAAAATCTCTGGCGCCATGAAGCCGGCCGCGCATGTGACCGTGGAATTGGAGGACGGCGGCTCCCGCCAAATTTCCGTTCCGCCGGAAGCCGCCTCGCTCGCCGAGGTGCTCGCCGCCCACGGCCTGGCCTTGAACACCCGCTGCGGCCAGCGCGGATTGTGTCGCGGCTGCGAAGTAACTCTGCGCGAGGGGAGCATTGAAATCAACGGAACCGTCGTGAACGCCCCGGCGGTCGTTCAGGCTTGCCTCGCCCGACTGACCGGCGACGTGGCCATCCAGATTCCCTCCCGCTCGCGCGTCGGCCACCAGCCGCAAGTCGGCCAGACCTTTGAAATCGCCGTGCGTTACGCGCTCCAGCCATTGGTCCCGCCCGTGCCCGGGAAGCGCGACACCGGTTTTGCCGTGGACATCGGCACCACCACGGTCGTCGTTTTGCTCGCAGACCTGGTCACCGGCGAAATCCTCTCGTGCGCCGGCGCTTTCAACGAACAAATCCGCTTTGGCGACAACGTCGTAACCCGCATTGACGCCGCCCGCTCACCCCAAATTCGCGCCGCCTTGCAAACCGCCGTCGTCGCGGAAACCATCGCGCCGCTGCTCCGCCAGGCCTGTGAACGAGCCGGCCGTGCGCCCGACCGCCTCGCCGCCGGCACCATTGCCGGCAACACCACCATGCTCCATCTGCTTGTCGGCGAAGACCCCGCGTCGCTCGGGGTCTCGCCGTTTACGCCCCGTTTTCTCGATGCCCGGCGCGCCACCGCCGCGGAAATTTCCCTCGTCGTGGACGACCTCCTGCCGGAGACTCCTCTGCAACTGCTCCCAGGCATTGCCGCCTACATCGGCGCTGACATCACGGCCGGCATCTGTGCCACCGGCATGCTCTTCGATTCCGCGCCCAGCCTCCTCGTGGACTTCGGCACCAATGGCGAAATCGTTTTGCAAGATGGCGGCCGGCTCACCGCCTGCGCCGCCGCGGCCGGACCCGCGTTCGAGGGCTGCGGCCTCAGTTGCGGCACCCGGGCCGGGGTGGGCGCCGTCAGCGAACTCCGCCTGGACCTGCACCCGTTTCACCTCGGTGCCCAGACCATCGGCCGCGTCCCCCTCGCGCAAGCCAGCGGCCTCTGCGGCTCTGCTTACGTGGATTTCCTGGCCACCGCGAGAGCCGGCGGCTTGCTCAGCGCCACCGGCCGCTTCGAAACCGCCGCCTGGGAGAACCTGCCCCCGCCCCATCGCTCCACCCAAAACGGCCAACGCTCCCTCCGCCTCGCCCAAACCGCCGCCGCCGCTGGCCTGGGCGTCAGCGAAGTGGACGTCGCCCTGCTCCTGCAAGCCAAGGCCGCCATCGGCGCCGGCATCGAAATTCTCTTGGAAACCGCCGGGGTCCGCCCGGCCGACATGGGCCGCGTCTATCTGGCCGGCGGTTTCGGCATGCACCTCAACGTCGCCCACGCCATTGCCATCGGCCTCCTCCCGGGCTTCCGCCCCGAACAGGTCCGCATTGTCGGCAACACCTCCCTGGCCGGCGCCTTCCTGGCGCTGGTGGACCGCACCGCGATCGAAGAGATGGAGACCCTGCGCCAGCGCGTCTCCGTCATCGAACTAAATCTCGCTCCGGACTTCGCGGACCGCTATGTTGAACACCTGACGCTCCCGTGAATGATTTTCCCGCCATTCCGCTCCTTGAGCACCGGCCTTACGACCGGATCCGCGAACTCTATCTGTATCAGGAGCCCCTGCTGCTGGCCGCCATCCGTCAAGGCGACCGCGGCGAAGCCCGGCGCATCATCAACCACGTGCTCGTCCACATCTACAGCGCCGGCGAGGAACGCAGCGACCTGCTCAAGGGCCTCCTGCTGGAACTGGTCGTCATGATCTCCCGCGCCGCCGTCGAAGCCGGCGCCGTCCAGTCCGAAGTCCTCGGCCTCAATTTCCGCTTCCTCACCGAACTCGCCGACATTCAGGACGATGAAGACCTCGCCGCCTGGCTCCGCAAAACGCTGGAACACGTCTTCTCCACCATCGAGCAGCAGGAGGATTTCACACCGCCCCTGCTCGTCGGCAAGGCGCTCGCGTTCATGCGCGAGAATCTTCACCGCGACATCTCGCGCGATGAAACCGCCCGCCACGCCGGCATTTCCCCCAGCCATTTCTCACGCGTCCTCAAGGAGCGCACCGGCCGCTCCTTCACCGAACTGCTCCGCCAGTGCCGCGTGGATCTCGCCTGCGATCTCCTCCGGAATTCCGAAAAAAACCTCGCGCAAATCGCCGACCGTTGCGGCTTTTGCGATCAAAGCTATTTCACTCACGTGTTTCAGGACGTCAAAGGCGTCACCCCGCGCCAATATCGCGGCGCCCTGGAAAGCCGGCAGGTCCCCTGCCCGCCCGGGCGCGCCGGTATCCGCCCCTCCAGGGGCAAACTCCGCGTGTGCCAACATCCACCGCGGCCGGTGAACCTCGCAAAATAATATGCGCCTGCGAACCCTCCTGCTGCTTTCATTCCTGCCTGCGGTGTCTTCCTTCGCGGCGACCGCCGTGTTCGTTCCGGCCGCCAACCCGGCGATTGTCGTCGAAGGCCGCTCCCAAGCCACCCCGGCCGGGGCCGTCCGCCTGGGTTTTCCCGGCGTCACGCTGCATCTCCATTATCACGGCAGCGCCCTCGCCATGCGCCTCAACGCTTCCAGCGATGAAGCCTTCTTCGATGTCATCGTGGATCATGGCGCCGCCACCTGCCTGCGCATGCAGTCCGGCGAACACGATTATCCCATTCTTCACGAATCGGCGCCCGCGGACCACGTCATCGATATCTGCCGCCGCACCGAAAGCTGGGAAGGCGTTTGCACCGTGATCGGTTTCGACCTCGGCCCCGACGGGAGTCTGCTCCCGCCTCCGCCGTTGCCCGCGCGTAAATTCCTGTTCATCGGCGATTCGATCACCTGCGGTGCCAACGCCGACTATTCCACAAACGATCCCCCGGCCACCCGCACCCAGCACAATACCCAATGGTGCAACGCCCAGGTCTCCTTCGGCAAAGTCCTCGCCCGCAAGCTGGACGCCCAATGCCAGCTCGTCAGTTACGGCGGCCGCGGCGTCACTCGCGACTGGCAGGGGCTGACCAATCTTTGCAACGCTCCGCAGTTTTATAAGCTCGCGCTGCCCGATGATCCCTCCGCCACTTGGGATCCGCAACGTTATGTCCCCGATGTCATCGGCCTTTGTCTCGGGGCAAATGATTTTAACCAGGGCGTGCCCGACGAGCAGGCGTTTGTCAGCACCTATGTCCATTTCGTGACCGAAGTCCGCCGCGACGCTCCCCAGGCGCGCATCTTTCTCTTGGAATGCCCGCTATTCGGAGACGATCCCCGCCCGCATTCCTCGCGCACCATCCTGCGCACTTACTTGGAGGAAACCATCCGCCGGCTCGGGGATCCCCGCGTGACGCTGGCGCCCGTCAGCTATGTGCCCGGCAACCCCGCCGATCATCATCCCACGCGCGCCGATCACGCGGTCATCGCCGCCCAAATCGAACCCCTTTTCCGCCAGGCTCTGACCGACGCCCACCCGTAAGTTCGTCGGCGCTCCCCCCTCGCACCGGCCATCTGGCAAAACGCCGGCCCGGCCCAGACCGAAGCATGCAACATAAATACTTCTCACATCTTTGATAATCGGCTATCCCACAGGTCTATTCGACCGGCCCGGGCCACCGCGCCTTCACCCGCCGCAGCTAAACCCATGGAACCGAATTGACGCTACCATCTTTTCCGCGCAAACTCGCGAATCAATGAGCATCTGGATCTTCCGGATTCGCTGCGAACCGAAGTTGCCTAAGAAGTTTCGCGGCGTTTTCAAAAGCCATCCGAAGGGCGGAGGTTCCGACGCTCCCGTTGGCTATTTGCGCTTGCCGGCTTATTTCGCGGTCTAGGCGCATCATTTTCTATGCATGCAATACAAATTCCCCGCGTTCAAGCCGTGGCTGTATTGCATGTCATGTCGTCGGGTCGAACAAAGCCCTGCCTGGCGCTTTGTGCCAATGACAATGGCGGCATTTGCGAGACGGTAATCAAATGGCGAGGTGGAAGCGAAATGAACGAGCGGGGACTGATCTGCGAGTTGATGACCGCGCTGTTAGCCAATGATCTTGATTTGCCTGTGCCCGAACCATTCATCGTCGAAGTCGCACCCAATTTCATGGTCGGCGAAAGCAAGTCTGAACTCGCCAATATCGCTAAAAAGAGTGCTGGACTGAATTTCGGCTGTAAAAAGCTGCCATCCGGCGTCAACACTTGGCCCAAAGATAAACCAATTTCCGCCTCCCTTCGCCCTCTCGCGGCGGAAATATTTGCGTTTGACGTGTTGACTCAGAATCCAGACCGGCGACGCGACAGCCCAAACCTGCTGTGGGCAGCCACTTCCTTCAATGAAAACGACCTTCACCTACACGGTTCTTCGTTACGTGCATGACATTGCGACCGGTGAGTTTGTGAATATGGGTGTGGCCCTTTACGCGCCGGATGCCAAATACGTTAGCGCGATTTGCACCCCACGTTACGGGCGCTTGAGCAAGATGTTTCTCGAGGTGAACGGGGACCATTTGCGGTCGCTGATGCGCTATATCCAAGCGAGATTCGAGGAACACGCGTCGAAATTGAACGACGAATTGCCACTGTCCGGCCGGCCCAAGAGCATCATGGAGATAGCCCGCACCATTTTACCGGCTGACGATAGCTCGTTGCAATGGTCGGAGCCTAATGGCGGCATCACGAATAATGCGGCGGCTACCTTGGACCAGCTTTATACCCGGTTGGTTGAGAAATATGAGCAACGGGTCCAGTTGCCCAGCCGCCAGGATGACGACGTGTGGAAGGTATTCCGCAAGGAACTTGAAACCAAACAAGTACTCGCCCGGATGCAGCCCAAGCTCATCATTGCAAAAGATTACGATCATGAATTTGATCACGCTTGGCGCAACGGCAAATGGAATCTTTTTCAGCCCATCTCGATGGATTTGGTGGATGCCGACAGTATTCTGGACAAAGCCAACCGCTGGCTTGGCCGGGCCACCAACTTGAAGGACTCCGATGAGCCGTTCCACCTGTGGATGCTGCTCGGCAAGCCGCACGATGAAAAGTTGCGTCCGGCCTTCACGAAGGCGATGAACATTCTGAACAAAATGCCGGTGCACAAGGAGTTCATCTTTGAACAGGACGCTGGCCAGTTTTCACAAGGATTGGCGGCTGAAATGGCCAAGCATCCGTCAGCCTGAACTATCACGGGCGCGAGAGGCGACGGCCGGCCGTGTTGGCATTTGCCGCCTCCAATTGTCGTTTGACCATCCGACGCTCGTGATCATCTTCACCCGATAGGCATCCTAAAAGGGCAAAGCGGTGACAATGAATCGAATCAAAAGCGATTGCCCGATTTCGGTTTCAACTTTAGCATCCGGCCGTTCTCCGATGGCGAGCCCAGGACCACCATCGGAACGAGAAAATAGGATTTCAGAATGTGGAGCCCCATCAGATTGGCGCTGGTTCAGTTTGCGCGCGTTTTTGCGGCGTCGGCGCTGGTGTTGGCTTTAGCCCAACCTCAAAGCACCGATGGCCAAAGCAATGATGCTCCGCACTGGCGCGCCGACCATGCCTCGGTCCCCCGGTTCAACTTCGGCACGGCGCCCGGCATGGTTTGGAACCCAGCGGCCGAGCGGCCCAGTGCGGCGATCTTGGTGGCCAGCTTCCCCGACACCGGCGCCGCGGCCGAAATGTTTAAAACTGTCACGAACCGGCTCCCGGCCGCCGCCTCACTGACGCTCTTCGGCGAATCGCTGCTGCTTTCGCTACCGCAGGACCGGGATGACTTGCGCAAACAATGGCGTTCCGAGTTTGCGGACCGTTCCACGAATGTGTTTGAAGACACCGCCGGCCGTCACGCCGCCTTTTCGCTGGTTTGCCAGGCGCCGGACGCCAAGACTGCGGAAGCGCTCGTCAGCCAGTTGG
>Ga0182030_10025746_pt1 | contig 10692 bp, 10 predicted proteins | sample 812S3MmetaG_FD_121299 | JGI IMG/M metagenome (GOLD analysis project Ga0182030, IMG submission 121299) | Permafrost microbial communities from Stordalen Mire, Sweden - 812S3M metaG (Illumina Assembly) | ecosystem: Environmental > Terrestrial > Soil > Wetlands > Permafrost | place: Sweden... | reverse complement strand
CTCGGCAGTCTGTGAGGTAGTCCCACCCGATCAGGAAGAACTGGTGCAGGAAGCCGCGCGCTCGTGTCCCGAGCAGGCCATCCTCATCGAGCAATCCAAAAACGGATCCCCCGAAGTCACTATTGGCCATGAAAAGACCAGGGAGACAACGTCGTGAGCGACGGTACCGTTACCGACAACGATCAGAAGAAGAATCGCTACCACTACGATCGCCACACCCCCGAGTATCGATTCCAGTTCGAGAAGATCACCCAGGAGCTGCACGAGAAGTGCCCGGTGGCGTGGACTGACACCCATGGCGGCCACTGGGTCGCCAGTAGCAGTCAAGCGGTGTTCGAGCTGGCCCGTTGCCCGTACATCTCCAATGACCACGATGTCAATGGCGAACGCCGCGGCTACCAGGGAATCACCATTCCGGCCAAGCCGATCCCGCTACGGGCCGGCATCCTGGAAATGGATCCCCCCGAGCATCGGACCTATCGCGGCGTGCTGAACCCGTATCTGTCACCGGCAGCGGTCAAACGGTGGGAGCCGTTCATTGACGAAGTCTTGCGGGCCAGCATCGACGAGAAGATCGAAGACGGCCACATGGACTTCGTCGATGATCTGGCCAATGTCACCCCGGCGGTGATCACGTTAGCGATGCTGGGCATTCCGCTGAAGGATTGGCCAATCTACTGCGAGCCGACACATGCTCTGCTGTACACGCCGGAGGATTCCCCGGAGATGGCCACGGTGATGGAACAGAACATGCAGATGGGTATGGCCTTGCTGACCAATCTCAGCGAGATCCGCGACAATCCACGGCCTGGGATAATCGACGGGTTACTCAAGTTGCGTATCGACGGACAGCCAGCCCCCGACATGGAGATCCTGGGGATGCTCACACTGCTCATTGGCGGCGGGTTCGACACCACCACCGCTCTGACCGCCCATTCACTTGAGTGGCTGGGACAAAACCCCGATCAGCGCGAACGTCTCATCCACCAACGCGACACGTTGCTCGATTCCGCCACCGAAGAGTTCCTACGGTTCTACACCCCTGCGCCCGGTGACGGGCGGACGTTCGCCGCGGACGTCGAGATCGACGGAACCCAGTTCAAAGAGGGCGAACGCCTGTACATCTCCTGGGCCATGGCCAACCGTGACGAATCGGTGTTCCCGGAGCCCAACAAGATCATCCTGGACCGAAAAGGGAATCGCCACTTCGGCTTCGGTCTTGGCATCCACCGCTGCATCGGGTCGAACCTTGGACGAAGCGTCTTCAAGGCGATGCTCAGCGCGGTGCTGGATCGGCTACCCGACTATCGGTGCGACCCAGAGGGCACTGTGCATTACGAAACTATCGGCGTGATCCAAGGAATGCGGCATTTGCCGGCCACTTTCACCCCGGGCCGCCGGCTGGGCCCAGGGCTCGCCGAGACTCTGGAAAAGCTCCAAAAGGTTTGTGACGAGCAAGAACTGGCCCGCCCCATTACCGAGCGCAAAGCAGCGGCACAGGTCGACTGAGCGCGCCAGATGCGATTCGAGTCCGACGCCGATCAACCAACGGAGGCGAGTTGATGCTGGTGGCGCGGCCGAGCACCGGGCCATGATTGCCGAGGAGTTCTGTGCAACTCAACTTTGATACCGACGTCGAGGCCTTCCGCGCCGAGTTCGCGGCGTTCCTCGACAATCATCTGCCCTCGGAGGCCGAGACGCTGGAGCGACCGCGTTCCGTCTCGCACATGCCGGCGTGGGCGCGCCGCTGGCAACGGCTACTGTTCGAAAATGGCTGGCTGTTGCCGGGTCAGCCGCCAAAGTTCGGCGGTCGCAACGCCACGATTCTGCAACAGTTCGTCTATCTCGAGGAACTGTCACGCCGGCGGGTCTACCACAGCCACAACCCGCAAGGTGTGGATATCGTTGCGGCGTCGCTGCTTTCGTTCGGCACCGACGAACAGAAGCACCGCTGGGCGGTCCCGATCCTGAGGGCGGAGATCACCGCCTCACTCGGAATGAGCGAGCCCGGCGCCGGCTCTGACCTTGCTTCCCTACGCACGCGTGCTGTACCTGACGGCGACCATTTCGTGGTCGACGGCCAGAAGGTGTGGACGTCGGGGGCCCACGACGCCGATGTGTTGCTGACGTTCGTGCGCACCGATCCCGATGCGCCCAAACACAAGGGCATCAGCGCATTGCTAATCCCGACCGACACCGCCGGCGTCGTACGGCGGCCGTTCCCGCACATCTGCGGCATCGACGAATTGGACTTCAACGAAGTCTTTTTCACAGATGTACGGGTCCCAGCCGAGAACCTTGTCGGTGCCCTCAATGAGGGCTGGCGGTTGGCCAACGGATCATTGGGGCATGAACGCACGATGATGTGGCTCTCCCAGGCCGAGCGGCTAGACGATGTCATTGCCGATTTCCGCCCAACCACCCCTCTCGAGCGCGACCATTACGCCACTCTGGTAATGGACCATCAGGCGCTGCGGCTGCTCGGATCGGCGGCGCTGGCTCGCACTGCACGCGGCGAACAGGACGTACCCGGCCTGTCGGTGCTCAAATTGCTCGGTTCGGAAGCCGAGACGCGCGCGACAGAGCATGCCCTGGCATCCGCCACCGCTGACGGGCTGATCCATCCCGTGGCGACGGGCCAATACGCGCACATGAACCCCGATAATTATTTTGCCAGCTGGTTCGACCGCCACGCGCGCAGCTTCTCGGCCACTATCGCGGGTGGCACCTCTGAAATCCAGCGCAACATCATCGCCCAACGAGTACTGGGCCTGCCGCAGCGCTAAATCCCCGAACATAAAGGGCCCCTTAGCAATACAATATCCGGACGGTTCGATCCGGCTCGGGCCGGGTGGCGACTTTCCGCTCAACACCGCCGGAGGACAGCTTGCCGAAGGTCGGCTACACGGCATCAGCTTCCTCAACGAGGCCGTGCTGCAATTGCGCGGCCAATGCGCAGACCGGCAGGTATCCGACGCGCAGGTCGCGGTCGTTACGAGCGGCGTGTACCCGCAGTGCGGTGCCATGGTATTGACTGGGGCATGACCGAATTGCCTGACATGACACAGCAACGCGACGCCGTCACGCCGATCCGACCCGGCAACGACGACATCTGGCGTTCGATGCCGCGCCGCAACACCCAGAAGGTTTCCCACCTACTCGCGGCCGATCTGCGGCGGCAAATCCTCAACGGGCAGCTCGCCGCCGACCAGCAGCTACCGCCAGAAGCCGACCTCACCGCACGACTGCATATCTCGCGGGACACGCTGCGCGAGGCGCTGAGGATCCTCGAATCGCAGCAGCTGGTCGAAATCAGGCGTGGCCGGGGCGGCGGGGCGGTGGTTCGCAGGCCGGGTCTGGAGGCGGTTGGCCGATATGTGGCGCTGTTGCTGCAGCTGCGCAAGACCACGCTTGCTCATTTGGAAGAGGTCCGGTCGGTGATCGAACCTCCGGCTGCCGAACAGGCCGTTATCCAGGCGAAAGATGACGATCTCGACCGACTCGTCGATCTGCATCATGCTGTGCGCGCCACCAGCGACCCATTGTCGTTTGTCACTGCGATGTCGGCGTTCGACCAGGCCGTCACCGAGCTCTCAGGTAATCAAACGCTCGCCGTGATCGCCGGTGTCTTCCGAGATATCTATGCCGGGCAGGTTTATTCATCAATCGGCAGCGACGATGCGGTCCTGGCCGAGCGGATCGCCTGGCGCGTAGTCATCAGCCACAGCTCTTTCCTGGACGCCGCCCGGCGCCGGGACGCATTGCTGGCCCAAAAGACTTGGAGCGACTACCTTTTCACGACGAGCCGGACACTGGTCAGTCGCAACATCAGCCGCCAGCCCATCGACATGGTCCCGTTGTGGCGAGCCCAGGCCGGACAGGCCGGTGCCGAGTCGACGCCACGCAGGGCATTGGTCGTTACCAGCGAGATCCGTTCCCGCATTGCCGAAGGCCGTCTCCATGAGGGAGATCGGCTTGCGCCGCTGGCCGAACTGGCCGACGAATTCGCCATCTCTCGGCCGACATTACGAGAGGCACTGCGCATTCTGGAGATGGAGTTTCTGCTCGATCTGCGCACTGGTGATCGGGGTGGAGCCACCATCAGCACACCGTCTACTCGAGTCGCAGCTCAGCTGGCCGGCATCGTGCTGGAGGCACGTAAGACAACATTCGCGGACTTTTTGCGAGCGGTCCAGCAGATCGTGCCCCCAATCATGGGCCTTGTTGCATCGCGAATCGCCCCGAAGCAGGTCAAGGCTCTCGACAAGGTGAACTCCGAGTTGGCCGACTGCACCAAAGATACTGCGCGCTTTGTCCCGACCTGGGAGAAAGGCGAAATGATCGCGTTTTCTGCCGTGAAGAACCCCGCGCTGACTGTGATTGCCGAAATCCTGCACTGGGTCCGTGTCGGGGTGGACCCAGCCGTTGCCGCCGACGCAAAAGGGCTGCCGTGGGTGAGCAAGACCAACAGCAACGCACAGCGCCTGTTTTCGGAGTTCGTCTCGGCCGCCTCCGGTCACGAAGCTACCCGAGCTACCGAGGCCTGGGCCGAATGCCTCAAGGTCAACGCATCGTGGTTCGAGGAATCAGGGTTCGGCGAGAGGCTGATGCTCGATCTGATGGGTTGATTTGGGCGCCTTAGTGATTGGCCGCCGATGACCATGACCGGAACAAGGAGAACCGATGAAACGTAGATGCCGGCGACGGCATCGTCAGAGCGGGCGTTCTAGGCGAAGCTCCACGACAAAGTCGTGGTCATTACCGGATCGGGCGGCGGTATCGGTGAGGCCTGCGCCCGCCGCTTCACCACCGAGGGCGCGAAAGTCGTGGTCATTACCGGATCGGGCGGCGGTATCGGTGAGGCCTGCGCCCGCCGCTTCACCACCGAGGGCGCGAAAGTCGTTGTCACCGATGTTGATCCCGACGGAGTCGAACGGGTATCGGATGCGATCGGCGCCGTGGGCATGGCCGTCGACATCACGGTGAAAGAAAACGTCCGCGCCGTCGCCGACCTTGCCCACCGCACATACGGTGAGGTCGACGTCTGGTTCAGCAACGCTGGCTACGCCGGAGCCCGCCAGCCCCACGACCTCCAGGAGGATTGGCTCTGGGAGCTCAGCTGGCAGCTGCACGTGATGGCGCACGTGCACGCCGCACGTGAGGTGCTGCCGTCGATGCTGAAGCGCGGCAACGGCTACCTGTTGCAGACGGCGTCAGTCGTCGCGCTGGCGACGCAGCCCGACAAGGCCGCTTACGCCGTGACGAAGCACGCCGCGCTGGCGCTGGCCGAATGGCTGGCGACGACTACGGCCCCAAGGGAATCAAGGTGTCCTGCTTCTGTCCGGGAGCGATGCTGACCCCGATGCTGTTGTCCAACAACTTCCCCGCCGACCACCCGGTCCTGAAGACGGCGGCGGCACCGGAAACCGTCGCCGATCGGCTTGTGCAGGCCATCGAGGACGAGCATTTCCTCATCCTCGATTCCAGCGTGGGCCTGGAGTCCTTGACCGCCAAGGCCAACGACTACGAACAGTGGGTCCTGGGACAGCAGTCCAAAAAATAGTTGACTCGGTCCTATGTATCATCTGTAGGGTGATTGAGAAACCACCCGCAGACCGAGAACAGGGGCATTGCGATGGCTGACAACAAATTCATCCAAATCGTCTTTTCGAATCCGGCCGAGGGTAAGGATGACGAGTTCAACGACTGGTACGACAACGTCCACATACCGGACCTCCTAGCGATCCCGGGCATGCTGTCGGCCCAGCGGTACAAGCTCCGCGACGCAGAGATCTACCGCAGGGAAGGCGCAAACCCGCCCGAGCACGGCTACTTGCTCATCTATGAGATGGAGGGCGACGTCGACGCAATCATGCAAAAGATCCAGGAAAACGTGGTCGCGGGAAAGATCAATATGGCGGACTGCCTCGACATGTCCAGCTGGCGGTTGTCGTTCTGGACACCCGTGGGTCCGAAGGTCAACGCGTAACGCACTGTCCCCCGCACGCCGCTCAAGAGCAATGTCGCCTTTGTTGCGGCCCGGCGGCTCCATCCCGGTATGACGAGCCCTTTACACACTGAGGAGACCACGTTGAACGCTGGCATCGACGCGGATCGCCTGGGTCACTGGCTAGACCGGAATGACGCTCCCGGCCACGGCGAGCAGCCGGACCTTAAACAGCTGACCGGTGGATCACAGAACTCGCTGTATCTGGTGACGCGCGGCGATAGCCGGATGGTTTTGCGGATGCCCGGAGCCCGCGCGGACGAGAAGCGGCTCAACGAACTGCTGCGCGAAATCCGGCTGGTGCGGGCGTTGAAGGGGACCGACGTGCCGCACGCAGAGCTGATCGCGGCGGATGAATCCGGTGAGCTATTGGGCAAGCCTTTCTACGTGATGGCCCAGATCGACGGGTGGAGCCCGATGGACGGTGGCTGGCCCCCACCGTTCGACACCGATCTTGACGCACGACGTGATCTGGCGTTCCAGCTCGTCGAGGGCGCAGCCAAGTTGGGTCGGGTGGATTGGCGGGCGCAGGGGCTGGAAGGTTTCGGGCGCCCAGATAGCTTCCATGAGCGCCAGGTGGATCGCTGGCTGTCGTTCCTCGAAGGCTTCCAGGTTCGCGAGCTGCCCGGTCTCGACGTCGCCGCCAACTGGCTGCGCGCCAACCGGCCAGACCATTTCACGCCCGGAATCATGCACGGCGACTACCAGTTCGCGAACGTGATGTACGCCCACGGGGCCCCCGCCAGGTTGGTCGCGCTCGTCGACTGGGAGATGACCACGATCGGTGACCCGCTGCTAGACCTGGCCTGGGCGCTGTTGGGCTACGATGGCGACGAGCCGCGCATCGATGATTTCTACCTCCCTTTGGAGGGCATGCCCCGACGCAGCGAATTGCTCGCTCACTACGAGACCATCAGCGGCCTATCGACGGAGAACATCGACTACTACCTGGTGCTGGCAAACTTCAAGATCGGCATCGTGCTGGAGAGGACGTACGCCGCAGGCTTGACACGCGGCGAAGCGGATTCCGAGGTTACCCAGGCGTTCGGTCCGATGGTCCTGCAGTCAATCGCCACCGCTGCCGCGCTGGCCCGCTCGCTGCCGAAAAAGGTTCGCTGACAAGTCTTCTCACCCGCGGCACGGTAGTTCGAGCCGATGGCTGCATAGCACGACAGAGTGAAACGAGAGATCGCATGGCATGGGATTTCGAGACCGACGCTGAGTACCAAACGCTGTTGGACTGGGCGGATGCATTCGTGCGTGATGAGGTCGAGCCGCTGGACCTCGTCTGGCACCAACAAGAATTCGTACCGCTCAACGAAATTCGCCGCAAAGCGATCGATCCGCTCAAAGACAAGGTGCGTCGCAAGGGCCTCTGGGCAACGCACCTCGGCCCCGATCTGGGCGGCCAAGGTTATGGTCAACTCAAACTCGCACTGCTGAACGAAATCCTCGGCCGATCCCAGTGGGCGCCGATCGTCTTCGGCTGCCAAGCTCCTGATACCGGCAACGCGGAGATCATCGCCCACTACGGCACACCTGAACAGAAGCAGCGCTACTTGCAACCACTGCTGGACGGCGAACTTTTCTCAAGCTACTCAATGACTGAGCCACAGGGTGGGGCCGACCTGACACAATTTCAGACGCGAGCGGTGCGCGACGGTGACGACTGGGTCATCAATGGATGGATATACTTCTCCTCCAACGCCAAAACGGCCTCGTTCCTGCTTGTGATGGTGGTGACCAATCCCGAAGTGGCTCCCTACCAAGGAATCTCGATGTTTCTGGTACCCACCGACACACCCGGGGTGAATATCGTACGCAACGTCGGGTTGTACGGTGAGCCCGACAACGAGGGCTTTCACGCATTGGTCCACTACGACGACGTCCGAGTCCAAACTGATGCGGTGCTCGGCGGAGAGGGCCAAGCCTTCGTGATTGCCCAGACGCGTTTGGGCGGTGGCCGTATCCACCACGCGATGCGCACCATCGGGATGGCCCACAAGGCACTGGACATGATGTGCGAGCGCGCGCTGAGCCGAGAGACCTCCGGCAGCCTCCTGTCCGAAAAGCAGTACGTGCAGGGCTACATCGCCGACTCGTATGCCCAATTGATGCAGTTCCGGCTGTTCGTTCTCTATACCGCTTGGCAGATCGACAAGTACAAGGACTACAAGAAGGTTCGTAAGGACATCGCCGCGGTCAAGGCGACCATGCCTACCGTGCTGCACGACATCGCCTGGCGTGCAATGCAAGTCCACGGCGCCCTCGGTGTCAGCAACGAGATGCCGCTCTTCACGATGATCCACGGCGCTGCCGCGATGGGATTGGTCGACGGACCCACCGAGGTCCACAAGACGACTGTGGCGCGCCAACTGCTGCGCTGCCACTCCCCTAGTGACGACTTGTGGCCCAGCGAGTGGATCCCGAAGAAACGGGACGCGGCCCGTGCCAAATTCGCTGAATACCTCGAACTGGAAGCAGCTAACCTGTGACCAGAATTGCGGCCCTCAGAAATACAGGACAACGATAACTGGATGGCGCGGCATGCGCTCGACGGGTCTACCAACCTCGCGACCACGAAGGTACGCGCAGGGCGTTCCAGCGATCTTCGTGTCCCTGACGACATAGTTAGGTGTCTCAGACCACCTTCTGGGCGTAGGGATTCCAGTAGTCGCTCATCGGCAGGGGTGCGCACGGCGGAGGTATTTCAGATGACATCCCGATGCCATTGATCTTGAGACATTGACACAGGTTCTCAAGCCAGCACTGCACCGCCGATTTTCAGTACCCGAAGCCCGCAACCGACTGCCCGCCGAACCTCTCGAAACGGGCCGCGGGCTCAGCGAGTACCTGGCCGGGGGCGTGGCGGGACTCGGCGGGGCGTTACGTACACCGGCACCGATGGCCCGGGTGTTGCTGACTACCAACGAGGGACATCACCCTGGCCAGCCAGCTTGACCGAGAGGATGCGACATTTTGGTTCTTTTCGGTTCGCCTCGAACCCGCTACCGTTAACGTTACAGTCAGGCATTCGACCGTAACGGTTCCAGCCCGCCCCAACCAGCCCTCGTCGCTGAGGAGATGTTAGTGACAAAGCCGAAAGTCGTCTTCGACCCGTACTCAGAAGACTTCTACAACAACCCCTTCGACATATATCGACGGATGCGCGAGGACGCACCGCTTTATTACGACGAGAAGGAAGACTTCTACGCGCTGACCCGTCATGAGGATGTGGCGGCCGCGTTCAAGGATTTTGACACTTACTCCTCGGCACGTGGCTGCGACCTGGCGATGGTGCGCCGAGGTGTCTCGCCAGAGCAGAAGTCGATCATCTTCATGGATCCGCCGGAGCACCGCCATATGCGCAGCCTGCTCAACAAGGCGTTCACTCCACGGGCGATCACTTCGCAGCTGGACACCATCCACGAGGTCATCGACAAGTACCTGGGCGCTTGCGATCCGGACAACTTCGACATCGTGCAGGACTTCTCCGGGCCGTTCCCGGTGGAGGTCATCACCCGGATGGCCGGGGTACCCGAGGAATACCGCCAACAGGTGCGGCACTGGATCGACACCAGCCTGCATCACGAACCGGGGCAGATTGAAATCAGCGAGGCCGGCATGCAGGCCAACATCGACACCGCGATGTACTACTTCGGCCTCATCCAGGAGCGGCGCGGGGACCCGCAGGACGACATGATCAGTAGGCTGATCGCGGCCGAGATCCCCGGCGAAGACGGTCAGACCCGCCAACTCGACGACATCGAAATCACCGGTTTCGCCACCCTTTTGGGCGGGGCCGGCGCGGAGACCGTCACCAAGCTGATCGGCAACGCGGCGGTGATCTTCGCCCGTAACCCCGACCAGTGGCAGAAGCTGCAGGACGACCGCAGCAAGATCCCCGGGGCAGTCGAAGAGCTACTGCGCTTCGAGGGGCCGGTTCAATACAACGTCCGCTACACCCTGAAGGAGGCGCACGTCAGCGGGGGCGTGATTCCCCCCTTCAAGCCGGTGTTCCTATGCGGCGCCGCGGCGAACCGCGATAGCGATGCCTTCACCAACGCCGACACCTTCGACATCGAACGCGACCAGACCGAGGCACAACATCTCGGTCTCGGGTATGGAATTCACAGCTGCCTCGGTGCCGCGCTGGCCCGCCTGGAAAGCCGGATCGCGCTGGAGAAGCTCGTCGACTTCATGCCGCGTTACGAAGTGGACTGGGACGGCTGCAAGCGGGTGACCATGCAAAATGTCGCGGGCTGGAAGCACGTGCCCGTCAAGGTGGTTCGGTAAGGGGGTCGCGATGACGAAGAAGATCGAAGTCGATTGGGGACTCTGCGAGAGCAACGGCGTGTGCATGGGCATCAACCCGGAGATCTTCGAACTCGGCGACGACGACATGCTGACAGTCCATCAGGAAGAGGTCACCCCGGAGATCGAGAACGACGTGCGCGAGGCTGTCCGTCAATGCCCTCGTCAGGCGATCTCCATCGTGGAGTAACGACGAGCCGAAGGTTCTAGAACCCGGCGACGATGACCGCGTTGCAATCGGCCGCCGCTTGGCGCAGTTTCGCCGCCTTCTGGTAGCCCTCGGATTCGTACCACGCACGCGCGGCGTCGACCGACTCGAATTCCAGCACCACGGTCTGGTCGCCATGCCAGGTGCCCTCGATGGTTTTGGG
>Ga0182030_10025745_pt1 | contig 10692 bp, 7 predicted proteins | sample 812S3MmetaG_FD_121299 | JGI IMG/M metagenome (GOLD analysis project Ga0182030, IMG submission 121299) | Permafrost microbial communities from Stordalen Mire, Sweden - 812S3M metaG (Illumina Assembly) | ecosystem: Environmental > Terrestrial > Soil > Wetlands > Permafrost | place: Sweden... | reverse complement strand
GACCTTCGTTCCGTCGAGCTCGTTCACGTAGAAGACGTCGGCCACGCGCGTCCCCTCGGTGTTGATCTTCGAGAGCGCGATGGAGAGGCGAAGCTCGTGGAGCTCGCGCGCCAGCCGGTAGAGGAGACCGGGGCGGTCCCTGGCGAACACCTCGACCACGGTGTGTCGCGGCGAGGCGCGATCGTCGACGAGCACCTCGGTCGGAACGGCGGGGCTCGGGCGCTCGCGCCACGGCGACGTCGCTCCCACGCGCGCCTGGAGGAGATCCGCCGGATCGACGCGGGCCGAGCACAGGTCGTCGAGATCGCGGGCGAGCCTCTGGAGGGCGGGCTCGACGCCCTCGGTGCCGCCGTCGCGGTCACGCACCCAGAAGAGGTCCACGGCTTCGACGCGGTCGCCGGCGTGCCGCGAGTAGACCTGCGCCGCGAGGACCTCGAGCCGGTTGGCGGTGATGGCCGCCGAGATGCTCGCCAGCAAGCCGGGTCGGTCGTCGGCCACGACGCAGAGCTCCGCCGCCTCCGGCTGCCGCCCGGGGACGCGCGCGACGTACGCGGACCGGGCCCCTCGCTCTCCGACGATCTGCGCGTGCTGGACGATCGACGACGGCGCGTTGGCGAGGAGGTACCGCTCGGGCATCGACGCGAGGAACGACTCCACCGCCGCATGCGGCGAAGCCTCGCCGGCCACCTTGAGCACCGCCGACCGCACCCGCGCGACCCTCTCGGCGTCGGCCCGCGGAGGCTTTCCCGCGAGGTGGTCCTCCGCGGCGAAGTAGAGCTCGTCGAGCATCCGCGCCTTCCACGACGTCATCGCCGTGGGCGACGTGGTGGAGAGATCGGCCACCGTGAGGAGGAAGAGGTTGCGGAGACCCTCGCGTCCGCGGAGACCCGAGGAGAACTCCTCGATGGTGGCGGGGTCGTCGAGGTCGCGGCGCGTCGCCACGTGGTACATGAGGAGGTGATCGAGGACGAGCTGCCGCGCCTCGTCGACGTCTTCCTGCGGCAGGCCGAGCCGCGGCAGGATGTGGTCGCACAGCTCGGCCCCCGTCTTCGAGTGGTTCTTGCGCGAGCCGGCCGCGTCGGGCCATCCCTTGCCGACGTCGTGGAGCAGCGTCGCCAGGAAGAGCGGCCGCGGGCGCGCGATCTCGGCGGCGAGCCGCGAGGCCAGCGGGAACTCGTGGGCGAGCTCCCCGCGCGCGAGCTGGCGCAGCCGGTCGACCGCGGCCACCGAGTGAACGTCGACCGTGTACACATGGTAGACGTCGTGGTGCACGCGGCCCGTGACGGGGAGAAACTCGGGCACCATGGCGAGGAGGAGCCCCACGTCGTGGAGCTCGCCGACCATCGAGCCGCGCCGCGTCTGCGTCTCCGGCACGGTCGCCACGAGCTCGACGAAGAGCGCGGCCGCCTCGGGCTCGCCCCGCAGCCGCTCGCACCACGCGGGATCGGCCGCAGCGCGGGCGATGGCGTCGCGCGCGAACGGGAGCAGCGGCGCACCGTGACGCACGCACGCCGCGTACGCGCGCATCGCCAGCGACGCATCGGACTGGAGCTCGGCGCTGCCGGCGATGGTGACGTGCCCGTCGAAGAGGTGGACGCCCCCGCCGAGGTCGGCCGCCACGCCCTTCGCGCGGCGGCGCGGTGGCTTGAACCGCTCGAAGAGGCTCTCCCGCGCGCGCGTCGCGACGCGGGCATGGAGGTAGTAGTCCTGCATGAGCCGCTCGGCGGCGCGAGCCCGGTCGTCGCCGTAGCCCATCGCGACCGCGAGCGACTCCTGCTCCTCGAAGCCGAGGCGGTCGGATTTGCGCGACGCGCGCGCGTGGAGGCGATTGCGCACGCGCCACAGGAACTCCTCGGCCGCGGCCATCTCGTGGGCCTCGCGCGCGACGACGGCGCCGACGCGGACGAGCTCCCCCCAGATGCCGAGGCGCGAGTCGGCCTCGGGCTCGCCGCCGACGCGGTAGCGCGCCCGGGCGGCCCAGCGGACGCCGTCGATGTCGCGGAGGGCGCCGGCGCCGCTCTTCACGTCGGGCTCGAGGAGGTAGAGCGAGCCGCCGAAGCGGGCATGCCGCGCCGTGGCCTCTTCTTCGAGGCGCTCGATGAAGCCGCGAAGATCCTCGTCGGAGAAGAGGCCGTCGTTGGCACGGGCGACGAGGTCGCGGAGGAGGGTCTCGTCGCCGGCGAGGAGGCGGAGATCGAGGAGGGCGGTGGCGGTGGGGAGGTCTTTCTGGGCCAGGGAGACGGCGTCGGTGGCGCTGAGGATCTGGTGACCGATGGAGAGGGTGATGTCCCACAGGGGATAGAGGAGGGCCTCGGCGAAGGCATCGGCGGCCTTGGTGCCGAGGACGCTGGGGGCGACGACGAGGACGACGTCGGCATCGCTCCGGAGGGCGACGGCGCCGCGTCCGAAGCTGCCGACGGCGGCGAGGGCGACTCCGTGGGCGGGGAGTCTGGCGGCGCGGGCGGCGGCCTCGAACCGCGCGCGGAGGAAGCCGTCGAGGAAGCGGGCGTTGGCGCGGCCGAGGGCGGTCCCGTCTTCGCCGGCGCCGAGCCGCTCGAGGAGGGAGGCGCGGTGTCGCTCGAGGGTTTCGCGGAGGGCGGCGAGCTCGGGGGTCGCGCTGGAGGCCTTGGAGGCGGTGGAGGCGGGGGTCATGTCGGTGCTTCGAGAGCGCGCTCGGCTGTCAATCTAGAGCGCCCGGGGCAAGGCTTCGCGTCTTTTTGTGGTACTCGGCTGACGGCATGCCTCTCGTCCGCGCCCGCTGCCGCGCGTGCACGCTCCCGCTGGGGGATCCCCCGCCGACGGCTCTGCCGGTGCGGTGCAACCGGTGCGGGCTGGCATCGGCGGTGCGGGTGGCGGCCGATGGGCAGCCGACGGAGTTCGATCCGGCGTTCACGCCGAGCCGTCTGATGGCGTGGCTCGCGTCGGCGCGGGTGGCGATGGCGTCGGGCTCGCCGGGGGTGGCGGTGGGGGCGTGCACGGCGTGCGGGTCGCCGCTGGTAGTGTCGTCGCGCGACACGGTGTCGCTCCCCTGCCCTCACTGCGCGGAGGCGGTGTCGGGGCCGGGCGCGGACGTTCTGGTGGATCAGTGGACGGAGCCGTGGACGAAGGTGGAAGGCGGCGGGCTGGAGCTGGAGTACCGGCTGGCGGTGATCGAGGCGAAGTCGGGGCTGAGCGCGGGATGCGCGGTGTGCGGTGGGCCGACGCCGCCGGGCGACGGGGCGTCGACGTGTCCGCGGTGCGGGTCGGTGACGTGGGTGGAACGCGGCGGGGAGCGGATGCAGCTGGGGGTGCGCATCGATGGGGTGCGGGACAAGCGGCCGTTCAAGGTGCTCGTGTCGATCGTGCAGGGGGAGTCGCTGTTGCGGGCGGACTCGATGCGCGGAACGACGGGGCGCTCGGGGAGCTCGATGCTGAGCGCGACGGGGCTCGGGTGCGCGACGGCGATCGCGGTGGCGGTGCTGCTGGTGCTCGGCGTGTGGATCACGGCGCACTTCGCGCACTGCTGAGGACCCGGGGACCGCGCGACGCGGGGAGAGGGAGAGGGAGAGGGAGAGACAGGGGGACCCACGCCCGTCGTCGTCGGCTCGGTGCTCGCGGCAGGCCGGTTCCCCCGAAATTTCCGCAGGTCCGCGTCGCACGCGTCATCGAATCCCTGCGGTCAGGACCCACCGGCCTGCCGCTGCGCTCCGATCCGCCAACGGCGGGCTCTGTCCAGGGAGCCGCGGAGCGTGGGAGCGCCCCGCCCGACCGGAGCGACGGTCGGACCGGGTCGAAGCGCGATTCCATCAGGTCGAACGACCGTCGGACCGGGTCGAAGCGCGATTCCACCGGGTCCAACGACGGCCAGACCGGGTCGAATCACGGTCCCACCGGGTCGAACGACGGTCGGACCGGGTCGAATCACGGTTCCACCGGGTCCAACGACGGCCGGACCGGGTCGAGTCGCGATGCCACCGGGTCGAACGACGGTCAGACCGGGTCGAAGCGCGGTTCCACCGGGTCCAACGACGGCCGGACCGGATCGAAGCGCGGTTCCACCGGGTCGAACGACGGTCGGACCGGGTCGAATTGCGGTTCCACCGGGTCGAACGACGGTCGGACCGGGTCGAAGCGCGGTTCCATCGGGTCGAACGACGGTCGGATGAAGAGGAATCGCGGTCAGGCGAAGAAGAAGAAGTGGGAACGCGGGACCCCAAGCTCGCGCGGCGCGCCCGTGTCCCACGGGGCAAGAAGGAGACGCCCCTCATGCGCATCATCGCGTGCGGCGCCCTGCTCACGTGCGCTCTCATCGCGCTCGCGTCGCCGGCGCTTGCTCAGGACTCGACGTTCGTGGAGAAGAAGAGCGCGGACGGGCAGGACGTCCGCTTCAAGGACGATCCGGTGAGCGCGCTCGGCGGCAACCCCATCGGCGCGCAGCTGACGGGCTTCCACCCGCCGCGGCGGTTCGATCTCCTGCGTCCGCGCTGGACCTTCGTGCCGGAGATGCTGAAGAGCGTCGAGCATCTCTAGAGCGCAGCTCCGAGGGGGACGGAACTCCCCACCTGAGTGACCTGTGTGCGAACGGAGGGACTTGAACCCTCACGCCAGTTACGGCGCCAGAACCTGAATCTGGTGCGTCTGCCAATTCCGCCACGTTCGCGCGTGGGAAGCGCGCCAGAGGTACTTCCCGGCCCCCGGTTCGTCAAGGACCGTCGACGCGCGGCCGCAGGCTCGGTATAGCCTTCCCCCGCGCAGGCCATGACCGACGCCCTCGTCTTCCGCCGTGTTCGCGCCATCGACCCGGCCGGTGCGCTCGATGCCGAGGTCGACGTCGTGGTGGAGGCGGGACGGGTCACGCGCGTCGGGCGCGACGCGGCGAAGGACTTCGTCGCGGGCGAGCGGGTTCGCGTCGTGGAGCTCGCCGGCGGCTGGCTGCTGCCGGGCCTCATCGACCTCCACGCGCACCTCCGCGAGCCGGGGTCCGAGGGGAAGGAGGACGTCGCGAGCGGCCTCCGCGCGGCCGCGGCCGGCGGGTTCGTCGACGTCTGCTGCATGCCCAACACGTGGCCCGTGAACGACTCGCGCGTCGTCACGGAGATGCTCGTCGCCAAGGCGCGCGCCATCGGCACCGTGCGCCTCCACCCCATCGGCGCCATCACGATGGGGCAGAAGGGCGAGCACCTCACGGAAATGGCGGACCTGAAGGACGCCGGCGCGGTCGCCGTGAGCGACGACGGGCGCTGCGTCACGAACAGCCAGGTCATGCGCCGTGCCCTGGAGTACGCGACCACGTTCGACCTGCCCCTCATCCAGCACGCCGAGGACCACGCGCTCACCGAGGGCGCGCAGATGCACGAGGGGGCCGTCTCGACGCGGCTCGGGCTGCGGGGCTGGCCGCGCGTCGCCGAGGACGTCATCGTCGCCCGCGACGTCCTCCTCGCCGAGTACGTCGGCGCTCGCTACCACGTGGCCCACGTGTCCACGATGGGCGCGGTGCGGCTCGTGCGCGAGGCGAAGGCGCGCGGGATCGCCGTGACGGCGGAGGTCACGCCGCACCACCTCTTGCTCACCGATCAGGCGCTCCTCGGCTACGACACGGCGTGCAAGGTGACCCCACCTCTCCGCGAGCCGGAGGACGTCGAGGCGCTGCGCCGGGCCCTCGCCGACGGGACCATCGACTGCGTCGCGACCGATCACGCGCCCCACGGCGTCCTCGACAAGCACGTGGAGATGGCCGAGGCCGCCCCCGGGATGATCGGCCTCGAGCTCTGCCTGCCGCTCCTCCTCGGGCTCGTCCGCGACGGCTTCCTGCCGCTCGGCCGCCTCGTCGACGCGCTCACCGGCGCCGCGGCGCGCATCGTGGGGCTGCCGGCGCCGCGGATCCGTGATGGCGCGCGGGCCGACCTCGTCCTCGTGGACCCCGCGGCCCGCTGGACGGTGGACCCGGCGCGGCTGAAGACGAAGAGCCGGAATACGCCGTTTGCGGGGCGCGAGGTCACGGGGCGCGTGATGATGACGGTGTGCGAAGGCCGGGTCATCCATGAGTGATCCCACCAAGCACGAGCGCGCCTGGCTGGTCCTCGCGGACGGCACCACCTTCGAGGGGCGCCCCTTCGGCGCCCGCGGGGCGACCACGGGCGAGGCCGTCTTCACCACGGCGATGACCGGCTACCAGGAGGTCCTCACCGATCCGTCCTACGCCGGGCAGATCGTGACCATGACGGCGCCCGAGATGGGCAACGTCGGCGTGAACCGTGACGACACCGAGGGCGAGGCGCCGCGGGTCGCCGGCTTCGTCGTCCGCGACGTGAGCCCGGTCGCGTCGAGCTGGCGGTCCGAGGAGTCACTGGGCGCGTACCTCGCCCGCTACGGCATCGTCGGGATCACGGAGGTCGACACCCGCAAGCTCACCCGCCACCTCCGCGACGCCGGCTCGCAGAACGGCGCCATCGGCACCGAAAGCCCCGACGCCCTCCTCCGCCGGGCTCGCGACGCCCCCGACATGAACGGGCTCGACCTCGTCCGTGGCGTGACCCCCGCCACCAGGTACCCCTGGACCGAGGGGCGCGGCATCTGGACGACGTCTCCGCCCCGCGAGGCGAAGCACCACGTCGTCGTCTACGACTTCGGCACCAAGCGCAACATCCTCCGGTGCCTGGTCGACGCCGGGTGCCGCCTCACGGTGGTCCCCGCGTCCACCTCCGCCGCCGACGCCCTGGCCCTGAAGCCTGACGGCATCTTCCTCTCGAACGGCCCCGGCGACCCCGCCGCCGTCACCTACGCCGTCGACGCGGTCCGCGGCCTCCTCGGCAAGCAGCCCCTCTTCGGGATCTGCCTCGGCCACCAGCTCCTCGCGCTCGCGCTGGGCGCGAAGACCTACAAGCTCAAGTTCGGCCACCGCGGGGTCAACCAGCCCGTGAAGGACCTCGCCACCGGTCGCGTCGAAATCACCACGCAGAATCACGGCTTCTGCGTCGATCTCTCGACGCTCCCTCCGGGCGCCGCATCGACGCACGTCCACCTCAACGACGGCACCTCCGAGGGGCTGGCCATGCCGTCCCTCCGCGCCTTCAGCGTCCAGTACCACCCCGAGGCCGCCGCCGGCCCCCACGACGCCCTCTACATGTTCGACCGCTTCGTGCGAGCCATGGAGCCAGGTGCTAGGTGAGGGCCTCTCCCTCTCCCATGCGCACCATCCACTTCGTCAGCCTCGGCTGCGTCAAGAACCGCGTCGACACCGAGGTGATGCTCGGCGTCGCGACCGGCGGCGGCTGGCGCATCGTCGACGAGCCGGATGAGGCGGAGGTCATCGTCGTCAACACGTGCGGTTTCATCGGCGAGGCGAAGAAGGAGAGCATCGACACCATCTTCGAGCTCGCCGAGTACAAGAAGCTCGGCACCTGCAAGAAGCTCGTCGTCTCGGGGTGCCTCTCGCAGCGGTACCCGGGACAGCTCGCCGAGCAGATGCCCGAGGTCGACCACTTCCTCGGCTCGAGCGACATGATGAAGCTCGCCGAGGTGCTGGGCGGTCGCGCCGAGCGCATGCTGGTGGGCAACCCCGCCGACTGGGTGATCCGGGCGACCGATCCGCGCGTCGTCACGCAGTCGCGGGCGAGCGCGTGGCTCAAGCTCGCCGAGGGGTGCAACCGCACCTGCGCCTTCTGCGTCATCCCGCAGCTCCGCGGCAAGCAGCGGTCGCGCGGGGCCGACGACGTGGTGGCGGAGGCCGAGCGCCTGGTCGCCGGCGGCGCGATCGAGCTGAACCTCGTCTCGCAGGACACCGTCGCCTACGGACGGGACCTCGCGAAGGACGAGCGGCGGAGCCTCGCCGAGGTGGTCCGCCGGGTGGCCGACGTGAAGGGGGTGCGCTGGGTGCGCCTCTTCTACCTCTACCCGGAGACCATCGACGAGGCGCTCATCGAGCTCCTCGCCGGCCACCCGCGCGTCGTTCCGTACGTCGACATGCCCCTTCAGCACGCGGCCGACGCGATGCTCAAACGCATGCGCCGCGGGCACGGCAAGGACCGGCAGAAGCGCGTCGTCGAGCGCCTGCGCAAGGCCGTCCCGGGGCTCACCTTCCGGACGGCGTTCATCGTCGGGCACCCGGGCGAGACGCAGGCCGAGTACGACGAGCTGGTCGAGTTCGTCACGTGGGCCCGCTTCGAGCACGCGGTGGTCTTCCGCTACTCGGACGAGGAGAGCTGCTCGGCGCACGAGCTCCCCGGCAAGGTGCCGACGCTCGTCGCCGCGAACCGCGCGCGAAAGCTCATGGCGCTCCAGCGCCGCATCGCGCGAGAGAAGAACCGCGCCCTCGTGGGCCAGGAGATGGATGTGCTGGTCGAGGGGCCCAGCGAGGAGCACGAGCTCGTGATGAAGGGCCGGCACGCAGGCCAGGCGCCCGACATCGACGGCAGCGTGTACCTGTCCGAGGGTGAGGCCCACGCCGGGCAGATGCGCCGCGTGCGGACCGAGCAGGCGAGCGACTGGGACCTCGTCGGCGAGCTGCTCGACGAGCCCGCGGCGCCGAAGGCGGCGAACCGGCGCGTCGCGCTGAAGGTGCTCGGCGGGAGCAGCAGCGAGACGCGCTGGCAGTAGGCCGGCCGGAGCCGGCGTTACGGGATCGGGAAGTCGAGAGGCTGGCTCCGCTCGGTGCCGATCTCCTGCGTGATCTCGAGGACGTCCCCGGAATGGGCGTAGGCCGTCGCATCCCAGCTTCCGCACGAGCTGACGATGGAGCCCGTCACGGCCTCGTCGCCGGGCACGCTGGGGTTGTTGTTGACGATGACGATGAGCGCGTCCGGATCGGCCCCTCCGCACGGGACCGAGAGCTTCACGTGGTCGGCGTCGACCCCGGGACCGATGGTCGGGTCTTCGGGCGGCGGCAGCGGGAGCGTGGGGCTCGCGCAGGCAACGGCCAGCAACCCGAGGAAGCTGACGGCGAGCATACGCCGGACCATGGTGCAAACTCCGTAGCACGTTCCAAGCCATGCGGCTTTGCCGGAGGAATGAGCTGGAACGGGCGCCGGTGTAGTCAACTCGGTTGCCGGGCTGCGCCCCCGGTGGGCGGTTGCGCGAAGATTGGACGCCGGGGCCGGCGGCCTGATACTCGCGGACAGCACGCCCCCGCCTCGGCGGGCGTGCGAATCGATGAACCCGGCGGAGCGTTGGACAGGCGTGGTGCGCATCGGAGCGGATCCCCCGCGGTGGGTGCGCGCGTGGTGGAGCTCGTGGGCGCGTCCCGTTCCGTTCGCCTTGCTCATGGCCGGCGCGCTCGTCGCCCGCCGCGGAAAAGACGTGGACCTCGTCGCGCCGAGCTCGGAAGCCGCGGTCGCCGAGGTGCTGACCCGGCGCGGCCTCGTGTGCGAGACCGAAGACGTGGCCTGGGTGGTGGGGCCGAAGGGCGTCTGGGGGACGGTCGCGGGCGGCGCGAAGGCGCTCGTGAGGGCGCGCGCGAAGGAGGCCGGCGAGCCGAACGATCTCTACCTGGTCGACGTGCGCCTCTCGCCGGAGGGCGTCGTGCTCGAGGTGGGCGAGGCGTACGACGTCAGCGAGACGAGCGGCGTCGACGAGTCGCGCCCCCTCGTGCGCGGCCACCTCGCCGCGTACACGACGGCGGCCGACGGCCTCACCAACGGCGTCCACGTGCTGAACCTCGACGGCCGCGCGGTCGGCACCTACCGCGCCTTCACGCGCGTGCAGCGCGGGCAGCTCGCCATCACCAACTTGCAGCAGACCGGGCAGACCTCGGGCGTCGTCCGCGACACCTTCGCGCTGGACCCCGTGGCGCATCGCGCGACGCTCGCGTGGCGCGACGACGGCGACCTCGCGGTGAAGGCCGACGACCACGAGCTCGTCCTCGACCCGGAGGCCGTCCGCGCGGTCTCGGGCGAGGCGTACGTCCGCGTCGTGCCCGACGAGAAGGCTCGCCCCGGCAACGTGCTCACCTGGGCCGTCGACCGCGTGCGCGCGATGCCCTCCTTCGGCGACGACCGCATGCAGTGGGTCAAGGCCGTGGCCTTCACGGCGCTCGACCGGTGGAACGCGCACTTCTCGCACGGCACGACGGCCGAGGACATCACCGACGAGCTGGGCCTGCCGACGACGCCGGCCGAGGCGCCGACGTTCGTCGATCCGGAGGTGGGCTGGCCCCCGGCGCCGATGATGGTCCCCGTCTCGCCGCCGCTGCCGGGCGAGGGACAATGGATCGCGCTCGACAGGGATCCCTTCATCACGCCCACGCCCGCGGGCACCGCGCCGGCGTTCGTGACGTCGTTCGTGCGCCCCGACGTGCACCGCCAGGACGTGCGCGTCTACGTCACCCTGTGGGACCCGCGGCAGATCGCGCTCCACATGGAGGCCGGCACGACGGAGCCCATCAGCGCCAACGGCGAGCACGGCCCCGGCATGGTCCCGCGGACGCCCGAGGTGATGAAGCATCTCGTGGCCGCGTTCAACGGCGGCTTCCAGGCGCAGCACGGCGAGTACGGGATGCAGGCCAACGGCATCGAGTACCTGCCGCCCAAGCCCTACGCGGCGACGGTGGTCGAGCTTCGCGACGGCTCCAACGCCTTCGGCACGTGGCCCGACTCGCCCGTCGTGCCGGACGACGTCATCGCCTTCCGGCAGAACCTGACGGCGCTCGTCGAGTTCGACAAGGTCAACCCGTGGGGGCGAAACTGGTGGGGCGGCACGCCGCCGGGATGGCCCGACCAG
>Ga0182030_10025744_pt1 | contig 10693 bp, 11 predicted proteins | sample 812S3MmetaG_FD_121299 | JGI IMG/M metagenome (GOLD analysis project Ga0182030, IMG submission 121299) | Permafrost microbial communities from Stordalen Mire, Sweden - 812S3M metaG (Illumina Assembly) | ecosystem: Environmental > Terrestrial > Soil > Wetlands > Permafrost | place: Sweden... | reverse complement strand
TTCGCATTGCTCGATCGCCTCGGATACGACGGCTGGGTTGGATGCGAATACTTTCCTCTCTCCACTACGCTCGAATCACTGGCATGGGCACGCGAGTGGGGTATTGGTTCGCCGCCAACCATGGCGGCTCGACGGCGCTGAGCACTGTGCCGATGGCCGCTGCCACGTTGATCGGCGGCATCCCCCAGGCTGTATTGTAGCGTTACAGAAGTCGTACACTCCCTCGTGTTGGCCACCCACGTCAGGTACTGACCGCCCTTCATGGCATATGATCTCATCATTCGAGGCGGGACCGTCTACGACGGCTCTGGTGCTGCACCGAGGCAGGTCGATATCGCTATTGCCGATGCACGCATCGTCGCCGTCGGTGCGGTGCATGGTCCGGCTCCCGGGCACCTCCCATGAGCTCGATCCCGTCCAGGCGGCCTTCAACATCGGCGCGATGATCCGCTGGCTCGATTTCAACGACACCTGGCTCGCCGCCGAGTGGGGCCACCCGTCCGACAACCTCGGCGCCATTCTCGCGGTGGGCGACTATCTGTCGCGCAATGGCAAGCCGCTGACCGTGCGCGATCTGCTGACCGGCATGATCAAGGCGCACGAGATCCAGGGTGTGCTGGCGCTCGAGAACAGCTTCAATCGCGTCGGCCTCGATCACGTGCTGCTGGTGCGGGTGGCCTCCGCGGCGGTGGTCGCGGCGATGCTCGGCGGAACGCGCGATCAGATCATCAACGCGGCGTCGAACGCGTGGGTCGACGGCGGCGCGCTGCGCACTTATCGGCATGCGCCCAACACCGGCTCGCGCAAGAGCTGGGCGGCGGGCGATGCGACCAGCCGGGCGGTGCGTCTGGCGCTGATCGCGCTCAAGGGGGAGATGGGCTACCCCTCGGCGCTGACCGCCAGGACCTGGGGCTTTCAGGACGCGCTGTTCCGTGCTCGCGAGATCCAGCTGCCACAGGCGCTCGGCAGTTATGTGATGGAAAACGTGCTGTTCAAGATCTCCTACCCCGCCGAGTTCCATGCCCAGACCGCGGTCGAGGCGGCGATGACGCTGCATCCGGACATCAAGGACAAACTCGAGAGCATCGAGCGCATCCTCATCGAAACCCAGGAGCCGGGCGTGCGCATCATCGACAAGACAGGTCCGCTCGCCAACCCGGCCGACCGGGATCACTGCATCCAGTACATGGTGGCGATCCCGCTGCTGTTCGGCCGACTCACCGCGCACGATTACGAGGACGAGATCGCGCGCGACCCGCGCGTAGATGCGCTGCGATCGGTGATGCAAGTGCGGGAGAACCCGACCTTCACCCAGGAGTACTACGCCGCCGACAAGCGCTACATCGGCAACGCGGTGCAGGTGTTCTTCAAGGACGGCAGCGCCAGCCGCCGCGTCGCGGTGGATTATCCGATCGGGCACCGCAAGCGCCGGGCCGAAGGTATGCCGGTGCTGATGCGCAAGTTCGAGAGCAGCGTCGCCGGCCAGTTCGATGCCGCCCAGGCACGCCGCATCGTCGAGCGCTGTGCCGATCGTGCCCGGCTCGAGCAACTGCGCGTCGATGAGTTCGTCGCACTGTTCGTCAACGGATTGCATCTCGGCCACTAGTACCACGCCAGTCAAAAGTACGTCCCAGGAGTCAAGCGATATGTCTCAACGTGAAGTCTATGTTATCGCTGCGCAACGGACCGCCGTCGGCAGTTTCGGTGGCTCGCTCAAGGACATACCGCTTTCGACGCTGGCCACGCGGGCTCTACGCGGTACGTTGGAGGGAGCAAATCTCGCGCCTGACCAGATCGGTCACGTGGTGATGGGGAACGTGGTGCCGACCGAGCCGCGCGATCTATACCTGAGTCGCGTGACCGCCATCAACGCGGGCATACCCCAAGAGACGCCGGCATTTGGTGTCAATCGCTTATGCGGCTCCGGTCTGCAGGCCATCGTTTCGGCAGCGCAGACGATTGTTATGGGAGATGCCGAGATGGCCATCGGCGCCGGTGCTGAATCGATGAGCCGTGCCCCTTATCTGCAGACTTCGGCTCGCTGGGGTTCCCGGATGGGCGACGTGCAGATGCTCGATTTGATGCTTGGAGCATTGCACGACCCCTTCGAGGGCATACACATGGGGGTCACCGCGGAAAATGTCGCCGCCCAGTACAACGTCTCCCGCGCGATGCAGGATGCACTTGCCGTTGAAAGCCAGCGCCGCGCGGCGCGCGCGATTGCCGAAGGGCGGTTCAAGACTCAAATCGTGCCGGTGGAGATCGAAACGCGGAAAGGCACGATCACGTTTGACACCGATGAAAACGTAAGGACCGGGGTTACGCTGGAGCAGCTTGCCAAGATGAAGCCGGTATTCAAGAAGGAGGGGTCCGTCACGGCAGGCAACGCATCGGGAATCAACGATGCTGCGGCGGCCGTAATCCTCGCCAGCGCAGAGCGCAGCCGCGCCCTTGGCATTAGCCCAATGGCGCGGCTGGTCTCCTACGGCCACGCGGGAGTCGATCCGGCCTATATGGGCATCGGACCAGTACCTGCGTCCCGCCTGGCGCTCAAACGGGCATCACTACGTGTCCGTGACCTGGACGTCATCGAATCCAATGAGGCGTTCGCCGCCCAAGCCTGCGCGGTTGCGCGGGAGCTAGATTTCGATCCCGAGAAAGTAAACCCGAATGGCTCTGGCATCTCACTTGGGCATCCCATCGGGGCCACTGGGGCCATCCTAGTCACCAAGGCGATCCACGAGCTGCAGCGTATCGAGGGCCGCTACGCACTAGTAACCATGTGCATCGGTGGTGGTCAGGGCATCGCCGCAGTCTTTGAACGTCTATAAGACCGAGCGCGGCGAAACTTAGCATTCTAGTCGTTCCGGAGTCCCACGCAGCCGGTTCGCCCGAGTAGCTGCCGGATGGGATCGTTGCTTGCCTCCGTGCAGGATGCCACATGCAGGCGCGAGGTCGTCAGAGAAGGCGTCTGCCGAACTTGTATGGGCGGGGCGCTGATTTCGCATTTCTCTTGGTAAACGCCGAGTCTCTTGGTTGGGGTCTCCTTGATTTCGGTGCCAAAAGTGCCGGTACTTTCTCTCGGCAATTCTAGGGCCTGACGCCACTTTTCCCAAGCCGGTCAAGCACTTGTTTTTCGCTGTTTCGGTGGGCGTATGGTGGCGCTCATCGGGGAGGCAGAACATGAAGGACTGGCAGTCCACGTATCTGGGCAGAGGCGCGTTGCCGCGCGACTTGAGCGGCTCGAACTTCCCCGACGGCTCGGTCTGCGCCTTGTCTTCGGCCACTCGACGTCACGCTGCTTGATCTCTATACGGTCTGGGCACTGCGACACTTGCACCTTCATCTGTTCCATCGCTGGCCGGGACCCCAATCTGTCTTTCACCTCTGCGAGCGCCGCTTGGAGTTCCACGAGGACGAACTCTGCGGATGTAGGTCTGGCCGCGTATATGCAAACTGTTGCTCGTCAATCGACGCTGGCAGGAATACCGTGACCGATGCGGTCAGTTTCACAACGCGCTTTGCCGGCGGTTTGCGCGAACCCCCCGCGCACCTTGCGCAGGTAGTGCTCCACGCGGCGGCACCGCCGCCCGTGGCCACATTGCTTTGGCGGTAGGCTCAGTTTGCGGCGGCGCATGGAAGGTCGCCAACACCGACAAACCGTCTGCGTCGGACATGGAGCTATGCCTGTCGCGGCTCGCGCTAGGCACCGCCAGGAACATTGCCAAGTAGTTCCCGCATTGTCTCGGTGTGACCGACCAGGAATCCCATCACATCGGTCGGCATTGCGGCAGCCTCTGCTCCAATTTGCCGCAGAAACGGCTCAAATCGATCCATGGTGCCGGGCGAGAAGTAGGCGCAAAAGCCGTTTGGACCGCTTAGACCAGTGCTGTACATCGCTGCATCGCGTGGGCCACCGGCAGCGATATAAACACGCTCAAAAATATTTTGGATCTCTATTTGGCGACGGGCGCCGGCGGGGTCGGCACTCAGCCTAACTCTGTACCAGGGACGATCGTTCATAGCGGAGGACTCGTCGTTGACTCACATGGAGCCTTTACGGCCGCCATTCTACAGCTGCTGGCGCTACCCGGTTTCATGCGCCTGCGCCCCGAGGATGGGGCGCTCAGGTCAGTGGCTACCGGCGCCGGTCACGTACAACTTGATGGGATCTGAGCCGCGCCAGACACCTGCTCGGCAGGCCTAATGATTCAGCGTCGCATCGAAGAGCGCGAGCAGGGTCTGCCAATGGCGTTCAGAGGCGGCGGCATTGTAGACCGGCGAGTGGCGATACGGCCTGATCCGGACAATCCCTTGCGCCTCGTTCGGCTCAAGGCACTAACGAAGATCCTAGGCCGGTCGACCATCTATCTGATGGCGAAGAGGGAACGATTCCCGAAGCCAGTATGGCTCGGTCAGCGAGCATCGGCGTGGCGCATATCCGACGTCATGGCTTGGCAATCCAGGCTATCCGGTACTTCCTAGCGCTCGCAGCAGTCCCCCAATGTGCCCCTTGAATCCAGTCCCCAAATAGCACCGACTACAAACTGTTAAGTGATTGATTTGACTAATGTGATGTACTAGAGACTGAGCGAAGATGGGCTTGGATTAAGGGAAAATGATCGGCAGCACCTAGGCTGTTACATCCAAAGATACCCTCTAGAGGGAGAATCCCTTTCAGTTCGCAGTCCGACGACGAATTGGACTTACGACGGCGCGCTATGCAATAAGCCTGCAAGCTTGCCGTTGATCGCGGGATATTGGGCGACCCTGCCAAACGGCGGCACGCTCGCGATCGACTCGAGTGGCAAATTCACAATCCCTGACATGGCGCGGACGGGCTACGCGGGGTGCACCGCATCCAGCACAATCACGATTCCAAACCCAAATTGCATTCTCTATGCCGTCACAATGAGCTTCAGCGGGTGTGTGAGTGGACCGTATGAGCATGGAGACACGGTCACTGGACTATTGACCATCGATAGTACCGCCGCTCCGGCCGTACTCGAAGGGGGCGCGATTTGGAAGGACGACGATGACGAGGGCGGGGCGGGGTCGGGCAACACCGACTTCTACTTCATCCCACAGCAGTTCCCGCAACTGAGCTTGGCGCCGGCAGCAGCCCAATCTGGCGCTATTATCGCGCCTGAGACGAAAGCCAAGGCAACAGATCCGGTGGAATTCCCGTTTCGGCTGTTGTCCTTTGGAGCGCAATACGAAGTCGAGGACCTGTCGGCGTGAAGCCGTAGCTCCGGCCGCACCGGGGAGACTCTCAACACTGTGGATCAGCGATACGTTAAGAGATTTTCGTCGTGTCTGAACGCTTCATCAAGATAAAGATACGAGCAGTCGTTGAATGACGCGACCGATGCCCGACGGCGATCATGCAAGATGTGTGTTATTGATCCGTTATTCATAACCTCGAACAGGCAGTAGAAACGGTCAGCCGGCAATCCCAGGATGTGAAGAACGATGCAGGCGATGACTCCCGCAGAGCTGACCACGATCGTTGTCTCCCCAGGACCACTGCCCCCCTTCAGGTCTTCGAATCCCGAAATCACTCGTGATTGAAATTGAGACCAGCTTTCAAGAGAGTGGGGCGGATTTGGCATCGCCTGCCACCTAAGCAAGGCCTGCTTTAGTGTCTGCTGGTATGCGCGGCCGTCTGGTCTCCAGCCATGTACGGGTTGCACTGCGTCGCTAATGATACGAGCCGATTCGGGACAGAGCGTGCGAATTTGCGCATCAGTATCCAGTTCGTCAAAGCGGTCATCGATTTTGCGCTCGGTGCTTAGGCGCGCGGCATCCGAACTTGCCAGCACTTCCGTCGCGGTATCCTTATGCCGCTTCAAGGATCCTGTGACGACTTGCCGAAGGGAGCGCGTGCGCGCCAGAAGGTGTCGACCCGCCAATCGCGCCTGTCGAATGCCAGTGGACGAAAGCCGATCGTAATCGTCGGTTCCAAAGGAAGCTTGGGCGTGGCGTACCAGGTATATAGAGGCCATTGATGTGGAGACACCGGCCTTAGACAGCGTCCAGCGTGACTTCCACTTGACCGCCCGTAACGCGAACTGCATAGGTCTTCAGCGGCAAGGTCGCTGGAGGCCCCAGGACGGCGCCCGTTCGACAGTCAAATGATGCGCCGTGCAGCGGGCAGATCAATCGCATGCCGCGCAGCCGACCTTCGTGCAGTTTCGCGTAGGCGTGAGTGCAGATGTTTTGCAGAGCGAACCAGCCATCACTCGTATGGCAGATCACTATGGCGCCGGCGTCGGTAGCGACTTCAATCATCTGCCCTACTGGAACCGAGCTGGCCTGCGCCACGCGCTGGTATTCGCCGTCGCTCAAGTGCGCACCTTCGAGCGCCCTGGACATTCCGCACGCATCGGTTCAGCGTATCGGAGTTGACGCATCGAGCGGCTCTAAGAGGATCCCGGCCAGTAACGTCCTCGTGGTGTGTTCGACCAGGCGACGACGCAGCGCATCGTCTATCTGGTCCTGTTTGAATACCGTCTTCAGTGCGAAGCTCGCGGTGAACAGCTCATCGCAGGAACCGATCACCGTGAAGTAGAAGAGCATGGCATCGACCAGCCGGAAGTCGCCAGTCTTCAGTCCTTCATCGAGGATGCGCTTCTGGGCATCGGCCGCCGGTTTGATCAATCGGTCCGATATTTCCTGCGCCTGGTCTGCCGTGCTTTCCCGCAGCAGCATGAACAGCAGTCTGTTGAGGTACCGGCTGCGATAATAGGTATTGATCAGCCCGGTAATATGTATCTTCATCTTCTCGACTGGGGGGATATCGCTTTCGACCAGGTACTGGAGTTGCCTGATCGGTCTGACCACGTCGCGCTCAATCAACGCGAGGAATAGTCCCCGCTTGTTTCCGAAGTAATATTTGACCAGTGCGGAATTGGCCTTGGCCCGCGCGGAGATTTCGCCGAGCGAGACCTCAATGGCATCCCGCTCGTTCATCAGCTCGCCCGCGGCCTGCAGCAGCGCATCGCGCGCACCCAGTTTTGGACTCGATGGCGCCTTCGCCTGAACTGCAGCGCGCATTCCCATCTCCTCGATTCTCCGGCACCAACGCTGGGCTCAAAACGCAACGCCCCGGACGGCTGCCCAATCGGAACCACTCTTTCGGCCGTTCCCGGCGGCTCCTTCAACTGGGCGGTGACCCACAAACTATAATGTAGTCGTTTGACTAATGGAGATCTTCTCGCTTGGTTTCAGCAGACAACGTGTGCAAGTGCCTGTGGGAAAAGGGCTTATACCGCCGCAGGCGGCCGACCCTGTTCAGCCGAGACGATCGACGCAATTCGGGAGCGTAAAAGGTCTTTGCGTATCTTGCCGGACGCGGTTCGCGGCAAGCTGTCCACCGGTTCTATGCGTTCCGGCGCCTTTTGCCGGGCGAGGCCCACGCCGGCGAGAAATTTCCCCACCTCGTCGATTGTCGGCACGATGGCTGAACGTGCAACGATGAAGGCGCACACCCCCTCTCCCAGGCGAGCATGTGGCATCGAAACAGCCGCCGCTTCGAGAATATCCGGGTGGCGATGCAAGGCGTCTTCGATCTCCTTGGCGCTGATATTCTCGCCGCCGCGGATGATCAGGTCTTTCTTGCGATCGGTGATGACGAGTGCATCGCCTCCGACGAGATGGCCGACATCACCCGTCCGGAAGAACCCATCGGCCGTAAAACTCTCGGCAGTCTGGTTGCTGTTGGCATATCCCATGAACAGCGCTGGGCCCTTCGCGAGAATCTCCCCATCTGCCCCCGGCGGTACGATCTGGTCCTGCTCATCGACGATCCGTACTTCGTAGTCGACAATCCTGCCATCGGTGCTGGCTGCCAGTTGGCGATTGTCGTCCCCGGTAAATCCCAGCGTAACGAAAGGCGCTTCGGAGCTCCCGTAAACCCGAAAAACGCACGCGTGAGCGAAAACCTCATTTGCGCGCTGAATCAGCGAGCTCGAAACGGATGCCCCGCCGCAGGCAAAGCAGCGCATCGTAGGGATGCGCGAACCCAGCCGATCGGCGGCCGTTATGAGTTCCTGCAGAAAGGGGGTGGCTGCTACAGTCATGGTCGCGCCGTATCGGTCGATCAATCGCACGGCCTCGTCAGCTTTCCAGTCGTCCATGAGCACTGTCCGAGTCCCGTCGAGAAACGGCCGCTCCAGGCCGTTTGAATAGCCGCTCACATGCGTGACAGGCGAAGGCATGAGCACGATGTCATCCGGACCGATCTGCCAGTGCTTTGAGCTCGCTGCCACGGCTCGCGCCAAGGTTTCATGGCTATGCAGCACGGCCTTGGGGGATCCCGTGGTGCCTGACGTGTACATGATCAGCTTGAGCGCAGCCGGATCGACACACGGGAGTCGTGGTCGTCTGCCGACAGCTTCAGTCAAGTCTCCATACCGGACGGCTCCTGGTGCTGCTCCGCGGACCGTAACGACATGGGACAGGTCTGGAAGTTTGGAGCGGATACGCTCGATCATCTGTGCGTAGTCAAATCGCCGAAACACGGTTGGAATGAAAATCAGGCGGCTGCTGCAGTCCGAGAGAATGAAGGAGGTTTCTGATTCGCGATAAATCGGCACGATGGGATTGATGACGAAACCTCCCATCGCAGCGGCGAGGTTGATCACCGCAGCCTCGCGCCAGTTGGGAAGCATGAAACTGAAGACGTCGCCTTCATGCAGCCCGAGTGCCTGCAGCGCCGCCACCATGGTCTCCGCCTCAGCAATGATCTGCCCAACTCCGCTCGGCTGGACATCGCCAAGAAATACATCGCGATCGACGCCCGACGCTAACAAATCCCGGGCCGCATCGGCCACGGTCGCGCCAATCCACGCTCCACTCTTGCGATAGGACTCAGCTTCCGGTACCGAACGCAGGGAATGATGCCTCACGGAATTTATCGTGTGGTATGAACGGACAGGTCGATCGCGAGGTCGAGATCCGGGCTCAGCATGTCATACACGAAGGAGGCTGCCTTGGCCGGCTCCAACATTGCTCTGATTTCATCAGCCCGCGCCGGGCTCCAGACTTCAATTCTGGCGCGAATGGATTTTATCTGACCCTGGGACTGCGTCTCGATCGATCCGATGAGTCGGTTAATTGCCAACTTGCGCTTTTCAGCTTCTTTCCGTATGGCGATCGTCACGGACGACAGCAGACCGGAGAGAACGAGCGCGACGGGGTCGGTGCCAGTACCGATGCCGGTGCCGATGCCTGGGTGAATGGTCGGGGGTTCTTCGGCCGTCCAATCATGTCGTCCGTCGGTCAAGTCGCAGCGCATGCCTGCGCTCGAGGACATCTGAACGGCACGTGCGTGGAGCCTGATGCTCGGCCCGGGGCCGGTGGAAGGATCAAAGGATTCCAATCTTCGACGCAGCGCCGCCGAAAATTCAGCCGCGCGCAGTCCATCCACGATGCGATGATCGTATGCAATGCTCAAAGTAAGCCGCGGTTTCGCTACGATGGCACCATCCGCAACCACGGGCTTGTTCACGATTTCGCCGACGAACACCAATACGGATTCGTCCAAGTTGAGTACAGGCGCTCCGCAGCGCACCCCGTAGCGACCGAGGTTCGAGACGGTGAGACTGGCGCGGCCGGCGACTGCCCGTCCCTGTCGCGCTGCCTCGATCGCTGCTCGGCTTAGAGACGATATGTCCTTGAGGCTTCGACCATTGGCCTCATCGATCAGCGGCGTGCGCAGTCCCCGCCCGGTCGATACAGCGATACCGACGCTGATTCGTTCGTTCTCGACGATCGTATCGTTTTCGATATACGCATTCAGATCACGGTACTCGGCCATGGTATCGGCGGCGGCCTGGATGATGACATCGTTAAGGCTCGCCTCGAGTTGTCCATTGCGTATCGCCTCTTGCGCTGCGCTGAGCGCCGTCGCGTCGATTTCGATCATCTGCACAATATGCGGTGCCTGCTGCCAGGAAGTCTGCAGGCGGCGGATGGCGCTTTTCTGGCCGGCGCTGATGGGTCGACGAGTGCTTGCCCGGCTTAAGTTGGCACTTGTGCCTGCGCGCGCTGCGACGGCGCGTTCCACATCGCTAGCCGTGATCATGCCATCCGCTCGACTGGCTACGACATTCTTCAGAGGGATATTCTCCGCGGCCGCTAGTTGACGCGCTCGGGGAGAGGCCAAGGTCGCATCCCGGACGTTGGCATTCGGTGCAGGACGTTCGATTGTTGCAGCCAGGTTCACTGGGGCATCGTCCGGGAACGGAGAGGGGTGTGTGCCAACTACGGTGATCGTGCCAAGAATGGCTCCGACGTCGGCTTCCGTTCCCTCCGCCATTCGATGATGTACCACACCCGTTGCCGCAGCTTCGATCTCGAAAGCGGATTTGTCTGACTCGATCGTCAGCAGAGGTGCGCCCGCCCGTACTTCCGCACCATCGGCGACGTGCCAGGCAATGATCGACCCCGTGACCATTGCCTGCCCGAGCTGCGGCATCAGAATATCGACTGCCATCGTACGGCTCCTAGGTCAGCATGGCGCGCACTTGGGTACAGATCGTGTCTGCAGAAGGCAGTATGCGATCGACGAACTGGCGGCTGGCGGCCAGCGGAATGTCAGGAGTGGCCATGCGTCGGAACGGGCGATCGAGCCAGGCCAGGGCATTCTCGAACAGATGTGCGCCAATTTCTGCCCCCACGCCGAGTGACC
>Ga0182030_10025743_pt1 | contig 10693 bp, 8 predicted proteins | sample 812S3MmetaG_FD_121299 | JGI IMG/M metagenome (GOLD analysis project Ga0182030, IMG submission 121299) | Permafrost microbial communities from Stordalen Mire, Sweden - 812S3M metaG (Illumina Assembly) | ecosystem: Environmental > Terrestrial > Soil > Wetlands > Permafrost | place: Sweden... | reverse complement strand
TTTGGAGGCAAGCCGGGCGCCGTCGATCTTCGCGACCAGGTAGCGTCCGAAGTACGGAATACACAGAAATTTCACATCGTCGGTGAGCGCGGTGACGCGGAGCTTATTCTCGCCGGCACGGGCGAAATCTGGGTGAAAAGCCACTACAGTATGAACCCGCGCAACCGGTCGATCAGCAGCTCGCAGGCTGTTTACACCGGTTATCTTTCGGTCGAGCTGAAAGATAAGAATGGCGAGACCATCTGGTCTTACCTCGCCACTCCGCACAGTTCCGGGTCCCACGACGTCGGTAAGATTCTCGCCCGCCTGGTCGTCGCGAAGCTCATTGCCCAGCCCATCGATACCGCGGCAGCGCCCCCCGCTGTGGTCACGCACAGGACAACGCTCCACGGCTCCGGCGCGACCTTCCCTTATCCCGTCTATGAGAAGTGGTTTGAATCGTTTCACAGAATGTATCCCGATATCGAGATTCAATATGACCCCCTCGGTTCGGAAGCGGGCATGAAGCGCCTGATGGATGGCGAGACCGATTTCGCGGGTTCGGATGTGATGGTCGGGGTCGATGAATACTTCGCCGGAGGCAAGCCGAAGTTCCTGCGCTTTCCGTCCATCCTCGGCGCTGTCGTGCCCGTCTACAACCTCCCCGAAATACCCATTGAACTGAAGTTCACGCCGGAGATTCTGGCGGACATTTATCTCGGAAAGATCCGCCGGTGGAACGATCCGCGCATCATGGCGATGAATCGCGGCGCCATGCTGATGGATCGCGAGATCACCGTGATTCATCGTTCCGACGGCAGCGGTACCAGTTATGTGTGGACCGACTATCTTTCGAAAGTCAGTCCCGCATGGAAAACAGCGGTAGGTGTGAGCGGCGCGCCCGACTGGCCAGCCGGTAAAGGCGCCCAGGGCAACGAAGGCGTGGCGAAGCTGGTCGAGGAGACGCCGGGATCCATCGGCTACGTCGAATATATTTACGCGATCACGAACAAGATGACCTATGGCAGCGTGCGCAACAGCGCGGGCCGCTACATTTCGCCGAACCTGGAATCCATTCTGGAAGCGGCGCGCGGGTCTTCCAGCCGTATTGCCGAGGATTTCCAGACCTCCATCACCAACCCGGCCGCGCTCAACGCCTATCCGGTCTCGGCCTTTACGTGGCTGGTTGTTCCGGCCCAGGTGACCGACCCGGATAAGAAGCTTGCCCTGAAAGAGTTCCTCGAATGGATGCTCAGCGCCGGCCAGCATCAGGCCGCGGCCATGGGTTACGTGTCGGTTGCGCCTGAAGTGCTGGTGCGCGAGCAGCAGGCCATCGAACGCTACTGAAGGCCTCGGCCCTCGTGCTACGTTTGAGTGCTGTATGCAGAAGAAAAAAATCTGTATGCTCGGATCGTACGGCGTCGGCAAGACCAGTCTCGTCGCGCGCTTCGTGAGCAGTAAGTTCAGCGAGACCTATCAAAGCAATGTCGGCGTCAAAATTGACGAGAAGCTTCTCACCGTCGACGGCGAAGAAATAAAGCTTATGCTCTGGGATCTGGCGGGCGAAGAAGACGGCGCGCCCGTCAGGCTGAACCAGATCCAGAATGCCTCCGGATATCTTCTCGTGGCCGACGGCACGCGCGGCCGCACGCTGGAAGTGGCGCGCAGTATCCAGGAGCGCGCGGAAAGCACCATCGGCCGCCGCCCGTTCCTCCTGCTCGTGAATAAAGCCGATCTGCGCGACACCTGGGAAATTCAGGAGTCGGCCTTGCAGGAACTCGCCGACGCCGGCTGGACCATTCTTGAAACCAGTGCGAAAAGCGGCGCCCACGTTGAAGAAGCCTTCCTCACCCTCACTTCGCGCATGCTGCAACCGCAGGCTGAGGACGAGGACGATGATTGAAGACCTGCTTCCCTCGCTCGGCTTCGCCCTGTTCGAGCGTCGTGACGACGGTCTGTTCGATCCGATCGGCATAACTCCGGAGTGGCTGCCCGTCACCACCAATCCCGTCGATCTGGGCGAGGATTTCCCCGTGCTCGGAATGTTTCTCTCCGACTGCGAGGAAGAATGGACCGGGCAGTCGGATATCTGGGACCAGTCCGTTCCGGCGGGCGGCAAGCGGTCTCTGCTGGCCCGCGCCACTGTGGCGAAAGATCGCCGGTTCATCGCCGTGCACCTGCTTCCGCAGGTGATGAATGAATGGCAGCAGAAAGGCGCCAACCTCGGCCTCAGTAAGGAGCGCATCGAGAAAGATAAGAGAGAGATCGAGAGGCTCAACCGCGAACTGGCGCGCGCCACCCAGGCGAAAAGTGATTTCCTCGCCGCCATGAGCCACGAGATCCGCACGCCCCTGAACGCCATCATTGGCATGGCGGACGTGCTCTCCGGCACCGCCCTTACGGCGGATCAGAAGAAGTGCGTCGAAGTCTTCCAGCGCAACGGTATGGGCCTGCTGACGCTGATCAACGACATCCTCGATCTTTCGAAAGTCGAAGCCGGCAAGGTCGAGCTGGAAATCACCGAATTCGATCTGCACGATGTGATCTCGCGCGCCATGGAAGTGGTCGACGTCCGGGTGCGGGCCAAGGCGCTTTCACTGCGCCAGGTCGTTGCTCCTGATGTGCCGGTGCGCCTCATGGGCGATCCCAATCGTCTGCGACAGATTCTGATCAACCTCCTGGGCAATTCGATTAAATTCACCGAAAAAGGCGGGCTCGAGGTCCGGGTGGTTTGCGATCCCGATGACAGGCGCCCGGGCCGTCTGCGCTTCGGCGTCAGCGATACCGGCATCGGCATCCCGCGGGATAAGCTGGGCGCCATCTTCGAAAGCTTTTCTCAGGCCGACAGTTCGACCACGCGCAAGTACGGCGGCACGGGACTGGGCCTCGCCATCTCGAAGCAGCTGGTGGAGCTGATGGACGGCCGCATTTGGGTGGAAAGCGAAGTCGGCGTCGGCAGCGTGTTCTGTTTCACGGCCGGCTTTCAGGTGCTCGAGGGCGCCGCCGCGCCTCCCCCAGCGGAAAAAACCGCCGCCGTGCGCTCGCTCGAAGAGCTCGAATCTCTCTGTGCCGGACTTCGCATCCTGCTGGCCGACGATTCCGAAGACAACCGCTACCTGATCTTCTCCTATCTCAAAGAGGCGCAGGTCACCATCGACGTGGCGGAGAACGGTGAGATTGCCGTACGCATGTTCCGCGAGGGGCACTACGACATCGTCCTGATGGATGTCGAGATGCCCGTCATGGACGGCTATCAGGCGACCGGCGAAATCCGGCGCTTTGAAGCCGATACGCAGGCGCAGCCCGCGCCGGTGCTGGCGCTGACCGCGCACGCCTTCGCCGAGATGGCGGTCAGGGGCCGGGAAGCCGGTTTCACGGCTCTGCTTACCAAGCCCATCCGAAAGATCACGCTGCTCGAAGGGCTCGTCGACCATGCGCCGAAAAACAGAGTGCGGCACGCCGACACTTCTTATGCACCCGCGGTGGCGTCGGGGCGGAATGTCGTCGAAGTCGAGGATGGCATGGAGGATGTTGTGCCCGCGTATCTGGACAAGCGTCGCGCTGAAATCCCCGTCTACCTGGCCGCGCTCGACCGTGCCGACTTCGACACCATCCGCAACCTCGGTCACAAAATGAAAGGCACCGGGACAGGATACGGGTTTCCCGTCCTCACCGAGATCGGCGGTGTGCTGGAACAGGCCGCCAAAACCGGCGAGGCCGCCCTCATTCGGGAATCGCTGCGCCGCCTGCAGCTCTACGTCGAAAGTGTGGACCTGAAGTACAGTAGATGAATCGGTCTCCGCTGTGTGTTTACGCACGGTCGCCGGCGCAGAGGGAGCACAAATTGATTCTTCGATTTTGGGGAACTCGTGGTTCCATTGCGACCCCCGGGCCGTCAACCATAGAGTTCGGAGGCAATACTTCGTGTGCGGAGGTCGTCACCGACTCGGGCGCACGCTTCATTTTCGACTGCGGCACCGGGGCGCGGCTCCTCGGCGCTTACCTTCTTTCCCAGAAGGAGAGGCCCGTCACCGGCACCATCCTGCTCACCCACACGCATTGGGATCACATTCAGGGTTTTCCCTTCTTTGCGCCGCTCTTTGTCCCCGGTAATGTGTTTCGGGTGTGCGGTCCGCCGGGCGCGAACACGAGTCTCCCCGAGGTTCTTTCCGGGCAGATGGAGTACACCTACTTTCCGGTTGAACTCGCGCAGTTGGGCGCGAAGATTGTTTATCAGGATTTCACCGAGGGCACGCACCAGTTCGAGAGCGCGCGTGTCAGCGCGCAACTGCTGAACCATCCTGCCATCGCACTGGGCTACCGCGTGGAAGCGGACGGCGTTTCGGTGCTCTATCTCTGCGATCACGAGCCTTACTGGGAGCCGGTATGGCACTCCAATGCCGAACCGGGCCGGATCGAGTCCATCCTGCACGATGGCGACCGCCGTCATGCGCTCTTTATGCAGGGCGCGGATGTCGTCATCCACGATGCCCAGTACACGCCCGAAGAATACCCGTCGCACAAGAACTGGGGGCACAGCACGTGGTCCTATGTGACGCAGCTTGCGGTCGCCGCCGGCGTGAAGCGTCTGTATCTGACCCATCACGATCCCATGCACGATGACGCCTTCCTCCTGAATATCGAGCGGCAGGCGCAGGCCCTGGCGGATTCCATGGGCTCCCCGCTCAGAGTGACGTGCGCGCGCGAAGGGCAGGTCGAAAAAGTGACGCGGCAGGAAGTCGCTTCGCCCGAGTTTACGGTGCAGCACGCCAATCCGAGCCGCAGCGGATCGCTCGTGGTGCTGGTCATCGATGACGATGAGGATCTCCTTCTTTTGGCGCGCAAAGCGCTGACCAAAGCCGGTCACAGTGTCATCGAGGCCTCCAACGGAGAGGCCGGACTCCGGCTGGCCGAAAGTCAGAAACCGGACCTGATGATTCTCGATCTGAATATGCCTGGCATGGACGGCTTCGAAGTGCTGCGCAGGCTGCGCACCCGCGAAACCGCCCGCCCGCTGCCGGTGATTGTGCTGACCGGCCTGGGCGATGAAGAAAGCGCCCGGCGAAGCTTTGAATTCGGCGCCACCGACTTCCTGGTCAAGCCCTTCACGCCCCCCCAGCTGGATGTCCGGGTGCGCGCCTGCTTCGCCCACGCCGACCGCGACTAAGCGTTACGATACACCAAAGGAGAACTTGTGAGCCCAGCAGAAGAGCACTCAGCGCCACAGAATGATTCAGCCCAGAACCAGCCCCAGGTCTTTCGCGGCGGCGCGGGCAACGTCGACAAAATCCGCGACATCCTTTTCGGCAACCAGATGCGCGACTACGAGTCCCGCTTTGCGCGCCTCGAAGAAACGCTGGTCAAAGAGACCGCCGAAATCCGCGAGACCAGCCGGCGAAAGTTCGAGCAGCTCGAGAGCTACATCCGCCGCGAGTTCGAAACCGTGCAGACGCGCCTCAAATCCGAGCGCGACGAAAGAAACCAGGGCCTCGACAATCACGCGCGGGAACTGCGCGAACTCAGCGATTCTCTCAGCCGCCGGCTCCGCGATCTGGACGACCGCGAAACCCAGTCGGAACGCGCTCTGCGCAGCGACCTCCTGCAGCAGGCGCGCGATCTTACCGAAGAGATTCGGGCTCGCCACGAAGAGCTCAGTTCGCTGCTCGCCAAACGTGTCGCCGAACTGCGCGACGTCAAAACCGACCGCGCCGCGCTGGTCACCCTTTTCAACGAAGTGGCTTTGCGTCTGAGCGATCAGTTCCGGATACCTGGCTCTGAAGAATAGTATGCCGGCGAACGTGCCGGAACCCTCCGCACGGGAACTGGCGGAACTTCGCGAACTGCTGGTTGGCCAGGAGATCGAAGAACTGGCGCGGCTCTCCGACCCTGCCAGACGCGCGCAGGATATGGCGCAGGCCCTGCCGGATGCGGTGCGGGCCGCCAAAGGGAAGAACCTGCGCGAGGCCCTCGAACCGATTATCGAGAAGAGTTTTCATAATTCGGTTCGGAAGAACCCGCATCAGGTAGTGGATGCCATTTCGCCGGTCATGCTCCCGGCGATCCGCACTTCCATCTCGACAGCGATCCGCGACTTCGCTGAAACTCTGAACCAGATTGTCGAGAAGAGCGCCTCGCTGCGCTCCATCCAGTGGCGCGTCGAATCTCTCATTACCGGTAAACCGTTCAGCGAGATTCTTCTCGCCCGGAGCCTGCTCTACACGGTGGAGCAGGTCTTCCTGATTCACCGTTCCAGCGGCTTGCTGCTCCAGCAGGCCGCCGTCCACGAGTCGGTGCTCAAAGACGCCGACATGATTTCCGGAATGCTCTCGGCGATCCGCGATTTCGTCTCCGATTCGTTTTCCGCCGCCGGCCAGGATCTGGAGACAATTGACGTCGGCCAGTACAAGCTGTGGCTGACATACGGCGGCAGGGTGATGCTGGTGGGCGCCGTCAGCGGCACCGCGCCGGCAGAGCTGCGCCGCGTTTTTCGCAAAGCGCTGGACGGAATCGAAGAAACGCTGCGGCCCGAAATCGACGGCTTCAAACAGGGCGACACGGCCATCTTCGAGCCCGCCCAGCTTTTCCTGAAACAATGTCTCCTCGGTCAGGCCGCGCCCGGCAAACGGAACAAGGCGAGGTTGTGGCCCTACCTGCTGGGCATCGCGCTCCTCATCCTCGCGCTGCTGGCTTATCAGTACTGGCGCCGCGCGAAGTGGGACCGGTATTTCACCGAGCTGAAGCAGCAGCAGGGAGTCGTGGTCACGGAAATCGATCGGCAGGGATCGTCGTACGTCATACACGGGCTGCGCGACCCCGCTGCCCCTGACCCCGCAATTCTCCTGCGCGCGCGCGGCCTCGACCCCGCGAAGGCAACCTTCCGCCTGGAGCCCTATTACTCCCTCAACACTCCCTTCGCCATGCAGCGCGACCGCGCTGCCGCCCGGCGGATCATCGAAAACAAGATGATTCGCTTCGACACCAACAGCTCGAAGGTGTCCCCCAGCGAGGCCGATCACATTGACGATGTTGCGACCGCCATGAAGAGCCTGCCCGGCGCGATATTCACCATTACCGGCCGCTCCGACGAGACGGGCACCCCGGAGATGAACGATCAGCTTTCGCTCGCGCGCGCAAAAAATGTTGCGGAAGCGTTACAGGCGGACCAGGTCGCGCCTTCCGCGATTAAGATAATAGCTGCCGGCAACACGCAGCCCCTGCGCCAGGGGAAGAGCGAATGGGATATGCAGGCGAACCGCAGCGTGTCGTTCACCGTCACTTTTTCGCAATGAAGCAGATTCTTCCCTTGCTGTACGCGGCCACGGCCTTCTGTGCTTCGCCGCTCAGCCAGCGGGACTGGACGCAGTTTCCGGCCGTCGTGCAGATTCACAGCGCGCCCGAAATCTTCGCCATCGGCGATGCTCACAGCGATTTCAAAAGACTCGCGCGTGCCATGGCCGCGGCGGGAATCATCGCGCGCGCCGTGGAAAATCCCGAAGACGCCAGATGGTCGGCCGGCCGCGCTGTTCTTGTGACCACCGGCGACATGATCGACAAAGGCCCCCGCGCTCTCGACGTCATTCGCCTGCTTCGAACGGTGCGGGAAGACGCCCGCCAGGCCGGCGGCGATGTCGTCATCCTCGCCGGCAACCACGAAGCCGAGTTTCTGGCCGATCCCGACGCCCCGAAGGGCAGGGAGTTTGCCGGGCAGTTGAAGAAGGAGCACATCAAGCCTGCCGACGTGGCCGCGTGCAAAGGCGAGTTCGGAGAATTTCTCTGTTCGCTTGCCTTCGCGGCGAAGATTGACGATTGGTTTTTTTCTCACGGCGGCAATTCGAGCGGCCGCAAGATCGAGGATCTCGCCGTCGATCTCGAGACCTCTCTGGCACACGATGGCTTCGCCACCAAACAACTCCTCGGTGACGATTCCATTCTCGAATCGCGCCTCAACGGTGAAGCCCGCACCCCGTGGATCGATGCCGATCTGCCCGCCCGCGGTGAGAAGGACCTTCTCGCCGACTACGCCGCGGCGCTCGGCGTCAGTCACATCGTCGAGGGCCATGTGCCTTCGGAAGTCAGGTTCGCCGACGGCGTCGTGCGCAATCAGGGAGAAATGTTCCAGCGCTTCGGCCTGCTTTTCCTCATCGACACGGGCATGAGCGAGCAGGTGGATTACAGCGGCGGTGCCGTGCTGCGCATCGATCTGGAGGGCGGGGAACAGGCCACGGCAATCTGCCCGGACGGCCGCAGGACCCTGCTTTGGGACAGCCGGCACAATCAGGACCTCGGCCGCGCCCCCGCTTGCCCCCGCTGACAGTAACCAGCGCGTCCTTTCGCGCATCACAGGGTTTAAACAGTATGAAAGATCCCGTATCCCGCAGAATGTTTCTTGCCGCCGCCGGAGCGGGCCTCGTGTCGAGCCGGTTTTCCCGCGCGCAGGAGCCTGCCGCGGGCAGCGATGCTAAATTCTCTGCGGACGTGAAGGTGGTCAACGTCCTCGCCAGCGTTCGCGATAAGCAGGGCAGAATCGTTTCCGATCTGACCAAAGACGATTTCGATTTGCAGGATGAAGGCCGCCACCAGACCATCACGTATTTTTCGCGCGAAACGGAAATGCCGCTCACGCTTGGTCTGCTCGTCGATACCAGCGGCAGCCAGCGCCGCGTCATCGGCGAGGAGACGGACGCCAGCCGCCGCTTCGTGGAGAAGGTCGTGCGCGAGGACCGCGATCAGACCTTCCTGATTCATTTCGACCGCGACACCGAACTCCTCCAGGACCTCACCAATTCCCGCTCGAAGCTCGAGCGTGCGCTCGATCAGGTCGGTCTCGATGACACCAGTCGTGGCGGGGGCGGCGGATACGGCGGCGGTGTCTACGGCGGAGGCGGTGGCAGTCGTCGTGGCGGGGGCGGCGCGGGCGGCGGCACCACTCTCTACGACGCCGTCTATCTCGCTTCGAACGAAATCATGAAGAAGCGCATGGGTCGCAAGGCCGTCATCCTGCTCACCGACGGCGTCGACCACGGCAGCAAGGAATCGCTGCCTCAGGCGATTGAATCGGCGCAGCGCAGCGACACCCTGGTCTATTCAATCCTGTTTACCGGCCAGGAGCAGCAGCAGTCGCCGTTCGGCGGCGGCGGTTTCGGCGGACGCGGCATGAGTCGTCGCGGCGGCGGCTTTCCCCAACAGACTTACGAGCGCACCGACGGCAAGAGGGTATTACAGCAGATGTCGCGCGAAACCGGCGGCGGCTTCTACGAAGTCTCGAAGAATATGTCGATCGATCAGATCTACGCCCGTATCGAAGAAGAGCTCCGCAACCAGTACAGCCTGGGCTACTCTCCCGACAGCGCCGGTTACAACAACTTCCGCCACATCACGGTAGCGGTCAGACGCAGCAACATGGTGGTCCAGGCGCGCCAGGGCTACTATCCGGCCAACTGATCTCCCCTCCCGCCGGCCTGTCTGCGATCTTGATTACATGGGCGGCTTTTAGATGGGAATCGACCGGCGCACCGTTGCCGTGATGTCTGCGGCCAGCGCCGTCTGCGTCGCCAACATTTATTACTGCCAGCCGCTCCTCTCGGAGATCGGCCGCTCGCTCGCCGTCTCCGACCGCGCCATCGGCTATCTGCCCATGTGGACCCAGGCCGGTACCGCGCTCGGCATGTTTATCTTCGTGCCGCTGGGCGACATGTTTCCGCGCCGCCGCCTGATCGTCGTCATGTCGGTGGTTTCGGCGCTCACCGTCGCGATGATGGCGATCGCCCCGAACCTCGCGCTGGTCAACGCCGCCGGATTCGCCACCGGACTCGCGGGAATCGTGGCGCACCTGATTCTCCCGTTCGCGGCGAAACTCGCCCCGCCCGCACGCCGCGGCCATATCGTCGGCACCGTGCTCAGCGGACTGCTGCTCGGCATTCTTCTCGCGCGCGTGGTCAGCGGCTTTGTCGGCGATGCCCTCGGCTGGCGCGCCATGTACTGGATCGCCGCCGCGGCCATGCTGCTGCTCGCGGTCGCACTGCGTTACACCCTGCCCTACGATCATCCCGAGCCCGGCCTCAGATACGCGGAGCTCGCCCGCTCGATCGTCCATCTCGTGCGTACCCAGCCCGTGCTGCGCGAAGCCGGCATCATCGGCGGACTTCTCTTCGGCGCCTTCAGCTCCTTCTGGGCCACGCTGGTCTTTTTCCTCGCCGCCCCGCCCTATCACTACGGGCCGCGCGTGGCGGGACTCTTCGGTCTCATCGGCGCCGTCGGCGTGCTCTTCGCTCCGTGGGCGGGTAAGCTGACAGACCGCAAAGGCCCCGCCTTCACCGTCACCTTCGCCATCCTCACGACCATCGCGTCTTACGTCGTGTTCAACCTCCTCGGCCGGATCTTCTTCGGTCTTGTCCTTGGCGTCATCCTGCTCGATCTGGGCGTGCAGACCGGACACGTTGCCAATCAGACGCGCATTTACGCGCTCGTGCCGGAAGCCCGCAGCCGCCTGAACACGGTCTACATGGTGACGTATTTCCTCGGCGGGTCGCTTGGCTCGGCGCTCGGCGCTTTTGGATGGGCGCACTGGAGGTGGAACGGCGTCTGCGCGGCCGGGGCGCTGCAGTTGATGGCGGCGCTCGCCGTACGCGCGTGGGCGCACAGCCGAACGCCGCGCGCGGTTCATAATGGTGTGGTTTCCGTTCGCTGAATGTCCAACGTTCGCATCGTCCCCGCC
>Ga0182030_10025742_pt1 | contig 10693 bp, 8 predicted proteins | sample 812S3MmetaG_FD_121299 | JGI IMG/M metagenome (GOLD analysis project Ga0182030, IMG submission 121299) | Permafrost microbial communities from Stordalen Mire, Sweden - 812S3M metaG (Illumina Assembly) | ecosystem: Environmental > Terrestrial > Soil > Wetlands > Permafrost | place: Sweden... | reverse complement strand
GTGCCGAAAATAGGCGAAACCTGAGGAAAGGGCGGTCTGGGCGCGACGATGGCCGGTCGCCCGTAACCGTTTGATATTGTAGGGAAAGTGTAGAAAACGCTAGGGGAGTTTTGGTTGCGGGGGTAGGATTTGAACCTACGACCTTTGGGTTATGAGCCCAACGAGCTACCAGGCTGCTCCACCCCGCATTCACATCGTACCGTATAGTTCGCCGTTCGGTCAATCGTCGGTGAAAAATCGAACAAGCCGCGCCGGCTCGGATCACGAGGACAGCTTTTTTCTGTGCCTGATGCCAGTTAGGATGGCCACAACTCCGCCAGCCCCCAAGCCCACGATACGGCGGAACGCCCGTCCCAAACCCGAGAGGGCTATCCGTCCCACTTCCGAACACTCCCCTATCCACAAGCCCCAATAGAATCAATCCATTCCAGTTGGCCATCAGCTTGCATACTCAGTCCCCGTATGGACCACGAACGCCTCAGCATCCTGGTTAGCGACGACCAGCCCGAAGTTTTGGAGGCCATCCGCCTGCTTTTGAAATCCGCCGGCCATGAGACCACCACCGCTAACTCCCCGGCCGGGCTGCTCGAAGTGGCGCGATCGCGCCCGTTCGACTTGATCCTTATGGACTTGAATTATTCGCGCGATACCACGTCGGGCAGGGAAGGTCTCGATCTGCTGGCTTCTCTCGAAGCCAGCCGTGGGGAGGTCCCGGTGGTGGTGATGACCGCCTGGAGCGACGTCGATCTGGCCGTCGAAGCCATGCAGCGCGGAGCCGCCGATTTCATCCAGAAGCCGTGGGATAACCACCGCCTGCTGAGCGTGATCGACCGGCAGACTACCGCTTTCCGGGGCAAAGCCGTAGCGCGTCATGACCTGGACCGTGCCCGCGATGTGCAACGCCGGCTGCTGCCGAAAGCCGCTCCGGGCCTGGACGGTCTGGACAGCGCCGCTCTGAGCGTACCGGCGTCGGAGATCGGCGGCGACTATTACGATTTCCTCGACGCCGGCAGCGGACGGGTGGCATTCCTGCTGGCCGATGTGAGCGGCAAAGGCGTGGCGGCCGGGCTCCTGATGGCCCACTTGCGCGCCAGTTTCCATAGCCAGCCGGACGCCACGCTGGCCGAGCCCGCCGCCGCGATTCGCTCCGTCAACCACCTTTTCGTCGAATCCACCGCGCCGGACGAATATGCCACCCTCTTCTATGGCGTGTACCATGAATGCCGGCGGCGGATCCGCTACGTCAACTGCGGCCACCTGGCCCCGTTCCTGATTCGCTCCGGCGGCGCCATCGAGCGCCTCGCGCCCACCACCACCGTGCTGGGACTGTTTGCCGGCATGGCCTTGACCGAAGCGTCCGTCGACCTCAACCCCGGCGACACCCTGCTGCTGTTTTCCGATGGCATCACCGAGGCGGCGAATCCCGCGGGAGAGGAATTCGGCGAGGACCGCCTGCCGCTTCTGATGCGTGGCACAACGGCATCCATTCCCGGCCGCATCCTCGACGCCGTGCGCGTGTTCAGTCCCGGCGCTCCCTCCGACGACCGCACGGTAGTGGCGCTGCGTGCGATACAATAAGACCGGTCGAATCAACCGGTCCAACAGATCCATACGCGTGAAATTCAGGCATCGGAAGCTAAGGTCCACCTTGCCGCTCTATTGGACGAGGTGGAACGGGGAGAGACGCTAGTGATTACGCGACGCGGGTGCCGCATCGCCCGGCTTGTACCCGAAGCCGAGCGGCGCCAGGAGGAGATCGACAAGGCCATCGCGGACATCATGGAGCTTCGCAAGCACGTCAAGCGGATGCCGCTGGCTGAGATTCTTTCGGCCCGCGATGAGGGACGCAGGTAACCAATGGCCCTCGTGCTCGACGCTTCGATCACGGCGAGTTGGGCGCTAGAGGACGAAAGCCATCCCGACGCGGATTTGGCGCTGCGGAAAGCGCATACGGAAGAGTGCGTCGTGCCCTGCTTGTGGTGGTTCGAGATGCGCAATATCCTCGTCGTAAACGAGCGCCGCCGAAGGGTCACAGAGCCGCAAACGACTGCCTTCCTGGCGGGTCTTTCCCGGCTTCACTTGCGAGTGGACAGGTCCCCTGACGAAAGTGCCGTTCTGCGGCTGGCGCGAACCCACCGGCTAACGGTTTACGGTGCCACCTACCTCGAATTGGCCCAGCGCGAAGGGATGCCACTCGCGACGCTCGACGCCGAACTTCGGCGGGCTGCCGCGGCGGAGGGTGTGCCGCTTCTATCCGACCGCTGAAAGGCGCTCCCTCGGCGCGCTATGATAGAGGCGTTCGAGGAGGGTAATCTAGCCATGGAGTTGGACCGGCGCAGTTTCCTGAAGACGGCGGCGCTCAGCGTGGGCCCGGCGGTAATCGGCGCGCGAGGCGCCAACGACAAGCTTCATATCGGTTGGATCGGTGTGGGAACCCGCGGCTACGCCGGCCTGGACTGGCTGCACACCGCCGCCGGCGAGGATGTCCGAATCACCGCCATCTGCGATACCTACCAGGGCTACATTGCCCGCGCCAAGGACCGTCTGAAAACCATCTGGGGCGATGTCCCGCCCACTTATAACGATTACCGCGAGCTGCTGGCCGACAAGAACGTCGACGCGGTGTTCATCATGACGCCCGAACACCTCCACCACGATATGACCATCGCGGCACTGGAGGCCGGCAAGCACGTCTACATCGAAAAGCCTCTCGCCCACACCATCGAGGAAGGTTTCGAGATTGTCCGTGCCTGGGAGAAGTCCGGCAAGATCGTACAGGTGGGCACTCAGAACCGCAGTTCGTCGCTCTACAAAAGAGCCAAGGAACTGGTCGACCAGGGCATGATCGGCGATGTCCACTTCGTGCGCGCGTTCTGGTACCGCAACTCGCTCGATAACGACCCCGCCTGGCGCTATATCATCCCTCCGGAAGCCACCCCGCAGAACACCGACTGGAACCGCTTCCTCGGCCCAGCTCCCAAACGCGCCTGGAGCCCGGAGCGGTATTTTCAATGGCGCCTCTACTGGGATTACTCCGGCGGCATCTCCACCGATCTGCTGGTGCACCAGACCGATATCGTCAACTACATGCTCAGCAAGACCGTTCCCCTAACCTGCACCGCGTCCGGCGGCACCTACCGCTGGCACGACGACCGCGACGTGCCCGATACCTTGAGCGCCATCTACGAATACCCCGGCGGCTTGCAGATCAACTACAGTTGCTATTTCGGCAACGTTTACTATGGCTACGGCGAGCAGTTGTGCGGCAATGAAGGCACCATCGAGGTGATGAACCGCCAGGACCTCTACTTCACCCCGGAAACCTTCGGCGGCAAGGCCCCGGCAAAGGTCGCCGCGCGCAAGCCCATCCACCTGAACGGGAAGACCGACTTCGGCGAGCGCGACGGCGCCATCAACCACTTCCGCAATTTCATCCGTTCCGTGCAGGGCAGCGAAAAGGTGATTGCGCCGCCCACCATCGGCCAAGAGGCGGCCATCGGCGGCCACATGGCCACGCTTTCGTTCCGCAACCAGAAGAGAGTGATCTGGGACCAAAGCGCCAACCGGTACAGCCTGGCGTAGACCCGAAATCATGGCCGCCGCCGCCCTCGCCACGGCGCCCTCCGGCGCCGGTCGGACCTCACGCTGGATCATCGGCCGCGGTGTCGATCTCACGCTCGTGATCGGCAGCGCCCTGGCCGGGTACCTGTACGTCCTCCTCTATGCCGGCTTCCACGTCCCCATTACGCTGCTCTGGTGGTTCTGGTCGGTAGGCTTCGACGGCACGCACATCTTCGCCACCGCCTCCCGCACGTATTTCGATACCGAAGCGCGCCGGCGCAACCCCGCGCTTTTTTACGGCAGCCTGGTTTTCTTCTTCTCCCTTGGCCCGCTCCTGGTGCTGGCCGGCTGGAAAGGGTGGCTCTATCTGCTGGTGGGCGTGTGGGCTTATTATCACGTCGTCCGCCAACACTACGGCTTCATGGTCCTTTATAAGGGGAAGAATCGCGACCTGGCGCCCATCGACAACCGCCTGGACCGGGTCTTCTTCGCTGCGATGCTGGTGTTCCCGCCCTTCGAGCGCTTCTTCATCCATCACCCCGAGGAGTTGGGGCTGCGGTTCCGCCTGACCCCGATGGAAACCCCCGCCTGGTGCATCGTAGGCGCCACCCTGTGCGTTTATCTGGCGCGGCAATGGGTTCGCCACCGCGCCGGCGTACCCGCCAACCGGCCGAAGCTGCTGCTGTTTGCCGCCGTCATTCCTCTGCACTGGCTCACCTTTGCGTGTATGAGCTGGCAGGCGGCGGTACCCACCGTCACCATCGTTCATAACCTGCAGTACCACGCCATCGTCTGGTTTCATAACCGCAATCGTTACTCCGGAGCCGATGCCCGCGCGCGCCACGGCCGCATCCCCGCCGCCGTTGCCCGCAGCCTGGCCGCCTATGCCGTGGCGGGGCTTCTTTTCAGCGCCCTGTATCGCATTCCCGGCTTCGCCCTGGGCCAAACTTCCAGCCTGGCGTTTGGCTTCTTCTGCGGATTCGGTCTGACCCACTACTACCTCGATAGCCGTATCTGGCGCGTCCGCCACGACCCCGGGCTGCGCGCGGCGCTGCGCATGGCCTGACGGCGTGCGGCGGAAGCCGATAAAGAAATCAAAGGACTTATCGGTGTTTATCGGTGTTCATCGGCGGCTATGAATTTGTTTTTTCAGGGGCGCCTGACGGAACGCCCGGCGATTACCGAAGACGCCCTCAGTCCCGGTTTCGCTTGCTTCGAAACACCGTCACAAGAAGCGCGATAGGGTGCCAGCCTACTCGTCCCGGCAGAATCGGTCCAGAGACTCCCGCGTATTCTCGAAGCTGGCCGTCAGCAGAGGCAACATCGAGCCGGCACCATCCAGGTCCCCGGCCTTGGCCTGCTGCTCGATCCTGCGCGCGGCCTCTGTCACCACTGGTGAGCCCACGTTGGCGGCGGCGCCCTTGATGGAGTGGGCGGCCAGGGTCACGGCTTTCATGTCAGCGCTGAGGATGGCTTGGGAAAGCGCCGCCAACTGGAGCGGCATGTCGCTGAGGAATCGGCCGGTGACGCGTCGAGCCAACCGCACATTCCCGCTCACCCTCTCCAGCAGATCGCCGGGATCGAACTCGGAACATCCGGCAGTCGCGGGCAAATCCGGCGGGCGCGGTTCGGCGCCTTCGGGTGACCGATCGGCGGCGCTCTGGGTCCAACGCTCGATGGCCCGTTCGAGCGCGCCGGGTTCGATCGGCTTGGACAGGTAATCGTTCATGCCGGCCGCAAGGCACTTTTCGCGGTCTCCAGTCATGGCATGGGCGGTCATGGCGACGATGGGTATGGCATGGTTGCGCACCGGGGTGGTTTCGAAGCGGATCAACCGGGTGGCTTCGTAGCCGTCCAGGTCGGGCAACTGGCAATCCATGAGCACCAGATCGTAATCGGCCTCGGCCAGGGCGGACAGGGCACCGCGCCCGTCGGAAACCGCATCGGCCCCATACCCCAGGATTTCCAGTATCCCCAGAGCAACCTCCTGATTGGTGGGATTGTCTTCAACCAGAAGCAGCCGGAGGGCGGCTCGCGATTTGTGGTCGGTTGGAGAGCGGCGGCGCACCGTAGCTTCCGCGCTCGCAGCCGGCGCGCCGCGGCCCAGAACGGCGACCAGACAGGCGCCCAGCTCATCCTGCTTGACCGGCTTGGAAACCTGTCCCGCAAAACCGTGTTCACCCGGCTGTTCCGGGCCGGCCACCTGGGTTAGCGGCGTGAGCAGCACCCGCGGAATGCCCGCCAGTCGGGAGTCCTCCTGGAGCAAACCGGCCAGACGGCTGCCGCCTCCGCCGGGAATGTCGGAATCCACCAGCACGGCGTCGAAATGCGACTCCGCCGACCGCAGGCTGGCCAGCGCGGTGTCCACGCCGCTCGCCTGCGCCACCGTCACCTTCCAGAAACCCAGCAATTCCTCCAGCAGGCCGCGGCTGGCGCAGTTGTCGTCCACCACCAGTACGCGCCTTCCTTCGAGCGCCGGCGTGGGGGGCCGATCGGGGCTTTGCCGCTCCAGCCGGGCGGTAAACCAAAAGTGGGAGCCCTTCCCCTCCTGGCTCTCGAAGCCGACCTCGCCGCCCATCAGTTCAACCAGCCTGGCCACGATCGACAGACCCAATCCCGTGCCGCCGTAGCGCCGCGAGGTGGTGGCATCCGCCTGCGAGAAGGGCCGAAACAGCAGGTGCGCCTTATCGGACGGGATTCCCATGCCGGTATCGGTCACCTCGAAACGCACCGAACCGGCGAAATCTCCCGGCTTTACGCGGATGGAGATTTCGCCGGATTGGGTGAACTTCGCCGCGTTACCGGCCAGATTGATCAGCACCTGGCGCAATCGCTTGGGGTCGCCGCGGACGAGCGCCGGCACGTCCGGCTCGACCAGGCAAAGGACCTCTACCCCTTTCTGTTGCGCATTGACCGCCGCCAGGTCCGCCACCCCTTCCACCACGCCGCGCAGATCGAACTCGGCGGTTTCCAGTTCCAGCTTGCCGGCCTCGATTTTGGAATGGTCCAGGATGTCGTTCAAAATCGACAGCAGCTCTTCGGCGCTGCCGCGGATGGTCTCGGCGCGGCGCCGCTGGCGTGGATCGAGTTCCCCGTGCAGCAACAGTCCCAACATTCCCAAGATGCCGTTCATGGGCGTGCGGATTTCGTGGCTCATATTGGCCAGAAACTCGCTCTTGGCGCGATTGGCGGCGTCGGCGGCCTCTTTGGCCCGATACAGATCCCGCTCCAGTTCGGTGCGCTGCCTGAGTTCGCTGGCGAGCTTGCGCTCAGCTCCGCGGCTTTCGTCGAGCCGCCGCGTCAGATCGGTGATGTCTTGAATGGAGAAGACCGCCAGGAATCCCGCGCCGGACTGGTTGGGGATGGAGGTGACCGTTATGTACTGCACCCGCAGCACGCCCGGAGCCACCTCGCACTCGATGAAGGGAGCATGGAGCTGGGGAGAAAAGACGGTGGGAACGCCATCGCGGAACACCCGCTCGATGCGCCGGGAGAACGCCGGCTTGGCAATTTGGGGAAAATGCAACCTCACATCGGTGGCCAGCAGCCGGCCACGCAGCAGGCCGGTCCAGTTCTCCAGGCACTCGTTCCAAAACACGATCGAGTAGCGCGGGTCGAGCACCAGGACCCCCATCGGAACTTTGTCGAGGACGTCGAAGCGCGACTCGGACTGATCGGACGCTAGCACGGCTGGCTCGGCAACTCCATCATGCGGTCCAAAGCCGCCACCAGATTGGCCATCTCGCTCATGTCCAGAAACAGGAAGATCTCCCCCTCGATTTCATGCTGGGCCACGCCGAAACTGGCTCGAGCCAAAATCACGCGAACGCCCGGTTCAATTTGTTGGGCTCCCAATCGCGTGGGCAGTCCACCCTGCTCGCTGTAGTAGGGGATCGAAAACGAGATCCGCCCCTGCGACAGGTTCGATATCGACCCCACCACCCCGTTGAGGATGATATTCCCGGTTTCTTCGAGAGTGGCCGCGCGAATGCCGTCGACGTCCGGGTTGGATCCTTCATCGCCGGTCAAAAGGGCGACCAGCTTGACCGCCCCGTCGTAGGGGAGCAACAGCGCCACGTGGCCCCTGAGCGGACCGGAGAACGCCAGTTGCACCGATGCCACGCGGCCCCAGTGAAAGGCGCCCACCCGCACGCGAGCTTCCTCGAGAGCCAGGACTTCGACCTGGGGAACCCGCAACGTGATCGGCGTTCCCACCATCTCGTTCAGCGAGCTCGCGGCATAGCCCACGCCGATGTTGATGACCTCTTTGAGAGTGTCCAACTGCAATTCGGTCAGAAACATGTTCAGGACCGCCCGCCCATGGCGCCGGACAGCGCGGAGCGCAGCGCGTTCCCGTCCACCGGCTTCTGCACAAAAGCCACCGCGCCGAGCTGCTCGCACCTCTCGCGCGTGCTCTTCTGAATATCCGCCGTCAGAACCACGACGGGCGTCTGGATCTGCCGCCGCTGAATTTCCGCCAGCAGCGCGAAACCATCCAGTCCGGGCATCACCAGATCGGTCAGTATGCAGGCGAATTCCTGTTGCTCGATCGCCTTTACGGCGGTCGCGCCATCAATAGCCTCCACCAGCCTGTAACCATTGCCCTGCAACGCCTGCCGGATCAACCGGCGTTGGAACATCGAGTCGTCCACGACCAGAACCGGTGGTCGTTCGTTTGTCTCTGCCATGAGCCTTCTTCTGCATCCCTCGGGTACCGCGCGAAGCCGCCATCGAAAGGTTCTTCGTACAGTTCACTTTTGCATATCGGCCGCAAATGCCCAGAACTTTACACCCGCGCCACGTGGCGGATTTCTTTTGGGAGCTGTCGCCACGAATTCAGTGCGGGTATTCCCTTGGCGAGGCCCGGAGAAGAAGACTGGCTCGCCTGGCCCAAACGCGGTTCCCGGCGGACGCCAACCTGAAGTGCGCCTCGCGAATTCCCGCCAAAGTATTGAAAAGAACAGCGAGCAGGATTGGGTTGAGAATCCGCGCGCCTGTCTGCGGTAACCAGCTTAAGCGCCGCCAAACAGCCCTGTTACTGTGAAGCCACAGTGGGGGAAATACCCCATCCACGTACCGATTTTCGTAGCAATAGGGTGTTCGCCGTATTAGATTTCATATTTAAATGTATTAATACCTCTTAAGCTATTACGAATATTGGCTGCACCGGAATGGTCCCAAAGCTGCAACAAGGGACACTTCCAATATCGTGGACGACTGTCCGGATAGATCCCCCAGATTTTCCGAACATCGACGGCAATTTTGACCAAGCTCATCACTTGGCAGGAGAACAATTACGTGAAATCCCGTTTTTTCCCTATATGTGTGCCTGTCTGCCTGCTCGCTTTGGCGGCCGGGCAGCTTTTCGGTCAAGCCATCAGCGGTGACGTCACCGGCGTCATTTCGGACAGGAGCGGCGGCGCTATCCCCGCTGCGACCGTCATCGCCCAGAATGACGCGACTGGCGTCAAAACCACGACATCGACTAACGCGGAAGGCGTCTACCGGCTCAGCAACCTGCCGGTCGGCGATTACGTGATCACCGCCTCGGCCAAGGGGTTCACCACGGCGAGCGTGAACAAGTTTCGCGTCCAACTGAGCACGGTGGTCACGGGCAACATCACCCTCGACGTGGGCACTACGGCTACCAGCGTTGAAGTCAGCGCCGCGGCGGCCGCCATCGACACCACCACCGCGCAGTTGCAGACCACGTTTGAAGCCAGGCAGACGCTCGATCTCCCCGGTGCTGCAAACAGCAATGGCGCGGGCATCTGGAACCTTAGCCTGATTGGCGCGGGCGTCGCCTCGCAGGGCGGCGTTGGCCAGGGCACCGGCCCGGCGATCGCCGGTCAACGGCCCGAGGATAACACGTTCAACCTGGATGGCGTCAGCAACGTAAATCACTACACCACAGGCCCCCTGGTTTATACGTCCAACGAGGCTGTGGCGGAAGTATCGCTCCTGCAGAATCAGTTCAGCCCCGAATTCGGCGGCGCTTCCGGCGGCATCTTCAACGCCGTGGTCAAGAGCGGCGGCAACAGCATTCACGGCAGCGTTTACGAGTACCTCCAGAACCGCAATCTGAATGCCGTCGACGCCCTCGACTGGACTCAGGGCTTGACTTCGCTGCCCCGCTATGACAATAACCGTCTCGGCGCCTACATCGGCGGCCCCATCAAGAGAGACAAGCTCTTCTACTTCGGCAATTTCGAGTACAATCCGATAGGACAATCAGCCGTTCCAGGAGCTCCCCTCTGGGCGCCTACTTCGGCCGGAATGTCGCAACTTGCCAGCATCCCCGGCGTGGCCAAGAATAATCTTAGCTGGTTCCAAAAGTGGGTGCCTGCCGCGGCTACCAACGACGAAGGCACAATTAACGTGGGCGGCCAAGCGGTCCCGATAGGGAGTCTGTCCTTCGCGTCGCCGACTTACTCCAACAGCTACAATGCGGTCGTCGCCATCGACTATAGCATCAGTGACAAGGACCAAGTGCGCGGCCGCTGGATCTACAACAAATATAACGGTCTTGATACCGCGGCAGCCTTGTCTGCATTTTACGAGCCCGCTCCCAACGATAACTACCTGTATTCGGTCTCCGAATTCCACACCTTCACGCCGACTCTCCAGAATGAGTTCCGCGCTTCGTTCAGCCGGAACTTCAACAGTATTCAGGTTGGAAGCCAGACATTCCCGGGCATGAGCGTGATCCCCAATCTGACCATCGATGAGTTGAACAGCCTTCAGATCGGTCCCGATCCCAATACCCCATCCGGCTCCATCCAGAACCTGTTCCAGATCCAGGAGAATGCCACCAAGATCGTCGGCAAGCACACCATTAAAATGGGGTATCACTTTACCGACGTGATCCTCACCAACTACTTCATTCAGCGTGTACGCGGCGATTACGAATACAGCACGCTGCAGCAGTACCTGTTCGACCTGACGCCGGACGTGTTGGGGGAGCGCAGTGCCGGCCCCACCAGCTATCCCTGCGGCTTCCTGGAGAATGAAGCCTTCTTCAACGACGATTACCGCATCCGGTCCAATTTTACGATTAACCTGGGATTGCGCTATGAGTACGTGACCATCCCGGTGGTGTCCCGCTACCAGATGTACAGCGCGCCCGCCAACG
>Ga0182030_10025741_pt1 | contig 10693 bp, 6 predicted proteins | sample 812S3MmetaG_FD_121299 | JGI IMG/M metagenome (GOLD analysis project Ga0182030, IMG submission 121299) | Permafrost microbial communities from Stordalen Mire, Sweden - 812S3M metaG (Illumina Assembly) | ecosystem: Environmental > Terrestrial > Soil > Wetlands > Permafrost | place: Sweden... | reverse complement strand
GAAACGGCGGGGCTTCCCATGAGGCCCGTGCAGGATATCGTGCGCGACATCGTGGAGCGCACGAAGGCCGCATGGGGCAGTCTGGCGCAAAAGGAACTGCTCCCCGCCGAAATCCGGCACGCGATCGACAGACAGATTGAGTTGGTGGCCGTGAATTCGAAAGTCTGAGTTATTCCGTTGCCTGCCCCAATGGAGTATGTCGTCATGGAAAAGCGGGCACTGCAAGCCTTCGTCACTCCCGCTGTTATAGCATCCATATCAGGTCGCGCAAGCTGCGGCCTAGGCGGTCCAGCTTCCAGACCATGAGCGTGTCGCCGGGTTCGAGTTTCTTCAGGCAACGTTGCAGGGCAGTGCGCTTGGTCGTGGCTCCTGATAAACCGTCATCTTTGAAAATGGTCTTGCAGCCGGCCTTCTTCAGGGCCGCGAGTTGCAGGGCAGGGGTCTGTTCGTCCGTCGAGACGCGGGCATAACCGCATTTCATGCCCTCCATTTTGCACAGGCATTTGCAACATCGCAAAACCTTTGTTTACGGGCCTTCCGGCAATGATGCGCAACCTACCCTTTGTGAAACACGGCGGGGCTAAGGCAGTTGAAGCCGGCCATCGGCGCGGCTTCGGTGATCGGGCACAGCCCCGCCGCGTTTAAAGCGACGGATGCTCGACAAGGCGCGGGATCTTCATTTTGCGTTGGTTCTTTCGTGCCCGGGCAAGATCATACGCACCCTGCATTCGCAGCCACATGTCGGCGCTGCCGCCGAAAGCCTTTTCAAAGCGCAGCGCCATCTCAGGCGTGACGGCGCTTCTACCTTGCATCACGTTGTGAAGCTGCTGGCGCGTTATCTTCATCGTTTTCGCTGCCTCGGCCACACTCAAGTTAAGTTCGTCAAGGTTCGCCTTGGCGAGTGCGCCGGGGTGAACGGGATTTTTCATCGGCATAGCATCGTCCCTCCTAATGGTAATCTTCCAAATCCACGTCGTAAGCGTCGCCTCCCTCAAAGCGGAAGGTCACCCGCCAGTTGGCCCTTACCGTCACCGCCCAGACGCCTTTGCGGTTGCCCTTGAGCGGATGCAATCGAAACGTGGGCTGGTTCATATCCTGCACGTCGCTGGCCTGGTCTAGCGCCGAAAGGATTAACCGCAAACGGTCAACTTGATCGGCTTTAACCCTGCGGGCGTCGTCCTGTTCGAACAAGTTCCGCAGGCCCTTATGCTTAAAGCTCGCGATCATCGTTCGACTGTAAAACGTCAATTGACATTTGTCAATACGGAAGTCCTACGCTCAAGGGCCGGAGACATCGTCAACCCGGTGATTGGTAGGCCTTCCGGCGGCGCAGTTGCAAGACTTACCCCCTTACGAAACGTCAGGCCCGTTCGTTCCCGGGGGCCTTTGCACTCTGCAGGGCTTGGCTTTCGATTGCCTTGCGGATTGCCTCAACGTCGGCAAGATCCTGAGGACGCCCGGCAGCCAGCTTTGCGGCCACAAGATCGGCGCTGGAAATGAAGAACGCCTTGAGGCCGGTTTTCGCGTCGGCCACACCTTCCACCCGTCGTTCCCATGCGGCGTCAAAATCGACGCCGGGGATGTCGGGAAGAATATCGAAGCCGCGGGGATCGCGTCCAAAACGAAAGAAACTGCCGCGCTCCGCGAAGTCCTCCGGACGAATGCCTTGGAGCGCTGCGCCGAACTCGGCAAGCGCGGCATAAGTCGCTTGCGCGTTCGCAAGGTCCGCCTTTATGAAAAGATCGATATCCCTCGTAAAGCGGGGCTGTGCGTGAAAGATGACCGCGTATCCCCCCCCCCACAATGAGGTATCTACATACCTGGCCGAACAGTCGGGCGTCACAACTGGCGCTCAGCTTCGGCGGCAGCAAGAGTCTGAATGAGATCACCATGGATCAGGTGCGCCGATTCACGGAAACGGCGGGGCTTCCCATGCGGCCCGTGCAGGATATCGTGCGCGACATCGTGGAGCGCACGAGGGCCTCTTGGGGCAGCCTGGCGCAAAAGGAACTGCTCCCCGCCGATATCTATCAGGCGATCGACAGACAGATTCAGTTGGTGGCCGGGAATTCGAAAGTCTGAGTTATTCCGTTGCCTGCCCCAATGGAGTATGCCGTCATGGAAAAGCGCGCAGTGCAAGCCTTCGTCACTCCCGCTGCTATCTTGGCGACCTTGGCGACTTCGCGAGAGATCATTCTTTCAGTCCGTTGACGATGCGAGTCATGCCGCTCTTGATCATCTCGAGGCGTGGGCTCTTATCCCGGCACAAGTCAATGACCACACACCACGCTGGCTAATTGCCGCTAGCCACGCACCCCATCCCCATTGCGGCATTGATGACGATTTGGATATCGGAAACGTTCACCACGCCGCCTCCGTTAAGATCGTTCACGGGGTTCATCACGCCGAGCGCCTCGCTGACCACCCTCTGGACGTCGGCCACGGCCGGCTGCCCATCGCCGGTGAGATTGCAGGCCAGGTCCGCCGCCTGGGTGATGGTGAGGGTCGTCCCGGCCACCGTGATGGTGGTGGAGCGCTGGGTTGGCGCATAGTTGGGGCTCACGGTGAATGCCCACGAGCCGGAGCCGGAGGCGAGCCCGCTCGTGGACTGGAATGTGGCCCAAGTGACCGGACTGCTGTAGCCCCACGAACAGCCTGCCGCGGCCGTCACGGCGACATTTGCCCCGTTGGCGGACGAGCTGAAACTGTAATTGACACCCGAGTTCACTGTGGCGGAGCAGGGCTGTTCAGTGGTAAACGACCAAATAGCGGACGCGTTTGCCCCGGAAGTGTTTCTGGCGGCTATCTGCCAATAATAGGTCGTGCCCGGATTGAGATTGCCGGGAGTGTAGACTCCGGCGGTCGTGTTGCCCACCAATTGTGGGGCGGCGGATGTTCCGAAGTATACGTCGTATGACGCGGCGTTCAGTTCGGCGCCCCAAGCGAGCGAGGGAGAGAGGCCGGCGCCGGTGGCGAGATTCGCGGGGCTGGTGAGCAAAGGAGCCGCGGGCGCGGTGCTGACCACCCACGTGCCCAGGACATAGGTCTCGGTATTGGTTCGCGTGATGTCGGTAGCGGCGCCGGTGAGGTATTTCGAACCGGGGAACGCCGTCGTGAACGTCAAGTTAAAGTTGACAGTTACGTACTTACCCGAACCAGATACGGATGACCCCGCCGCATTCAGCGTGCATCGGCTGTTGGTAAGAGCCCCGGAGCCGGGCAGGTTAAGCGGTCCAAGGAATGTGCCGCTGTCTCCCACCAGATAAAGGCTGCTCTGTCCGCCCAACCACGTGGCCGCCGCGCGGCATTGGGAGCCATCCGTTCCGGTGACCATCAAGTCCAGTTCGCCGATGTTCCCATAGCCCGTGGCGTCGTAGGCCTGAAGAGCGAAGATCTGCCCGATTCCGGAGCCCTGATTGGGAGTCACCGAGACCGGGTTGGGGGTCGTCGAGCCGGCGGCGAGTTGCGAAACCGACCCTGGCTGGATTACATTCGGCGAAAAGGTCACGTTCGCCGATTGGGCGGCGCCGGTATTCTCGCCGGCGGAGACCGGAATGGCGTTGAAGCCATCCACGGAAACGGTTGGGCCGACGGTAAGCCAACTGGCGGAGGAACTCTCGCTGAGCGCGCAACCCGGGCCGGAAGTCCAGAGAACCAGCGCAGACATCGGCCCGGCGGCGAGCGCGGAAGGCAGCGGTCCGTAGGTGGTGTATTCGCAGGCGAAGCTGGCCACCACCGTCTGCGGCGAATTCATAGTCACGGTGTAAGGAAAATACGCCCCCGTAATACCGGTGAACTGGAAGCCGGGATTCGGCGTCGCCGTCAGGGTGACGGTCTGCCCCGCGGGGTAGAAGCCGGTCGGCGAACTCGGGCTGGCGGTGACGGTCCCCTCGGATGCCGGTGAGGCGCTCAACCAGAGCTGATACTGCGCCGCGATGTTGGCCGTGTACGTCCCCGCCGTGCCGCCATTGAACGTGCGCGGATTGCTGCCGCCGTCGTTCCAGTCTTGAAATGTGTAACTGGCATTCGTCTGGCCGGGCACCGCAGAGAGCCAGGTGACGGTGTGCTGTACGCCGCTCGGCCAGTAGAAGGTGACCGGCGATAGATAGGTGGCGCCGTTGTCCAGGGAAAATGGCGCGCCGGTCACGTTCGATTGAATGGCGACCGCTGCCGCATGAGGCAGGATTGAAGTGGAGACGCTGGCGGTCGCCTGGCTGATCTCGCCGTTCGCGGTGACGGAATATAACAGCGGCGAAGCGGCGGTTGGCGTGACGTTGACCGTCGCGGTGACCGTCGGATAACTGCTTCCGGCAGCGAGGTTGTCGCTACGTGTGCAGGAGGTGGCGTTTGGACAGTTCCATCCCGTACCCGCCATCGACACGGCGGTCAATCCCGCCGGCAGCGATTCAATGAGAGACGCGCCGCCAAACACCGTCCCATCGCCCGATTGCGCCGAGACCACGATGGTGTAGGTGGCGTTGGTCTCGGCCTGGGTGAAGCTGCCGTTCGCCGTGGCGCTCACCAGCAAGGTTCCCGCGGGGAGAATCGAAACCGCGTCGCTCGCCCCGGCGTTGACCGATTCTCCGCCAGTTACCGTCACCTGGTCGGTTAGCGTCGGATTGGCGGTATACGTTCCCACGCCCACCGTAAGGGTGATGGGAGGGTAGCTGCTGCCGGCCGGCAGAGGATCGCTGCGCGCACATTGGACGAAATCGGTTTCGCAATACCAGCCGTTGCCCGAGATCGAGCTGAATCGGAGGCCGATCGGGAGGCCGTCGTAGACGATCACGGTTCCGTAAGTTGCCCCTGCTCCTGCCTGGTTGGAGACCGTGATGGTAAATGTTCCGGTCTGCCAGTTATAGAATGGCGCGGCGTTGGTGAGGGAGACGCTCAGCACGGGAGGATTTGTGACCACGATGGTGGAGTCCGTGGCGCTGGCGCTCGCCGATCCACCGCCCGAAACACTCACCTGGTTGACCAGCGGCGAACCCGCTCCGGCCTCCACGCCGGCGTTCACCGTTATCGGATAGAAGGAGTTGCCGCCTGCCTCCGTGACAGTAGTGGTGCAAGTGTTGCCGCCACAAGTCCAGGTGCTCCCCGACATGGAAACCAGCGTCAGGCCGGCGGGGAGATTTTCGGTGACCGTCACGGTTCCGGACGTCGTCCGCGCGGCTGCGGCATTTGAAACCTGCAACGTGTAGGTGTTGGTCTGGCCGATGACGAACGGAGCGCTGTGGCTGGATTGAACGGTCAGGCTGGGAGGGCCGAAGACGGTCACTGTGTCGGAAGTTGTGAACGCCGCCGATCCTCCGCCAGAGATTGCCGCCACGTTGATCTGTTGGGCCGCGGCATTGGGCGCCACGTTCGCGATTACCGTAATCGCCGGATAGCTTGTGCCGGCCGCAAGCGAATCGCTGCGCCTGCAGGAATTGGCGGAGCACGACCATGCGCTACCGGACATCGAGACCGGCGAAAGACCAGCCGGCATGGTGTCGGTCACGGTGACCGTGCCGGAGGTGGGCGCGGCGCCGGCCACGTTCGACACCGTCACGGTAAACGCCAGCCCGTTCTGGCCCTGGTTTACCTGCTGGCTGGGGTGGGTCTTGACGGCGAACAGCCCGGGAAGCGAGGGATTGGCGGGAACGGTCCAGAGGCCGAGGATGGTGCCCGCGGTGGCGTCTGAAACGATCTGCGCGCCGGCCATCGCCTGGCTGAAACTGAGGGCCAACTGAATATTCGCCAGGTTGCCGGCGCCCGAGAAGGCAGACCCTGCGGCGTCCAGCGAGCATCGGCTGTTGGCGATTGTTCCCGTGCCCGGCAGGCTGATTTGCTGGAGGGCGCCGGTATCGGATACCAGCGTGGCCATCGGTGTGGCGCCGAAGCCGCTCATCAGGATTTCACAAGTCAGCAGATTTGGGCTGGTGAAAACCAGGTCGAGCGTACCGATGGTGGCATATCCTTCGTCGCTGTACGCCTGCACCGTGAACACCTGCGCGGAGCCCGTGCCAACATTGGGAGCGATCGAAACAATATTCCACGCCGGCGTACCGGCGAGGGGGCCGTTCTGACCAAGATAGATCGTCGGAGGTGAAGCGGCGCCTAAAACAAAAACCTCCGCCGGCCGCGCGGAGTTGGCGAGCGTGTACTCGGGGACCGAATAGGGAACCACTCCATATCCGGCGATAGTCGACGGCGTACCGAGCGTGAACCAGGGGGTCACGCTGGTAAACCCCAGCGACGGGCAGGCCGGATTTACCGGCCAGATAAACAGGCCGGAGAGCGGCCCCGGCGAGATGTCCAACGGGGGAACGCCTACGAGGGGGCAGCCGAAATACGCCGTCACGGTCTCGGGCGCGGTCATAAAGACGAGGTTGCCGCCCCCCGCGAAATAAGCGAACGCGAAGCCGGCGGCGGGCGTCGCAGTAAGGGTCACATATTGATCCGCGGCATAATAGCCATTCGCCGAAGGCGGATTTGCGGTCACCGTGCCACCCGGTACGGGGATATCGATGGTGAGCAGGTATTGCGCCTGAAGATTTGCGGTGTAGGTGGCGGGCGCGGTAACGGTGAAGGTGCGTGGATTCGTTCCGCCGTCGCTCCAGCTCTGAAAGCTGTACAGCGCTCCCGGCAGGCTGGTCCAACTGGTAAGCCACGTGACCGTGTGCTGAGCCCCAATAGTCCAATACAAAGTGGTGGGCGCCTGGTACACCGATCCGTCTTCTAACGAAAAGGGAGCTTGCAGGTTCGATTGAAAGGCGATCGCTACCGCAGGCACGATTACCGTGGAATCCGTCGCGCTCGCGGAAGCCGGCCCTCCTCCGGATACCACGACATAATTCGCCTGCGGAGAAGTGGCCGTAGGACTGACGCCCACAGTCACCGTGATGGGCGGATAGCTGCTACCGCCGTTGAGCGCATCGCTGCGCTGGCACGTGTTGCCCGAACAAGTCCAGCCGCTTCCCGCCATGGAAACCAGCGTCCAACCGCTGGGTGTCCAATCCTGCACGCTGACGCTTCCCGACGTCGGGTCTGTGCCGGCCAGGTTCGATACCACCAGCGTGTAAGTGGCGTTCGTCTGTCCCTGGGTGAAGCTGCCAGTGTGGCTCGAAGAGATAGAAAGCACCGCTAGGTTCGTGTTGACATTCGTGGAGTCGGAGGCCGACAAGGTAATCGACCCGCCTCCGGAAACCGTGACCACGTTGCCCCCGCCCGGAAACGTTGGGCCGACATCCACCGTGACGGTGATGGGGGGATAGCTGTTGCCCCCTGTCAAAGGGTCGCCGCGCGTACAACTGGCGCCGCTGCAACTCCACCCGCTGCCGGCCATCGAGACGAGGGTCAGGCCCTGGGGAAGCGCATCAGTCACGGTTACTGTTCCTGAAGGTGACGCCGCGCCAGCAAGGTTGGAGACAGTCACGATATAGGTGGCGTCAGTCTGCAACTGCGTAAAGTTGCCGCTATGGGTGCTCGATATTCGCAAAGCAGGCTGCGTGGGATCGACCGGCACAACCCACGTTCCGTAGACTCCATAGGTCTGGGTGCTCTGTTCGGCAAAACCGTAAATGTATCGCGAACCGGCGAACGCCTGCGAAAAGCTTAGCGAAAGCTGAATGGTGGCCGAACCTTGCGTGCCGGAGGCCTCGGACGAAGCTCCGTTGAGCGTGCAGTAAGTGGTTTGGAGATTTTCCAGGCTCGGCAGCGTCATGGACTCGCCCTGGTTGCCCGAGGGCAGCGTGAGCGAGGCGGACGGCGTTCCGAAGAAGCCGGCGACCTGGACCCCGCAGAACGCGTTGTCGTCCCCTTCAAACTCGAGGTAGACTGCACCCACGCGCTCTAAATCGCCGCTGAAGGCCTGGATGGTGAAGACTTGGTTCATCCCCGAACCGCTCGACGGGGAGACTGAAACGATGTTCGGGGCATAGTCGCTGGCCACACCCTGGTTCAAATAGAATACCTGCGTGAAATCTGTACCGGTAAACGTCAGCGTGCCGGTTTGATAATACCCCGTGGTGTTCTCGGTGGCCGTTATCGGGATGTAGTTGTAAGTGCCTGCCACGGCAGGCGTGCCCAACGTAAACCAGCTACCCACGCCGGTGGCGCTGCCCTGGCACCCGGGGTTGGTCGTCCAGACGAGAAACGTGTCCGACGGGCCTTGGCCCAAGCCGCCGGAGAAATAGAACGTGTAGGGACACGCGCCGCTCCCGGCGTGCGCCACGTGCGCGACGCGCGCCGGCGGATCGATCCAGGTGAAGACCGGAGTCAGCGCGGCGGCGGCGCTCGAGCTCCAGGCCGTGGCCATAAAGGCGCCTCGATCCGCGCTGGATTGGTTGATGGACGCAGTGAGCGTGATGCTCAATTGTTCGCCCGCGGCGGTAACCGAACTACCCGCGGTGGAAACCGAGCACTGATCGTTGCGGAGGGTCGCACCCGAATCGACCGAGGCCGGGGCCGTGCGCACCCACGCCAAGCCGTCTAAGATGTCCACCTGCCGCGTGGAGGGGTAGATTTCCACTTGGCAGCGCGCCGAACCGAGGGCGAGCGTTGCCCGGGCAATATCGGCGTATCCTTGCGGATCGTCGAAGCGAGCCGTGAACCGAATCGAATTCTGGGCAAGAGCCGCGCCTGCAGTAAGTAGGCCGAACAACAGACCCGTCAGGATTGGTTTCAGACTTTCCTATTCTACCTCTCGACGTTTCTCAGTTGGAACGGCCTTACCGGAAAGTAGGCCCGGTCTGGCCTGGCGGTCGTTGCGCAAAGAGACCCTTCGCGGGACACTGTCTTGCTAACGGCTGACCTATACCCAAGTTACGCTTCACCTGGTGTACCAGAGCTTCGCAGGTAGGGCAGGCGGTGCCGCCTGCCCGCCAAATGTCACTTACTTTGGCACAGACGGAATTCCGCATAATTCGCGGGGCGGCCAATCATGGCTGCAGCCGGCTTTTAGCCGGCTCTTTCGGACCACGAGCACTCGTAGATGGCCCGAAAAGCCGCCTGGAAGGGCGGCTGCAGCCAAGATTGGCCGCCCCACAACAAATGCAGAATTCCACGTTTGAGCAAAAGTAAGTGAAGCCTGCCCGCCCGCGCCGAATTAGGCCCGCTGCTCGAATCGGATCGAGGGCAGGCGAGCACCGCCTGCCCCACCTGCGGGCTCACTGCAAATTCAGAACTCCTGATGTCGGCCGGGCATTTCGGATCGTTGGGGAAATTGACTTGAGCCATGACGTGGCGCAGACACTCGTGTCTGCGGGGTGCCCTCTGGGCCGGAGACTCTTCTCGGCGCTCCGGGACGGCGGATGCCGCTCTCGAAGAGGGTCGAGATGAGTCCAGAGTCTCGGCGCAGCAGACTTGAGAGTCTGCGCCACGACGCTTGCTGCGAAGTTATTCTTGCCCGATTCCTAAGGGAGCGTTAGGCAAGCTTATTTCTGAACAGCTCCTAAGCGGCGCTAAACGCTTCCTGCGCGGCGGAGACCGTTTTCGCGATGTCTTCGTCGGTGTGAGCGGCCGAGAGGAACGCGGCTTCGAACTGCGAGGGCGCCAGGTAAATGCCGCGGTCCAGCATGGCGTGGAAGAAACGGCCGAAGCGGGCGGTATCGCTGACCTTTGCGGATTCCCAATCCGTGACCGGCCCCGGATGGAAAAAGAACGTGAACATGGCGCCGACACGATTTACCGTGACGCCGGCCGGGACCGCGGCGCAGAGTGCCGCGGCGCGGGTCTCCAATTGGCCGTAGATCTCGGGGTGGGCTTTCAGATGGCGCAGCATGGCGAGGCCGGCGGCCACGGCCAGCGGGTTGCCCGAAAGCGTGCCGGCCTGATACACCGGGCCGCTCGGCGCCACTTTGCTCATGACGTCTTTGCGTCCGCCGTAAGCGCCTACGGGAAGACCGCCGCCGATGACTTTGCCGAGCGTGGTGAGGTCGGGCGTGACGCCGTAGAGTTGCTGTGCCCCGCCGAACGCCACGCGGAAACCGGTCATCACTTCGTCGAGAATCAGCAGGGCGCCGTGCCGGTGAGTCACCTCGCGGAGCAATCGCAGGTAGCCGGGTTGGGGCGGAACGCAGCCCATGTTGCCCACTACCGGCTCCACAATCACGGCGGCGATGCGGTCGCCGTGGGCGCGAAAGGCCTCTTCCACGGCAGCGGGTGAGTTGAAGGGCAGGGCAATGGTGGTATCGCAGAAAGCCTTGGGAACGCCCTCGGTATCGGCAATCCCCAGGGTGGCGAGCCCCGAGCCGGCTTTCACCAGCAGGGAATCGACGTGGCCGTGATAGCAGCCTTCGAACTTGACGATGAGGTCGCGCCCGGTGAATCCGCGGGCCACCCGGATGGCCGACATGGTGGCTTCCGTGCCGGAGTTCACCAGGCGGACCATTTCGATGGACGGCACGGCATCGCAAATGGCCTCGGCCAGTTCGATTTCCTGCGCCGTGGGTGCCCCGAAGCTGGTGCCGATGGCGAGCGCACGTTCGAGCGCCTCGATGATGGCGGGGTGGCGATGCCCCAGCAGCAGCGGGCCCCAGGAGCCTACGTAGTCGATGTACTCGTTGCCATCGACGTCGAAAATGTGGGAGCCCTGGCCGCGGGCGATGAAGACCGGATTGCCGCCTACGCCGCGGAAGGCGCGTACCGGGGAATTGACGCCGCCGGGAATGATCTGCCGGGCGCGGCGGAAGAGTTCTTCGGATTGGGTGTG
>Ga0182030_10025740_pt1 | contig 10694 bp, 8 predicted proteins | sample 812S3MmetaG_FD_121299 | JGI IMG/M metagenome (GOLD analysis project Ga0182030, IMG submission 121299) | Permafrost microbial communities from Stordalen Mire, Sweden - 812S3M metaG (Illumina Assembly) | ecosystem: Environmental > Terrestrial > Soil > Wetlands > Permafrost | place: Sweden... | reverse complement strand
CCTCAATCACCGCATGAGGATCGTGCAAAAAAATCAAGTGATCATTGCAGGTTCCCGGCTCGCTCTCGTCGCCATTCACCAGCACGTACTTCGGCTTGGTCGACTGCTTGGGCACAAACGACCACTTCAGTCCCGTCGGAAATCCCGCTCCGCCGCGCCCGCGCAACCCCGACGCCTTCATCTCGTTGATGATCCAGTCGGGCCCCTGGGCCAGGCACTTCTTCGCCGACTCATAGCCGCCCAGTTCGAGGTAACGATCGATCTCTGCCGCGCCCATGCCAAAACGCCGGCTGACAAGTTTCACTTCATCGGGATGAGAGACCAGTCTAGGCATGGGTGGTTTTTCCTTCCGCTTTGTCTTCCGGCCGGTCGCGATAACCGGCCAGAATTTCGGGAACCTTATCGGGCGTCAGCTCGTCGTGAAAGTCGTAGTTGACCTGGATGGCCGGCGCCCAGCAGCAGGCTCCAATGCACTCGACCTCTTCGAGCGAAAACAGTCCATCGGCGGTAACGCCCTTGTGCCCGATGCCCAGCTCCTGCTGAAAGCGCTCGTACACCTCATAGGCTCCGCGCAACATGCAACTGATGTTCGTGCACACCTGCACGTTGTACCGGCCCGCCGGCTTGAAGCGCAGCATCGAGTAGTAGGTGGCCACACTGCGCACGTCCAGCTCGGTAATGCCGATGCGCGCGGCCACCTCGGCGATCACTGCGTCGGAAAGGTAGCCGACCTCGTCCTGCGCATAAAGCAGCATCGGAACCAGCGCCGAGCGCTTGACCGGGTACTTTGCCGCCAGCGCGTCAAGCCGCGCCGCCAGTTGGGGCGAAAAGACGGTCATGGTTTCAAGACTCATAGCATCGACTCCCGTGCCCGCGCTTGGCCGGCCTTATCCATTTTTCCCTGCCCGATCTTGTTCTTTCTGCCCGATCTTGCTGCCCGAACTCGCTGTTCAACCCATGAGCCGCGCTGTAACTGCGGAGCAGGGAAGCGAAAGAAAACGCAAACTCAATCAAATCTGCCAAGGATGATGCTCGAAATGATGTTGATAGCAATTTCGCGGGGAAGGGATTCGAGATCCACCACCGGTTCCGCGGCTTCGGCCAGATGGATACCGGTGTGTAAATCCTCCCGGCGGCGGGGGCCATATTCCTTGCGCGCGATCTCGTATCCGTTCGGGGGGCCGCTGAGGACGGCCGTGATGCGGAACTCCCCTTCGCGCACCCCAACTCCCACCCTGCAAAGCGTATCCGTGCCATACGTAAGGAATATCTCGTCCTCAAAGCCCGGCAAGTGGTAGCGGTCGATCGTGGCTACTCCCCTCTTGCGGAGTTCCACATTGGCCTTGTTCATCTCCCCGGCGACCTGCGTCCTCACGCTCTCAAAGATGGAGCGCCAGTAGGCTCTCAGCTCCCGGCGCATGTCAGCAGCCGAACGGTCGGCATGCTGAATGAGCTGCGCGTCGTCGGCCAGCTTTGCGTAATCAACCATGCGCCTTCCCTCCGGGCATCTTTCTCATCGGTCGATCTCTCCCAGCACAATGTCGATGGAGCCGATCACTGCTACCAAGTCGGCCAGCATACGTCCCTTGCACATGGTTTCCAGCGCCTGCAGCGTCGTGAAACCCGGATAGCGCATGTGAACGCGATAAGGCTTGGCCGTCCCGTCCGAGACTACATAGTAGCCCACCTGCCCGTGGCCCGATTCAATGCCCTGATACACCTCGCCGGCCGGCACCGCAAAGCCTTCGGTGACGATCTTGAAGTGATGAATCAAGGCCTCCATCTGGGTCTTCATCTTTTCCCGGTCGGGCAGCACGATCTTCGGCGCGTCGGCCGTGACCCGTCCTTCCGGCATCCCGTCCAGCGCCTGCTGGATGATCTTCACGCTCTCGCGCATCTCGACCAGCCGCACCACATATCGCGCCCAGCAGTCGCCGTCGGTCGAGGTGGGTACCTGAAACTGAAACTTCTCGTAGCTGGAGTAGGGCATGTCGCGGCGCAGATCGAAGTCCACGCCCGAAGCCCGCAGCGGCGGCCCGGTCACGCCCAGCGCAATCGCATCCGCGGGCGATAGATAGCCCACGCCCTTGAGCCGGTTCCTGAAGATGGGGTTGCCCGTCAGCAGGTTCGAGTATTCGTCGATCTTCTCCGGAAACGTCTTGATAAACGCCTGTACGCGGTCAAAGAAGTCCAGCGGAGGCTCCATCGCCAACCCGCCGATGCGGAAGTAGCTGGTCATCATCCGCTGGCCGGAGAGACCCTCGAAGATTCTGAGAATATCCTCGCGCTCGCGGAACGTGTACAGGAAAACGGTCAGCGCGCCAATGTCCATCGCGTGCGTGCCGAGCCAGATCAGGTGCGAGTTGAGACGGGTCAGCTCGGCCAGCAGCACTCGAAGCCACTGCGCCTTGTCGGGAATCTCCAGGCCCAAGAGTTTTTCAACGGCCAGGCAGTAACAAAGGTTGTTGGCCATCGGATTCAGATAGTCAACCCGGTCGGTCAGCGGCACCACCTGCTGATAGAACTTGGCCTCGCAGGTTTTTTCGATGCCGGTATGCAGGTAGCCGATCTCCGGGTAGATGCGGACGATGATTTCGCCGTCGATCTCCAGCACCAGGCGCAGCACGCCATGCGTCGCCGGATGCTGCGGCCCGAGGTTGATGATCATGTGCTGATCTTTGGCGCCTTCGGCCGCGGGAGCCGCGAGGATGGGTGTGCCAGTTGTATCAATCATTCAGCGGTACCCCTCCACCGGATAGTCCTTGCGCAGCGGGTGCCCTTGCCAGTCGTCGGGCATCAGGATGCGGCGCAGGTTGGGATGCCCTTCAAAGCGAATGCCGAACAGATCGAAGACCTCGCGTTCGTAAAAGTTGGACGAAGGCCAGACCGATGTGATCGACTCGACCGCCGGGTCGCCTCCCTCCACCAGCACCCGCAGGCGGATGCGCTCCCGATAGGAGTGCGACAGAATGTGGTAGCTCAACTGAAAGCGCGGCGACGAAGGAAACCAGTCCACCGCGGTCATATCCTCGAAAAAGTTGTATCCGGCAGCCTGCACCGCTGCCGCCGCTGAGCGAATCTCTTCGCTGGCGATGGTCAGGGTCAGCTCGCCCCGGTCAAATTTGGCGTCCACCAAGGCTTCGGCCTTCCAGGCCAGAATCGCCTTGATTGCCGGATGTTCCGGGAGACCTTCCAAAACCGCGGTTCTTCCCTCGAGAGTGTTCTGCAACGCTTCAGCCATGCTAGAGATCCGCCTTGTCCCGGCTCCAGTTCAGGATGCCCTTGCGCAGGATGTAGTAAAGCCCCACGGCCACAAAGCCCAGGTAGACCACCATCTCCCAGAAGCCGAAAAGCCGGGAGCCGGTGATCGCTGGCAGCTTGCGGTAAACCACCGCCCAGGGCAGCATGAAGACCGTTTCCACGTCGAACAGGATGAATACCATGGCCACCATGTAAAAGCGCACGCTGAACCGGCTGCGGGCATCGCCCACCGCCTCGATGCCGCATTCGTACGGGGCCAGCTTGGTGGCGGTGTTCTGATGCCGCCCAACGAACCATGAGGCGACCACCATGACCAGCCCAAGCCCAAAGGCTGCAAGTATTTGCATCAACAGCGGGAGATATTGCCAGTCGTAAGGGATCATCGCCGCCCAATCCGGAAAATCGGTAGAGTTGCACCCGGCCCGGCAAAGCCGTCCATGCCGCTGGCCAAAGAAGAGTGCTGGTTTGAGATTAGGTTTTCAGCCGCCTCCCGTCAAGGCAACCGAAGGGAGCTCGCCGGCGCTCCAAAAGCCGGAAAACAGGCACAGCAAGCGAATTGGCCCGTTCCCGCACGGTGAGCCGTGGCTTGCCGATCATTTCATCGCCCTTTGAGGCACTTGCCTCGAACCGTTCCGGCCATGCGTCCCGTTGCCAAGTCCAGGCCGATTGCGGCCGGACAGTCAGCGGCCGAACAGACAGCGGCCGAACAGACAGCCCCGGACAGCCAGCCGGGCAGCATTGCTGTTCGGCCAGGGAAGCCGGGCTTCGATTCATGCTCTTTTATTCAAACCGCGCGTAAAGTCGATGGCAAAGGGGGCAATCTGGAGCGGAGTTGCCTGATTTCCCAAAATGGAACGCAATCGCGGCAGTTCACCCCCGGGAGACAGTACTTCCGTCATCTGAAAAAGTTGGCCTGTGCTGCCGAAGAACAGGGTGAGGATAAAAACATGGCTACCACTACGAGCACCGGCTTGCCTATCCTGGTCTCTGCGCGGGCCGTTCCCAGAGTCCAGACGCGCTCAGGCCGTCGCCGCATCACTCCGCAAGCGGGGCGCGCGCTGGAGATTCTCGGCCACGCCATCGAATACCTCACCGACGAGTTCGTGCAGCAGGATGGTATGGTTTCCTCGAAGAACGAGCGATTGGAGGCCGTGCAGATGCTCATGGCGCTCAACCGCCAAGTCTATTATGAGTGCCCTGAGGTGCTCAGCTTCGGCGAGCGTTGCCGAGCGCTTCTGCACCTTCACGCGCGGTAGCTCTCGCCGTCAATTCCTCACAGAACTTACAGAACTTGTTGATAAACTCTGTGATTGTGACCGTTGTCCACCGGCTTCGCATGACCCGCGGGGGATGAAGATGCATCCGGCGATGCCGCCGCTCACCTGCTGACTTGCTCGCCCCGGACGCGCCCGCAGTACAATCGAGAACTTTGCGCCGGAGATGAGTTCTCCGCGCTCAACTTCATTCCGCCCTGACAGGGGGTAGCTAGGCTGCCACTACCCCAGCAGTTGGATCGAGCCCTTGCCCACCAGTTCCTCCACCCGCTCGACCCACCCGCGGTCTGCCGCCACGCTCATCTCTTCAGGCTCCAGGATCACCGCATACTCGCCCTTTTTTTCGAGATGCAGCATCACTTTTCCCGGCCCTGGCGCAGCGTCGGCCGCGCTCTTCAATCCGCTGAACATTTCTTCCGTCGCGGACGACAGATTGATGCGAATCCGCAGCGCCGAAGGCAGCTTCACCGGCACCTCTTCGAGCGCCGCGATCGAGCTGATGGAAATCTTGGGCGCCGCATCCTCGTCGCCCATCAGCACGCCCCGCACCACCACCGGCGCCTCCATCTTCAACTGCCCCGAAAGCCGCTCGTAATCCCGCGAAAAGCAGATCAGTTCAATCTTTCCCGTCGCGTCTTCGAGCGTCGCCTGCGCGTAGAGCTTCTGATCCCGCTTGCTCTTCTGCACCCGCAGTCCCAGCATCATTCCCGCCACCTGCAGCTCATCGGCCGGGTCCGCCTGCGCGCCCCAGCGTTTCTCCGGCGGCTTGCGCTCCAGCGCCTCGGCTACTGAAATCACGCCCGGCAGGTTGCGCAGTTTCTCGGCGTACTTGTCCAGCGGATGCCCCGAGACAAAGAAGCCCAGCACTTCCTTCTCCTTGGCCAGCCGCTCGCCCTCCTCCCAATCCGCCGCGTGCGGCAGGTCGTCCGCGCCCTCGCGTCCTGCGCGGGGAGCTTCCTCGAAGAGTCCGAAGAGTCCCGCCTGTCCTTGTTCTGCGTCTTTCTGCGCCTTCTGCGCGCGCTCCATCGCCTTGTCCACGGCGGCCATCAGCGGTCCCCGTCTCCCCAGCGAGTCCAGCGCGCCGGCCTTGATCAGCGACTCGATCACCCGCTTGTTCATCACCCTGAGATCGACCTTCTCGCAGAATTGCCAGAAGCTTGTGAAGCGCCCGCCCACCTCCGCGCGCGCCTTCAGAATCGACTCGATCGCATTGACGCCCACGTTCTTCACCGCCGCCAGCCCAAAGCGGATTGCCTGCCCCTCGGGCGTAACATACGGCGTAAACTGGCTCCCGGAAACCTGCACGTCCGGCGGCTCGACGCGAATGCCCATCTCCTTGCATTCGCCGATATACTTCACCACGTTGTCAGGCTTCGAGGTTTCCGAAGTCAGCAGCGCCGCCATGAACTCCACCGGATAATGCGTCTTCAGGTAAGCCGTCTGATACGACACCAGCCCGTAGGCCGCCGAGTGCGACTTGTTGAATCCGTACCCGGCAAACTTCTCCATCTGGTCGAAGACCTCGCCGGCCGTCGCCTTGGGGTGCCCCAGCGCCTCCGCGCCGCTCATGAAGCGGTCCCGCTGCTGGGCCATCTCCTCGGGTTTTTTCTTGCCCATCGCCCGGCGGAGCAGGTCGGCTTCGCCCAGCGAGTAGCTGGCCAGCACATTGGCGATCTGCATCACCTGTTCCTGGTAGACGATCACCCCCAGCGTCTCCTTCAGCACCGTCTCCATCTGCGGCAGCATGTATTCCACCTTGCGCCGCCCCCACTTGCGCTCGATGAAGTCGTCCGTCATCCCGCCCTGGATCGGACCCGGCCGGTAGAGCGCCGTCAGCGCCGTCAGATCCTCGATCCGGTCGGGCTTATAGCGCCTCAGCATATCCCGCATTCCGCTCGACTCAAACTGGAAGACCCCTGAAGTCAGCGCCGCGTGGAAGACTTTCTTGTACGTCTCCTCGTCGTCCAGCGGAATCATGTCGATGTCCACCTTGCCCGACTCGCCGGGGCGCGTCTCCTTAATCAGCTTCAGGCAGTCGTCGATCACCGTCAGTGTCGCGAGGCCCAGAAAGTCCATCTTCAGCAGGCCCATCTTCTCGACGGACTTCATGTCGTAGGCGGTCACAATTTCGTCGTTTTTGGTCTTGTTCAGCGGCACCAGCTCAGTCAAGGGGCGCGGCGCAATTACCACCGCCGATGCGTGCACGCCTGACCCGCGCACCAGCCCCTCCAGCTTCTTCGCCGTATCCAGCAGCTCGCGAATCTGCGCGTCCGTCTCGTACGCCTTGCGCAGGTCCGGCACGTCCTCCAAAGCCTTGTCCAGCGTGATGCCCACCGTCGCCGGAACCAGCTTGGCGATGCGGTCCACGTCGCCATACGGCATATCCATTGCCCGGCCGCAATCCTTGATCGCCGCCTTGGCCGCCATGGTGTTGAAGGTGATGATCTGCGCCACCTGCTCGCGCCCGTACTTGCGCGTCACGTATTCGATCACCTCGCCCCGCCGGTTCTGGCAGAAGTCCACGTCGATATCCGGCATCGAAACCCGCTCCGGATTCAGAAACCGCTCAAAGAGCAGCACATTCTGCAGCGGGTCTATGTTGGTGATCTCCATCGCATAGGCCACCAGCGACCCGGCTCCCGAGCCACGCCCCGGACCCACCGGAATCCCCTGCTCCCGCGCGTACTTGATGAAGTCCCACACGATCAGAAAGTAGCCTGAATACTTCATCTGCTTGATGATGCCGATCTCGTATTCGAGGCGCGCCTCGTAGTCGGAAATCGTCGCCCGCAGCAGTCCGCGCGACTCCAGGCTGCGCACCGCCGTGTCCATTCGCTTCCTGAAGCCCTCGCGGCACACCTGCTCGAAGTAGCTGTCGATCGAGTGCCCCTCGGGAACGGCAAACTGAGGGAAGGGATTTTCCACCGGATGCAGCTTGAAGTTGCAGCGCTCGGCCACCCCCATCGTGCGCGTCAGCAGCTCGGGCGAATCGGGAAACAACCGCCCCATCTCCTCGCCGCTTTTCACATAAAATTGGTCGGAATCGAAGCGAAAGCGCTCACGATCGTGAATCTTCGAGCCCGTCTGCACGCACAGCATCACATCGTGCGCATGCGAGTCCTCGCCGCACAGATAGTGCGAGTCGTTGGTCAGCACCATCGGAATCTTCAGCTCTTTTTCCAGCCGGAAGAGAGACTCGTGAATCTTCTTCTCCATCTCCAGGCCCTGATCCTGAATCTCCAGATAAAAGTTGCCCTTGCCGAAGATGTCCTCGTACTGCGTGGCCACGCTCTTGGCCTTCTCGTAGCGGCCCGCCACCAGTTCCTCGCACAGCTCTCCGCTCAGGCAACCGGAAAATCCGAGCAGCCCTTGAGAGTGCTCGGCCAGGTAGCGCTTGCTCACCCGCGGCTTGCGATAGAAGCCATGGAGCGAGGCCTCGGAAGTAATCCGAATCAGGTTCCGGTAGCCCTCCTCGTCTGCGGCGAGCACCAGCAGGTGATTGTTCTCGTCTCCCTGCGCCGGCGCGCGATGGTCCTCGTTTTTGCAGATATAAAGCTCGCAGCCCAGGATCGGCTTGATTCCCTTGGCCTTGGCGGCACTGAAAAAGTGAACGGCCCCATAGATGTTCCCGTGGTCGGTCATCGCAACAGAAGTCTGTCCCAGCGCCGCCGCGCGATCCACAAGTTTATAAACGTCGCAAGCCCCGTCCAGCAGCGAGTATTCCGTATGCAAATGCAAATGCGTGAATTCAGTCATGGCTACTCTGATTCTAGCCGTCGACCCGCTTCCCACTGAGGAAAACCCGCCAAGATCAGGCCGGAGCCTCCCCGTCCTCAGAACAAGCAGGAATGGTACACAAAGGAATCCCAGGTCTTCTCAAGATCGAGAACGGGAGCACCCGGCCGCGCGGCTCGGGCGGCGGAACGAACCCATGCGCCGGAAGCAGAAGAGCCGCCCCGGTTGCCCGGCGGCGGCTCTGTAAATAGCCTAGTGATGCGGATTGTCAGGAGGCAGATGCCCAGCGGTGGCGGGCTAAGCCGAGCATGGCGAGCCCCATACCGAGTAGAACCAGGGAGGATGGCTCTGGCACTGCTGATGGCACTGGATTGTTCACCGTGATGTCGTTCACATAGTAGCTCCCGCCAGTCATGTCAATCTGTTCAATACCTGTCCAATTGAGGTCAATTTCCTGGATGGCGGCACCAGTACCGACGTAGGTCAAGGTGTCAATGAGTCCGCTTAACGGACTGCCTGCGGTTTGTGCGTTGGAGTACCCAGTGATGGTGATGCTCGCTCCCAAGGCCAAGCCCGAGACGTCGAGCGAGTTCATAATGACCGGCACTCCCGTAATCGAGTTGCAGTTGAAGCCGCAGTTGTTGTCGTAGGTGGGGTTAGAGAATGAAAAGTAGAGTGGGTAGCTGCCCGTGTTGTAATCCCCGCTGTATCCATTCTCGTTCTGACCGAGCGTCTGACCGGTCGGAATCGGGAACGCTCCGCCAGTGGTCGTGTAGATCTTGCTGCCGTTATTGCCTTGGGTGGGCACGCTGAAGTTGATGGATGCTTGACTGGCACCGGTACCTTCCGTCCACGGGTTCTGCTGAACACCGGTACTGCTCAAGATGTACGTTCCGGTACCGTTGAGGCCAGTGTAGTAGCCGTGGTCTACGGTTGAGCGGCCACTGCCTGTTTGGTAGTCGTTCAGGGTTGAGAAGTTAAACGTGGTTGCGTGGGCAGACACGGAGCAAAGTCCCACCAATGACGCGGCGGCGATCAGCGCGGCCGTAAAGCTTCTGGGCGTATGCATTCGATTTCCTCTCCTCGTGTCGGACTCTTGCCGGGGGGGGGGGCAATCCGTGCTAAAAGATGGCATGAAATGACAGTTCGTGGCAAGAAAAAAATTTAATAAAATTCCAGTAGTGTCCGGCTAAAAATGGACTACACGCTGTAACTATCACATAATAGAAGCGATAGCTGATAACTCTCATTTTTCGATTTGAAATGGCGCGAGCAGAATCGACAGCAATCGCCGAGTGGCCGCAGACAACGCCGATTGCTGACAATGAGGGATGAATGCCGGACAGACCGTCTTCTCCCAACTCTTGGATCACCTGCCCTCCTACGAGTTCCAGAAGTGTGTCGAGCGTTATCGCGGAGATGCGCACCACCGGGGTTTCTCTTGCCGCGACCATTATTTGGCTATGGCCTTTGCGCAGTTGACCTACCGCGAGAGCCTGCGCGACATCGAAGCCTGTCTGGGCGCCATGCGCGGCAAGTTGTACCACATGGGCTTTCGAGGGCGGGTAACGCGCTCCACGCTGGGCGATGCCAACGAGGCGCACGATTGGCGCATCTTTGCCGACTTCGCCTCGGTGCTGATCGCCATTGCTCGACCGCTGTATGTAAACGATCCTCTCGGAGTGGACCTCGTTCAGGCCCTGTATGCGCTGGATTCGACCACCATCGATCTATGCCTGTCGGTCTTCCCCTGGGCCAAGTTCCGCAAGCACAAGGGCGCTGTGAAGATGCACACGCTGCTCGATTTGCGCGGCAACATCCCCACCTTCATTCGCATCACCGACGGCAAGGTGCATGATGTCAACATCCTTGACGAGTTACCGATCGAGGCCGGCGCTTTTTATGTTATGGATCGCGGCTACATCGATTTCCAGCGGCTTCATGCGTTCACGCTTGAGTTGGCATTCTTCGTGGTGCGCACCAAAGAGAACGTGCTGATCCAGCGTCGTTATTCGCATCCGGTGGACAAAAGCACCGGCGTACGCTCGGATCAGACGGTGGTCCTGGCCACCGCTGGCTCGTCCACGGCGTATCCCGACGCGCTGCGCCGCGTGAGCTACTTCGATGCCGTCACCGGCAAGCGACTGGTGTTTCTGACCAACAACTTTACCTTGCCTGCACTGACCATCGCGCAAATTTACAAGCAGCGTTGGCAAGTCGAGCTATTCTTCACGTGGATCAAGCAGCACTTGCGCATCAAGGCCTTCTACGGAACCAGCGAGAACGCGGTGAAGACTCAGATCTGGATCGCGGTGAGTGTATATGTTCTGGTTGCCATCGTCCGCAAACGGCTCGGCCTGAACGCCAGCCTCTACCAAATCCTACAGATTTTCAGCCTAACTCTGTTCGAGAAAACCCCCATTT
>Ga0182030_10025739_pt1 | contig 10694 bp, 9 predicted proteins | sample 812S3MmetaG_FD_121299 | JGI IMG/M metagenome (GOLD analysis project Ga0182030, IMG submission 121299) | Permafrost microbial communities from Stordalen Mire, Sweden - 812S3M metaG (Illumina Assembly) | ecosystem: Environmental > Terrestrial > Soil > Wetlands > Permafrost | place: Sweden... | reverse complement strand
TTTGAAGCCGCACTGGGTGTCGCGGAACGGCAGGCCGGTGACCAGACGCATGGTGAGATTGAAAAAACGGCCTCCCAGCTCGCGGAATAAGGGCTGGCGTACGCCGATGAGCGAGCGGTCGAGGTCGCGCGACCCGATGGCCGCTTGGGCGTGCCCGCGCTCGATGGCGGTCCACAGCTTTTCGATTTCCTCGATGGGAGTGGAGAGGTCGGCGTCGCTGAAGAGGAGCCAATCGCCTTTAGCTTCCAGCATTCCGTGGCGGACGGAGTAGCCTTTGCCGCGGTTTCCGGGATTCTGGAGCAGGCGGACGCCGGCCTGGCGCGCCACGTCGGGAGTGTTGTCCCGCGAGCCGTCGTCCACGACGACGATTTCGGTGAACTCCCAGGGAGTGGATGCCAGGTACGCCTTCACCGCGGTGAGTGTGGCCGGCAGCCGCTTGGCTTCGTTGTAGGCAGGAATGACTATGGATATGGATCGTCGCAAAAGAAGGATTATGATAACTGATTTGCGAAGGAGAGTTCACCGGAGTCGTTGAGGCGCGGAGGAAGAGAGGCAAAGTCGCAGATACTGTTCTTGGTCGCCGGTGATTTTGTAAGCGAAGGCGATCATGGCCATGGCCGGGTAGTTCACCGCCGAGAAGTAACCGCCCGTCGGGGTGAAAACACTTCCCGGACCCAGTGGGACGTTGGTCTGCGATACGCGGTCGCCAGTGTTGTTGGGCTTGACGGAGGCGACCTCGAACTCCAGCCTTTCCGCGGCTCGAGCAGACAGCAGAGCAAGCAGGACAAGGGTTACCTTGCGCATCGCCCTTCCTACAGGAGCCGGAAGTTGACTTCGATGGTGGCTTGCGTGGGCACGGCAACGCCATCCTTCATGCCTGGCCTGAACTTCCACTTGACGATCGCCTCGATTGCTTTCTCATCCAAGCCGAAGCCGAGGCTCTGAGCCACGGTGGCATTGTGGACCCGACCATCGCTTTCGATCGTCACGTTGAGGAGCACCGTTCCCTGCAGCTTGGCTGCGCGGGCTTCCTCGGTGTATTCCGGTTCGGTTTTGCCGATGAGCACGGGAGTCCCGGAACCGGCGCCGGCGATGGCAATGGGTTCGGCGACAGCGAAACGGGACGCGATTTGACTTACCCGGGACTGGCGGATGGGTCTGGCCTGGTTGAGGAGAGCCTGCGCTTCTTCGCTACGGCTCTGGCTGTTGAGCAAACGGGCGTACGTCTCCATGGTGAGGGCTGCTTCCGCCGAGCCCGGCGGGTCCTGCGCCAGCGCCTGCAGGTAGTGCAATTCGGCGACGCCGGCCAAGCCGTTGGCGAGGGCGATATCGCCTTTGACGGTGAGGGCGCGCCCGGCGTCGGCGCCCTTCGGTGACACGGCGAGGGCACGATCGACGAATCCTTCCGCGGCGACGAGGTCCTTTTTGCCCAGCGAGTGAGTGGCCAGATAGATCAACGCGTGCGCCGCCTCCGCGGTGTCACCGAGCGCGACGGCCCGGGTATAGAAATCGAGCGCGTCGTCCCCTTTGCCACGCCGGGCGGAGAGGTCGCCGAGTTTGATGAGGCCGGTGGCGTACCCGGAACTCCGATCGCCCGAGGCCTTTGCGCGGAGGGTCAGTGAGCTTTCGAGAAGCTGTTGCGCGGCGTCATATTTCTGCGAGTTGGCGTACACCGCCGCAGTCGCGTCGAGAACCTCATGGTTCTGTTGCGCGATGGCTGCCCGAATGGTGGCGTCGACGGCGGGCTGAATGACAGCATCCGGCTTGTCCTGTGCTTGGAGGGCGGCGAATGGCGCCACGATCGCGATCGCCAGAGCGGCGGCCGCCAGGGGCGCGCGCGGGCCGGGAGATCTGCGATTGGTGCGCGCGTCGAGAATGGCCATCAAGCGGCCTTCGAGTTGCGACGGGCGCGCCATGGCGACCGCGGCCGATATCAGCACCGGCATGGTTTGCATGGAGCGGGCGATTGCGAGCAACTGGCTGGCGTAGGCGGTGGCCGATTCGCCGGCGGTGAGCACCAGATCGTCGGCAGCGCGCTCGCGCTCCTTGACGAATTCTCGCATGGCCATCCACGCCAAAGGATTCCACCAGAAGAGCGATACGGCGCCGCGGGCGATCAGTTGCGTGGCCAGGTCGGCGCGTCGTACATGGGCCAGTTCGTGGAGCATCACTACGCGGCGGCGATCTTCACTCCAGTCACGCGCGTCGGCCGGCAGGAAGATAGCGGGATGGACGACTCCGAAACTAAGAGGCATGCCGCCACTCGGGATTTCGAGGAGCGCCACGTCGCGCCGGACGCCGAGGGATTGCGCCAGGGCGGAGAAGAGCGAGTCGTCGAGTTTGCGCGCGGTGCGACGCATGTTCCACATAACCATCCAGGCCGCCGCCATGTGGGCCAGCGCCAGCGCGGTGCCGGCTGCCCAGAGAAGCGGCATGAGAAGGCGGAGATTGGGGGGCCAAGGTGCTTGGTTGGACTTGGGGGCACGCGGCGACTGGGGAGTCGATGGCGTGGATGCGTCGTCCGCGGCCACGGCAGTCGTCCGGAACGTGATGGAGGATACGAATGGCGCGAGCGCGCCGGGGTGGACCGGTAGGGCGGGCATCGACACCGAGAGCAAGGGCAGCGCCAACAGGGCCGCGGTAGCCGCGGTCCACACCAGGTGGCGGGCTGCTGCCGACCGGTGGCGCAAGGCGAAGGCCAACAACCATGCCGCACCCAGCACGACGGTGCTTTTGAGGGCGGCGCTGAGCAATATCGCAGTCCATGCCGACATTTACTTTTCCTCTTTCTTGACTTTTTCGATCATTTCCGACATGCGGTCCAGTTCGTCGCGCGTCAGGCGTGTGGCGGAGACGTCGAGGAGCGCGGCGACAATCTGTGCGGGCGAATCGGCGAAGAAGGTGTCGAGCAGATGCTTGACGGCCGAGCGCTTGGCCTTGTCGCGGGCCACGGTGGGAACGTAGACGTACTTCAAGCCTTCGGCTTGGTGCTTGACGTGGCCTTTCTCTTCGAGCACGCGGAGCATGGCGCGGACGGCGGAATAGCTGGGCGCGTCGGGCATAGCCTCGCGGACGGCGGCGGCGGAGAGTTTGCCGCCCTGGTAGAGGATATCCATGATCTGGCGTTCGCGCCGGCTGAGTCCTGTGCCAATGCTCACCGGACGGCCTCGTGTAGTGTTTCTAGCAGCATGCTAAAAAAATAGCACTAGGAGCGGGGGCTGTCAAGGGAATTATGTGGGACGCTCCAGTCGACCGTCGAGGACCTGCTGTCCGAGGTGGCGCGGAACGTCCGGCGGCCGCTCGGTTGAAGAACATCTGGTGGGGCGGCTCCCCTGACCCGCGGCCGAGCCCCCCGGCTCCGCCTTTGCCGGACCACGGGGTCCGGCGCGGACGTGGGCGTCCGCCCTACCACAGAGAGCTTCATTCCCTTAGGTGGCCCGCAGTGCCATGATGCACTCCCTTCAGCCACTGCCAAGCCGCGTGCTTGCCATGCTCCCGGTGCTATCGGGATACTGGTATTTCGCGAGGAACCATTGACCCATCATCTACCGTCAGCGAGTTATTACCTGCAAATGTTGTCGCCCACGCCGTTGGTGCCCATCCGCCTGGACGATGGCCCGGCCATCTGGTGCAAGCTGGATTTTCTCAATCCGAGCGGGTCGACTAAGGACCGGATCGCGCGCTTCATAGTGGAGAAGGCGTGGCGGGAGCAACGGATCGGCAGCGACACCACGGTGGTGGAGGCGTCTTCCGGGTCGACGAGCATCGCGTTCGCGCTGGCTTGCGCCCAGATGGGGCTGCGATTTGTGGCGGTGATGCCGGAGGGCGTGAGCAACGAGCGCGTCAAGATCATTCGGGCGTATGGTGGCGAGGTGCGGATGACGCCGCGCGCGGGCGGCATCCGGGGCGCGATCGCCGAGACGGAGCGGCTGGCGGAAGCCGGGGGAGTTTTTCTGCCGCGTCAGTTTTCCAATCAGGACAACGCCGCGGCGCACCGCTTCGGTACGGCGCGCGAGATCCTCAACGCTTTGCCCGGCGGTGCGGTGGACGCCGTGGTGAGCGGCGTCGGTACGGGCGGCACGCTGGTGGGGCTGTATCGCGGATTTTGCGATGCGGGATGCAGAATTACGCCTGTATATGCGCGGCCGGTGGAATGGTCGGCGGCGGAGGATGCGGAGTGTTGCAGCTTTTCCACGCGAATCCCGGGGGTGGTGGAGGCGATCTCGGAGATCTTCTCGGAGTCGGCGCTGCCGGGGCTGGCGACGGTGGAAGTGCGCGGCGATGAAGCGATGGAGACTACTCGCAGGCTGATGCGCAAGGGCTTTCCGGTTGGGCCAAGTTCGGGGCTGAATTATCGCGCGGCGCAGATGATGGCGGAACGTGCGGAAATGCGCGATGCGGTGGTGGTGACGATCTTCCCGGATCGCATGGAGCGGTATTTCAGTACGGAGTTGTTCGGTTCCTTGTCGTGAGACGATTACTCGCCGCGGAGACGGCTAACTCGTCAAGAGTAGACGTGTGTCCACTAATTGCAGTAGTAATGCGTATGGAAGCGCACAAGCTAAATACCTGATTCTTGGGCAAGCTAAAGCATGCCCTACCCTAACGCGTGAATTTCGTTGCCTTCTTGCGTTCGTGGCGTTGGAGGGCGAGTTCGATCAGGCGGTCGACTAGCTGCGAGAATCCGATGCCCGTGGCTTCCCACATCTTGGGGTACATGCTGATCGAGGTGAATCCTGGGATGGTGTTGATCTCGTTGATGTAGAGCTTGCCGGTGCTCTGTTCGAGGAGAAAATCGACGCGCCCCATGCCTTCGCACTCTACGGCGCGGTAGCATTCTACGGCGAGGCGGCGGAGTTCGGCGGTGGTTTCCGCGGGCAGGTCGGCGGGTAGCTTGGTGCCTGCGCGGTCGAGCAGGTATTTGTCGTCATAATCGTAGAACTCGCGCGAGGGCAGGATTTCGCAGGGGAGGGAAGCGATGGGCTCGTCGTTGCCCAGTACGGCGCACTCCAGTTCGCGGCCGGCGATTCCACGTTCGACGATTACCTTGCGGTCGTACTGCGCAGCGAGCGCTACGGCCGCTTCCAATTCGCGGGTGTCATGGACTTTCGAGATGCCCACGGAAGAGCCCAGGTTGGCCGGTTTGACGAACATCGGGAAGGGCAGATGGGCGCAGATCTTTTCCAGGTTCTGTTTTTCCCGGGTGACAGTCACGTAGTCTACAATCGGCAACATTCGTTCCGCGCAGACACGTTTCATCATCTCCTTGTCCATGGAGACGGACGATCCGAGGACGCCGGCGCCGACGTATGGCAGGTCGGCCAGTTCGAAGAGGCCCTGTATGGTACCGTCCTCGCCGAAGGTCCCGTGGAGCACGGGGAAGACCACGTCGATTTCGGGATGCGCGCCCGGTTCAGGCCCAATGGGGTGGGGGCTCCACTTGCCATCTTTATCGATAAAGTATTCGATTTTCTCGTACTTGTCGGCGTTCATGCCGGCCAGAATGGCTTGCGCCGAACGGACGGACACTTCGTGCTCGCCGCTGCGGCCGCCGTATACGACGGCTACCCGTAGTTTCATAGAATTCGTTTTCCTAGTCCGGACATGATGAGTTCCACCGCCAGGTCTGCCGTACGGTTCGCTTCGTCGAGGACGGGGTTGACTTCCACCACCTCGATCGACGTCATGCGCCGTGAGTCACCTATCATTTCCATTGCCAAATGCGCTTCGCGATACGTGGCGCCGCCGCGGACCGCCGTGCCGACGCCGGGGGCGTCCTTGGGGTCGACGAAATCCATGTCGAGAGAGCAGTGGAACCCAACGGTGCCGTCAGATGCGGCGCGGATGGCCTCTTCCATCACGGCGCGAAGACCGCGCTCGTCGATGTCACGCATGGTGAAAGCCAGAACGCCGGACTCGCGGACGTTGGGACGCTCGGTGGAATCGACCTCGCGGAGTCCGACGATCACGGTGTTGGCCGCGGCGATCTTGGGTTGGAAGCCCTGCAGCCCGGCGAGCGACTCGGGACCCATGCCGAGGAGGCAGGCGAGCGGCATGCCGTGGATATTGCCGCTGGGGCTGGTGTCGGGAGTGTTCATGTCGGCGTGGGCGTCGAGCCAGATGAGGCCCACTCGTTGGTCACGGTCGCGGAAGTGGCGGGCAACTCCGGCCACTGTGCCGATGGCGACGGAGTGATCGCCGCCGAGGACGAGGGGGACGGAGCCGCGCTCCATCGCGCCGCGGACGCGGGTGGCCAGTTCGTCGCAGGCGGCGGCGATTTGGGGGAGGAATTTCGAGTGGCGGTCGCCCGCGGGGGTGGCTTCGGCCTGCTCGACGTGGATGTTGCCGAGATCGTCGACATCATACCCGAGGGATTGGAGTCGGGCGCTGAGGTTGGCGACGCGGAGGGCGGATGGTCCCATGTCGACGCCGCGGCGGCCCTGGCCGAGATCGAGGGGGGCGCCGATGATGGCTATGTGGGAGTGAGGCATGGGAAGAGAGAAGTCAGGACGCGCGGGCGAGCGCTGCTCGCCTCGACAAGCTAAAGCATGTCCTACCTACGGCCGCAATCTATAGAGCATTCTGGGGAATGCTATGGTTTCGCGGATGTGCTCAAGGCCGCAGATCCACGCTACGCAGCGTTCGACTCCCATGCCGAAACCGCCGTGGGGGACGGTACCGTACTTGCGGAGATCGATGTACCAGTTGAAGGCTTCTTTGGGGAGTTTGTGATCTTCGATGCGCTTTAGCAGCAGCTCGGGATCGTGGATGCGCTGGCCTCCACCGATGATTTCGCCGTAGCCTTCCGGGGCAAGGACGTCGACTCCGAGGACTACTTCGGGACGGTCCGGGTCGGGCTGGAAGTAAAAAGCCTTGATTTCGGTGGGGTAGCGGTCGACCATGAGGGGGCGGGATTGGTCCTGGGTAAGCAGCGTTTCATCGGTCCCGCCGAAATCCCCGCCCCACTGAATCTCGCTTCCCTTTGTCTGGAGCAGCTTTACAGCATCGTCATAACTCATCCTGCCGAAGGGAGCCTGGATAGCTTCTAACTTAGTAACATCGCGCTCCAGCCGCTTTAACTCTTCCTTGCGATTCTCCAGCACGCGGCCCACGATGAAGACGACCATCTCTTCGGCGACGCGCTTCACGTCTTCGAGGGTGGCGTAGGCCATCTCGGGTTCCACCATCCAGAATTCGGTGAGGTGGCGGCGGGTCTTGGACTTTTCGGCGCGGAAAGTGGGCCCGAAGCAGTAGACTTTGCCGAAGGCCATCGCCGTCGCTTCGTTGTAGAGCTGTCCGGATTGCGTCAGGTAGGCCTTCTCGTCTTCGAAGTAGTCGACTTCGAAGAGCGTGGTGGTGCCTTCGCAGGCCGCGGGCGTGAAGATGGGCGTATCGACAAGGGTGAAGCCGTGGGAATCGAAATAATCGCGAATGGCTTTGATGATTTCGTGGCGCACGCGGATGATGGCGTGCTGGCGCTGGCTGCGCAGCCAGAGGTGGCGATGATCCATCAGGAAGTCGGTGCCGTGATCCTTGGGAGTGATGGGATACGGGTCGGATTCCGGGACGCGCTGCAAAACGGTCAGGCCTTCGACGTCCATCTCGACGCCGCCGGCGGCGCGCTGTTCGGCGCGCAGTTTTCCGGTGACGATGATGGAGGACTCCTGGGTGAGATTCTTGACGGTCTCGAACAATTCTTCGGGCAGCGCACTCTTCACGGCCACGCATTGCATGGTGCCGGAACCGTCGCGGACGATCGGGAACGCGATCTTGCCGGAGCGGCGCAGGTTATAGAGCCAGCCGGCAATTTCGACGGACTCGCCGATGTGCCGGGCAGCTTCAGAAATAGTAATTCGGGGAATCATGATTAGAGATTTTCCAGCCGGTCGTAGATTTCCATGGCTTGGTCCAAAGGATGGGGCGTGTCGCCGTGATCTTTCAGTTCCAGCATGAGCGGAAACTGGTCCTGCCCGCTACGGAGCAGTTGCATGGCGTTCTTCCAGTCGATGGTGCCGCCCTCGCCCATGAGCGGAGGGAGGTGGATATCGTCCTTGCCATTGTTGTCGTGCACGTGGGTGGAGCGAATGCGCGCCTTCATCGATTGGAATTCGTGCTCCACGCCTTTGCCCATGTTGGCATGGCCGGTATCGAAGCAATAGTTGAGGCCGACGTGGGTCAACTCCTCGAATTGGTGGAGCCGCGACGCGGAGGAGAGTTCGTTGGGGATATTTTCCAGCAGGATTTCGACGCCGCGCTGGCGTGCGAAGAGACTCAACTGTTCGATGGCGGAGAAGGCGGCATCGAACTTACGTAAGTCGAACTCCTCGCCACTTACACCCATGTGCTGGACGAGGTACTTGAACGGAATCGTCTCGGCGATTTCGAGCGCGCGCTTGATCTCGTCGACCATGGGCAGACGCTTGGACTTCACCGGCTCGGTGATGGTGATGACGGACTGCGGCCCGGATCGTCCCCAAAACTCGTCGTTATACATGGGCGAATGGAGCGAGTGGAGCTTCAAGTCGGACTCGCGGAACCAGTGTCCCAACTCGGTGATTTGGGCTTTGTCGCGATAGTCAAGGTGCTGGCGGGCACAAAAGATTTCCACGGCGGGCATGCCCAGCGCCTGGATCTTCGTCAGCAGCGCCGACGTAAGCCGATGGTTTACGAACAGGTGCGTCGAGAGTACGTGATTCATTTCGAGGGGAGTACCTGTGCCTTTCCGTCCCAAGCCTTTCCGTCCCAGCCCAGGGCCAATCCGCCGGTGCGCGGGTCGGCAGCACCTTCCATCCATCCATCGGAGAAGAGGATGGCGTCGCAATCGCCTTGCCGTGCTCCGACCTTCACGGTGTAACCCCACTTTTCGAGCAGTGCGATGGTGTCGGGCGAGTAACCCGGCTCCATCGCCAGGGTGTCGGGCATCCAGGCGTGATGGAAGCGGGGCCAGTTGACGGCGTCCTGCACGTTCATTTTCCAATCGATCACATTGACGATGGTTTCGAGCACGGTGTTAATGATGGTCTGGCTGCCGGGCGAGCCGAGCGCGAGGAACGGCTTGCCGTCGTGGAGCACGATGGTTGGGGTCATGGATGAGAGCGGTGTTTTGCGTGGCGCGATGGCGTCGGCCTCGCCGAGAATGCGGCCGGAGGCGTCGGCAATGCCGGGCTGCGAGGCGAAATCGCCCATTTCGTTGTTCAGTAGGAAGCCCAGACCGTTGGCGGTGATCTTGTTGCCGTACTGGTCGTTGAGAGTGTAAGTGACCGCGACGACGTTGCCGTACTGGTCGGCGACCGTGTAGTGCGTGGTCTGCTCGGACTCGTGGCCGGTAAATACGGTGCCCTTCACCTGCGAACTGGGGGTGGCCTTCTCGGGGTCGATGGAGCCGCGGATTTTGAGAAGGTACTGGGGGTCGAGCATGGCGGTGAGCGGGACTTTGACGAAGTCGGGATCGCCGAGATTTTGCGAGCGATCGGCGAAGAAGTGGCGCATCGCCTCGGTCATGTAGTGGACCGACTTGGCGGAGCCGGCGCCGGCCTTGGCGAAGTCGGTGCCTTCGAGCACGCCGAGCATCTGCAGGATTCCGATGCCGCCGGAACTGGGCGGGGGCGAGGTGACGATGTCGTAGCCGCGATACTTTCCGGTGAGCGGTTTGCGCTCGATGGCCTTGTACTGCTTGAGATCGTCAAGAGTGATGAGGCCGCCGTGCTCTTTCTGATCCTTGGCGAGCAGGGTGGCGGTTTCACCTTCGTAAAAATCTTTGGCGCCTATGCGTGCGATGCGCTCCAGCACGCGGCCGAGATCGGCCTGCACAAAGGTGTCGCCCATTTCGTAATATTTGCCGCCGCGGAGGAAGATGCGGTTCGACTCGGGATAGGGGCTCAAGCCGCGTGCCGCGCTTTGCATGGATTGAGCTTCGGCGTCGGTGACGGCGTAGCCGACGGACGCCAGGTTCATCGCCGGCCCGACGAGTTCGCCCCAATTCTTGTTCTTCGAGCCGAATTTCTGCCAGGCGTACTCCATGCCGCGCACGGTGCCGGGGACGCCGGAAGCGCGATACCCGACCATGCTGTCGCGCGTGGCTTTTCCGGCGTCGACGTACATGTCGCGGGTGGCGGCGAGCGGGGCGCGCTCGCGGAAGTCGATGAAGGCGGTGCGTCCGTCGGCCATGCGGAGGAGCATGAATCCGCCGCCGCCGATATTGCCCGCGCCGGGGTGGGTGACGGCGAGCGCGAAGCCCACGGCGACCGCGGCGTCGACGGCGTTACCGCCGGCAGCAAGTATCTGGAGGCCGACTTCGGTAGCGTGGGGTTCGACGGTGACCACCATGCCCTTTTTGGCGCGCACGGGGTGAGCGGACCAGGCGGGTATGGCGGCCGCTATCAGCAGCAGGGAGAGTACGCGGCGCATAGAACTCGATTTTACTTCATTGAGGATGGGGAGATTGAGTTTGAGGAATATTTCACCGCAGAGACGCTGAGACGCGGAGAAGAAAGCGCAAAGTCAAAATCGGAGAGCGCTGAGGAGGCAGAGGGCGCCGAGAAGAAATATTCAACACGGAGAAACGTGGACATGGAGAAACGCAAAGTCAAACCGTCGGGCACGGAGGTGGCAGAGAACACGGACGGGAGTGCTGACGCAACGCGCGGACATAGACAGAGAGCTGGCCGTCTTTACTCTGTGTCTCCTAAGTAACA
>Ga0182030_10025737_pt1 | contig 10694 bp, 6 predicted proteins | sample 812S3MmetaG_FD_121299 | JGI IMG/M metagenome (GOLD analysis project Ga0182030, IMG submission 121299) | Permafrost microbial communities from Stordalen Mire, Sweden - 812S3M metaG (Illumina Assembly) | ecosystem: Environmental > Terrestrial > Soil > Wetlands > Permafrost | place: Sweden... | reverse complement strand
GCCGGAGGAGCACGGTACTCCTATGTCTTGCTGGTGAACCGTTCCTCGGGCGCCACATCGGCCGCCGGCCTGCGGGGCAAAAACATCCTGATATCGGCGCGAGGTTCGGGGGAAACCGGCACGGCATGGCTGGAGGTCCTCCTCGGCAAGGAGAAACTGCCGCGCGCCGCGGCATTCTTCAGTTCGGTCACGGCGGCGGCCAAGCCGCAGGCATGTATCCTGCCCGTATTCTTCGGCACCGCGGACGCGTGCGTGGTGGACGAGGTCAATCTGAATCTGGCGAAGGAGATGAATCCTCAGTTGGGACAGCTCCGGGTTCTCGCGCGGTCCCGCCCCCTGGTGGAAAGCGTAATCGCCTTGCCCGCGGAGCCAAATCCATACCAGAAGGAGCTGATTGACAGTATGCTGTCGCTCCACCAGGACCCGCGGGGCCGTCAACTGCTCATGGTCTTCAAGACCGACCACCTGGTGCGTATCCAGCCGGGCGATCTGGACGCGGTACGCGAATTATGGAGAGATTACGGCCGGCTGACGGGTTCGCAGCCGGCCGGGAGCGATGCGGCGGGCCGCGGCAAAGGAGGGCACTGACCGTATGCGGCTCCCGAAAGGCATCACCCTGCGCATCACCCTGCTGGGATGGATGGTCACCCTTCTCACGCTGGCGGTCTTCGTGATGGTGATCATTCCGGAACAGAAGCGCGAGTTCGAACTGGGCCTCGAATCGAAGGCTCGGGGGGTAGCGGTTTCGATTCGCGGCGTGGCGGCGGGGTCCGCCGTCTCGGAAGACTACTCCGCGGTGGTGGACCAGGCGATGCAGGTGCTGTCCGGCGATGTGGCCATCGACTACGTGGTGATTACCAAGAACGACGGCTTCTCGATCGTTGTGGACCGCTCCGCCTGGAGGACCGAGAAACTCGGCGACGCGTGGCGCCCGGTCACCCGGGCGCCGGCCAGTTCCATCGGTTCCTCCCCGCTGTTCGGACGCCGCGTCTTCCAATACGCCTTTCCGTTCGATTACAGCGGCATCCAGTGGGGATGGATCCACGTCGGCCTGTCGCTCGGCGCTTACGACCAGAGCGTCCGGCGCACATATCAAGGCACGGGCGCGCTAGCCATTCTCTGCGGCGGTTTGAGCCTGGTGATTTCGCTCTTCTATGCCGCCCGTCTGGTGCGGCCCATTCAGGTTCTGCATGCCGCCGTGGAGAAGGTGGCTCACGGAGACCTTCACGCGCGCGCCGAAGTCCACAGCCGCGATGAGATCGAGCGCCTGGCGGCAGCTTTCAACGATATGGCGCGGACCATTCTCGGGAGGAACCAGATTCTGGAAAGCGTGAGCTTCGCGGCGAAGCAGTTTCTGAGCGATGGGGACCGGGACACGGTTTTCCACAAAGTGCTGGAGAGGGTTGGCCAGGCGGCCGGAGCCAGTCGCGCCTCGGTGGTGAAGAAGTGCCGGCAGGACGGTGCGCCGGGGACCACCCTGGAGCAGGAATGGGTGGCGCCCGGCGCGCCGTCCGGCGGCCCGAACTGGGCGGGTTTTCCGTGCCATGCCGAGGCTGCGCAAGGCTGGTTCGGAATGCTGGGGGAAGGCCGGATTGTGACCGTCGCGCCGGCGCGGTGCGAGCAGTCCCTCCGCGATGCGATCGACGGCCGGATCCGTTCCACGATTTTCGTTCCGGTAACGATCGCCGGGGAGTGGTGGGGCATGGCGGCATTCGACGATTTTGTGCAGGATCGCGAGTGGGGGGAAGCCGAACGGGACAGCCTGCGGGCGGTAGCCGACATGATGGGCGCTTGCATTGCGCGCGACCGGGTGCGGACCGCGCTCGAAGAAGCCAAAGAAACGCTGGAGCAACGGGTGATCGAACGGACCCGCGAACTGCGGGAGCAGATCGAGGCCAAGGATCGGGCCCACGCGGACCTGGCGGCGGCGCAACAGCGGTTGATCGAACTCTCGCGCGAGGCGGGCATGGCCGAAATTGCCACGGGTGTCCTGCACAATGTGGGCAACGTGTTGAACAGCGTGAATGTATCCACCTCAGTGGTGGCCGGCAAGGTTCGCGAGTCCCGGGTGGAAAACCTGGTGGCGGCGATCCAAATGTTGGCGGAGCATTCCGAAGACCTGACGGATTTCGTGGAGAAGGACCCCAAAGGCCGGCGGGTGCTTCCGTATCTGGCGAAACTGGGAGGCCACTTCCGTTCCGAACGCGACAGTCTGCTGGGGGAGTTGGAATCGCTCTCTTCTCACGTCGACCACATCAAGCAGATCGTGGCCACGCAGCAGAGCTATGCCAAGGTCTCCGGTCTGGTTGAGATTGTCCGGTTATCGGACATGGTGGACGACGCTCTCAAAATCGTGGAGCCGGGACTGGTCCGGCAGGGGATTCAGGTGGAACGGGATTTCGATCTCCTACCGCCCGTCGAGGCGGAAAAACACAGCATACTCCAGATTCTGCTGAACCTCCTGAGAAATGCAAAACAGGCCATTGGGGAAGGGAAGGAGACGCGCGCGGGTGTGATTCGCGTCCGCATCCGCCGGCAGCGGGAGGGCCGCGTCAGCCTGGCGGTGGAGGACAACGGGCCCGGTCTCCCTCCGGAAAACCTCACGCGGATTTTTGGACATGGGTTTACCACGAAGGCGGACGGCCACGGCTTCGGGCTGCACTCCTGCGCGCTCGCCGCCGGCCGGATGGGCGGTTCCCTGCGGGCCGAAAGCGACGGGCCGGGGTGCGGCGCCACCTTCACTCTGGAACTGCCGCTCAAGAGCGCTGAAGACGTTAGAAAGAATGTCTGATATGAAATCACCAGGCTTGCTGGAACCGAATCATAGAATTCTCGTGATCGACGACAACACGGCGATTCACGACGACCTGCGGAAGATCCTGCTGGGAGAAGTCAAAACGCAGGAGAATCTGCGGGACGACGAAGCGCTGCTGTTCGGCGCCGAGCCCGCGCCCATTACCAGGTTCGAGATCGACTCGGCCTACCAGGGCCAGGAGGGTTTGGCGAAGCTCGAAGAGTCGGTGGCTCAGGGACGTCCCTACGCCTTGGCATTTGTGGATATACGGATGCCGCCCGGATGGGACGGCGTGGAAACCATCATCCACCTTTGGAAGGCCTATCCCAGCCTGCAGGTTGTAGTGTGCACGGCCTACTCGGATTACTCCTGGAACGATATCCAGCGCAAGCTGGGGCAATCCGAGAACCTGCTGATCCTCAAGAAGCCATTCGACAACATTGAGGTGATCCAGTTGGCCCATGCTCTGACCCGCAAATGGCTGGTGAGCGGCCAGGCGCTGGCGCGGTTGGAGGATCTCGACCTGATGGTGGCGCAGCGCACCGCGGAGTTGCAGGCAGCCAACCAGCGGATCAACAAGCAATTCGAGGAAAAAGCCGCGGCGGAGGCGGCCTTCCGCACGGTCTTCGAGTCCAGCCCCATCGGCATCACACTGCAGGACATGGCCGGCAATTACGTGGATGTGAACCGAGCCATGGAGGAGCTGTTGGGACTGCCGAAGGCGAGCCTCATTGGCCGCAATCCGGTGGAACGGGGATGGATGGGCGGCACGGAGGAGCGCGTCGATATCGACTCGCGCGAGCTGACCTACTGGAACCCGAAACTGGGGAAACGGACGGGATTGTTATGGGCGCGTAGAGTGGAGATCGGCGGGACCCGGTATTCGCTGTGCTTCGTTCTGGACATCAGCGCGCGAAAAGAGATGGAAGAGGAGTTGGTGCGAGCCCGGCTGGGCGCCGATGCAGCGGCCCAGGCGAAGAGCCAGTTCCTGGCCAACATGAGCCATGAGATCCGCACCCCGCTGAACGGAATTCTGGGCCTCAGTTGCCTGCTGGAAGAGGAATCCATGCCGGAAGGTCTCCGCCCCATGATGGGCCTGATCCGCACCTCCGGTGAGGTGCTGCGGAGGGTACTCGACGATGTTCTCGATTTCAGCAAGATCGATTCGGGCAAACTCGAACTGGTGGAGGAGCCGTTCGATTTGCGGGCCTGCCTGCAATGGAGTTTCGACCTGTTCCGCGAAGCCGCGGTGGAAAGAGGCCTGGAGTGCCGGATGCACCTGGATAACCGGCTGCCCGCCTGGGTGTCCGGCGATGCCGTACGGCTGCGCCAGGTGACGGGCAACCTCATGAGCAACGCGGTGAAATTCACGCACCGGGGCTCCATCGAATTGGAAGCATACCTGGTGGAACCGGCGCCCCCGCAGGGCCGGCATACGATCCGCGTGGTGGTTCGCGATACCGGGATCGGCATCCCCGAAGACCGGATTGGACGGTTGTTCCAATCGTTCAGCCAGGTGGACTCCGGCAGCAACCGCAGCTACGGAGGTACGGGGCTCGGGCTGGCCATCTCCCGGCGTCTGATAGAGATGATGGGCGGAACCATCCGGGTGGAGACCAAGGCCGGCGTGGGGACGGCCTTCGAATTCACTTTCACCGCCGGCATCGCGGCCGAAGTCAAGCCCGCGGCGAAAGAGGCTCGCGGGGGGAATTACGCGGGGCTGAGAGCTCTGGTTGCCGAGGACAATAAGATCAACCAGCTGGTTACCACGCGGATGCTGCAGAGAATGAAATGCCAGGTGGACGTAGCTGGCGATGGCGCGGCGGCGGTCCGCGGCGCGGAGACGAACTCTTACGACATCGTGCTCATGGATCTGGGCATGCCTGGAGTGGATGGGTTGGAAGCCGCCCGGCGGATCAGGCATCTGAGCGGCGTACCGTCATCGATTCCGATTGTGGCCCTGACGGCCTCGGTGGCCGACGATGCGCGCCCAATGTCTGGAGGCCGGCATGAACGATTTTCTGAGCAAACCGATAGAAGCGCAGGCCCTGCGGCGCGTTCTGGACCGGTGGTGCCACTGCGGCGCCTCCACAGTCGCGCTCGTGCCGGAGGTTTCCGAACCCGCGTAATCGGCCGGATTTCCGGGTAGACTGTAGGTTCAGCCATGGACCTACAAAGAATTCAGACCGAACTTCGCGCCCAGAACCTCGACGGGTGGCTCTTCTTCGATCACCACCTGCGCGACCCGCTGGCATACCGGGTGCTGGGCCTCCCGCCAGCCTCGCCGACGCGGCGCTGGTATTATATGATCCCCGCCGAGGGCCAACCGCGCGGCATGGAGCACCGCATCGAGCGCAATTCGCTGGGCGAGCTTCCCGGCGATCGCATCGCCTATTCCAGTTGGACCGAACAGGTGGACGCGCTACACGTCCTGACGGCCGGCATGAAGAAGGTCGCCATGCAGTATTCGCCCATGTGCGCCATCCCCTACGTCTCCATGGTGGATGGCGGCACCATCGACCTGATCCGCAGCCTGGGCATGGAAGTGGTGAGCTCCGCCGAACTCATTCAGACCTTCGAAGCGCGCTGGACCCCGGAAGCCCGCGACATGCACTTCGAAGCCGGCCGGCGCGTCGACCGCGTCCGCAACGAGGCCTTCGACATGATCCGCGAGCGCCTCTCGAACGGGCTGTTCCTCACCGAGTTCGAGGTAAAAACCTTCTTCCGCGAGCGGTTCGCCGCCGAAGGGCTGGTCACCGATCACGGCCCCATCGTGGGGGTCAACGCCAACGCCTCCAATCCGCATTACGAGCCCATGGAAGACACCAGTTCCACCATCCAGCGCGGCGACTGGCTGTTGATCGATCATTGGGCCAAGCTCGACCAGCCCGGCGCCGTGTATTACGACGTCACCTGGACGGCCTTTTGCGGCGACAATCCTTCCGACCGCCAGCGCACCGTATTCGAAACCGTCCGCGACGCGCGCGATGCCGGCATTCAGCGGGTACAATCGGCCATTGCCGCCGGGCAACCGCTGTGCGGATATGAGGTGGACGATGCCACCCGCGGCGTCATCCAGAAGGCCGGGTTCGGCGAGTACTTCACGCATCGCACGGGCCACTCCATCGGCGTGGAAGTGCACGGCAACGGCGCCAACATGGACAACTTCGAAAACCACGACGTGCGGCGCGTCAGCCCCTTCACCTGCTTCTCCATCGAACCCGGCATTTACCTCCCGGATTTCGGAGTGCGCAACGAAATCAACATGTACGTGGGCGAGGGCGAGGCGGTGGTGACCGGCGAGGTGCAGCGCGAAATGGTCTTGCTCCGATGATTTCGGGGACAGGCTACATAACCTCGAAATTACCGTCGAGGAGCTTGCCGACCGATCGTCCGGCCTATTTCGAGGTTATGTAGCCTGTCCCCGAAATAGACTGATAGACTGAAGCTCTTATGACAAAGCTGTGGTTGGCCTTCGCTCTTGCCGCGCCTCTCGGGGCGCAGAATCCGGCGGGAAGCTGGACCTTCGCCGTGTCGGGCGACTCCCGCAATTGCGGCGACATCGTGATGCCCGCCATCGCCGCGGGAGTCCAGCACGACGGGGCCGGCTTCTATTGGCACCTCGGCGATTTCCGCGCCATCTACACCTTCGACGAGGATCTGGCGCCGCCTGCCGCGTTGAACCTGCCCCCTTCACGGCTGAATATCATCGACTACGAAACCGGCGCCTGGCCCGACTTCATCGCGCATCAGCTTGCACCGTTTGGAAAGCTCCCCGTCTATCTGACTCCCGGCAATCACGAAACCATTCCGCCGGCCACGCGCGAGTCTTACCTGCTGCAATTTGCCGACTGGATTGCCACGCCCGCGCTACGCCAACAGCGCCTGGCCGACGACCCTGCCGATCACGCTCTTCACACCTACTACCACTGGGTCTATCGCAACGTCGATTTCATCGCGCTCGACAACGCCTCCCACGATGAGTTCGACGACGCGCAGCTTAAGTGGTTCAATGCCGTGGTGCAGCGCGACGAGGCATCCGACGCCATCCGCACGATCGTGGTGGGGATGCACGCGGCGTTGCCCGGAAGTTTCGGCGGCGAGCATAGCATGAACGATTGGCCCACGGGCCAGACCTCCGGCCGCAAGGTCTATGAGGCGCTGTGGCACGCCCAGAACTCGGCGCACAAGAACGTCTATATCCTGGCCAGCCATTCGCATTACTTCATGCAGGACGTTTACCGCACGGCCTATTGGCAGGACAAGGCGATCCCCGGCTGGATTGTGGGGACCGCCGGCGCAGTGCGTTATCGCCTCCCCGCGGGCGCGCCTCCCGCCACGTCGATGACCAACGTCTACGGCTACCTGCTGGCCACCGCGTCGCCCGATGGGACCATCGACTTCGCATTTCACAAGCTCGCGGTGGATGACTTACTGCGCGCCAACCACGGGCGTCTGGCCGATTCGTTAGTCCACTGGTGCTTTGATCGGAATCGGCAGTAAGCCCCCTGAACAAAAGTCTTGCCGTGGCCGCGGGAGTTGCGTTATGCTTGCCCTTGTAGAAGCGAAAGGGGAGCGATATGGACCTGCCGCAAGGCACACTCGATCTGCTCATTCTCAAAACGCTGGCGCTCGAGCCGCTCCACGGCTGGGCCATATCCGAGCGCATCCAGCAGATTTCCAAAGAAGCCCTCCGGATCCGACAAGGCTCGCTGTATCCCGCCCTGCACCGCTGCGAGCGCAAAGGCTGGATCAAGCCTAAATGGGGCGTCTCCGAAAATAACCGGCGCGCCAAATACTACGCGCTGACCCGCGCCGGCGTGAAACAACTGCAGGCCGACGAGGCCGCCTGGCGCCAGTTGTCCCTCGCCGTCGGCCTGCTGTTGGACCACGCCTGAGGCCGCTATGTTCAGCGACCTCCTCTACCGACTGCGATCCCTGTGGCGCCGCCGCGCCGCCGAAGCCGAACTCGACGAAGAACTGGCCTTCCACCGGGAGCGCGAAATCGCGAAGCTGATGCGTTCCGGGCTGCCGCCGGATGAGGCGCGCCGCCGCGCGACGCTCGCCATCGGCGGGCCGGCACAGATCAAGGAAGAGGTCCGCGACGAGTGGATCTGGCGCTGGTCGAGCGACCTCGCGCAGGACGCCCGCTACGCCTTTCGCGCGCTGCGCCAAAGCCCCACATTCGCGGCCGTCGCGGTGCTTTCGCTGGCTCTCGGAATCGGCGCCAACACGGCCATCTTCAGCATTCTGAATGCGGTGGTGATGAAGCCGTTGCCGGTGCGCGATCCCGGCCGGTTGGGCCATCTCTTCCGCCAGGGAGACGACAGCTTCACCTATCCCGTATGGGAGAAGGTCCGCGACCGCCAGGACGTCTTCTCCTCCGTGCTGGCATACTCCGAGATGACGTTCGACCTGTCCGATGGCGGAGAAAAGAAGCCGGTCCAGGGCATCTATGCGAGCGGCGATTATTTCCGTACGTTGGGAGTGCCGGCCGCAATCGGCCGCGTGCTCATACCTGACGACGACCGGCCCGGCGCCACACCGGCGGCCGTCCTCAGCTATGGATTCTGGCAGCGCGCGTATGGCGGCGATCCGCACATCGGCGGCCGCACCGTCCGGCTGAACGGCCATCTGTTTCAGGTGGCCGGCGTCACTCCGCCGAGCTTCTTCGGATTGGACGTGGGCGATACGTTCGACGTGATCGTACCGCTCACCAGCGAGGCGCTGATCGACTCCGACCGGCCGGCACTCAACAATCGCGGCATGTGGTGGCTGACCGTTATGGGACGTTTGAAGCCCGGCGTGAGCCATCCACAAGCGGCGGCGCGCCTTCGGGCGCTTTCGCCGGCGATTTTCCAGGCGGCCATGGGGAACGATTATGCGCCAGAGCACCGGCAGCGTTTCCTGGCCGATCGGCTGGACCTCAAGCCGGCCGCAGGCTTGTCCCAACTGCGGGACCGGTACGGCGCGTCGCTCCTGCTGCTGATGGGCATTGTGGGACTGGTGCTGCTGATCGCCTGCGTCAACATCGCCAACCTGCTGCTGGCGCGGGCCAGTGGACGCCGGCGCGAAATCGCCATCCGGCTGGCGGTGGGCGCGGGACGCGGACGCCTGGTGCGGCAACTGCTGACCGAGAGTGTCGTCCTGTCGCTCGGGGGCGCGGCCTGCGGCGCCGTTCTGGCGCGCTGGGGCGGCCCGGCGATTGTCGCGCTCATCTCCGCACCGGGGGAATCGCGCTTCCTCGATCTCTCGCCCGATCTGCGCGTTTTAGCATTCACGGCCGGGGCCGCCATTCTGACGGGAATTCTGTTCGGCCTCGCGCCGGCCCTGAAGGCGACCCGCGGCGCCACGTCCGAGGCGCTCAAGCAAGGCGCGCGCGGACTCACCGAGCGGCGCGGACGGTGGTCATTGGGCCGCCTGCTGGTGGTCGCACAAGTGGCGCTATCGTTGCTCCTGTTGGTGGGGGCGGCCCTGTTCGTGGCCACCTTGCGGAACTTGTCGCATCAGGATCTGGGTTTCCGCAGCGACGGCGTCCTGCTGGTCGAGCCGGATCTGCGCGCCGGAAAATACTCCGCGGAACGCCAGAGCTTGGTGGCGGAGGAACTGCTGGTACGCCTGCGCGCCATTCCTGGCGTCCATTCCGCCGCGCGCGCGGCCATAACTCCGATCGAACGGGGCTCCTGGCAGTGGGATGTGAACGTGGCTGTGGCGGGCGGTGGCAGAAGGAATGTTCACACTTATTTCAATCTGGTCTCGCCGGGGTACTTTGAGACCTTGCGCACGCATGTGCTCCGCGGCCGCGACTTCGCGGAGGCCGACAGCAAGGGGTCGCCGCGCGTGGCGATCGTCAATGAGACCGCGGCCCGTCGACTCTTCCCGGGTCTCAGTCCCATCGGCCAAACCTACTACGCCGGCTCTTTCGACGGCAGCCGGAAAGAGTCTCCAGTGCAAGTGGTAGGGTTGGTCCAGGATGCCAAGTACCGGTCTCTTCGCGATGTTCCGCCGGCCACAATCTATTTGCCCATTAGCCAGGATCCGACGCCGGCTCCCGTGGTCGGCGCCTACGAACTGCGGTACACGGGCGCGCCATCCGGCATCGCCGGCGCGGTGAAGGAAGCCGCGCGCGCTACCGATCCGCGGATCGCTTTGCAACTCCGTTTCCTGTCGGCGCAGATCGCCGCCGCGCTCATTCAGGAGCGCCTGGTGGCGATACTGGCAGCCTTCTTCGGCCTGCTGGCGCTGGTGTTGGCGAGCGCCGGGCTGTACGGCGTAGTGGCTTACGGGGCGGCGCGCCGGCGGAACGAGATGGCCATCCGCCTGGCGCTGGGAGCCACGCGGCGGGGAGTGTTACGACTTATGCTGCGCGATCTTGCCGGCCTGGTAGTGGTCGGGGTGCCGCTGGGGCTGGGAGCGTCGCTGGCATGCGCGCGGCTGGTGCGGAGTATGCTGTTCGGAGTGACTCCCGGCGATCCACTTACATTGGCCGGCGCCAGCGGAGTGTTGCTGCTGGTGGCCGGTATTGCAGGCTACTTACCGGCGCGGCGCGCGGCCCGTTTAGATCCCGTGGTAACGCTGCGCGAAGAGTAAGTGACGGAGGTTCGCGGTATTGTTGAATCCCCTGGCCGAACTCCTGATGTCGTGGAATTTGGGATGAGCCCCGAGGTGGGGCAGGCGGTGCTCGCCTGCCCGCCCGTCCTCGCTGAACCAAGCCCGCTGAATAAACAGGATAGAGGGCAGGCGAGCACCGCCTGCCCCACCCTGCGAAGCCTTCCGTCCTTGCAAGGAACGGCTCAACCGATTTTCCCTGGTAGCCCGAAATTGCGGGCGACATCAGGAGTCCGGAGTCTCGTCTCGGCGCCTTGCGTTTCCCCGCTCGTGCGGATGCCTGGACTTACTG
>Ga0182030_10025736_pt1 | contig 10694 bp, 10 predicted proteins | sample 812S3MmetaG_FD_121299 | JGI IMG/M metagenome (GOLD analysis project Ga0182030, IMG submission 121299) | Permafrost microbial communities from Stordalen Mire, Sweden - 812S3M metaG (Illumina Assembly) | ecosystem: Environmental > Terrestrial > Soil > Wetlands > Permafrost | place: Sweden... | reverse complement strand
GCTAGTCCTCCTCGGTGAACAGCCGCTTCAGCCGGTCGAAGGACTCGAGGCAGACCCCCGCACCCTGCACGACGCACTCGAGCGGCGTGTCCACCAGATGCACCGGGACGGCGGTGGCATCGGCGAGCCGCTGGGTCATCCCGCGCAGCAGCGCGCCGCCTCCGGTCAGGTGGACCCCCTGGAACATGATGTCCTGCGCCAGCTCCGGCGGGGCCTCCGAGAGGCAGTCCGCGGCCGCCTGGACGATCGACTTCACGTTGTCCTCGAGCGCGCCCCGGACCTCGAGTGGGGAAAGGAGGACCGTCTTGGGCCTCCCGGTCGCCACCTCCCGGCCGCGGATCTCGGCCTGTTGCTCCCCTTCGTAGGGCGCTGCCGAGCCGATGGCCAGCTTGATGGCCTCCGCCGTGCGCTCGCCGATGGCCACGCCGTACTGGTGGCGCACGTAGGCCTGAATGGACGCGTCGAAGTCGAAGCCCCCGCAGCGCAGCGCCTGGACGGCCACCACTCCGCCGAGCGAGATCACCGCCATCTCCGCGGTACCGCCCCCGACGTCGACCACCATGTTGCCCACGGGCTCGTGGATGGGGAGCCCCGCCCCGATGGCGGCCGCCATGGGCTGCTCGATGAGGAAGCTGGCCGAGGCGCCGGCACGCCGCGCCGCCTCCTTCACGGCGCGGCGCTCGACCGCCGTGATGGCGGACGGCACGCAGATCAGCACCTTGGGCCGGTTCAGCCGGCCGACGCCGACTCGGCGCAGCAGCACGCTCAGCATCCGCTCGGTGACCTCGAAGTCGGTGATGGCGCCACCCCGCAGCGGGCGCTCGGCCACGATGTAGCCCGGCGTCCGGCCGATCATCTGCCAGGCGTCGGTCCCGATGGCGAGCACCTCGCGACTGCGGGAATCGAGCGCCACCACCGTCGGCTCGTTGAGCACGAGGCCCTTCCCCTTGGCATAGACGAGCGTGTTGGCCGTGCCGAGATCGATGGCCAGGTCGCGCGACATAGGGGCCTCATGGTACGGCCGCCCCGTCGCGCGACGGCACCTTCGGGCCCTTTCTCGGTATCGTCGCCCAGGTGAGCGACACGCCCGAGCAGCCCGACGAAGGCGAGCCGGGCCCCGAGGAGGGTGGTGGTGCCGGCCCGGACGAGCCCGAATCACCGCTGCGCGGCTGGATCGATCCCGACGACCGGCTCTGGCGCCACCCGAGCGAGGTCACCGCAGGCGGCGCCGGCCCGGGTCCGGCCGGGAAGGCGGGCGGGGACCGGCCGGTCCTGCTCAACGCCCCGCCCCGGCGCGCCTACCGGAGCACGGCCATGGTCCTGATCGGCGTGGCCGCCGTGGTGGCGGCCGCCGCCTGGGTCGTGGTCCTGCTCTCGCCGGCCTCGCAGAAGCCGCTCTCGAGCGCCACCGGCGGCACGGTCGCCGGTGCGCCGCTGACCACGCTGGCCGGGCCGGAGAACGCGGTGCCCGCGGCAGCCCAGGCCGCCGGGCGCTCCATGGTGGAGCTGCGGGCGACGACCGCCCACGGGACGGTGGTGCTCATCGGCGTGGCCGTCGCCGAGGGGGGCATCGTCGTGACCACCGCCGACCTCCTCGGCGGCGTGCGCCGCATCGTGATGGTCGGCCCCGGGGGCAAGCTCGAGCCGGCCTCCATCGTGGCGAAGGACGCCACGTCCGACGTGGCGCTCGTGGACGTGCCCGTGGACGTGCCGGTGGCACCCTTCGCCAACGACACCGGCCTCAACGGGGGGTCACCCGACCTGCTGTTGAGCTTCGTGCCGGCGGGGACCGGATCGCTGGCGCTGCACTGCACGCCCGGGGCCGTGACGGGCGTGGGCACGGCCATCGCCGGCGGTCCGGCCGGTGGCATGCCCGCCATCACGTCGTCCGCGGCAACGGCGACCGTCGCCGCGGGGGACCCGCTGTTGGACTCGAGCGGCGGGGTGGTGGGGATCCTCTACGACCCCGACCCGGGGACGTCCTCCCCCGTCGCCTTCCTGCCCAGCGACCTCGTGGTCGGGGTCGCCGACGACCTCCGCTCGAGCAACCGCGTCGTGCACGGATGGCTGGGAGTCTCGGGCACCGACGCCCCGAACGGCGGCGGGGCCACGGTGGAGTCGGTGCAGGCCAAGGGCCCGGCCGCCGGACGGCTGCAGTCAGGCCAGGTCATCGTGGCCGTCAACGCCCTGCCCGTGCACACCATGGCCGAGCTCCGGTCCCGGCTCTACGTCCTGGCCCCGGGCGCCGCCATCGCACTCTCGGTCCAGCAGGGGTCGGACACGAAGGTCGTGGACGTGACCCTGAGCGCGTCCTCCTAGCATGCAGGGGTGAGCATGTTCGGTTCCAGCGACTCCGACAACCCGATGGGAGGCCTCCTCGGGGACCTGCTCAAGGTCATCGGCTCGGGGCCGGGGGCGGGCGACAGCTGGTTCGAGGCGGCCCGCACGCTGGCCTTCGGCGTGGCCACCGACGGGGGCCAGGACGAGAACCCCGACCCGCTGGTGCGCATCGCGTTCGAGGAGCTGGCCCGGGTGGCCGAGCTCCACGTGGCCGACGCCACGGGGATCGCGTCGCCCGGGGGCGGCGGCGTCTCCTTCGAGGCCGTCGGGCCGGGACAGTGGTCCTTCCGGGTGCTCGAGGCCTACCGCCCCGTCCTCAAGTCGATGGTCGACGCGCAGCAACAGGGTGCGGCCGCCGTGCCGGCGTCCATGGACCTCAGCGAGCTCGATCCCGACGACGCCGGCGGCCTCAGCGGCCTGCTGGGCCAGTTCGCGCTCACGCTCGGGCCGGTCTTCCTCGGCATGCAGTTCGGCTCGGCCGCCGGCCACCTCGCCCGGCGGGCGTTCGGCCAGTACGCGCTCCCCCTGCCCTGGCCCGAGTCGCCGACCTTGCTGCTCGTGCCGGGCAACGTGGCCCGCTTCGCCGAGGACTGGAGCCTGCCGCTCCAGGAGGTCCAGCTCTGGGTGTGCCTGCGTGAGCTGACGATGCACGCCGTGCTCACCCGTCCCGGTGTCCGGGCCTCGCTGACGACCCTGCTGGGCGACGCCTCGGCCCACGCCGCGGCGGCCCAGCGATCCATCGTCGAGCGCCTGGGGGACGGACTGGGGAACCCGGCGGCCCTCGAGGACGCCCTGGGGGACCCCGAGGCGCTGCTGTCGGACCTCATCAGCCCCGAACAGCAGAACATCTCGAGCGCACTCACCGCGCAGACGACCGCCATCGGCGCCTACGTGGACCACGTCACGGCGGGCATCGCCGAGACGCTGACCTCCTCGCCCGCCGCCCTGCGCGAGGCCTGGTACCGCTACCGGATCGAGGAGGGCAAGGGCGAGCAGGCCTTCGCCGGCCTGTTCGGGCTCAACGTGGGCCAGGACGAGGTCGACCGCGGGCGCACCTTCGTCACCGGGGTGGTGGAACGTGCCGGTGAGGACGCGCTGGCCCGGCTGTGGGGCGACGAGCTCGACCTGCCGACGCCGGCCGAGGTCGACGCGCCCGGGCTCTGGCTGGCCCGCATCGGCCTCCTGGACTGAGGTTCAGCCCACCCGCGCCAGCACGCGGTGCTCGAGCTCGTAGCGAGCGAACGCCGTCGTGACCCGGCCACCGAGGAGGAGCATCTCGATGCCGCCATCCCAGTCCGGTGCGATGGCGTAGACGTAGTCCGCCATGGCCTCGTCGCCCCGGATGGTGGCCAGCAGGTCGACCAGGTCGGCCAGGTGCTCGACCATCGCCGTCTCCGGCAAGTCCGCCGGCGTCAGCGTGCGCATCAGCGCCGCCTCGTCCTCGGTGACCTCACCGACGAGCTCTCGGATGTCCCCGACGACGGATGCGTCGTCCAGGTTGGTGATTTCCCCCATGGTGCCCTTCCCCTCCGGCGGACCTCCCGGGACCGCCGCTCGGTGACTCGAGAGCAGCCCGACGACCGCTCCGAGCGCAGCTTTCACCACGTCGGTGTCCGCCGAGTGGCTCCCGGGATGCAGATTGGGTGCGGCACAACGCCGGCCCAACGGGGCCGCCCACGGGCCGGGCGCCGCTCAGGCCTCGGCCGGCTCCCCGTAGTCGAGGACCCACTCGAGGGCCAGCTGCTCGCGCTCGGCGTCGCGCACGACCCGCTCGCTGTTGCGCCGGAACTGGGGGTCGTGCGGGGGGAGCAGCACCAGGCGGGCCAGGACGCGATCGCGGAACTGGTCGATCACCTCGGGCGGGCCGTAGTCCGACTGGACCTCCCAGTGGGGGGCCACGGGGCCGAGATACACGACGCGCACATGCCCGATGGGCTCGACCGGCTCACCCTCTTCGACTACTTCCTCCACGGTGTCCGGGGACATCGCACCTCCTGGCATCGGCGATCGGCGCCAGCGTAGCCCCAGGGGGGCGGGAGGCATCCTCCCTGGTAGAGCGAGGATCGGCCCGGGCATTCTTACGAACTTCCTAACCGAAGACCCTATTTCCGGGACGGTACCTCCCGTAGAATGGTGCGTGAAAAGGGAGTGAAACAATGAATACCGAATGGATGGCCCGGGGGAAGTGCAAGGAAGTTGCTCCCGACCTCTTCTTCCCCAATGACGGGATGGGCGTGCTGGTGGCGCAGAGGATCTGCGCCGAGTGCCCCGTCGCCGAGGCCTGCCTCGAGTACGCGCTGGAGAACCACATCGACCACGGGGTCTGGGGTGGTGCCTCCGAGCGTGAGCGCCGCCGGATCCTGCGCCGCCGTCGCCTCTCACACGCCGTCGCCGCCAAGTAGCACGCCCCACCCGGCCGGGTAGCGGCCCGGGGGCACGGCGGAACACCGCCGCAGGCAGGCTCACCCGGGGCCCCGGGACATCCGCCGCACGTGTCACGCTGGCGCCGTGATCGGTGAGTGCCCGTGATCGGTGAGTGCCCGTGATCCTCGAATGCCCGTGATCTTCGAATGTGTGGTCAACCTGAGCGAGGGCCGCGACGACGCCGTCCTGGCGGAGTTGGCCGGTGCCGCTGGGCCGTCCCTGCTCGACCAACACCGCGACCCGGACCACAACCGTTCCGTGCTCACGCTCGCCGGGCCCGTCGACACGGTGGTCGCGGGTGCCCGGTCACTCGCCGCGGCGGCCGTGGAGAGGCTCGACCTCCGGACGCACCAGGGCGTCCATCCCCGCCTGGGCGTGCTCGACGTCGTCCCCTTCGTCCCCTACGAGCCGGGTGCCCCCGCCCCCCGGGACCTCACCGAAGCGGTGGTGCTCCGCGACGAGTTCGCCCGTTGGCTGGGCACCGTCCTGGGCGTGCCGAGCTTCCTCTACGGGCCCCTGCCCGGCGGCCGGACCCGGACGCTGCCCGACATCCGCCGCCACGCCTTCGGGAGGGACGGGTCACCAGGCGAGCCCCTGCTGCCCGACGAAGGGCCGGCGCGGGCGGACCCGCGGACCGGCGCCACGGCGGTCGGTGCCCGGCGGGTCCTCGTGGCCTACAACGTGTGGGTCTCCTCGGCCGCGGTGGCCAGGCGGGTCGCCCCGCTGGTGCGAGGGCCCCATGTGCGCGCCCTCGGCCTGACGGTCGGGCGCCGGGCCCAGGTGTCGTGCAACCTGGTCGACCCCGACCTCCTTGGGCCGGCCCGCCTCTACGACGACGTGGCGGCGCGGGTCGCCGAGGCCGGCGGGGATGTGGAGGGGACCGAGCTGGTGGGTCTGATCCCCGAGACGGTGCTCACCGCCGTGCCCCGCTCGCGCTGGGCCGAGCTTGGTCTCTCGGACGAGGGCACGGTGGAGAGCGGTCTGGCCCGCGCCGGCCCCTGAGGAGGCATTCGCTCTCGGGCAAGCACGAGACCTTCCTCAGGTGTACGGTCGACCTGCCCCCAGAGGCTGGCAGCAAAGGAGCGTCGAATGCTCGCACGAACCCTTCGACCCGTCTTCCTGAGAAGCGCCATCCTGAGAAGAGCCGGCCTGAGAACCGCCGCCCTCGGCGCGGCTGCAGCTGCGCTGATAGCCCTGGCGCTGACCGGGTCCGCCCCCGGGGCGGCCGCGGAGCAGCCATCGGCCGCTCCGCACCTGGTGCCCATCGCAGCGGGACCGGCTGCCGGTTACTGGCTGGGCGCCTCCGACGGCGGGATCTTCGACTACGGCCCCGGCGCCGGGTTCTTCGGCTCCCACGGCGGGTCGCCGCTCAACGCGCCCATCGTCGGCATGGCCGCCGCGCCCGACGGCCAGGGTTATTGGCTGGTGGCCTCCGACGGCGGCGTCTTCAACTACGGCCCCGGTGCCGGGTTCTTCGGCTCCACCGGCGGGCTCACGTTGAACAAGCCCGTCGTCGGCATGGCCGCCACTCCCGACGGGCACGGCTACTGGCTCGTGGCCTCCGACGGCGGGATCTTCGCCTTCGGCACCGCCGCGTTCCACGGCTCCACCGGCGGGATCGCGTTGAACAAGCCCGTCGTCGGCATGGCCGCCACTCCCGACGGGCACGGCTACTGGCTCGTGGCCTCCGACGGCGGGATCTTCGCCTTCGGCACCGCCGGGTTCCACGGCTCCACCGGCGGGATCACGTTGAACAAGCCGATCGTCGGCATGGCCGCCACACCCGACGGGCAGGGCTACTGGTTGGCGGCCTCGGACGGCGGGATCTTCGCCTTCGGCACCGCCGGGTTCTTCGGCTCCCACGGCGGGTCGCCGCTGAACAAGCCCATCGTGGCCATGGCCGCCGCACCCTCCTCCGCCACGAGCGTGACATCGAACAACCTGGTACAGGTGTCGTGCCCGACCACGACGTGGTGCGCCGCGGTCGACCAGAAGGGCCACGCCTACATCTATTCGAACGGGACGTGGTCGCCACCGGATCTCGTGGACCCGGGCTCCAGCGCGGACGCCGACCTCGGTGCCGGTGAGTTCGACGGCATCTCGTGCCCCTCCACCACGTTCTGCATGGCCGTGAGCTATCTCGACGGCTTCGCGACCTACAACGGAACCACGTGGACGGCCATGAGCACCCACCACGTGTCGGGGGCGATCCCGAACGCCAGCTTCACGGGGGTCTCGTGCTCGACATCGACGTTCTGCGCCGTGTCGGACTTCCTGAGCGGCGAAGCGGTCGTCTACAACGCCGGAGCGTGGTCCGTCATCGCCGGCCCTGGGGCCGGTGGCGGCCAGGGCATGCCGACGGTCTCGTGCCTGCTCGGCACCAAGACGTGCATGATGGTCGACAACGACGGGAACTATGTCACGACGACAGACGGCTCGAGTTGGACCGCGCCGACCACGTCAGGGATCGATCCCAGCCCGGTCGACAACTACTACGGCGTGGCGTGCCTGGCGTCGAACACCCAGTGCATGGTGGTGGACAGCGACGGCGACGCCGGCATGGGGTTCCATGGCGTGACCTGGACGCAATTCGGGAACATCGACGCGAGCACGACGTTCGATTCCCTCCAGTCGGCGTCGTGCGACCCCAGCGGAGCGATCTGCGTTGCGATCGATTTCGACGGCAACGCACTGGTGTACACCGCGTCGAGCCAGACCTGGTCGGCGCCCAGCCACTACGACTCCAAGGCCGTCCCGACGAGCATCTCGTGCCCCAGCACCACCTGGTGCATGGCGGTCGACGCCGGCGGCTACGCCTATCAGTTCAATCCGACAGGCTGACCCGGCTTCACGACGAGGGGCTAGGACGCGCTGACCACGTCCCGGCGGGCCAGGGCACGGGCCCGGCGCAGACGGCGCCGCTCGCGCTCGCTCATGCCGCCCCAGATGCCGAACTTCTCGCCGTTGGCCAGCGCGTACTCGAGGCAGTCCTCCCGGACGACGCAGCCGCGGCAGACCTCCTTGGCCTCACGCGTCGACGCGCCCCGCTCGGGGAAGAACAGGTCAGGGTCGACGCCCATGCAATTCGCCTGCAACTGCCAGCTTCGTTCTTGGCGACCGTAGAGCGTGGTGACTATGTCAACGGGCACTGGGTTCGCCCCCCTTCTTCGCCTCAGGTGGCAACGGTGTAGTTACAACGGTGTAGTCATCTTTCCCCACCCTCCTCCGGAGCGCAAGAGGGAATCGACGATTCCAGGCACGAATTGTGCGTCTGGAGCCCCGATCGGCCCTCCCTGTGCACGAAAAACCCCAGGTGAGAGCGTTGCGGACCACCGATGTGGATGCGCGCGACCCGGGATGTGGAAAATCCCAGGTCGGACAAGGTGCGGGCCGCCGGAAGGGACCCGTGGGCTCCGGGAGGACCGGGCTGACGGCTCGGCCGGTCGGGTCCTAGCCCGTCGGACGGAGCACGCGGCGGTGCTTCAGGAAGTCGACCAGCACGTAGCCGCCCAGGGCGTCGGGCGTCGTGTAGAAGGTGCGGCCGCCGTTGACGCGGGCGATCTGCTCCACGAAGGGGTAGTGGGTGCGCTGGAGGTCGAGGGCGAAGGTGTTGATCACGATGCCGGCCCGGGTGCAGCGGATCACCTCGGCCATGGTGCGGCGCAGGGTCTCGGGGATGGGCGGGTAGTTGAAGTGGACCTCGCCGTAGTCGTCGATGTGCGCGGTGGGCTCGCCGTCGGTCACCACGATGATCTGCTTGGTGCCGTGCTGGTGGGCCAGCATGCGGCGGGACAGGGCCAGCGCGTGCTGCAGGTTGGTGCCGTAGACGTAGTCCCACATGGCCGTGGGGATCTCGTCGGGGCGTATCTCGCGGGCGACCTCGGAGAAACCCACGATGCCGAGGTAGTCGCGGGGGAACTTCGACGAGATGAGCGTCTGGAGCGCCATCGCCATGCGCTTGGCCGGCACGAAGTTGTCGCGCATCGGCATCGACATGGACAGGTCGATCGCCAGCACCGTGGCCGAGCGCGACAGCGCCTCGACCTCGACCACCTCGAAGTCCTCGGGCGTCAGGCGGACCGGCACGCCCGAGCCGCCGCGGCGCACCGCGTTGTGCACCGTCGTGGAGAGGTGCAGGTTCAGCGGGTCGCCGTACTCGTAGGCCTTCGTCGTCTCCTCGCGGTCGTGGCCGGTGCCGGTGCGCTGCGCGGCGTGGTCACCGATGCGGTCCTTGTTGATCTGGCCGAACAGGTCGGCCAGCGCCTTCTGGCCCAGCCGCCGCACGCCGCGGGGCGTGAGCTCGATTCGGCCGCCCTGCTGCTCGATCAGCCCGGCGTCGGCCAGCGACTTGGTGAGGTTGGCCAGGCGGTCGAGGGCCCGGGCGGCGTCCTCACCCATGTGCTGGCGGACCTGGTCCAGGTCGATCTCGCCCAGCGCAGCCGGGGTCGAGGCCGACTGGAGCATCTCCTCCATGCGGTCGAGCTGGCCCAGCTGGGAGGCCAGGTCGGTGGCCCGGCTCATGCTCATCGGGCCCTCGCCGTTGAAGTCGTAGGACTGCTGCCAGCCGGCGTCGGGGACGGCGCGCTGGAGGTTCTCGGCCAGGCGCTCCACCTGCCAGCGCAGGTCCATGTCCTCGAGCACCGACTCCATGAGGCGGCTCAGCTGGGCCTGCTGCTCGGGGCTGAGCGAGTTCCACACGGCCTGCGCGGCCGCCATGCGCTCGGCGAGCTGCTGCAGGAGCTCGTCGAGGGTCTTGGGGTCGCCGGGGAACATGTCGCCGTACTGGGCCATGAACTCCTCGAAGCTCGGGTCGAGGTCCTCGCCCGCCTCGCGCTGCTCGAGCATCTTGTTGAGGGCGTCATAGGCGTCGCGCATGCGCGCCATCTGCTCGGAGCTCATGGTGGAGAGCGCGTCGGACGCTCCCTCGAAGAAGGTGTCGGCCATCTCGCGCCGGAGCTCCTCGACCAGCTCCTCGAAGCGCTCGCGTGCCTCGGAGGACACGAAGTCGTAATGCTGCAGGGAGCTGATCCGGCCGGCGGGGTCGTCGGGCTGGAGGTCGAGCGCCATGCGCCGCTCGGTGGCGACGTCGTCGGTGACCTCGCTGCGCCGCTGGTCGCCCGAGCCGTGCGCCTCGTCGACGAGCTCGTCGATGGCGGCGCGCTCGTCCTGCTCTATCTCGTCGAGCTGCGCGCCGAGCTCGGCCATGCGCCCGTCGGGGTCGCCCTCGGCCAGCATCTCGGCCCGGCGGCGGCGGAGCTGATCGAGCAGGTCCCGCAGCCCGGGCACCTGGTCGCCGTCGGCGGTGCGGAAGCCGCTGCGCAACATCCGGCGCAGTGCGTCGTCGAGGTCACCGCCGGCAAGGAGGTCGTCGGTGAGGCCCGCCAGGAGGTCGTCGGGATCGAGGTCGGTGAACTGCTGGGTGCCGTCCCACTCCGTGTAGTCGTAGCGGGCGCTCACCGGGTGGTCACTTGCGCCCGCGGTAGAGGGCCCGGGCGCCCGACGCGTCCTTGTTCAGCCGCTTGGTGAGGTGCAGGCCCTCGAGGAGGAACTCCAAGGCGCTGGCCATGAGGGCCGGCGACTCCGCGTCGGCGGCCTCGGGGCCGGCCAGCTTTCGAGTCGGGGGCTCGAGCTCGGGGATGTCGGCGAGCACGGACAGATAGGCCGCCGACGGCAGGTCGTCGCCCACGTGCACCACGACCTGGTCGTGGAAGGCGGCCACGATCGACTGGGGGTCGTCGAGGGTCACCCGGCGGCGGAACACCGAGAGTGTCGCCGCGGCCACCAGCTGGGCCACCACTTCGTCCTCGTGGCCCTCCTCCATCGCCTCGACCTCGATCTTGCCCTGGGTCGAGGGCACGAGCGAGGAGAGATCGCTGATGCGGGGCACCGCCACCGGCTCGCCGGTGCGCAGCGCGCGCCGCACGGCGGAG
>Ga0182030_10025735_pt1 | contig 10695 bp, 8 predicted proteins | sample 812S3MmetaG_FD_121299 | JGI IMG/M metagenome (GOLD analysis project Ga0182030, IMG submission 121299) | Permafrost microbial communities from Stordalen Mire, Sweden - 812S3M metaG (Illumina Assembly) | ecosystem: Environmental > Terrestrial > Soil > Wetlands > Permafrost | place: Sweden... | reverse complement strand
CGCCCGTGGCAGCACGTGCTCGAGCCGTTGGACGGGTATCTCGCGCTGGCGGAGGCGCTGGTGCGTGCCCCGGCCACCACCCCTCGCGCTGTCAATTTCGGACCGGATGCGGCATCCTTTTGCGAGGTGCGGGAGGTCGTGGATGGATTCAGTGCCCGCTTCGGCGGAAAGCCGGGCTGGAAGCTCGATGCCTCCGACCACCCGCCCGAAGCCCGCGCGCTCACCCTGTCCTCCGCACTGGCCGAGCGCGCGCTCGGTTGGCGCCCGCGCCTCGACATCGGCGAAGCGCTGGCGTGGACCGCGGACTGGTATCGGGCATACGCAGCGGGGGAGAACATGGTGAGCTTGTCGCAGATGCAGATCGCGCGCTACGGGTCCTTGCGAGGCGCCTCATGAAGTGCGTCATCCTCGCCGGCGGCAAGGGCACGCGCATCGCGGAAGAATCGAGCGTCCGGCCCAAACCCATGCTCGAGATCGGCGGCCGGCCGATCCTCTGGCACATCATGAAGCTGTACGCGGCGTTCGGTGTGAACGAGTTCGTCGTCTGCCTGGGATACAAGGGCTACGTGATCAAGGAATACTTCGCGAATTACTTCCTCCATCAGGCCGATGTGACCTTCGACATGGCGGGCAATCGGGTCGAGTACCACGATTGCCGCAGCGAGCCGTGGAAAGTCACCCTGGTCGATACCGGCGAGGAGAGCATGACCGGCGGCCGGCTGCTGCAGGTCGGCAAATATCTCGGGGACCGCGAGCCCTTCTGCATGACCTACGGCGACGGCCTGGCGAACATCGACATCGCCGCCGAGATCGCCTTCCACAAGGAGCGCGGCCTGAAGGCTACGGTGGCGTGCGTGCGCCCCCCCGCGCGTTTCGGCCGGGTCGTGATCGAAGGCACGCAGGCCAAGTCCTTCGAGGAGAAGCCGCAGGCGGAAGGCGGCCTGATCAACGGCGGTTTCTTCGTGCTGGAGCCGAGCGTGCTGGAGCTGATCGATGGAGGACAGACCGTGTGGGAGAAGGAGCCGATGGAGTCGCTGGCGGCCGACGGCCAGCTCGCCGCCTGGGTGCATCGGGGCTTCTGGCAGCCGATGGACACCTTGCGCGACAAACAACATCTGAACGCCTTGTGGGACTCGGACGCCGCACCATGGAAGCTTTGGAAGGGCTAGCACCGATGTCGATCAGATGGCCGGCCTGGTAACCGCCTGCCGCGCATGCGGCGGCCGGTTGTCCGTGACCATGGCGGATCTCGGCTTGCAGCCGCCGTCCAATGCGTTTCTCGCCTCGATGGCGGATGCCCGCCACGAGAAGCGATACCCGCTTCGCGCCAAGGTGTGCGAAGCGTGCAAATTGGTGCAGGTCGACTACGACGTGGCGCCGGAGGAGTTGTTCGGGAACTACGTCTATTTCTCGTCCTACTCCGACGAGTGGCTGGCGCACGCGAGGCGCTACGCCGACATGGCGGTCGGCCGGTTCGGGCTCGGCGCGGACAGTCTCGTGGTGGAACTCGCCAGCAACGACGGCTACCTGCTGAAGAACTTCGTCGACAGGGGCATACCCGTGCTCGGCATCGATCCCTCGGATACGGTGGCCCGAGCGGCCGAGAAGATCGGCGTGCCGACACTGGTCGAGTTCTTCGGGGAGACCGTGGCCGGGAAGCTGGCCTCGGAGGGTCGACGCGCGGACCTGATCATCGGCAACAACGTTCTCGCGCACGTCCCGCGGCTCAACGACTTCGTCGCCGGCATCGCGACGCTGGTGAAGCCGACGGGTGCGGTCACCATCGAGTTCCCGCATCTGCTCAAGTTGATCGAGCACGTCGAATTCGACACGATCTACCATGAGCACTTCTCGTATCTGTCGCTGTTTGCCATCGAGCAGGTATTCGCCCGGCACGGCTTGCGAATCCACGAGGCCGAGGAGCTGCCGACCCACGGCGGCTCGCTGCGCATCTTCGCGGCGCCGGACTCGCGCCGGGGTCTCGAGGACGGCGCCCGGCTGAAGGGCCTGCGGGCGCGCGAGGCCGCGGCGGGGCTCGCGGATCTCGCCACCTACGAGCGCTTCGCCGGGCGAGTCGAGCTGTGCCGCGAATCGCTGCTGCGATTCCTCGCGGCCGCCAAGCGCGAGGGCCGGAGGGTCGCCGCCTACGGCGCGGCGGCCAAGGGGAACACGCTCCTCAACTTCTGCAACGTGACCACCGACGACATTTCGATGGTCGCGGATCGAAATCCGCACAAGCAATCGAAATTCCTGCCCGGCACCCACATCCCGGTGGTCACCCCGGAGGACTTGATGCGCGCGCGGCCGGACTACGTGTTGATTCTGCCCTGGAATCTGCAGGGCGAAATCCGGCGGCAGCTGAAGGGCATCGCCGAGTGGGGTGGCCGCTTCGTCATTCCGGTCCCGACCGCGACGATCGATCCATGATTTTCACGGAAGCGGCGCTTGCGGGCGCCTTCCTCATCGACATGGAGCGCATCGAGGACGATCGGGGCTTCTTCGCGCGCAGCTTCTGCGCCGAGGAATTTGCCGGGCACGGATTGGCGGCGAACATGCCCCAATGCAGCGTGTCGTTCAACGCGTGCCGGGCGACGCTCAGGGGCCTGCATTATCAATCCGATCCCCACGCCGAGGAGAAGCTCGTCCGCTGCACGGCGGGCGCGGTGTTCGACGTGATCGTCGATTTGCGTGCGGGCTCCCGCACCCGGGGTCGATGGCTCGGAGTCGAGCTCACGGCCGACAATCGGCGCGCGCTGTGGGTGCCGAAGGGTTTCGCCCACGGGTTCATCACGTTGGCCGACGGCAGCGAGGTCCTGTACATGATGTCCGTGCCCCACGCACCCGGATCCGCACGCGGTGTGCGCTGGAACGATCCGGGGATCGCCATCGACTGGCCGCTGCAGCCGGAGCACATGAGCGATCGGGATGCGGCTTACCCGCTGCTCGACGCGTCGATCACGCCGTGACCGCGCCCCGGCGTGTGCTGGTGACGGGTGCCGGCGGTTTCATCGGCCGGAGCAGCCTCGCGCCGTTGAGCGGGGCGGGATTCGAGGTGCATGGCGTGCTGTCGCCCGGCCGCCTGCGCGATGCGCGGGCGGGCGGGCGGGTCACCGGGGGCGCGCCACGCTTGCCCGGCGAGTTTCACCGGGTCGATCTGTTGGACGCCCGCGAGATCGATTCGCTGATCGGCCTCGTGCGTCCGACTCATCTGCTGCATTTCGCCTGGATCGCGACCCCGGGAGAGTATTGGCGCAGCCCCGAGAATTATCGATGGCTCGCGGCGAGCACCCATCTGCTCGACGCGTTTCGGGCGGGTGGCGGCGTTCGCGCCGTCATGGCGGGCAGCTGCGCGGAGTACGACTGGTCGCGGGCGGGCGTTTGCAATGAGCGAACCACTCCTCTGGCGGGTGGTCTGAGTCCGGGTGATGCGACGCCTTATGCCGAATGCAAGATCGCCCTGTCCCGAGTCCTCGAGGAGTTCGGCCGTGCGCAGGGCCTGTCGACCGCCTGGGGGCGGATTTTCTTCCAATTCGGGCCGCGGGAGGATCCGCGTCGGCTGGTCTCCTCCGTGATCGTCGATCTGTTGTCGGGGCGCGAAGCGGCCTGCACCCCCGGCACGCAGGTCCGCAGCTTCCTGCACGTGGACGATGTCGGAGCCGCGTTTGCCGCGTTGCTCGGCGCCGAAGTCGAGGGTGCGGTGAACGTAGGCTCGGGCGAAAGGATCACGATCGCCGAGGTGCTCGGCCGCATCGCCGAGCGCATCGGGCGGCGCGACCTCATCAAGCTCGGCGCGCGACCCATGCCGGCCTCGGAGCCGCCGCTGCTCGTTCCGGATATCGGGCGGCTGCGCGCGGAAGTCGGCTTCGAACCCCGCTGGACACTCGACGCAGGTCTCGATGACACCATCCGCTGGTGGCGAGCGGCGCTGGAAGGAGCGACGATTCATGAGCAATGACCCCGAAGCGGCTGCGATAGCCGAGTACGTGAATGGGATCTGGGACCGTTCCATCGTCCCGACTCTTTGCGACTACGTGCGGATACCCAACAAATCGCCGTTGTTCGATCCGGAGTGGGAGCGCCACGGACACATGGAGCGCGCGGTCGAATTGCTCGCGGATTGGTGCCGCCTGCAGCCGATCGCGGGGATGACCGTCAAGGTCGCGAGGCTTGCGGGGCGCACTCCGCTGATCTTCATCGACATACCGGGCGGCAAGGACACGGTGCTTCTGTACGGCCATCTCGACAAGCAGCCCGAATTCACCGGCTGGGATGAGGGTTTGAGCCCCTGGGAGCCGGTGATCCGCGACGGGCGGCTGTACGGGCGCGGCGGGGCGGACGACGGCTATGCGGTGTTCTCCTCGTTGACCGCCATCGCAGCGTTGCAGGCGCGCAAGATCCCGCACGCGCGCTGCGTTGTGCTCATCGAGGCCTGCGAAGAGAGCGGCAGTCCGGATTTGCCGGCGCACGTCGAGGCGCTCGCGCGCGAGATCGGCACGCCGAGCCTCGTGGTTTGCCTGGACGCCGAGGCGGGCGATTACGAGCGGTTGTGGCTCACCACCTCTTTGCGCGGGAACGTCGTCGGCACGCTCGATATCGCCGTGCTGACCGAAGGCGTGCACTCCGGCGCGGGAAGCGGCATCGCCGCCTCTTGTTTCGACGTGCTGCGCGCGCTGCTGTCGCGGATTTCCGATGAGAATACCGGGGTGCTGAAGCTCTCCGAGCTGCACGTCGAGCTTCCGGAGGAGCGCCGGCGGCAGATCGTCGCGACGGCCCAGCTCCTCGGCGACACCGTGGCCGAACGCATGCCGTTCACCGCAGGCGCACGGGCGATGTCGCCCGATCCGGCGGTGTTGTTGGAGAACTCCACCTGGAAGCCGACGATGACCGTCACGGGGATCGACGGGTTGCCTGCCGTGAGCAACGCCGGCAACGTGCTCGCGCCCCGACTCAGCGTGAAGCTGTCGTTCCGGCTGCCGCCCACCGCCGGCGCCGAGCGCGCGGCGGCCGCGATCCGCCACACCTTGGAGACGGACCCTCCCTACGGAGCCCGGGTCAGTTTCTCCTCGGGAGCGAACAGCGTGGGATGGAATGCACCCGCGCTCGAGCCGTGGCTCGAGCGTGCCGCGCAAGAGGCATCGGAGCGGTTCTATGGACGGGAGTTCATGGCCATGGGCGTCGGCGGCACGATTCCGTTCATGGCGATGCTGGGTGAGCGGTTTCCGAGCACCCAATTTCTGGTGACCGGCGTGCTCGGGCCGCATTCGAACGCCCATGGGCCGAATGAGTTCCTGCACATCGATTACGCCAAACGGCTGACCGCAGCCGTCGCGCATGTGCTTGCGCGCCACGCCGCGCGCTAGATCGGGGACGGGGCACTGATTGTTGCAGTGCACTTCATCGATAACCCTTAATGTCTCGGACTGGCCGGCCGATACCCTGAGTTGGCGTCCCGGAGGGCGCAACCCGCGCTTTCTGCGCTACAGCGTCGGGGGAGGCAAGGAGTAGCGGCGACCGAGGGAAAGTGGTGACGCCCGATTTTCGCAAGCTGTTCGAGTCCTCGCCGGATCTGTATCTCGTGCTCAGCCCGGACCTCACCATCGTCGCGGTCAGCGATGCTTACGCCCTGGCCACCATGACGCGGCGTGAGCAGATCGTCGGCCGGCCGCTGTTCGAGGTATTTCCGGACAACCCAGAGGACTCGGCTGCCACGGGGGTGCACAATCTGCGGGCATCTCTCGGGCGAGTGTTGCGGGATCGCATCCCGGACGCGATGCCCGTGCAGAAGTACGACATCCGTCGCGCGCAGTGCGACGGTGGCGGATTCGAGGAACGCTTCTGGAGTCCCCGCAATTCCCCGGTTGTCGGCGACTCGGGCGAGGTGACCTTCATCATTCATCGGGTGGAGGACATCACTGAGGCGACGCGGCTCAAGCTGTACGCTCTCGAGCAGGGCCGAGCCAACGAGCAATTGCGCAAGCGGGCCAGCCAGGACGAGGCGAGATTTCGTGATCTGCTCGAGGCGGCTCCCGACGCGATCGCCATCGTGGACCGCAGCGGCAAGATGCAGATCGTCAATTCGCAAACCGAAAAACTGTTCGGCTATTCGCGCGCCGAGTTGCTCGGCCAGGGCATCGAATTTCTCATGCCGCTGAGATATCGGGAAAGGCATGGCGGCCATCTCGTGCATTTCTTCTCCAACCCCTGCGTCCGGCCCATGGGGGCGGGACTCGAGCTTCACGGCCGGCGCAAGGATGGCAGTGAGTTCCCCGTCGAGATCAGTCTCAGCCTGATCCAGACCGACGAAGGTCCGCTGGTGTCGAGCGCAATCCGGGACATCACCGATCGAAAGCGCATCGAAACCGAATTGCGGGAAAAGAACGTCGCGCTGCAATCCGCCGATCGCGCCAAGGACCTGTTTCTCGCCAGCATGAGTCACGAGATACGCACGCCGATGAACGGCATCATCGGCACCCTGGACGTGCTGCAACAGAGCAGTCTCCACGGCCCGCAGCTGGAGCTGGTCGATCTGATCCGCGAATCGGCCGATTCGCTGCTCACCATCATCGACGACATCCTGGACTTCTCGAAGATCCAGGCGGGCCGGCTGGAGATCGAGCACCTACCGATGTCGGTGTCCCAGGTGGTGGAGAAGAGCTGTAATCTGGTCAACCATCTGGCGGAGCGCAAGGGGGGCACGCTGACGGTGTTCGCGGACCCGAGGATACCGATGGTCCTGGGCGACGCGTCGCGTCTTCGCCAGGTGCTCATCAACCTCATCAGCAATGCGATCAAATTCTCCAGCGGCCGCGAACAACCCGGCCGGGTGTCGGTGCGCGCCCTGCTGGTGGGTCGCGAAGCAGCGAGCGCGATGGTTGAGTTTCGGGTCGCCGACAACGGCATCGGCATGGATGAGCCGACACTGGCGAGGATGTTCACCTCGTTCACTCAGGCAGACGCCTCGACGACCCGGCGCTATGGGGGCACCGGGCTCGGCCTGGTCATTTGCAAGCAACTCGCCAGCCTGATGGGCGGGGACATCGCCGTGGAGACCCAGGTGGACGCGGGATCCACGTTCATGGTGCGGGTGTCGTTCGAGCTCGCTCCGGAAATGGCCGATGCCGGGCAGAGCCCCTCCGAAATCAACGGACTGAACTGTGTCGTGGTTGGCGGCCACGCGGGCATCGCCGACGATCTGGGGGCCTACCTCGAGGCAGAGCAGGCGTTGGTCGCGCGGGAACCCGATCTCGCGGCCGCCCGTCGCCGGGCGGCCGCCGGGCCGGCGGGCGTGACTGTGTGGATCGTCGAGGGCGGAGAGGAGCCGCGCCATTTCGGCGAGCTGCACAGCGCCCTCAAGATCCGCGCCGAGTTCGACCCGCCGGTGGTATTGGTGGTGGTCGGCCGCGGGCAGCGGCGTACCGCACGCGCCGAGGCCGACGGCGTGATCATGATCGACGGCAACTCGCTCAACCGACGGGCGTTCGTCAGAGCCGTTGCGATCGCCGCCGGGCGGGCGAGCCCCGAGCCGCAAGCGGCTTCCGGCACGCACAGAGTCATCAGGTCGCACGCTCCATCGCGCGATGAGGCCCTGCGGCTGCACCGGCTCGTCCTGGTCGCCGAAGACAACGAGATCAATCAGAACGTGATCCGCCAACAATTGGATCTGCTCGGATACACGGCGGATGTTGCGACCACCGGCCGCGAAGCCTTGAAGCGCTGGCAGAGCGGCAATTACGCGCTGTTGTTGACGGATTTGCACATGCCTGAAATGGATGGCTACGATCTCACGCTGCAGATCCGCGTCGGTGAACGTGGACGCGCCCGCATGCCCATCATCGCGCTGACGGCGAACGCTCTGGCCGGCGAATCCGCACGGTGTCGCGCCGTGGGCATGGATGACTATCTGAGCAAGCCCGCACCGCTCGCCGCGCTCGCCGCCGTGCTGGAGAAGTGGCTTCCGGCAGCGGCTCCGCCAACCGCCCCGGCCATTCCCGAGTCCTCGGTGGCGCCGCTGGAGGTGGGCGCTCTCGAGGCGTTGGTGGGATCCGATCCGCAGATCATCGACGAATTCCTGCAAGCGTTCGGCGTCAGCGCGGCCCGCTCGGCCGTGGCGCTGCGCGAGGCATGCGCCGAGCAGCGGCCGAAGGCCGTCGCTTCGATCGCCCACAACCTCAAATCCTCGGCTCGCGCGGTCGGCGCCTCGAGGCTCGGCGCTTTCTGCTCCGCGATGGAGCTGGCGGGGGCCGCAGGGGACTTTGCGCTGTTGGCCGAGTTGCTGCCCGCCTTTGAGCGGGAGATGGCCGTCGTGGCCGACTATCTGCGCTCACTTCGGGTGAACGAGGGCGTGGCTGACAGGTGTGCGTGAGGCCTGCATGACAGCACTGGATCCAAAAAGCGTCAGGATCGTCCTGCTGGATGACGATCCCTTCATGCTGAAACTCCTGACCCATCTGTTGGCGCAGCTCGGTTACACGCACGTCGTCGCCTGCGACGGCGGCGAGCGCGCCCTGCGGCATATCGCCGGCACCGATGAATTGGTCGACCTGATCCTATTGGACATCAACATGCCCGGCATGGACGGGGTGGAGTTCATCCGCCGCCTGGTGGAGTGCCGCTACGCGGGCAGCGTGATTTTGGTCAGCGGCGAAAACAGCCGCATACTCGAGAGCGTCGAAAGATTGATCGAGGCGCATCAGCTGATCGCCCTGGGGCACCTGCAAAAGCCCGTCAAGCCTGCCGAACTGGCCGGATTGATCGGTCGATTGCAACCGAACCTCGGAAGCAACCGCGCCAAGCGTCTCAAGCAACATTCCTACGGTGCGGAAGAATTGCGCAGCGCCCTGTCACAGGGGCAATTGGTCAATTACTATCAGCCGAAAGTGGCGCTGGCGACGGGCGAGGTGGTCGGCATGGAGAGCCTGGTCCGCTGGCAGCATCCGGTCGATGGCCTGGTGTTCCCGGATCAGTTTTTGGGCCTCGCGGCGGACCACGGCCTTCTCACCGAAGTGACCGGGGTCGTGCTCATCGAGGCCATGAAACAGGCGAAGGCCTGGTGGCTGGCAGGGCATCCTCTGAGTGTCGCGGTCAACGTCACCATGGACGATCTGATCGCGCTCGAGTTCCCGGACCTCGCGGTCGCCCTCGCCGCTGCGGTCGGCGTCGAGCCCCGCGTCGTGACACTGGAGGTCACCGAGGGTCAGGTCATGCGGCAACCGAGCACGGTACTCGACGTGCTCAGCCGGCTGTCGTTGAAGCGATTCGGGCTGTCGATCGATGATTTCGGCACCGGGCACTCATCGTTGGCCCAGCTGCGCGACCTGCCATTCGACGAACTCAAGATCGACCGCGGCTTCGTGCACGGCGCATCGACCGATGGAACGCGACGCGCCATCTGCAGTGCGAATCTGCAAATGGCGCACCAGCTGCGCATGAAGGTCGTCGGCGAGGGGATCGAGACCCGGGAGGACTGGGATTTCCTGGCCCAACTGGGATGCGATTTCGGTCAAGGCTATTTCATCGCACGACCCATGCCGGCCGCAGACGTGGTTCAATGGATCCATGCGTGGCGTTCGAGGCTCAGCGGCGCCAAACTCTTGACGGCGTGATCGCGGGCAGGCCCCGCAGACACGTTCAGGCGGAATGCCCATGTCGCTCCTGCGCGATCATCTGAAAGCGGAAACGGCCGACTCGTGACACGGCTGGACCAAGCGGCCTGATCGTCATGCTGAAGTGGTGTTCGTATTGTCAGCGCTTTCTCGGGGAGACCCCCGATTTTCATAATCTCAATGTCACGCACGGGATATGCACCGCCTGCGCGCCGGGGGCAGCCAAGTTCACGGAGTCGGATTTTCAGCTCGCAGAATCCCTGCGCGACATCCAGCATCAGCTGCGCGAGGCGGGGCGGCGCAGCGACCTCCATGCGGCGGAGCGCATCATCGAGAACGCGGCCGCGGCGAACGTCCGAGCGGTGGATGTGCTGATCGGCATCATCGCGCCGGCGTTGTATCAGGTCGGCGAGGATTGGAGGCGGGGCATCATTGGCGTGGCCGAAGAGCATCGTTTCACCGCGTTCTGCGAGGAGTTGTTCAACAGGGTCGCTTCCAGGGTGAAGGATGTGGCGCCCGCCCCTGCGGCAGACCAAGAGCCGTCGGAGTTTCTCCTGATGAACGCGCCGGGCAATAAGCACACGCTGGCGATACGCATCCTGACGTTGTGGCTCAGGAGCCGTGGCGCGGCGTCGCGGGTGCTCGACAGCACTCCCAGCCCCGAAGAGTTGGCCGCGATGGTGGTCCGGAATCCACCCAAATCACTCCTGATTTCAATGGCGCTCGCCGAACAAGGCGCGGGCGTCACGGCCCTGGCGCAGCGCATCTCGCAATTGCCCGCCGCGATACGCCCGAAGGTGATCATCGGGGGATACGCCGTGAAGCTCGGTCTGGTGTCGGCGATACCGGGCGCCCAACTCATGGCCGACATCAGCTCGCTTTGAGGCCTTCCCGGGGAAAAAAGGGCCGCGCGGTCCCCGTGCCGGGACCGGCGGCCCGCTCCAAGTCTGCCGCTTATCCGATCGGCATCTCGCCGGTGAAGTAGGTGAGAACGTAGGCCTTGATCGCGGAATTCGACTGCGGAATTCCGTAGACGCCGACCGGCGCGCCGGCCGCGAGGCCATCGGTGAGCGCGGCGAGCCCGGCGCTCGTG
>Ga0182030_10025734_pt1 | contig 10695 bp, 7 predicted proteins | sample 812S3MmetaG_FD_121299 | JGI IMG/M metagenome (GOLD analysis project Ga0182030, IMG submission 121299) | Permafrost microbial communities from Stordalen Mire, Sweden - 812S3M metaG (Illumina Assembly) | ecosystem: Environmental > Terrestrial > Soil > Wetlands > Permafrost | place: Sweden... | reverse complement strand
TTGGGGTCGTAGCTGCCCATGCAGCCTAGCCACAGGCAATACTCTTGAGTGCCGTCGAAGATGGGTAGGCGTTGCCGTTCGATGAACTTGTCGCGCTCGGCGGGGTTGATGCCGAGGGCGTTCGAGCCGCGCTCAAGATTGAGGAAGAGTTTTGCGCCGTGATCGTCTTCCCATGCGCCGGTGTTGACCGCGCCGCGGCGCAGGCCGATGAGGATGGGCAGGTGCTCGATGCCGACGGGACATTGAAACTCGCAGGCGCCGCAGGTGGTGCACTGGAAGACGGCTTGCTGGGAGTTGTATTTGCCGAGGAGAGGATGATCGGAGGCGGGGCCGAGGTCATTGAGGTAGGCGCGGACGCCGAGGACGATTTCTTTGGGGTTGAGGAGCTTGCCGGTGTTGGCGGCGGGGCAGTGTTCGGTGCAGCGTCCGCACTCGACGCAGGAGTAGGCCTGGAGGCTGACGAGTTGTGTGAGATCGGCGCCCGCGACGAGGCCGAAGTCTTCGTCGCCGCTGAGGGGAGGGATTTGCGAGAAGCCTCCCCTGGAAAGGAAGACAGTGAAGGGACTGAGAAGCAGGTGCAGGTGCTTGGTATGGGGAATGATGGGCAAGAAGATGAAGAGAGAGAGGGTGTGAAGCCACCAGAGGATTCGTACAGTTGACCCGGCGTCGCCTACGAAGAACGACGCCAGGTAGGTGGCCATGAGGGTGAAGATCAACAGGGCGATGAGGCCCGATTCCCAGGAGAGCTTTGCGCCGAGCCATTTGGGGCGGATGAGGAAGCGGCGAATGAAGAGGGCGAGAATTCCGGCGGCGCAGGCGAGGGCAAAGACCGCGGCGAAGTAGAAGTAGAGACGGCCGATGGGTCCGGCGGGATCGAGGAAGGGGAATCCGAAGGCGTCCGCGCAGTGGTTGAGCGTGACCAGCGCGAAGGCGCAGAAGGCCCAGAAGACGCAGGCGTGCGCGAGGCCGGCGGCGGGCCGCTCGCGGATGACTTTGGACTGGAAGAGCACTTCCGATATGAAGTCGCGGACGCGCTTGCCGATGGGGAAGAGATGGAAGCCTGGGTCTTTTTTCGACTTGAGGATTTTGTCGAGGACCACGGCAAAGCGGCGCCAGAAGAGGTAGACCGAGGTCAGGACTAGCGCCGCGAAGAACAGCTTCTCGGCGAGGGAGAAGTGCTGGGGCTCGGCGAGGGTTGGTAAAAGAGCAGTCATGACCGAACCCCAACACAATACACGAAAGGGTTGGTGGGCGTCGTGGAGTGGCTTCGTGCGAGCCCGCCCTTCGCTAGAAAAAAGCGAAGGATGGGGTACCCGGCGTCAGGGAGATCATGGATGAAGTCGTCATGGTGACGATCTTAATGCATGATGCGGCGTCAGGAGCCCACAGTCCACGCGACGCGATAGTATCCTAAATAGAATTGGAATGCGAGCGGTCCAAGGGGTCCGGCCGCGCAAGACTGCTGGAGAAAGACTTTGGCCAAATACTTAGTTACCGGAGCCGCTGGCTTTATCGGCCGCTCGATTGCAGCGAAGCTCTTGGCGCGAGGAGAAACGGTTCGCGGCGTCGACAACTTCAGCACCGGCAAGCGTGAGAACCTGATCGGGCTGGAGGCCATGGAGTTCGTTGAAGGCGACCTGGCCGATCCGGCAGCCTGCGCGGCAGCCTGCGCGGGCATGGAGATAGTTTTTCATGAGGCGGCGCTGGCGTCCGTTCCGCGATCGGTTGAGAATCCGGTTGCCACCAACGTAGCCTGCGTGGATGCGACGCTGAACCTGCTGGTGGCGGCGCGAAGAGCCGGCGTTCGCCGCGTGATCTACGCGGGGTCCTCTTCCGCTTACGGCGATTTGGCGACCCTGCCCAAGCACGAAGGAATGCTTCCCAATCCGATCAGTCCCTATGCAGTGGCCAAACTGGCCGGAGAGCATTACTTGCGGGCCTTTACCAGGGTTTATGGGCTGGAGACGGTGGTGCTGCGCTACTTCAACGTCTTTGGTCCCTATCAGGACCCCATGTCGCACTACTCCGGTGTGCTGGCAATCTTCTGCCGGCGGATGCTGGCCGGCGAGCAGGTGACCATTCATGGCGACGGCGAACAGAGCCGCGATTTCACCTACATTGACAATGTCGTCTCCGCCAATCTACTCGCTGCCGCAGCGCCGGCGGAGAAGGTTTCGGGGCGGATGATGAACGTGGCCACCGGCTCGAGATCGACTCTGAACGAGACATTCGGCATTCTCCGCGAGCTGACCGGTTACACCCGCGAACCGGCCTACGGCGCCGCGCGTGCCGGCGATGTCCACGATTCGCTGGCGGATATTGGACTGGCAAGAGAGCTGCTCGGTTATGAGCCCCTGGTTGATTTCCGGGAGGGTTTGCGCCGCACGGTCGAGTGGTACAAGAGCAGCGCGGATTCATCTCACTAAGACATGGCCTGAAGCCGGACGGCATACCCGCCCTCGCCTTGATGAAGCTTCGGCAGGTCCAACCGCTACGGATGCGTATGGGGCGACCGGGCTGCAAGATGCGGGTGTTGACGAGTTCGTTCCCGATTTCGATCGACATCCGCCGGCTGGTGAACGTAACCCTTCAAACGCGCGGCGGCGACGCGGAACAGCGATCTCAGGCGTTCGCCAAGCGTTGGAACAATCGGGCACTCGAAATAGATCTGACGATTGAGCCTCATCAAAATCTGAATCGCCTGTACCTGCGGGTGGTCCCACGAAGGCGAGCCGCCCTCGTGCACGAACTCGTCAGCGAGGTATTCAATGGCGTGTCCCGTTATTTCGAGAGCTTGCCCGGCCTGGCGGTTGGTTTGGCGACGGTGCACGGCCTGCTCGACGATCGAATCCGAAGAGTCAGAAGCGTGGCGCAAGCCCAAGATATCGATTGAATCCCCAGTCGTCTTGACGGTTGTCACTCTTTCTCGATGCCTTTGAAAAAAAAGGAAAAGTTAAGGGGCCCGTCCAGGGTGCATCCGAGAGCATCTGGGTAGAACAAACCGACAAAAGCGGGTGAAGCATTGTGGCGCGTGAGAGCTCAAAATCTGTGTTGGCCGGCCGCGACCATATCAATCTGGAGAGCTTCCGATGGGAGCTGATCAAATTGTTGCGCTTCGTTAGAGGTCGGAGTGTGATGCGGGACACGGGTGAACGTGATAAGAAGCCGCATGAATGCGAGTGGAATTGTTAAAGACAGAAAGACCCCATTTATTGTCGTTAGATTATGTGACGGGTCTCACGAACATTTCCACTCTAATGATCTACGCTTCCGAGATTAGTGTTCAATCGACTTTTGGTGGGTTTCCCGCCAGCGCAATCTCTGTCTGGGAAATCCCTGGGTCTGAGGTGCCCCCTTTTGCCGGACGCTCCATCCACTCAGCAGAATCAACCGCACCAGTCCAATTCGCTCTCCTTCGGAGAGGTGAGCCGGCATGACGCTTTTACCTCGCTGCGCGAACTCTGTGGGGTACTGGTGCGCCGCCGTCGCCTGGCCGGCTCCATCCTGGGAGGGTTGCTGCTGCTGTGCCTTGTGTATTGCCTGGCGGCCTCTAAACAGTACGAGGCCAGCGCGAGGGTGGAACTGCGGACCGCGCCGGCCTCCTCGCTCAACCTGGAGCCGGCGGAGAACTCGGACCCGGCTTCCTTTCTCTCCGCGCCTGTCGCACTGGAGACGATGGCGGATGTATTTCGCAGCGACCGGCTGGCGTGGAGGGTGATCAGTGAGCTCAGGCTTTACGATGCGCCTGGTTTTCGGGGCGATTTTACGGGCCGGTTCCCAGGGTTTCGCGGCGAAACGCAGTCCGGCCCTGCTGTCGATCCGGCGGCGCAAGCCTGGCTGCTGGAGAGATTCGAGAGACGGCTTCGCGTGCGGACCTTGCCGCGGACCGTCCTGATCGAGATTCGCTTTCGATCTGAGGATGCGGCACTGTCGGCAGCAGTGGTGAATGCGCTCATCGCGGATTACAGCCGGCAGGACAGTGAGTCGCAGGTGGAGGCAACGGCGCAGGCGTCGGAATGGCTCAACATCCAACTCAGGGAGCTGAAGGCGAGCGTGGACCGGGACCAGCAACGGCTGACGGAATTCGAGCGCAAGCACGGCATCCTGAGCGCGCCGGCGACGCTGGCCAACGGAACGGCGGGCGAGACGGAACATAGCTCGACGCTTCTGGAGATCGACGAACTGGGCCGGCAACTCGTCGCGGCGACTACAGATCGCATATTGCGCGAGGCCGAGTATCGCGCTGCCACCCAGGGCGATCCGGAGCTTGCGATCGCGTCCGATCCGCGGCTCGAAACCGAGGCCGGCAGCTTTGCGACCGCGGCCTTGCGGCAGATACACGCACGGCACAGCGATCTAGAACAGGAACGGGCGCAACTGAGCGCGGAACACGGCGGGAACTTTCCGCGGGTGGTTGAGATTGGACGCCAGCTTCAAGATCTTGACCGGCAGAAACAGGCCGAGGACTCCACGCTCGAGGAGCGCTTCCGCAGCGCGTGGCAGACTGCGGTCGATCGCCAGCAGATGGTTCGCAGGAGTCTGGAAGAGACGACCGGGGCGGGCATGAAACAGAACGAGGCGGCCACCGAATACGCAGTGATGCGGCAGGAAGCCAACTCCAGCCACGAACTTTACATGCGGGTGCAAGAGAAGGTGGAGGAGGCGGGACTGGCCGCTGGCATTCACAGCTCGAATCTTGCGGTGGTTGATCCGGCGCGTCAGCCGGTGAAGCCGGCAGCGCCGGATCTGCCTCTGTACATGGCAATCACATTGTTTGCGGGGCTCTGGCTGGCGGTGGGAGCCGCGCTTCTGGCCGAGTCGCTGAGCACGCCACTGGTGCGTACCGCGGCGGTGTGCCTTGCGGTGCTACTGGCTGGGATGGCGGCCAGTGGGCAGGCGCCAACGCCAAGCACATCCGGGTTGCCTACAGGCGTGGCGCGGTTTCCACAGACGCCGGAGACCCGGAGTCTTCCCAATCCGAAGGAAGCGCCGACGGTGTGGAATGGACCAGGGCCGGCGAGCAAGACGGGACAGCCAGGGGGTGGGCAGTCAGCGGCCCCCATGGCGGCGCCGATCGGCCCCGGGGACTCACTGGAGATCGGCGAGTATCACACGCCGGAGTTTCGTTCGGCGGTGCGCGTGTCGCCGGCGGGCACTGTGACATTGCCGATGATCGGCGAAATGCAGTTAGGCGGGTTGGATGAGCAAGCCGCCGCGCGCGCCATTGAAGCAGCCCTGATGGCCAAGGGCATGCTGCTTCATCCGCTGGTTTCAGTGCTTGTGGTTGCCTATGCCGGCCAGGATGTGAGCGTGCTGGGCGAGGTGGCGCGGCCCGGAGTGTATCCCTACTCGGTTCATCACCGGCTGCTCGACCTGATCGCAGCGGCTTCAGGGCTGGCGCCCGGCGCGGGGCGGCTGGTGAACGTGTTTTCCCGTAGCGACCCGGAGACGCCTCACGCGGTGGTGCTGGACCCTAATGGAACGGACAAAAGCTCCGATCATAATCCGGAGCTGAGCCCTGGCGATACCGTGCAGGTGAGCCGTTCGGGGCTGGTGTACGTGGTTGGCGATGTGATCCGGCCGGGGGGATTCCCGGTGGATCCGGTGCATGGGCTGACGGTGGTGCAGGCGCTGGCGCTGGCATGGGGGCCGACGCAGAACGCCGCGACAGGAAAGGGGCTGCTGATCAGGGAACAAAAGGGAGGGCGGACGCTGACCGCCTTGAATGTGAAGCGGCTGCTTCGCGGGCAGGACCCGGATTTGCCGGTCGAGGACGGCGACATTCTGTTTGTGCCGGATTCGCTGGCTAAGAACCTGGTGAACAGGACCATGGAGTCGGCCATTCAGTCGGCGATCGGCGTAACGATTTATTCCGGCCTGGTCTATTCGCAGAGATATTAGACGATGAGAAAAGCTGCCTGGGGACTGCTGCTGTTTTTTGTTTTTTCGATTCCCTGGGAGTACTCGCTGGACCTGGGCGATCCGCTGGGCAATGTTGCCCGCATCGCCGGGCTGATGCTGCTGCTGGTGGCGATTCCAGCGGTTCTGCAGGCGGGGCGCTTGCGGACGCCATGCGCGCTGCAGTGGCTGGTGCTGGCTTTCTACCTGTGGTTCTGCTGCTCTTATTTCTGGACCATCGAGCCGGTGGCGACTCTGGACAAGATGCGCGCCTACTTCCAGGAGACGATGATCGTCTGGCTGGTGTGGGAGTTCGCCGAGAGTCCGCGCGATCTGCGCTGGCTGCTGCGTGCATTTGTCGCCGGTTCGTGGGTGCTGGCCGCGCTTACGCTGATGAACTTTGGCTCGGCGGAGGCGATTGCCGCGGGGCAGATCCGTTTTGCGGCGTACGGGCAGGATCCCAACGATGTGGCAAGGTTCCTGGATCTGGGATTTCCGATTGCCGCTTTGCTGTTGGGCAGCGAGTCCCGCCGGCCAGCGCAGATTTTGGCGTTCGGCTATCTGCCGCTGGGGCTGGTCGCGGTGGTGCTCACGGCGTCGCGGGGAGGGTTCCTGGCTGCAGTGGTGGCGCTGGCCGGCTGCGGCATTCTGCTGTTTCGCAGCCATGGCCGGACAATGCTCGGCTGTCTCTTTGCCTTGCCGGCGCTGGTTGCCGGACTCTGGTTCATCGTGCCCCATGAGACCTTTGAACGCCTGGCCACGATCCCCGAGCAGATTCGGAGCGGCGATCTGAATCAACGCTTGAATATCTGGTCTGCCGGCTGGCATGCGTTTCGCCAGGCGCCGCTGCTGGGCACGGGAGCCGGCTCGTTTGTCGGCGCCGCGGGATTGTCTCCCATCGATACGGCGCACAATACGGTTCTGACCATTCTGGTGAGCGGAGGGCTTTGCGCGCTGTTTCTGGCGGTGACGATCCTGGTGCTGGCGGTGCGGTCGACTTTGCAGACTCGCGGCTCGATGCGACTGGCGATGGCCACGGCTTTGCTCGTATGGGCAGTGACTGCGACGGTTTCCACGGTAGAGGAGAGCCGGACCACGTGGCTGTTGATGGGGCTGATTGCGCTGGCGGGGAGGCTTGCGGCGGAGGAGCCGGAGAAACTCGCCCTGTGCTTTCCCGAACCTGCGCAACAAGAAGGATTCGAGGTGGCGCCGGAGCAGACCGCTTAAGACAAGCGGGTTGCTCGCCGTTGCCGCAGACCATGGCCACCATCTTCCAAATCGCAGATCTGTTCAAGGGCGGCAGCGTCAATCGCCGTATCTTGCGCGCGGCGGCGTCGGTCACGGCGGTTGGGATTCTGGTCAAGATCGTCGCCACCTTCAAGGAGATTGCGGTTGCGGACGTCTATGGGCGCTCCGATGCGATGGATGCATTTCTTGCGGCGGCACTGATTCCCGGCCTGCTGATCAACCTGATCTCCGAGTCGATGAACCAGGCTCTGGTGCCGACGCTGATCCGGGTGAGGGAACAGGAGGGGCACGAGCGCGCGCAACAACTCCTGTCGAGTTCGATGCTGTGGATGTGCGTGCTGCTGACCGCGGCTTCGGCAGCGATGGCCTTGGCCGCGCGCGGGTTCTTTCCGCTGATTGCTTCGCACTTTCCCGCAGCCAAGCTGGAGCTTGCAATACGGCTGTTCTATGCTCTGCTGCCGGTGGTGCTCATTACGGGAATCGCCACCAACTGCACAGCAGTGCTGAACACCTTCGATCGCTTTGCGCTGCCGGCACTGGCTCCGGTGACGGTTTCGATCTCGATCGTTCTGGGCGCATTCCTGCTGGCAGGACGGCTCGGCATCTGGGCGCTGGTCTATGCGACACTGGCCGGTTCGCTGCTTCACGCGGCAGTGGTGGCGGGGATGATGGACGCGCACGGCTATCGCTTCCGCCTTCGCTGGTTTGGAATGACGGCGGCAGCGCGCGAGGTTGTGCAGCAGTATGGACCGGTGCTGTTGAGCGGCGTGGTGGCTTCGGGCGGGCTGCTTGTCGATCAGTCGATGGCGGCCATGCTGCCTGCCGGGAGTGTTTCGGCGCTGGTGTATGCCAACCGCTTCGTGAGCGTGGTGCTGACTCTTCTGGCGGGGGCGGTTTCAACGGCGGTGGTGCCGTACTTCTCCAGCATGATTGCGCTTCGGGACTGGCCGGGGTGCAGGCACACCCTGCGCACATGGGCCTGGCTCACCGCGCTCGTCTCCGCGCCAATCGCGCTGCTGCTGATTGCCGGCGCGCACCTGTTGATTCGTGTAACGCTTCAGCACGGCGCCTTTGGGCCGGACGATACGGCAGTGGTGACAAGGGTGCTGATCATGTACGCGATTCAGATTCCGTTCTTTGTTTGCAGCCGGGTCTTCTACCGGTTCATCGTGTCTATGCGGCGCACGGATCTGGTTTTCTATTGCGGCGCGATCAATCTCGTCCTGGACGTGATCCTGAATCTGATTTTGATGAGATGGTTCGGCGTGGCCGGAATTGCGCTGGCAACTTCGCTTTGGACGGTGAGCACGTTTTTCTTTCTGTGGTACTGGAGCAGGAGGCTGCTTGCCGAGGCTTCGCGCAGCGAGGCAGCAGCATGATGTCCTCTTCGCTACCAAGGCCGGCACAATACCTTCTTCGCTGCGACGATCTTTGCCCTACCATTTCCCGGCAACGGTGGCAGCGCTTCGTTTCCCTTATTGAAGAGTTCGGAGTCCAGCCCATCCTCGCCGTGGTTCCCGACAATCGGGACCCGGACCTCGAGCTTTCGCCGCCCGATCCGGAGTTCTGGAAACGAATGCGCGATCTGGAGTCCGCGGGCGCCACGATCGGCGTGCACGGCTACCGGCATCTCTCGAACAGCAAGGGCCGGAGCCTGGTGGCGCTGCATCGGACGACGGAGTTCGCGGGAGTGGCCGGGGAGACGCAGCGTGAGTGGATTCGTGCCGGGATGGCGATTCTTCGCGGCCACGGGCTGAACCCGCGCATCTGGGTCGCGCCTCGTCACGGATTTGACGCGCAAACACTGCGCGCGCTCGGGGAGGAGGGGATCGGCGTGCTGTCGGACGGGTTTGCGCGCGTCCCGTTTACCTGTGGAGGCATCACGTGGATTCCACAACAGCTTTGGGAGCCGCTTGAAAAGCCGCATGGACTTTGGACCATCTGCACACACCCCAATACCGCCGGGGATTCTCTGGTCGAACGATTGCGCTGGTTTCTGCGCGATCACGGCGCGCAGTTTACCTCAGTGGAGCGCGTCCTCACCGATTTGCGGCCCGCAAAGCTGAACCCGGCCGAAAGGATTCATGAAGCGTTGGCACAGTGGCGCGTTCAGGGCAGTGTGGGCAGAAAGCAGCTTCATGCGAAACTGCGAAACACAGGCGGAGCCTAAGCTGCAACTCGATCCTGCACAGCCCGATTGGGTTGATAGCTGCGCGAGAGCAGGTTTAGATAGAGTTTTTCCCATCGGTCAAGCATCGCTTCCAGGCTGAAGCTCTCGGTCACATGCAGGCGCGCCAGGTTGCCCATGTTGCAGCGCTCGCGAGGCGAAGAGAGCATCATGGCGGTCATTGCCTTCGCGAGTGCATCCGGAGCGCCGCATGGAGTGAGCCGGCCGGTGCGGCCGCACACTATCGCTTCTCGGGAGCCGGGAACATCGGTGGCGATGGAAGGCAAAGCGCAGGCGCCTGCTTCGAGCAGGCCAACCGGGAGCCCTTCCCAGCGCGAGGAGAGAACGAATCCATCCGCGGCGCGCATCCAGGGCTTCACATCCGGTTGAAAGCCCAGAAAGCGAACCCGGCCCTCGATGCCCAGACGAGCGGCGAGCAGGCGAAGGTCGCTTTGAAGTGAGCCTTCGCCCGCGATGAGCAGCCGAGCCTGTTCGGGAAGGATCGCGAAGGCGCGGAGTAGCGTGGGATAGTCCTTGACTGGCTCCAGGCGGCCGGCCGCGAGCCACAGGAACTCGTCGCCGAGACCAAGCTCGCGGCGGACGTCCGCGCGGACCGATGGATCCGGATGGAAGTCTTCGACGTCCACTCCGTTGGGCACCACGGAAAGCTTGTTCGGGTCCACCATCCCGGCGGCCAGATGAGCGTCGGCGACGGACTGGCTGACGGCCGTGACGCTGTCCGCGAGCCAATCGCTGGAGCGATAGCCGAGACGGCGGGTGAGCCTGCCGGTGGATGAGCTGTGCAGTGTGTCAATGAAGACATGTGCGGAAGACGCAAACCGAGGGAGCCCCCGCATCGGAGCGCCGAGCCGGGACCAGCGGGCCAGCCAGGCCGCGTGGGGCAGGTGGGCGTGCACCACGCGAGGCCTCTCCCTGTTTAGCCAGCGGCTGAATCGAATCCATCCGCGCGGATCGGCCAGTCCTTTGCGCATTTCCAGGCTCAGAAACTCAACTCCCGCGGCGGTCAATTGCCTTGCTGCCTGGCCACCGTTGCCGGAGAGCGCCACCACGCTGACCCGCCAGCCGCGCCCGCGGAGCCCTTTGGCCTGCGCCATCACCTGCCGCTCGGCGCCGGCGATCCGATCGAGACCGGGAATGACGAGGGCGACATGTTTCATTGACGCCCCTCCGCGAATGTCTCGTCGATCAGCTCTTCGTATGCTTCAATGGCGTGTTCGAAGCTGAACTGCGCGGCAATCCGCCGCTTGAGTAGATCCACTTTGGAGCGCTCGGTGCGGTTCGAATCGGCGCGCCTGGAACTCGATCGGGAGCGAATGAAATACCAGACGAGCACAGGAAGAAAGAAGGCAAGCAGCAAGGAT
>Ga0182030_10025732_pt1 | contig 10695 bp, 3 predicted proteins | sample 812S3MmetaG_FD_121299 | JGI IMG/M metagenome (GOLD analysis project Ga0182030, IMG submission 121299) | Permafrost microbial communities from Stordalen Mire, Sweden - 812S3M metaG (Illumina Assembly) | ecosystem: Environmental > Terrestrial > Soil > Wetlands > Permafrost | place: Sweden... | reverse complement strand
CAGGACCGCGTTTCGATTTCGCGGTTCAATCCGTTGCGCAGTCTGCGCGAGCGGTCGAGCGACACGATTGACGCGGCTGGGACACTGGCGGGCGACCCGAACCTCGGGCTGGCAGATAGGCGGGCGGCATTGCTCGTGATTCAGCGCAAGCTGAAGGCGGCGGTCAATGTGCCGGATGGCTTGCTGGTGTACGGGGATTTCTCGCAGGTGGTGCGGGTGACGGACTTTACCGCGGAGATCAATCAAGCGGAGACGGGCATTGATTGGAGCCTGAGCGCAACGTACACGCTCTTCCCGGACGAAAGTAGCTACACGACCACGGAATGGACGGCGGACCAGAAGGACAACTTCACGGGCGAGACAACGCTGTTGTTGGCGGGGCGGATCCAAGCGTCCACGCTGGCGCTGGCGCAGACCAAGCTGGCGGCCTTGACGGCGGCGGTGGCGTTGCAGAACGGCTACAACACTGCGAGCACGCAGCAGCTCACGAACGATTCGACTTCGAATAACTTGTCCACGATGGATGGGGATACGTTCATCGAGCTGTCGTTCAGCGTGTCGTGGCGGCAGTGGAAGCCAACGAACCAGATGGCGACGTTCAAGGCGAGCAACGGCGGGACGCTGCGCGGGCTGGGCAACGTGAACCGCTGGCGCGACCATTACGCGGCCACGCGCTTCAATGAGATGCGTTCGCAACGGCGTCACGCGACGGGCAGCGTGGAGGCGAGCGGGACCTTAGCAGGTCAGGCCAATTTATCCCTGACTGCAAGGCGAGCCGCGTTGCTGGTCTTGCAGCGGCAGTTGAAGGCGCAAGTGAACTGTGCGGACGGGACGCTGACTTACGGCGATTGGAGCCAATGCGTGCGTGTGGATGACTTCCAAGCGGAGATCAACCAAGCGGAGACCGGGATTGAGTGGAGCCTGAGCGCATCGTACTCGCTCTTCCCCAATGAAGGCGGCTACGCCACGGCGGAATACACGGTGAACGACCGGCAGGACGTGGAGTCGGGGGATGAGACGTTCGCGTTCAACGGGAAGATCAGCGCGCCCACGGCGGCGCTGGCCGCGGCGAAGCTCAACACATTGCGGACGGCCGTGCTGGCGATGTATGGCTGGACGCTGTCGCAACGGTTGCACGACGAGGCCAGCACGCAGAGCGTGTATGCCAACGGCGACGCGACGAGCTACCCGACCGGATCGGGCGCGGCGGACGCGGCGGATGGCACGACGTTCATCGAGCTATCGTTCGGCGAGGATTACCGGCGCCGTATCCAGGGCTTGCTGTTGGGGAGCACGCTGCAGGTGAGCAACCGCGAAGACATTCCGGCGCAGACGTTGATGACGACGTTTGCCGGGACGGTGACGGCGACGGGGCCGACGCCGGACGCGGCCTACGCCACGGCGCTTGCGCGCGCGCAGGCCTTGGGCGCGAACCGCGAGGCGGCGATTGACAGCACGGCGTATCTGCGCTCTAGCATGGTCAGCTTTGACCAGCGGCAGGTGACCCAGAACAGCGCGACGGAATTCCTGCGCATGACCTTCAGCTACGAGTACCAGAGCAAGCTGAGCGCGAACCGGGCGTATTTGGAGATGACTACGCACATGAACCGCGACACATTCGGGGTGGACGTGGAGACTTGCACTGGCTTCGTGGCGGCGCGCGACCAGGCCACAATGCAAACGCTGTACGCGGAACTGGTGTTGCCGCTGTACGAGGGCCGGCTGGTCAACAGTGAACAGACTGGGTTCAGCCAGACGCAGAACCAGACGGCGACGGGCTTCAATGAGCAGGACCAGCGGATGGAATTCACCATCCAGGTCTATTCGCCGAAGCTGGAGGGCGAGTTGGGGATGAAGTACAGCGTGGAGGTGACGCGCGATTTTCTGACGCTGGAAATGCGGACGGCGATGGAGGGGAGTTGCTTCGCGCTGGACCGGCCGACCGCGGACGCGGCGGTGGCGGCGCTGATGCTGGCGCTGAATTTCGGAACGAGCGTGCGCAGCCGGCGGCATGAGGATCGCGAGTCGGACGGCACGACCGACGCGATGATGAAGCTGGATTTCCAAGAGGACTTCGTGGGGGCGGTCACCGGCCAGGCCGGGGTGAGCGAGATGAAGCTGACGGAAAAGGTGGTGTATTCCGCGACGCGCTGGAGCGTGCAGAACCTGCCTTTCGAGATGGACGGCAGCGGTGGGGTGTCCATTCCGCAGCCGTCCGGCGTGGAGGCGGGCAGCCGCGTGGTGAGCGGCAGCGTGACGGCGGGGACGCTGGCCACGGCGCAGGCCTGGGCGGTGGCGCAGCGGGCGCTGCTGACGGGCGACAAGCTGGGCGGCTCGTATCCGCGCCAAGAGGAATGGGAGACTGACTACGAGTTCGTGCCGCGCATTGACGGCATTGCCACCGGCGACACGGCCAATGTGAGGCTGTACCGGGTCAACTTCCAGTTTGGGGAGATTCTGCCGCTGTATCCAAAGCCAGCGTAAAGAAAGGAAAAATGCGAATCCACACCGGAGGCCGAACCGCAAGATCCTTCTTCGCATCTAATGTGGCATCGGAAATCCCATGTTGGCTGTCTCTCGCTCCTGCACAGGGAATGGACAGGGCGGTGGGTTCTTGACCCATGTCTGATCCCAATCATATTGCGATTGAGGTTTGAACGCGACTCTTTCAATCTGGTCAGGACGAAATCCCGCATACCAAACCACGCGCCACTGCGGAGTTAGCCCCTGCAAGTAGATCAAGCCGTCTTCTCGCAGTGGCACAGCCTCCCAACCGTAGTCTCCGATTTTGATTTCAGCGCCTTGCGCCTTCTTGGCGAGCGAATCGTTCGTTGGAACGGCGATTACACGATAAACTCGGCTATATTTCTCTTTCCACTCTTGACGGCGCTTTGCGTTTCTACGCCAATAAGCACGGTAAAAGAGAACGACGCTGGCGACGCATGGAATAGCAGAAAAAAGCCCTGCTTCTACTCCGGTCCAAACGCCAAACTGTTTAGATACTAACATTCCAATTGTAATCGGGAGGCCAATCCCGAACAATAAAGCCAATAGTTCAATAAAACTCATGTGAATTATTTGCCGGTTGAAGAATTCTCAGATGGTAGAAAGAATAGGCTCGCGCCGGAACCAGTCAACATCGCGGAACCGCCACCGCTTGACGGAGTTGGACCTGTTCCCAAGAAATTCCAAAAGTCGGTCGTAAACGGCAGATTCGAGTCGCGCTGAAAACCATACCCATTCGGCGCTGTTGGGGTGGATACGTAATCGGCGGTGAACGGATTCATTGAGTATGGCACTGTGCTTGGCGCCGGACTCGCGTTGTCTGCTATATAACGCCCACCTCCAACGCTTCCAACAAGACCTCCGCCCCAAAGTGTTCCGACATCGAATGCCACGGCGTCCAAGTTGCCAGCATTTGCATTGCGGTAAATGTCCACGCCTGTCGCACTGGCACCAGCAATCGCGGTAATACCTAATCCTGCAGTTACCGTCGCTGACGCGGCTGCTGGGGTCAATCCCGCCAGCGTAAGTCCAGACACGGCGATTGGGGCTGCAAAAGTGACCACAACGGCCCCGCCTGCGCCAACCGCTACGCCGCCGAGGGCGGCAGCTTGTATGGGGCCCGCTTGCGATATTGCGCCCTGATACCGATTATTCCAAGCGGAGGTGCTTTCTCCATACCCGGGTCCAAAACCAACTGCGATTTCTACTGGGCCGGGAACTTGCAGGCCCATTGGATCAACATTGTTGATAGGGTTTCCGTTGGCAAATGCATAAAAATTCAATCCTCCGGAGAAACCGGTTGGATCAGGATTGATGAACCGGCAAATATTCGGATTGTAGTAACGCGCCCTCATAAACAAAAGACCATTCGGGTCGTTTTGTACGCCAAGTTGGCCATTATAGCAGAACGGCGTCTCATTGGTTCCCGCGCGGTGCGTGGTTGCGCCGTACGGGCTGTATTCGATTTGATCGGTCGGGCTTCCATTCTTGTCCGTAAGAACGATGGTGCTGCCTCGGGTATCGAAGTGGTAGAAAAGCATATTTGTCGTGGTGGCAGTTTCGTCAATTTCATAGACAAGCCCAGCCGCCCCATAAACGTAAAAGTTCGTCGTCGCGTTCTTGATCCGCATGAGGACCTGTGAACCCTGGGAGTTTACCACGAAAGTTGTGACCACTGAACCATTGGTGAGCGACGTGCGATTTCCCGCCGGGTCATAGCCGTAGGCGACACCACCCGCACTTGTCAATTCGTTGCGGGCATCATACGTGAATGTGCCAAAAGCGCCGTTCGTGAGAGGACCATACGTCAGGTTGCCGTCGGCGTCAACGGTCACATTCGTCCCGTTGAACGTGGCTAGGCGGTCGTCAACATCATAATTCATGTTGTTGGTCGGCGGCGTAAAGGGATGAGGCAGCGGTCCCTTAAACTCCCAATCCGAACGCCCTGCTGGGTCATAGTGCAGCTTGTAAAAGGCGATGGGGAATTGCGTCGCGGTGCGCTCGACGATATTCGTCAGTTGCCCCGCGTCGTCGTAGCCCATTGATCGTAGAGTGTTGTTGGGCCGGATGATGCCGGTGAGGCGTCCGGCAAGATCGTACGTGTAAGCCGTTTGCCGGCCCGCCCAATCTGTCGCGTTGGTCAGCCGATTGTTGCTGTCGTAAAAATATTGAACGGTGCGATTGCCTGGATAAATCAGGTTCGTGAGGTTGCCGTTGGCGTCATATCGGTATTGGATCACGTACCCGGCTGCGCTCGTGAAATTGGTTGCGCGATTGTCCGCATCAAAACGCCAGGAGAGCTTGATGCCATTCCCGACGTTCGTCAGCAGGGTGAGATTGTTGTTGCCGTCGTACTGATAATTGTTGACACCGAGATTATCGGTTTTGCTGATCATGCGCCCGCGCGCGTCGTAGCCGAACGAGGTTGTTTGCGTCAACGGGTCGGTGCTCGATTGGAGGAGGCCACGGTTGTTATACACCAAACTTGAGGAGCGGTTGGTTGGGCTGATGGTGTTGGTCAAACGGTTGGCTGCGTCGTATTGGAACCGCCAGACGTTTCCGTTTCGGTTGGTCAGGTAAGTGAGATTGCCCGCACCGTCGTATGCCCTGCCAACGATGTTCGTCGCGGCGTCCAGCACGCGAATCAAGCCGCCTCGCGCGTCAAAGGTTTGGAGGGTTTGTTCCAAAGCAGCGTCAGTGGTTGTTGTTCGATGTCCGTCAGGATCGTAGCCAAATGCCGTTGTCCGTGTTAATGGATCACTGGTGGCAGTGATTCGTTGCGCCGCGTCGTTAGTGTAGTAGGTTGTCTTGCCGAGCGGATTTTGAACGCTCGCCAGCCAGTCGCGTGAATCATAGACGCTCGTAACGACCGGTACTCCTTGAGGGGTCGCGGGCAAAGTGGTTGTGAGCAGGTGGCGCGTCACACTCCAATTATTGGTGGTGACAAAGCCGCGCGCGTCGGTCGTGGTAAAAAGGTTACCGTTGGCGTCGTAACCGGCCTGGGTTCTGAGATTGCCTGGCGCAACCGTATTGGTAAGCTGGCGACGATTGTTGTAGCCAAAAGTGGTCGTGAATCCTCGAGTGTCCGTATGACTAACGGGATCGCCCAAAGCAGTGTTCGTGAAGCTCTCGCTGCCCAGGCCATTTGGATAAGTGATGCTGTTGAGTTGTCCATAGCCGTCATAGCCGTAACTTGTCGTTCCGGCGGAGTCCTGACGACTCTGCAAAGAGCCGTTCGCATAGTATGCCATGGTCGTGTAGTCGCCATTCCCGTTGGTCGAGCCGGTCAGGCTGAATTGAGCGTTGTAGCCGAAGTGGCTGGTGTTGCCGCGGCCATCGGTCGAAGCCATCAGCCGGCTCTGTGAATCGAACGTGAACACGTTGCTGAAACCAAGCGGGTCAACCGTTTCGACCAAGTTATTGTTGTTGTCGTAAATGAACTGATTGATTTCACCCAAGGGTGACACAGTTTGAATGACATGATCCTGGCCGTCATACACAGTTTGCGATACGTTTCCCATGCCATCCTGAAAGGCGATCAACCGAGACTTTGCGTCGTAGGTGAAAACACGCTGGTCTCCGGCGGGATCAATTTCCACTGTCTGATAGCCGGAGGCGAAAATTTGCCATGTTTTGTTGGTGTCCCCTTGTGTCGATTGGGTTGTGATGTGGCCTGATCCATCGTAATAGTTGGTTTCCACCAAGCGGCCCAAAGCATCGAGAGTTGCGGTCAGTTCATGATTCGTATCGTACAGGTATGTGGTCGGCTTCTGCTCCGGGTCCATGTAGGAGGTTAAATCCCCGTTTGTGTAGGCATAGGAAACCGAACGGCCTGTGCTGTCAGCCACAGATGTCAGCGCGCCTCCGGTGTAGCTGAAGGTCAGGCTGCGGTTAGTCCAGTCAGTTACATTCGTGACAAGGTTGTTGGCGTTGTACGTCAGTTTCATCATCTGCCCATATTGATCCACAATGTTGGTGAGGACGTTGTTGGCGGCAAATTTGAAGGTGCGACCATGCCTTTCTTGCAGGACGAAAGCGCCGCCGGATTGCGTGAGCGCCATTGTGCAATTGCCTGGAGGTGTGTAGGAGCCATCGGGCTGCTTTATAAATTGAACCGTCTTGTTTCCCACATTGACGGTGACCGCGTTGTTTAAGAGTTGGTCAACGCCCCATTTTGCAATCAGAGCTGTGACCAGCCAGTTTTTCGGATCAAGACTTCCGTTGTTGGTGTATAGATTTATGGCAGCGTAGGTGGCCACAATCATGGGGGCCATTTGCTGCACCGTGGCGGTACCCAGCGCGCTTTCCGGGGCGCTCACGGGCACCACGTTGCCGTAGTAACTATGCAGCCAGCCGGGAGCCATGCCGGCCGGATTGGAAGCGTGGCGGGCGGATGAATAATATCGTGTCAAATTCAGGCCCCGTGGTTCTGTTTGGCCAATGGAGAGATCGGTGGATGTGATTTCAAAGCTGCCATCCACCAGATTCACCGGATCGGCTCCCGTCAGCCCAGAGAGTTGCAACGTTGGGGATTGCGGATTGTAGAAACTTGGTTGATTTTCGTTCACAAGTGAAATGTAGGGTGGATTGACCGTGGCGCTGGGATTAGAGACATAGCCACCATTATAGCCGCCGCCTATGATCATTCCCATGGAGCGGCCGTTTGCCGTCGTTCCCAACTGGACGTAACCATCCCCGGCCCACGTGCCGGCGCCTGCCACACGATTGGAGCCGTTTTGCGGCAGTAATAGGATGAAGCCCTGGCTGATGAGATTGTTGAATGTGTTGGTAGTGCTGCCATAATTGACCAGCAGGGGTTGTACGGTTGCCCAGTCGCTGCTGCTTGCCATATAGATCGTCTGTGAATTCGTGCTGGCGATTTCTAGCATTTTGACGGTAGATGCCGCCACGAGATTGCTGTCTTGCAGTTGCTCGATAATGCCGTGTTCCATCCCGCTCGCAAAATAGCTGCTCACGTCAAAAACCTCGTTGTTGGCCAGGATGTCCGGGGTGTTGTAGCTCGTGCTGGGCAGCGTGCCATCCAGTTGGAGATAAACATCCACGTAATAGCCTTTGCCCGCCTCCTGTGCCATGCGCCCGAAGCGATGTTGTTGCTCGGACAGTTGTCCCCATTCTTGACTCAACAGTTCGTGCGCCAGTTCGGTTTGAACCATCCATCCCAAACCCATCACGTTTAGAGTTTCCGTCGTGACTTGCCGTGACGAGTTGGGCAACCCCTGCTGTAGAAAAGCGTCCAACCTCTGCTGCCTCGCTTGCAGCCATGCAGGATTGGCGTCAAATCCATACATAATGGCGTAGCTAGCGTTGGTACGCATGTAGGCATTGGTTGAGCTCTTATCAAAACCAAACGAAGGCCCGCCGTCAATTGGGTATTGGCCGGGGCTCCAGCCGCCGTGGTAGGGGTGGGTTGCGCTCAGGACGACATTGACCGTGTTCGATGTCCCCGTATTCGAAGTTTGCAGGACGTTGGAGTCCTCTAGCCAAAGCTGCGCCAGTCCGTTGTTGCTGAAGGTTAATGAGAGGCGTTGTCCCTGCAATTGCGGCGTGTACCAAGTCTGGTTGGTCCCTCCCAAGGCAATGGAAAAGGTTCCCATGAAATTGGTCGGCTGGTATGTCCAGTTCAAGAGGGGGTAGGTGCTGTTTGTGTACATGGGAAATGTCAGCGCTGTGGACAACGGCTGGCCGACGGATGAAACTATCTGCTGGCCGCCGATGATTTGCGCGACGGTCGCGTTGGGAATATTGTTTGATATATAGCCAAGCAGGTTGCTATTGCAGTTCCGTAATGCGCCTCGCAACAGCCCTTCATTCAACCCGCTCACGGAATACCCAGTATCCGTTCCGCCCGCGCTGCTCCACAACGTCCCGCTGCTTAATCCCATTGCCGAAGCGAGATTGATGGCGTTGGTCACCGGTTCGCTTATTTTGAACGCCGGGTCCAAATAATACGTGGTTCCACCAAGTGTTAAAGTCACCCAAATTCTTTGCAGGGCTATCGTATTGGTGTCGGGCGGAAATACGTACCAGACCGGATTACCGCGTGTGCCAGTCAGGTAAGTGAAATAATTCTGCGTATTGCTCCAATTGGTATTGGAAAAACTCAGGCCAAGCCAATGGTGAAGGTCCTGATGATTGGTCGGATTATCGTAAGGCATTTCCAGCATTGCGAATTGGTACGCCGGCGAATATCCGGATGCCTGCAGCATCGCAGACAGGAGGGCGCACTGGTCAAAATCATTGCCGCTGCGCTCCAAGAGCGTCAACTCCGCGCCCTTCTTCGAGCCGAAATAGTGAACATACCGGATTTGATCGTGAACGTAATTGAAAATGCGGGTGGGATCGTAGCCGAGGTTCCCGGCCAACGTTTGAATATCCGGAGTGATTGCTTCGGCGATGGCTGACGCGGTCTGTGTCATTGGCGTGACCTCCGGTTGAAAGAGGGCCATGACGCCGCCGCCTTCCTGTGATGGGGCGAGTGCATTGATGGTTTGCGTGCATCCCGGGTCGGAGTCGGATTGCGCCCGTAATGCAGTGGCTGCAAAGCACAAGAACAGTGGCAAAAGTCTTTTCATGGTTTTCCTCTTTATGGTTGGTCGAGTTGTATGTTTCCTTGGGCGTCAAAGCCAAACGCTTCATTTACGATTCCAGTGTCGCTTTTGAGACGGCTGATACCGTCGTACATAAAGTTGGCCCGCAACCCTGGCTGTGCCGGGTTGTTGAGCAGAGGATTCAGCCCCCACAGAACCTTCCAGCCGTCCAGTATCCCATCCCCGCACACTTTGGGTTCAATGTGTGCGCGGATTAAATCACGCAGTCGGATGGTTTCTGTGTCTGGATTAAAATCCGATAACGGCTGAATGGCGATGGCAACACCATCTTTGGCCTCCATGCCAAATACAATGTCTCCACCCTGGGTATTTGCAAACGAAGCGACGCCTGCAAAGAATTTTCTTTTCGCCGAATCGTCAGAAATATTGATCTCGCGTTTAAACTCAATGCTTTTGCCTTCTCTGACGCCAGCTGAAATGAGTGCTAACAAATCAGATTCCTTGATATCTTTAAGAGGTCGGTCAATTGACATAGATACCTAAGTGGGTGTCATGTCCTTGGATGGGACAGGAGTGGTCGGATGCTCTGCGATGGGGTTTTGACGGTCCAATTTGAAACCGTATTGCACATTGCTAAACTCGGTCGGCAGGATTTTGGCGAGCTGGTCAGTAACGCGCTGGCGCATTTCAACCGCGACTTCCATCACGGGTTGGATTTCGTCGCTGGATAGGCTATCAGGGGTGCGGTGGGGGTGCAGGAGTTTGAGAAGGCCGGCCGCCGTTTTCTTGATGGCGTCTTGGTTGCGGCCGGTCATGTTGCCGAAGTCCACCCAGGCATTCACATGCGTCTGGAAATTCCGCCGGCGTAATTCCGCGAAGATTTCGGCCATGTAGTCGGTCAGCAAGCCGTAGCCGGTGGCGTAGTTTTCAGGCCGGATTTTTGGCATCTCCCAGCCCGGCAAATAGCCGTGGATGCGATCCAGGAAGGCCGGGTCTTGAAGTTCCTCCGGCAGCACGGCGAACAGGTGTTTGTAGCCTTCCTCCGGCTGCTTCCGTTCGAGGTTGGTATCAATGTTGCCGCCGAGAACGACGGAACAGGGAGCGGAGAATTCCTGGTCGCCACGGCTGAACTTGCCGGTTTGCATATAGTCCTTGAGGATACTGATGCTCGCCTCGGCGTCGTCGAAATTCGTGTTGGCGATTTCGTCAAAGAATACCAAGTGTTTCAGGCCGATGACGCCGAGCTTGCGGGATGCCTTGTTGTAGAAAAGCGTCGCCGGCGTGGCCTTGCCGCCAGAGACGACGAAAGCCCGGTTTGAAGTGTTGCGGAAGGTGTAGGTTTTGCCGGTTTCGCGGGGACCCAGTTCGATCAAGTTGTAATTCGACTCCACGAATGGCACCAGCCGGAGCAGCATGAGCATCTTAACCCGGTGGTCAAACTTGGATGGGTTGAACCCAATGGACTGAATCAGCAGGTCAAGCCATTCGTCCAGCGTGAACTCGGCCCGCTTCTCGACGAAGTCATCCAGGTTGAGTCGTGTGTATTGGAGCGGTGTGATCTCGCGGATGTAAAACGGGAACTTCCGGGATTTTATCTCGTAAGTGCCGTCGTACTCGATTT
>Ga0182030_10025731_pt1 | contig 10695 bp, 7 predicted proteins | sample 812S3MmetaG_FD_121299 | JGI IMG/M metagenome (GOLD analysis project Ga0182030, IMG submission 121299) | Permafrost microbial communities from Stordalen Mire, Sweden - 812S3M metaG (Illumina Assembly) | ecosystem: Environmental > Terrestrial > Soil > Wetlands > Permafrost | place: Sweden... | reverse complement strand
TTACGTTCGAGGAGCAGCCTGTGTCACGACCCCGCATCACCATGCGAAACATCCGAGAAGTACTGCGATTATCGCTGCACGAGGGCCTCAGTCTGCGCCAGATCGGTGGATCACTCGCCATTTTGTTATGGGGAGTACGAAAGCTGAGAAGAGGTCTTCGTACCGGATCGCGGGCTGGGAGTTTGATCTCATTGCCTCACCATTATGAGGCCAATGTGTAACAGCGTCGGCGGATTGTGGCCGGGTTATTTCTTTGGTTTGCGGTGATCGGTTCCCCTGGCATAGCCCGCAGGTGTGAGCCCGTGACGGCGAAGAGTGTCACGCTTCGTCCCGGCATAAAGGGATGCGCTGGTTCTCGCCCACGGATCTTCGCTTGTCGCAAGAGAGCCACTGACGCCGGTTCCTTGAGGGATCCGGATTCCCACTGGACTGAAAATTCTCGTTCTCCGACGCTGCGCCAAGCGTTGGATCTCGGCTTTCCTCGCAGCCAATTCGTTGGCGCGGGTTACTCGTCGAGCTTGGACTTTTTTGTGAAGAACATGAATGATCGCGATGATGACAGCTACAGCAAGTCCAGTAACGACGCCTTCAATGATCACCATCAACATGACCGAATTCTACCGGTAGTAGTCAAAAAGCCACGGATGTCTTACCTGCCGAATTCACGCACCAACCTTGTCCCCTTTGAAGATCTATCCTCGTCCGAAGATCGATCCACTGTTGGCAACCACTGGTCGGGACAGTGCAAGCGCTCGAACGACATCGGCACTCGCAGGAAACGTTGTTGCTCCTCGTCGAACGTAGTACTGCGGGTTCTCTGGCCCAACGCCGTACGGAGGGGCATCGCCCGCCTCCAGTTTGACGACTATGACACCTCGACCAGAACTCTCGTCGAGGGGAATGCAATGCACGGAGAAGTTGGGCAATGGTGTGACGAGTGAACGAATGAAATTTGTGATCGCATCCTGTGCAACTTGCGTCGTCGATACGGTAGGAAGTCCTAGCACCTGTCCGTCGTTGTCAACCCCGAAAAGCAGATGTCCGCCTTCGCCATTGGCAAAGGCGGCGAGCGTTCTCGATACCTTGCGTCGGGAGGCGGTATCGTCTGGCAACTCCACTTTGAACTCAATGTTCGGACCTTCACCGGCTGCCACGAGCGATTCCAGTTGGTTCATCGGTTCGACGACAACTTTGACACTTGGATCTGGCACCAACGTATTCGGCCAATTGAGAAATTTGCGATCAATCCATTCCGAGCAGCGCTTCAGAACCACCCAAGCGCCCGAAGGAAGACCGTCCGGTAGTGGAAACTTGAGTACCTGAGACCGTTCATTCGAGAGCTTCACTGTTGGACCAGGTTCATCAGAAGCTAATTCAACAATCATGTCGTTGAGTCCATCCCCTTCGACATGAATCTCGATCTCCGCAGCCCCAAGGTGAACCACCGTGATCCTCCCCGAGCAGTTCTGAAGTCGAAATGCTGGAGCGACGCTATCGACGGATCCTCCGGGAGGGAGTGGCGCTCCGAAGAAGCTCGCAGCGGCAACAGCGAACCGAACAAATGACGGACTATCCGGCGCTATGAAACTACCGAATCCAGGTCCAGCCTTGAGCGATTGATACGCCAAGTCGTATAACGTGCATGGCCATTCAAGTGGTTCAGAGAGGCCCCATTTTTGTTTACTTCCAAGTCGATGCCAACTCAACGGCTGTTGCTCCGTGAGGATTGGCAGTTTTACTACTTCATCGCGGAATGCTGCACTACCTGACTCAAACCATTTGGCAACCTCTGCCCCGGCGCTCTTTATTGAGATAAAGAGCGCCTCGTCATATTTCCAACGTTGCTCGACCCAACCCGGTGGGGCGATGGCGCTCGTGATCTCCATGACTGCTTCGTACCACTCGTCGCCGTCTTTGACCGCTACGAGTCGAATCCACAGATCTTCTTGAGATTCGACCAGCTTGAGCACGTCGCTTTGCGGGCTCTGTCCTTGCTCCATCACGACGCGACTCCAGCCGCAAGAAGTTCGGCCTGTTGCATGACAAGTTGAACAGCCGCCTCCTGCTTGTCCGGAGGGTATTGGTACTTGGTGAGCAGCCTGCGGATGTGCCGACGGAGCGACGCCCTCACCTGTTCCTTCTTGTCCCAATCAACTGTGGCGTTTCCTCGAACAACATCGACCAACTCTTGGGCGATGCGTTTCAATACTTCATCGCCAAGCTCCATCACTGCCGAATCGTTCTGACAGACTGCATCGTAGAAAGCGAGCTCGTCGTCTCGGAGACCGAGCGTTGCACCGCGACCGTGTTCGGTCTTCATCTCCTTTGCCAATTCCACCAGCTCTGCGATGACCTCGGCGGCTGTTAGCGAGCGATTGTTGTAGGACTTCATTGCTCGTTCCAACATCTCGGAGAACTTTCGCTCGGCGACAACGTTGCGTCTCGACATCGAACGAACCTCTGACGCCAGTAGTCGTCGCAGTAGCTCGATCTGCACGTTTGGGTGCGGGTTCGTGGTAAGTCGCATGGCGAAGTCATCGTCGATGATGCTCAGGTCGGGCCTCCCTATCCCTGAGGCTGCATAAATGTCGATGACGCCAGCCGCCGTCACGGCGTCCGAGACGACCTGTCGAATTGCCGTCTCTAGTTCCACGTCGTCATCAGTGCCGAGGCGATCCTCTGCCCTTGCCCTTCTCAATTCGACGGCGACGGCCTGAAAGAACGCGAGATCATCCCGATACTGCATTGCTTCAGGAGATGAGACGACAAGCGTGAAGCTCTGCGATGCCACCCGGACATGCTGAAGAAAACGATCCGGTAGGTCCATCTCCTCACCGCCGAGTAGGTGCTCTAGTGCGGCCATGATCGCCTCGATCCTGGCTCGATCGCTACCAGAGTCCAATGCTTCTCGCCAAGGACAGCCGTACAGCAGCTCGGAGCAGACCTCATGATTTTCTTGAAGCAATGCGAGTGCCTCATCAATGGGTGCGCCTACCTCTTGTCGCGCTCGGTCACGGTCGGTGTAGTCGACGAGAGCTGCCCGCAGACTTTCGGCGATGCCGATATAGTCCACGACCAGACCACCCGGCTTGTCAAGGAAGGTTCGATTCACCCGAGCGATGGCCTGCATTAGGCCGGCACCCCGCATCGGCTTATCGACGTACATGGTGTGGAGTGACGGGGAGTCGAATCCCGTCAACCACATATCCCGGACGATGACGAGTTCCAACGAGTCGTCGGGGTCCTTGGCTCGTTCCTTGAGCGCCCGGAGGCGATCCTTGCTCCGAACGTGGCGATTCATCTCCGGACCGTCGGACGCTGATCCCGTGATCACGACCTTGATGTTGCCGCTTGCATCGTCGTCGGAATGCCACTCGGGTTGGAGCTTCACGATCTCGTCGTAGAGGCTGACGCAGATTCGACGACTCATGCAAACGATGAGGCCTTTTCCGATCTCGGCGGAACGCCGTTTCTCCCAGTGGTCCACGATGTCCTGAGCAACTTCGGCAATACGTTTGTCGGCTCCAACTATCGCCTCGACGCGAGCCCATCGGTTCTTGAGCCGATCTCGGGTGTCCACTTCAGTAAATTCCGTGACCTCGTCGAACTCCTCATCGAGTCTCGCGCGAACTTCATCCGGAAGTTCGACTCGGGCAAGGCGGGCTTCGTAAAAGACTCTGACCGTTGCCTGATCCTCGACGGCCTGCGTTAGGTCGTAGACGTCTACATACTCACCGAAGATGGCTCGGGTGTCCTTGTCAGCCGTCTCAATTGGAGTTCCAGTGAAGCCCATGAAGGCAGCATGGGGGAGTGCATCTCGGAGATTGCGAGCAAGCCCATCGATGAGGTCGTACTGCGTTCGGTGTGCTTCGTCGGCAACCACAACAATGTTCCGACGATCGGAAAGGACGGGAAAATTTCGGTTTGCGTCCCGGTCTTCCTTGGTAAGACCGAATTTCTGCATCGTGGAAAAGACGATGCCACCCGACGCCTTCGTCCGAAGCAATTCTTTTAAATGATCGCGGGACACTGCTTGCACGGGAGTCTCCGGCAGAGTCCGAGCTGGAGCGAAGACCTCGTCGAAAAGCTGATCGTCGAGATCATTCCGATCTGTCAGCATGACGACGGTCGGGTTCGCCATCCCAGGATGCCGCATGATTTTTCCGACATAGAAGAGCATCTCCAAGCTCTTGCCGCTTCCTTGTGTGTGCCAGACGACGCCAGCTCGACCGTCTCCTCGCTCCATTGCCAAGAGGGTCGTGTCAACGGCCTTGTTGACCGCGTGGAACTGATGGTACTTGGCGAGACGCTTGATAACACCACTGCGTTCGTCCGAGAAACTGATGAAGTTCCGAACAAGGTCCAAGAACCGAGCAGGCTCGAAGACTCCTCGGACGAGAACTTCCATCTCAGGTGTCCCAAGTGCAGCCAACCTCTTGCCGTCAATCGTCTTCCATGGGGCGTAGTGCTCAAACCTTCCAGCAAGCGGCCCCATTCGAGCCTGTGTGCCGGTCGAAATGACACAAACAGCGTTGTAGGCAAGGAGTGCCGGAATCTCTGCCGCGTACGTGCGGAGTTGGTCGTAGGCACCTCGGAGCGTTGCCCTCTCCTCGCCGGGAACCTTCAGTTCCAGAACTCCCAGCGGGAGTCCATTGACGAACAGCACAATGTCGGGCCGTCGAGTGCTCTGATCTCCCTCGACCGTGTACTGGTTGACTGCCAGGAATTCGTTGCTCCCAGGATTTTCGAAGTCCACCAACCAGGCAATGTCATGTCGGGGCTCACCGTTGTCATCCCGGCGTTCTATAGGCACGCCGGATGTCAACAGCTTGTAGATGCGCCAGTTCTCTGCGAGCACATCGGCGCTCTCAGGACGACGGACGGTTGCAATCACCTCGTCGATGACGGATGGTGAGAGCGAGGGGTTCAGGATTCCGATCGCAGTTCGCAGACGTTCCTCCAAGAGGACGTCTCGGTAGTTGCCACGCTCGGCATGAGCTTCGTCTGGAGCGATTTCCGGTCCGTAGAGAACGTCCCAACGGAGGTCGGCGAAGTAGTCAAGGCATACTTCTTCTACCCCCGACTCGGCAATGAAGGCACTCATACCGATTCCTCCACGGCCGATTCCATCTCACGAATGCAGAGTTCGCCAGAAAGGAGTCCTGGAAGGAGCGCGTCACGCAGCAGTGTCAACAGTCGCGATTCTCTAGCTGTTGCCAGTGCAAAGGAAACTATTGGCTGTGCCAAAGTGGTGAACTTTTCAAGAATCTCATTCGGCGGAATGTCGATAGGCAAGTCCTTCACGGCAGTGGAGTTGAGCCCCGGAATCGCAACACCCGTACCTCTTCGACGCATTTCGTCGAGGATGGGTTCGCTTGAGAGCCAGTAATACAAGAATTCTTGAGACATCGGCTCACGCGCCCGAAGACGGTACACATGTTCATTAATGCAAAATGTCGAGAAGGGGAAGCCATCTCCGAGCAGGGAAACGTGTGGCTCAAAATCGCCAGGGCGACCTCCATCCTTGTATAGGAGGACGTCGCGATCCTTAATGATTCCACGATTCATTCCCTCAAAAAATTCGGCAGGAACGAATTTGACCTTGGAGTAGTCGTAGTGGGCCAGACCAACGATGCTCTCTGCCCCGAGACTCGGAATGCCGGTCTTATACATCCCCACGCCACCCCGTGGCCGTTGTCCCGTCTCCAGGACAGCCAAGACTGATTCCAAGCGATCGGATTTCCAGCCGCTCGGTAGCGGATCATCTTCGCTCAAGTTTGCGAGAGCTGGAGCTGCCAGTTGTTGAAATACTGTTGTGAGGAGTTCGTCCGCAAGGCGAATGGAAGTTCTATCGGCATCCAGTTTGTCGTCCAACGTGCTCAGCGCATCTGCGATGGCCCTTTGATCCCGAAGAGAGCGATTGGGTACCGGGATATCCCCAAGGATTCCTAGATTGATGTGGGGAACGCCAGTAACGATTGCCCGACTCTGAATTTGTTGAAGCATTTTCGGATCGCGAAAGCAATAGTAGATGTATCGTGCATCAGCTCTTCGTGGATCAACCCGCAAGCGCATCTGGCTCTGACTAATGACGTACATGTCGTAGGGAACTTCTGGCACCAACCCCACCTGGCCCAACGTTCCTCGCTGCGTAAATACAACGTCGCCCGGTTTTGCTGTGTTTCTCGCCAGCTCTCGGTCCACCTTGTCAGGAGTCACATATACGAAATTGGAAGAGTTGAAGCGTCCGGGTCCTCCGAGATTCTTTCCTCGAATGACTGGGACTCCAGAAGGTACATAATCCTTGTTGCCTAGCGACGATCCAAAGGGTCCGCCAACTAGACCCTTCTCCGCGGCAAGTTCTGACAGCCGCACGAACCTGTCACCTCGATTCATCGATGCGTCCCAACACTGTGCGAACTGAACTCTGAAACCGCATACCTTCATCGAACGCAACCAAGAGTTCCGTCGTCAATCGCTCGATGCGTTCGGGGAGCGGTTCGCTCTCATCTTCGGCCTCTTCGGAACCGACATACCGACCTGGACTGAGGATGTACCGATGCTCGGAAATCTCCTCAATCGTCGCTGATGCACAGAATCCCGATACATCGGCGTAAGCGACCGCATCGGCTTCACCTCGCCATCCATGGTAAGTGCCAGCTATCTTCGCTAGATCGTCGGCAGACAATTCTCGGTGTGTTCGATCGACCATCGTTCCCAGTTGGCGGGCATCAATAAAAAGTACGTTGCCCTTACGGTCTCGCCATCCACGTGAGCCACCGGATGTCTTGTCACGATTGAGGAACCAGAGTGCCACAGGTATCGGTGTTGTGTAAAAGAGTTGACCGGGTAATGCAATAATGCACTCGACAAGGTCATCCCTGAGCATCTTCTGACGGATTTCTCCTTCCCCAGACTGCTGCGACGATAAAGAGCCGTTAGCAAGGACAACCCCGGCGACGCCTTGCGGGGCTAGTTTCGATGCAATGTGCTGCAGCCATGCATAGTTCGCATTGCCTGTTGGAGGGACCCCAAAGCGCCAACGAGGATCATCTCTGACTTGATCGCCTACCCAGTCGGAGATGTTGAATGGAGGATTTGCGAGAATAAAGTCTGCCTTGAGGTCAGGGTGAAGATCATCATGGAACGTGTCACCCCATCGAGGGCCAAGGTCGGCCTCGATTCCACGAATGGCAAGATTCATCTTTCCCAGTCGCCACGTCGTGTCGTTTAGCTCCTCGCCGTAGACGGCGATATCGTTCCGTTGTCCGCCGTGAGCTTCGACAAAGTTCTCGGACTGGACGAACATGCCTCCAGAACCAAAGCACGGGTCGTAAATCCTGCCCTTGTATGGCTCGATCATTTCAACAAGGAGTTTGACCACACTTCGCGGCGTGTAATACTCACCACCGCCCTTCCCCTCTTGCGACGCGAACTTCCCGAGGAAGTACTCGTACACACGTCCGAGGAGATCTTTCTCTCTGTGCTCGGCAGAGCCGAGGCCAAGACCAGCGATCAGATCGACTAGTTCGCCAAGGCGACGAACATCAAGGCTTGGGCGGGCGAAGTTTTTGGGGAGCACACCCCGGAGGCTCGGATTCTCGGCCTCGACAGCATCCATGGCAGCATCGATGACCTTGCCGATTTCTGGTTGCTTCGCATTGGCCTGAAGATGACTCCAGCGAGCCTCAGGTGGAACCCAGAAGACACCTTCAGCCGTGTACTCGTCTCGGGACTCCAGCAACTCCTCGGCCTGGTCACCAGTAATGCCGTCAGCTTCGAGGTCGGCAGCGAGCTGTGCTCGGCGCTCGCCGAAGGCATCATCGATGTACTTGAGAAAGACGAGCCCCAGGACTACGTGCTTGTACTCGCTGGAGTCCATGGACCCTCGGAGCTTGTCCGCTGCCTTCCAGAGGGTGTCTTCAAATCCAAGGGGTTCTCCATTTTGCGACTGTCGTGCCATCAAGCATCTCCCCCAGCTTCTTGTCTGAGCCTTTCCGGATTCCAAATGTGTTCGGCTAGTTGGCGGTACAGCTCTTGCCTGGCATCGAGATCTGCTTTACGGAATTCAGTGTGTGATCGGAAGGGGAGACCACTATTTTCTACGAAGCGAAGAAATCCTGGATTGTGGTCGTACGCATTCGGATTGAGGCTCCGGGCAAGTAGGTTTTGACTGTCGTAGTGGACGAGCTTCTCTTCGTACGGTAGATCGCCATAGCTCGCATTGAAGCTCTTTGGCAAGAGCAGCAGGTCTCCGACGCGATTCCTGTATTCCGCGAACTCACTGGGGTGGGTGAACTCATCTTCATGGCGATCTGCATGATCTGCCCAGATGTGTTCGATTTCAAGACCTTCTTTACCACCGCGTTTCGCGTACTCCACGTAGTGCGAAGGCATTCCCGAACGCGTTTCGATGAAGTCGGTCATCCGTGCCAGCAGGCGATGTATTTGACGACCGTTCATGCCGTGCAGTCGGAAACTCTCGTTACTGACGAAGGTCTCGCTGTCACCGTCGAGTCTCGAACTCAGGTGTTCTACCAGCTCATCCGCCGTCTTGCCACGAATGTCTCGCATGATGATGAACATCGCGTATTGCATGGTCGAGTAGTCGATTGCATGCCAGTTCCAGATTCTCCTGTGGATCAGAATGTCGAGGAAAGATGCCCCGATCCGTATCTTTTGCAGGATTGTTTCTTCAGAGTCCTGCACCTGCAGAGGGGAGAGAAGGACGGGATACTGGAGCGTGAAATTGTGCTCCGCGTTGAAATAAACACATTCAAGTCCCAGCGTGAGCGTTTCGGCAGCCTTGCGAAGTTGCCCGTACCAGTGGCTGTAAAAAGCAAAGTCGCGGTCGATGAAGCGAACAAAGTCGCTGTTCTTCTCCAAGCCCAGCCGATCTTCGTGGTCCCGCACCCAGCGATGAAACTCGGTTCCGATGAGGTCGAAGTCCTCTGGAGCAGCACCTCTCTTGCGTTCACGGATTGTGTCGGCATACTGGCTCCGGAGCCATGACTTAATGCCGTCAGCATCCTCGTCCTTGCCGAGGTCCATCAATGCACTTATGCGTTCCTTCCACACCTTGCCTGCATGAACTCGATCATTCGCATCCGTGATGCTGGCAAGGAGGTAACCCTTGAGCATGTCGGCGGGCGTGAGGGACAGACCTCGATCGTTCATCGTCTCGAAGATTGTGTAAGCATCACCATCGGAGTAAGCAGTGATCTCGACAAGGTGAACGCTCTCGATCAACCAATCAACGAAGTAAGGGAGTGCCACGTCTCGCAACTCTTCAGGGAAAGACTCATCGATGTCCGAGTAGCGGGCAAGAATATTGGCGACTGACTCTGACGGATCGTTCGAGACGAACTCCTTGCCAGAGTAGAGAGCATCCATGCAGGAGGTGCGCTCGGGAATGTCCAGATTGAAGGATCGTTTTCCGAACTTTTGAGAGAAGATCAACTCTGCCAGTTGGCCCCGCTGTTCCGAGTCCTGGAGCTGGTGCTGAAGATAAATCAATAGGAGAGTGATTGTCGTAAGGCGTTGTTGTCCATCGATAATGAACTTCTCCCCGTCCTTGTCGCTGACGATGATTGAACCGAGAAAGTAGTGCCCATATTCGGCTACGGCAGACCGTTCGTGCCCTGGTTCGTAACTCTCCAAGAATTTCGTCGAGAGGTCGTCGATCAGCTCGGCGACTTGCTTCGTCAGCCATTTGTATTCGCGCTGGTAGTAGTCGATCGAGTACTTTCGCCCTGCAAGGAGTTCCCGCACCGTCTTTCCTTTGCCGTCGATCTCCCTTGGCGGTCTCCGTTCAGTTGTCATAACGGGCATCCGTAGTCCAGTTCGGGGTCGGGACCATTTGGTCTGAACAGGGTAAATACACGGAAGTCATCTTCAGATGGTACGACAGGCGTGTGTCGACTGGTCAAAACCATGTCACCTCTCCTCAAGAAGGGCCGAACTGTGCGTTCCAGAGGCGATCACCACCAGGTGATCGACCACAATGAGCCCGTGGTGCGAGCACGCTCCAGCGATGGAACGGAAGGAGCGTTGCTCTACTTGCGTGGAGGCTAAGAGGTGGCATGCGCCTTGATCTTGGCAGTGTGAGTGCACCCAGGGTATCTGCTGCATCCGATAAAAGGTCCATATGGCCCGCGCCGTTGTACGAGAGTCCCGTTGCCACAACCCGGACACACGACTTTGTCCTTGTGGCGGCAGACAGGGAACATAGTGCACCCCAGAAATGGGTCGTACGGTCCGTGCCGCTCTACCAGCGTTCCCTGCCTGCACGATGGACACACGATGACGGAGCTGCCTCCGGGTGATTCCACAATCACTTTCGGGTCCAACAGGAGCTCGACCACAAAAGTGGATGGCTGCGCCAGCGAAGCGAGGATGAAGACCCCACACCGCGCGCGGGTGAGCGCAACATAGAACAGGCGGCGCTCCTCGGCGTGAGGGTACGTATCGGGTGTGGGCATCGCCAGCTCAAGAACGGGATCATCAGCGACATTGGACGGGAAACCGAACGTACCTGTCGACATCCCCGGGATGATGACGAAATCAGCCTCCAGTCCTTTGGACCCGTGCACGGTCCTGAACGTCACGTTCAGGCCCTCCCACTTCTCTTTCGGTAGTACTTCTCGCTGAAACCCATAGCGGCCGAGGACGTTCACGGTTGCCAAATCAGAACGA